>Ga0115002_10006333_pt1 | contig 13655 bp, 16 predicted proteins | sample ArcticOcean_MG_C_8_FD_89576 | JGI IMG/M metagenome (GOLD analysis project Ga0115002, IMG submission 89576) | Marine microbial communities from western Arctic Ocean - ArcticOcean_MG_CB11_86 | ecosystem: Environmental > Aquatic > Marine > Oceanic | place: Arctic Ocean: Canada Basin | collected...
CACAGACATCATGGGGTCGATACGCGGATTGTTCGCATCTTCAACACGTACGGACCGCGGATGAGGCCTGGAGATGGACGGGTTGTGTCGAACTTCATCGTGCAGGCGCTCCGGGGGGATGCACTGTCAGTTTACGGCGATGGGAGCCAAACGAGATCCTTTTGCTATGTTGATGACGAGGTCGACGGGATCTACAGGCTGTTCGACTCGGATCGCTCGGAACCGACCAACATCGGAAATCCGAACGAGTTCACGATCCGAGAGCTTGCTCAGATCGTGTTGGAGGAGACCGGTAGTGAGTCCGCTATCGAGTCGCTCCCGCTCCCCGAGGACGATCCCAGGGTTCGCAGGCCGGATATTTCGGTCGCACGTCAGGTCCTCGGCTGGGAGCCCACGGTCGAGATCCAAGAAGGGATCCGGCGGACGCTGCCGTTCTTTGAGCGGGAGTTGGCGCGTCACGACGCGCGGGCCCGCACTATCTAACCAGGTGTTCCATATTCCGTCGAAAGGCGCTTCGAGTGCTTGAACAACCACGTAGAGTTGAGAAACCTTGGGGCTATGAGCTCATATGGGCCGAGACGGAGCAGTACGTCGGCAAGATCCTACATGTGAACGCGGGTGAGTCGCTCTCGCTGCAATACCACGAAAGAAAGGACGAGACGATCTACTTGCTGAGCGGAACGATGCTGCTCCAGGCAGGACCGTCAGCCGACAAACTGGTGGACTTCCATATGCAAGCAGGACAGCGATTCCATGTAACGACCGGTACGGTTCACCGCATGGTGGCACACACGGATTTGGATATCTTGGAGGCGTCCACTCCGCACCTTGAGGACATCGTGCGCCTCGAAGACCGCTACGGGAGAGTCGCTGAATGACGCAACCGCCCCCGCCGCCCTCCCGCCCCGAGGAAGCGCACGCGTCGTTCTCCCAATCGGGTCAGCTCGATACGCGCGACTCGAGCACGTATCCGGCTGACCTCGGGAACCGAATCGCGGTGACACACGCGCAGCTGGGTGACCTGTACTTGGCCGTAAACCAGGCGGCCGAAGCCGCGAAGCACTATGAGGCTGCGGTCCACGTGCGGCCCCGTTTCATGGATATCCGCGCTAAGTTCGCTGAGTCCCTCATAGGCGAGCAGGCGAAGGCCGAGTTGGAGGTCATTCTCGAGTCACGGCCCGCGTTCGTGGGCGCTCGGCTCCGGCTCGGGGTGGTGCTTCAACGCGTAGGGGACCTCGAGGGTGCGGTTCGCGAATGGAAGCAGTGCGCGATCGACGATCCTCAGGATATGCGTCCCCGCGCGTGCATCGCATCGGCAGGCGTTACGTTTCCGCGCGTGCATCGCGGCGAAGACCAGGCCGCTTCGGCCGCCGGTGGGGACGAAAGCATCGGGTAGCGGCCCGATCCTTGCTGCTATTGAAAGCCCTCGCAAGCGAACCAATTGCGATGACGTTTCGCTGCTTCACACCAGACGTGGTGAACCCCGTCCGATGACGTTGCCCCGCTACCTCACGTTTGCCGCGATGTGCGGATTGACCCTCGCAGCATGCGCCACGCGCGCGACCGAGGAGAGCGCGGTACGCAGGGGAGACCAGGCGTTCGCGCTTGGCAACTACGAAGAAGCGCTCGCGGAGTACCGGCTGGCTGTACGTCAGGGGGCCGATGATCCGCGCACGACGGTGAGGGTGGCGCACACGTACGCGATCATGGGTCGGGTGGACGATGCGAGCGCCTACTACGTCGAGGCGGCGTCCAAGGAAGAGGGACTTGCGGACCAGGCGGTGGCGGACCTCATGCGTCTCGCGCGTGAGTCGCTCGCCAACGGGGACCGCTTCGCGATGGCCACGGCCGTTGAGACGTCGCTGCGGCTTCGTCCTGGGCTCGGTGTCGGGCAGATGTCGCTGCCACTTGCTCGCCACTACTTCGGGAATGGGGAGTACGGCCGTGCATTGCCGTTCTACCAGAAGGCGATGGCTGGGGCAACCGATTCCGTGCCGGAGATCGTCTTCGAAGTGGGGCTAGCGTATGAGGAGATCCGTGATTGCCGGCACGCGCTGATCTACTTCGAGCGCTTCCGAGAGATGGTGCGGCCGTGGGAGCGCGGCGAGGTCGACTGGTACATCGGGAGTTGTGCGTTCAATCTGGCTCGCGAGTTGCGTGGCCGCCCCGTGCTGGAGGAAGAGGAGGGAGAGGCGTTGCAGCAGGCCCTCATCCTCATCGATCGAACGGTAGAAGTTGGTGAACCGCGCAACATTCAGGCTCAAGCATGGTTTGAGAAGGGTGATATTTTGGCTGAGATGGGGGAGTGTGAGCGCTCCATGGATGCGTACGCTCAGGTCCGCTACGCCGACCAGGCGGGGTCACTCGTTCAGCGAGCTCAGCAAGCGTTCGACCGGATCCGGTTCGGGCGGGGTCTGGAGTATTTGCGCGACGGACGCTGTCGCTGACTCGAGAAAGATGACCGGAAAGTCGAGAAGGTTGGCGAGTGTGCTTCACGATGCCCCTGGCACGTTATGTTTTGTGTCGTGCTGTGCTCGGCAGCCGGCCCCGTCTCATCGAGCAACTTCGTTGCCGCGTCCAGTGTATCCAGACTGATGCGTTCTAATAAACCACGATCCGCCCTTCCGCTTGTTGCGGTGACCCTGCTTGCCGCCTCCGCGTGCGGTTCTGCGAACAGGTATCAGGGCATGGACGCCGAAGCCTTGTTTCTTATGGCGACGGAAGAATATGCGGATGACAAGTACACGGATGCCGCTAAGTCGGTGGACCGGCTGATACTGTTGTACGCTGACTGGGAGGGTTTGCCCGGGGCTCGCATGTTACTTGCGGATTCTCACTACGGTGCCGGCGACTACCTCACGGCCCGTGCCGAGTACGTGAGATTCCTCGACCGGTACTCCGGGCACGAGAACGCGGTGATCGCATCGTTTGGCGTCTGTCGATCTCTCGCGTCACTATCGCCGTCGATGCCGCGTGATCAGGTCTTCACGCGCGACGCCATTGCGACCTGCCGCAATGTGTTGCTCGACTATCAGGGGACTCCCGAGTCGATCCAGGCTGCCGAACTCGCTACGAACATGCGGTTGAAGCTGGCAGAGAAGGAGTTCATGACCGCCGACTTCTACTTCCGTCGCAAGCTGTGGGACTCTGCGATCAAGTATTACGAGTTTGTCGTGAATCTCTACTCCGAGACTGAGTTCGCGCCGAAATCGCTAGCGGGGATCTATTATGCCAATCTAGCGATCGGATACGAGGACGAGGCCGAGACTGCCAAGCGACACCTGCTCGACACGTATCCGGAGTCTGCTGAGGCCGTTGCGATCCAGGCGAATGGGTCGGGATCCTGACGAGCCGGCGGTAGTCCCCCTTCGATTGGGTGTTTTTGGCGGCACGTTCGACCCTCCCCACGCCGGTCACGTCGCCGTTGCGAAGGGTGTCGCGGACGCGCTCGAACTGCATTGCCTGCTTTGGATTCCTGCGGGTGAGCCGCCACACAAGTCGCACCAAGAAGTAACCCCAGCGTCGCTTCGCCTCGAAATGGTATACGCCGCGGCAACCGCCGATGCGCGCTTTGCGGTGAGCGAGTGGGAGACAGTGCGGGTTGGCCGATCGTATACGGTAGACACGCTGAACGCCTTGAGGACAGAATTCCCAGACGCCGCGATGTACTTCATCGTGGGTGGGGACGAATACGATACGTTCGCCTCTTGGCGCGAACCTGCGCAGATCTTCCAGCTTGCTCGTCTTGCGGTGGTCGATCGCGGCGGCACGCGTGCCGCCGACACGATTCCGAGCGTGTTGGGTGCCGGTGATGTGGATTTCGTCCCGATAGAACGGATCGACATCTCATCGAGCCAAGTCCGGGGTCACGTGGGCTCTGGGCACGACCCGGCGGATCTGGTCCCTCCCGGCGTTGCGGCGATCATCGAGAGGGAAGGGCTGTACCGGGGATGAGGGCGTCGCGATCGATTAGATTCTGCGCGGACGCAAAATGGGCTACGATGCGGGCGGAACTTGCCCATATTTGCCTCCGTATGATCCCAATCATGGTGTACGTATGATTCGATCCAAAACATACGTATGACCCCAAAACACCCGCGTATGAGCGAATTCTCAGACCGAACCGTGCTCGTGACCGGCGGGGCCGGCTTCATCGGCTCGCACCTCGTTGAACGCTTCGTTTCTGAGGGCGCGACGGTCCGTGTCATCGACGATTTTTCGACGGGCAAGCGGGAGAACCTCGCGCCGTTCTTGGATCGCATCGAGTTGCACGAGAAATCGATCACAGATCCGGCGGCGTGCGCGGCGGCATGTGCAGGCGTCGACTACGTGCTGCACCAGGCGGCTTTGGCTTCGGTTGCCCGCTCCGTAGCGAACCCGACGGCGAGTCATGACGTGTGTGCGACCGGAACGCTCAACATGCTCGTCGCGGCGAGCGACGCGGGGGTTCGGCGACTCGTCTACGCTGGCTCGTCATCGGCCTATGGAGATACGCCGACGTTGCCAAAGCATGAGGGGATGGCGTCGATGCCTCGCTCTCCCTATGCGGTGGCAAAGCTTGCGGGGGAGAACTACGTGCAGGTGTTTCCACACTTGTTTGGGCTGGAGACCGCTGTACTCCGCTACTTCAATGTCTTCGGGCCGCGGCAGGATCCGAACTCGGTGTACTCCGCAGTGATCCCCCTCTTCATCAGTGCCGCTCTGGGCGGGCGGGCGCCGACCATCCATGGGGACGGTGGTCAGACGCGCGACTTCACATACATCGAGAACGTTGTCGATGCGAATCTGCGCGCGTGCACGACGCCGGCTGAAGGCGTGAGCGGCGAGGTCTTCAACGTGGGCTGCGGCGATCGCATCAGCGTGACCGACCTATGGCAGGCGATCCAAGAAGCGCTCGGCATCGAGTTGGAGGCGCAGCATGGCCCGCCGCGCGCCGGCGATGTACGCGACTCGCTCGCGGACCTCACGAAGATCGGCGAGCGACTGGGCTATAGGATGAAGGTCTCTTTGCACGACGGGATCCGCCTTACCGCTGATTGGCTACGCAGCCAGTCCGAGGCCTAGAACGTCGTATGCGCCTGGACGAGGCGAGCCTCGCGCGCTGGGGCGAGAGAATCGGCGAGACCGTCCATACACCGGTAGTCCTGGCGCTGCAGGGTGAGCTGGGTGCGGGAAAGTCGGTACTCGCGCGTGCGATCGGGAAGGGCGCTGGTGTACGCGCCGCGATGCCGTCTCCTTCGTTCAACCTGCTCTTCCGATATCCTGCGCGATCCGGCACGGAGGTAGTGCACCTCGACCTGTACCGTGTCGCCAGTCCGGACGAATTGTGGGAGTTGGGATGGCAGGGGCTCGGTGCCGACCACGAGATCGTGATCGTGGAGTGGCCGGAGCGTGCCGAGGTGCTGATGCCCGTGGACCATTGGCTGATCGAGATCTCTGCTCCACCAGGCCATTCCGAGCTTCGCGACGTCGCGGTACGTCGCTTCGGTGTGCCGCCTGAACTCGCCGGCTTCCCGATGTCGGTGTCGAAACAGTGAACGACGCTGGCCACGCGGGGGCAGCAGACCCCGAGGGACCGCACGTCCGGTTCGACCCTGACGGACTCTATGTCGGATTGGATACTTCGGGCTTTTCCGGCTCCGTGGCGGTGGCGCGAGGGGCGGACGTGTTGGCGCGCGTGACGCTCACCGACCGCGGCGAGCACGCTGCCAGGCTCGTACCCGCGATTGCGGAAGTGCTGGAAGAAGCGAGCATCGATCGCAACGAGTTGAACGGCATCGTAGTGGGTGAGGGGCCCGGCTCCTTCACCGGTGTACGGGTTGCGGCGGCGACGGCGAAGGGGCTGGCGCGCGCACTGGACCGTCCCATGTGGGCGATTTCGAGTCTCGCGGCAGCGGCTCTTTCAGTGGATGGAATCGGCATCCGCTATGCACTCTTCGACGCCCGTGGCGATCGCGTGTACGGGGCCTGCTACGGGATCGGCTCTGTCGGGGTCGAGACGCTGATCCCACCCCATGGTGGCACGTTGCGCAACGTGCTCGACAGCGAGGTTCCGGCGGGAGCTGTCTTCCTGGGCGAGGGAGCCGACCGACATCGATATACGATCGAGGGCGCTGGTTTCTCCGTGGAGACGGAGCCCGTGATTCATCCATCGGCGGACGGGCTATTTCGATATCTCGGTTTGCATCCCGACACACCTCCCGTGGCGGGCGTGGCGCTCTGGGAACCGTGCTACATCCGCGAATGGCAACCGGACAAGGCATGGAGCGCGTAGACGCCGCTCGAGACGTCCTCATCCGTCCGATGGAGACGGAAGACGTCGAGACAGTGCTCACCATCGAGAGCCGTGCGTTCACAACCCCTTGGCAGGCGGACACCTTCCAGAGCCTGATCGGGCGTCCAAGCTCCGAGCTGTGGGTGATGGAGCACACAGCGGAGGGGATCGTCGCCTACGCGGTTCTCTGGTGCATCCTCGACCAGGGAGAGCTGGCCAACATCGCGGTCCGGCCCGACCACCTGGGGCAGGGTTATGCGTCGCAGCTCTTGGAGCGGGTGCTGGACATCGCTCGAGGTCGGGACGTAGAGACGATCTATCTCGAGGTGCGGGCGTCGAACTCTCGGGCCCTGGAGCTCTACGAGCGGTTTGGGTTCTCGCAGGTTGGGGTGCGGAAGATGTACTACGACGAGCCCAAAGAGGATGCTCTCGTTCTGCGGGTTGAGCTGTAGTGGTGTAACAGCCCGTGCCCGCGAGACACGCCGCTCGCCGCTCTGGGGATCGGTAGGGGGAGTTGGGTGAGCGTGGGTCCTCTTTCTTGTTCCGGGGGGCTGGGCTTCGCCTTCGATAGCCCCGATCCAACGCCGCTCTGAGCGACGTGCCTCGCTGCTGGCAGTCCTTTTTTGCTATACCGGCGTCCCTCGCTTGGGGCCAGTTTCGTGAGTGACTTCCTCTGCTCCGACACCCACACCGCCCCCGACGCCCTCCTCCAACGCGGACCGGCCTCGCGAGCGCCTACGATCGCTTGGGCCTCGTGGGCTTACGGTGTCGGAGTTGCTTGCGATTTTGGTGGGGAGTGGGACGTCGGGGCGGTCGGCTGTGGATATTGCGAATGCGATCTCGCGTGACTTGGCGGGGTCGTTGCAGCGGCTGGCGGCGCTGGATGTGTCAGAGCTGGAGCATATGCCGGGGGTAGGACGGGCGACTGCGTCGCGTATTGTTGCTGCGCTGGAACTGGGGCGACGTGCGGCGACGCAGCCTCAGGGAGACTCGGAGCGGATTCGTGGGCCGGGTGACGTTTTCCGTCGTATGGGTCCGCGGCTGCAAGACCTGCCTCAGGAAGAATTCCACACGCTGCTGCTCAATGCACGGCACCGTGTCATGCGTGAGGTCTTCGTGACCCGCGGCATCCTTGATGCTTCGCTCATCCATGCACGCGAGGTGTTCCGGCCCGCACTTGGGGAAGGAGCGGCGGCGCTGATTCTCGTGCATAATCACCCGTCTGGGGACCCGATGCCGTCTGCGGAGGACCGTGCGGTGACCCGCCAACTCGTCGACGCGGGGCGCGTGCTCGGGATTCCCGTTCTCGACCATGTAGTGGTAGGGAGAGGGAGCTACCGGTCACTGATGGAACGGGAAGGTGGATAGCCGCGGATCACCCGACGGAAACATTTGAAGTCAATTCGAAAAAACGCGTTGACCGCGGGCGGGGAGGAACAGTATCTTCCCGCAGTCCTCATGGGGCGAAAAGCCCCGTCCTACTTGCCGAAGGAGCCCACATGGTTCGCTCGGCCGTGATGATATTCGCTGCACTGATTCTCCCGGAAATTGCCCTCGCCCAGCAGGCGCAGGGCAGCCACACTGTCGTCGACGGTGACACTTTGTGGGACCTGGCGCAGCAATACTATCAGGATCCGTTCGACTGGCGCCGCATTTGGGACGCGAATCGCTCGGATATCAACGACCCGAATCTGATTCTACCGAGTCAGGTGCTCGTGATCCCGGGCACCGAGCCTACGGCTGAGGTTACAGGCGTTGTCGTTGAGTCACTGCCGGGTCCGTCGGTAGTGCCGGATTCCCGGAACATGCGCACCATCTTTTTCCAGGACAGCTCGTTCGTCCGGGGTGGCGTGGTCACGGCCGAGGGAGTGGAGTATGCGGCGGTAGGGAGCGACCTCGTCTACGCAGCGCCATGGCTGACGGCCTTCGAAGAAGATCCGCCGCACACGGGAGTGCTCGAGGGTTCGGCGGGGCGCAACAATCGTGGCGGCACGGTGAGGCCCTACGAGCGTGTTATGGTTGCGATGGAGCGCCCGGCCCGCGTCGGTGAGCAACTGCAGGTCTTCGAGGTTGACTACGAGATCGAGGACGTGGCCCGCGTGGTTCATCCGACCGGGGTCATCACCGTATCCACCTTGGTCGACGGCATCATCATTGGTGTGGTCACCAGCGAGTTTGGCCGCATCCGGCCTGGCCAGTTCGTCAGGCCGGCCCCGGAGTACGACCTCTCGGTTGGGGAGTATGCCGATCCAGTAAACGGGGGCACCGCCGCGATGGTGATGGGGTTGGCCAACGGAGCAGGCATACTGGACATTGGACACATGGCGTTTCTCGACCTCGGCACCAATGACGGGATCGCGCTGGGCGACGAGTTCACGCTCTACAACCCGTCCGATACCGATGCGGCGGAGGGAGTGTTGCAGGTGGTGGGACTCGCGGATGAGACCGCTACCGTTCGCGTCCTGAGGATACGGGACGCGGTCTTCCAGCAGGGGGTCGTAGTGCGCCTCACCAAGGAGATGCCCTGATTGGTGACGCGAGGCGACTGCGAGCCCTCGCGCCCCTCCACCCCACCCTACGACGAAAGCCAAGAGTCCCCGTCGGTTACCGCCGGCGGGGACTCTCTTTGTTAGGACGTCAATGACAGAAGCGAAGCGCAAGGTATTGGTCACGGGAGGTGCCGGGTTCATCGGCAGCCACTTGGCCGATGCATACTTGGCGGCCGGCGACGAGGTCTGGATCGTGGACAACCTCTCCTCCGGCCGACGAGAGAACCTCCCGGAGGCCGCCCATTTCGTCGAGATGGACATCCGATCCTCCGACGAGGTGCGCGACCTCTTCCGCGAAGTTCGTTTCGATTTGGTGAACCACCATGCGGCCCAGATCGATGTACGTTTCTCCGTGAACGATCCGGCGAAGGACGCGGCGATCAACGTGCTCGGCCTGCTCAACCTGACGGAGGCGGCGATCGAAGTGGGTACTCGGCGCTTCGTGTTCGTGAGCAGCGGTGGCGTGGTATATGGCGAACCGGACCTGATTCCGACGCCCGAGACGGCGCCGAAGGGTCCGCTTTCGCCCTACGGTGTCACCAAGCTCACGGGCGAGGTCTACCTCAACTACTACAGGCGTGTTCGCGGACTGGAGTACGTTGCGCTCCGGTATGCGAATGTGTACGGCCCGCGCCAGGATCCGCATGGTGAAGCGGGTGTAGTAGCCATCTTCTCGACACGATTGCTGGACGGAACTGCGCTCACGGTTTTCGGGGATGGCGAGCAGACGCGGGACTACGTGTTCGTGCGGGATGTCGTATCGGCGAACATGCTGGTCTCGGACCTCGAGTTGCCCGGTTCGGGAGATCTGGATGACCGGGCGTTCAACGTCGGGACGGGCGTTGGTACGAGCGTCATCGGCCTCGCGGAGGTACTTGAGTCGGTCGCGTCGGCTCAGCCGGGTCGGACGCACGAGGGTGAGCGTGCCGGGGAGCTACGTCACAGCACGTTGAACGCGCACAAACTGAGGGCCCATGGGTGGGCTCCGGCGTATTCGTTGGAACAGGGCTTGCAAGAGACTTACTCGTTCATCCGAGACCAGAGGGCTGGAGGCCCCGCATGACGCCAGCGTCGCTAATGCTTTTCCAAGCGCGTCCACCCCTGACCATCCTCGACATGGTGATCGGTGGCACGATACCGACCAGGATTGTCTTGCTTGTGCTGGCCGCCGCATCTGTCTTCACCTGGTGGCTGATCTTCCATAAGTGGCGGCAATTCCGCGAAGTTCGCCAGCAAGGAGAAGGTTTCCTCGAGCACATGGAGCATGCCCAGCGGCTGGAGGACGCCTACAAGGCGATCCTGTCGTTGCCGGAGTCACCATACGGCCGGGTGTTCCGCCAGGGCGTGAACTTCTTCAGCGAGCTTCGACCCGGTGCGCTCCGCGAGGGCGCGCCGCCCATCCAAGGCCTCTCTCTCACCCAACTCGAAGCTCTGCGGCTCGTGCTCGAGAAGGAGGAGGCAGAAGAGAGAGATGAGCTAGCTCACGGGCTCGGCTGGCTCGCGACGATCGGATCGGTGTCTCCGCTGATGGGCCTGATGGGTACCGTCATCGGAATCATGAACGCGTTCCTGGGCATCACGTCCGCGGGCTCGAGCAACATCATGGCGGTTGCACCTGGCGTTGCGGAAGCGCTCATCACGACGGTGGCGGGCCTCGCTGTAGCGATTCCAGCCGTGATCGCCTACAACCACTTCGTGGCGCAACTGAACCTGGTGAGCGGGGAGCTGGAGGGATTCTCCAGTGAGTTCATCGGAACCCTGGCCCGGGAGGGTCTGGTCTAGTGAGCGCAGCTCCATGAGTCTGGGGACCCGCCGAAGGTCGCGCGGAGGGCGGTCGGATCTGCCGGTCAACGCGGACATCAACGTTACGAGTTTAGTCGACGTGGCGTTCACGCTGCTCGTGATCTTCATCATCACGATGCCGATCATGCAGGGGGGCATCGAGGTATCGGTCCCGAGGGCCGACGTGCAGCCGCTGACCTCTCAGGATCGTCCGTTCTTCATCACGGTGACCGCCGACGGCACGATCTATATGGAAGAGTCCGCGGTGACGCTCGAGGGGCTGGAATCCGGCCTGGGCCAGCTGCTGAGCGCGGGCAACATCGAGCGCGTATTCATACGGGGTGACTCGCTCGCGCCCTTCGGCCCGGTGTTACGTGTGCTCGCGAGCACCTACAACAGCGGCGTGAGCTGGTCGATGGTTGCCGAGCCCTACGGCGGGAACTGACGAAGCGATGGCAGGGCGCCCCGACCCCTTCGACAAGAGCAGTATGGTCGCCTCGTTCGGTGTGCATGGGGGTATCGTGCTGGTCTTCTGGCTGAGCGGGCTCGTGCGCAGTGATCCGATGGAATTCATCTCCTACGAGATCACGCTGGTTTCGCCACCACCGGCCGAGCAAGCTGAGGTGGTGCAGCCCGCGACCGAGCAGTTGGTCGTCGAGCGTCCCGAACCGACGCCGCCAGCCCCAGAACCGGAGCCTGAGGAGGACGCTGTGCCGATCGTCGAGGAGGACGATCCGCCACCGAAGCCACCGGAGCCTGAGACGACGCCGGTAGAAGAACTGTCCGAGGAAGAGGAGACGACTGCTGCTTCGACGGAAGATCCTCCGGAGGACACCGCGGAGTCAGGCGAGGACATCACCGTTCGCTTGGAAGGCCTGCGACGGGACTATCCGGCGTATTACAACGGCATCATTCGGCAGATCGATAACTGCTTCCGTCCGCCGCGCGACGGTGGTGATTGGGGGACGACGGTCTTCTTCAACATCGAGCGGGACGGGTCGGTTGCAGGCGTCGAGTTCGTTTCGCGGTCTGGTAACTTCGACTTCGACTTCAGCGCGATGGGCGCGATCGAGTGCGCGGGTAATGGTCGCTTCGGTCCACTGCCCGACGACTTTCAATGGGACCGGCTTCCGGTTCAATTCGACTTCAAGCCACGTGGCGAGCTGCTAGGGATCTTCCCAACGGCTGGCCTCCCGAGCGAGGTAACGAGCCTGTGAGACGCATGAATGTGCGGGGTGGTGTAGGTGCGCTTCTCGTGGGCGCGCTCACGATCGCTGCCGTGGCGGCTGAGGCTCAGGAACAGGAGACCATTCCGGGCGTGAGCCTTGGGCTCGTCTACGAGAACGATCCTCAGCCTGGGCTGGCGGTCCAACCGTTCACGGGTCGCTTTGGCGGCGCGGGGCTGGCCTCCGAGGTCGAGGCCATCGTTGGACGGGACCTACGCAACTCCGACCGCTTCCAGGTCATGGACTCTCTGCCGGCCGGGCTCGTCGGCGACGTCGTAGACTACACGCTGTGGGACCGTCTCGGGGCGGTTTGGCTGGTGACGGGCCAGGTCGAGGGCGCCGGTGATGGGTACGTCTTGATTCTGGAGCTGCACGACGTCGTGTACCGTCGCACTGTGGAGCGCGGCCGCTTCCGCGTCCCGGACCCGACGGACGAGGACTTTCGCATGGCGGTGCATCGGGCTTCCGACGAGGCGGTGCGCTGGGCGACGGGCGATCCTGGGATGGCGGCGAGCCGTATCGCCTTCACGCTTACTGACAGTGACTACAACACCGACATCTACCTCATCGATTCGGACGGCGAGAATCTGCACCGTATGACCAACTTCCGAGACATCACGCTGTCCCCGGCTTGGTCACCCGACGGCACGAAGATCGCATACGTCTCCTACAAGGAGACGGGCTTTCCTCGCATTTACGAGCATGAGCTAGCGAGCGGTGAGCAGCGGATGCTGCCGGAGGTGCGCGGCGCCGGAGATTATATCACGCCGACGTACAGCCCTGATGGCTCGACGCTGGCATTTTCGGTCTTGGGTAGCGGTCGCAGTGGGGTCTTCACGTACAACCTCGAGCGCGAGTGCTGTCTCTCGTACCTCTCGGGTGGCTCGTGGTATGACCTGTCGCCCACGTACTCGCCTGACGGAGAATGGCTGGCGTTCAATACGAATCGCTTCGGAGACCGAGTGCCGCAGATCATGGTGATGCCTTCTTCCGGCGGTGAGGCGGAAACACTGTCCCCCTACGAGTACGGCGGCAGAGGGTACTACACGTCCCCCGATTGGTCTCCGGATGGCAATCTGGTCGCGTTCCACGGCGCGATCCGCCGCGGCACGTACCACATTCTGGTCGCAGACATGGAGTCCGACGGGAGGCGGCTGCGCCAACTCACGTTGGAGGGAAATAACGAGGACCCGAGTTGGGCGCCCGACGCTCGGCACCTCGTATTTGCGGGGGAGCGGAGGTGGGGTTTCGGGCTGTTTGTCGTAGACATAGCCACAGGGCGATTGCGCCCGATTCTCGCCGGGCAGCGCATCGGCGTTCCGGATTGGTCTCCTGCGCTACCCCCCGTAGGTTGAGGGCGCACGGCTATGCGTACTGATCGTGCGATTGAAAGCGTAAGCCAAAGTGTGCCGCGGACGTTGCGCGAGCACACTTGTCGGCCGATATGCCATGGGGTCTTTCCCAACCGAGAAAGCCCATTAAATTCGTTGCGGTGCTAACTCCTGTCGGAGTGGCGACTTCACGAACGCAATACTGTTCGTTCAACCCGGGAGCAGGGATGATCGTCCGACGTTTCAGCGTCGCAGTTCTGGCCGCTACACTTGCCGTGGGTGCCTGCAAAGGTGACCCGCCTCCGCCGCCGGCCCCGCCTGCGGCGGACCAAGATTCGCTAGGAGCCTACAACGACTCCGTTACAGCAGCTGAGGCCGAAAGGCGTCGCGTCGCCGCAGAGGCGGCGGCTGAGCGCGCAGCGGCAGCCGACCTCGCTCGTAGAGCCGCGGCGGCCCGAGCCACGCTCGAAGAAGCTGTGTTCTTCGACTATGA
>Ga0115002_10006334_pt1 | contig 13652 bp, 10 predicted proteins | sample ArcticOcean_MG_C_8_FD_89576 | JGI IMG/M metagenome (GOLD analysis project Ga0115002, IMG submission 89576) | Marine microbial communities from western Arctic Ocean - ArcticOcean_MG_CB11_86 | ecosystem: Environmental > Aquatic > Marine > Oceanic | place: Arctic Ocean: Canada Basin | collected...
GAAGAAGTCGGTAATGCGCATTCAGAGATTCCATCGTCTCGACCTCGGAAATCCCCCATGATCCCGAGATCGATTCCACACGTCAAATCAAGCAGCACCCACTAAAATGCGCGAAGAACCAATAAGAGTGACCGCGAATTACTCGAATTGACGCGAATGAGATGATCCTTGCTTCGCTTTTACGTGTTCGAAACGTATCGAGATCGTCCTGTCTTATTCGCGAAGATTCGCGCTATTCGCGGTCACTTCTTATGAGAAATACCGGCAAGGTTCGGCGCACGAAAAAACCGGACCAGAACCGACATGCGGTTCCGATCCGGTTGAAGTCATTAACGTGCGGGGCGTTGCCCCGCCGCTAAACCTTATTCGGATTTCTTGACCTTCTTGTCTGTCTTCTTCTTGTCTGTCTTCTTCTTGCCGCCCTTGCGAGCCGGTCGGGCGAGTTTTTTCTGTTCGGGTGTCAGAAGGGCAAAGAACTTCTGCCCCGCTTCTTTGCGGATCGCCCCCAACTCCTTTTGCACTTCGGCCATCTGCTTTGCCTGCTCGTCCGTCAGGTTGAGTGCAGCGTCGAGCGCTTTCTTTGCTTCTTTGCCCTTGAGTTTGGCTTCGCGGTTGGCCTTGAAGGTGGCGGTGCGGGCTTTTCGCTGATCTTCGCTCAGGATCCCACGAAGCTTCTTCTGGAGTTCCATAAACTTCGGAGCGAATTCCTTGTTGATTGCGGCGACCTGTTTTGTCTGGTCGGCAGTCAACTCTACGGTCTTGGGAACCCGCACCACCTGCGCGGTCCGTCTTTTCCCGCCCTTCTTCTTGTCCTTCTTCTTTGCGTCGTCGGCCGCTGCCAGCGGCGAAATGATGCAAGCGGCCAATGCGACTGTCAACAGTGTTCGTACGGCAGTTCTCATTTGTCTTCTCCAAATTGTCTGTCATTTGCGTGATGCAATGAGATTTTGCGACGGCAACACACCGCCGCAACGCGTATCTACAAGCCATTAGCTAAACAGGTCTTTGATCACTTGACCGTTACGAACGATTGTGATCGGTCGGCCCGTATTGCTGTGATACTCTTGAGTGTGGTCGATTCCAAGGCTGTGATAAAAAGTGGCGGCGGCGTCATCGGGCGAGTAACCGGTTGCAGCCGGCAATGTCGCTTTGTCATCGCTTTTGCCAATCACCTGGCCGCCACGAACTCCACCACCGGCCATCAGCATGAACATGCAGCGGGGATAATGGTCGCGGCCCCCTTCAGCACTGCGGGTATTGATTTTTGGCGTCCGGCCAAACTCACCGGTGACGAAAACGGAAGTCGTGTCGAGCAGGCCTTTTTGCTCCAAGCCAGTCAACAATGCCGAAAGGCCGGTATCGAGCGGCGGCAGATTCCGCTCGCGGAGCCGGGTGAAGTTGTCCTGGTGTGTGTCCCAACCGCCCAGCGACAGCGAGACGAACCCGACGCCCGCTTCCACGAGTCGCGTGGCCAACAGGCAGCTCATTCCGAATGCGTCTTCGCCGAACGGCTTGGCGAAATCGGGCGATTCCTTGCTGACATCGAACGCGGCGCGAGCACGCTTCGAGGTAATGATGGAATAGGCCTGCTGGCTGAAACGATCGAGGCCGTCCAAAAGTTGGTTATTCTTCTCGATGCCGGCAAAGGCCTTGTCGAGGTCGCCCAACAGACTTTCGCGTTTTTCGATTTCGCCGACCGTCAATCCGTTGCCCAGCGACACGCCACGAACGCTGAAGGGCTGACCTGCACGCGGGGTTGCGCCGGTGGCCAACGCTGCATACTTCACACCGAGGAATCCAGGTTTCTGCCGACTCGTATTGCCGACGGTGACGAAGGGCGGCAGATCGGCGGGGCCTTGGTGTTCTTTCGTAAAGACCGAACCGTATCCCGGATATTGCAGTGCAGGAAGCGGACGGCTGCCGGTGTTGACGTATTCGGACCCCAAGGCGTGAGCGCCCAACGTGTGTGTTACGCCGCGTAGAATTGCGAACTTGTCGGCACACTGGGCGAGCTTGGGCAGGTGCTCGCAGAACTCAACGCCGCTGGCGTTCGTTTGAATGGGATTGAACGTGCCGCGGTATTCCTTGGGCGCGTCCGGCTTCAAATCGAACGTGTCCATATGCGACGGGCCGCCCGGCAGGTTGATGAAGATTCCTGCCTTGGCTCGCGGCTGTTTGACTTCGCCCGCTTCGGTCATCTGCAGGTAATTCGCCAGCGAAAGTCCGCCAACACCCAAAGCGCCCACGCGAATGAAGTCACGCCGTTTCATACCGTCACAAGTCTTGAACGTCGCCATTATCAATTTCCTTCGGAAAGGTGCGTGTTTGTGTGGTGCCCTATTCTTACCAAGCTGAAAGCTGATTGCTGACAGCTCATAGCTTCTTCGCTTAGTGGTTGACGATGAACTCTTTCGTGTTGATCAACGCCCACATCAAGCCGCGGAGACCATCGACGACGTTCTCTTCACCATCGATGTAACTGATCGATCGGCTCAGTTCGGCTTCACTCGGGTAACGACTGAGCGTTCGCAAGTAAGCTTGACGAACCAGCGACGATTTATCGGCCGGCTTCGTTTCGACGATCGTTTTCTCCACGGTCTTTTGCTTGCGAGGTTTTTGCACTTGCTGGCCGCGGGACTTGTACCGCTTTAATTGCTGGGTCAGTCGCTTGACCAGTTCGTCGTTGCCATCCTTCTTGGCCTGGCTGATTCTCCGTTTCTGGTTGGCGATGTTCCGAGCGATATTGGCTGCACCGCGTTGGTTGCCGGTATTGCGGGCTGTGGCCAGTGGTTTTCCAGTCAACTCGCGGTTGACCTGTGAGAGCCAACTGTCCCGACCGCTGTCGATCATTGACAGGACTTCGTTGTCGTTTCGCAGGAACACGGTTTGCAGCAGGCTGGAATCCGATGACCGGTCACAGTCGCAGTTGGTGTCGCGGACCGAACGGCCAAAGATTTGCAGCGCGTAGCTGGTTGTATTTCGACGAATTCCGGCACCGGGGATCGCAATCGCCCGGCCTTCCATGCTGCCGTGCATTGCCAATGCAATCGCATCCGATGCCGTTGCCGATTTGATCGCGTCGTAAGCGATTTCGGCCGGCAGACGACGCGGAACGGCGTGGCTGAAGTTCAAGTCGTCCTTGGCATTGGTTTCGTTTGGCTGCCAACTCAACTGGTATGTGCGGCTGCTGGTGATTTCACGGTGCAGCCATTTCATGTCGTAACCGTTGTCGATGAATCCTTGCGTCAGGTAATCGAGCAGCGGCTTATTGCTGGGGGGATTCGCAAGACTGAGATCATCGGGCGGCTCAACGATTCCGACGTTGAAGTAGTTGGCCCAAACGCGATTGACAAATGCGCGGGCGAAATATCCGTTGTTGGGATCTCGCAACCATTGCATCAGCGGTTCGCGAGCATCGGCATGTTCGGTCAGCTTGATAACATCGCCGCCGAGCAGTTTCGCCGTCGCTGCGGCCTGGCCACTGCGGCGTCTTTTCGCCTGCGCCGAAAATCGCTGTTTGCGTTGCTTGGCGGCGGCCAACTGTTTTTGTGCAGTTGCCAGCTGCTTCTTATCGTCGGCCTCTTTGAGCTTCTCAATGCGGGCTTCAAGCTGTGCGATCTGTTGCTTCATTCGCTTGAGGTTTCTGTTGCCGTTGTTGGTCGTTTGGCGTGGCGCGATGGCAAAGACTTCCTGGAACGGGACGGTTTTCCCTTCCTTTAACAGCCGCGGCAACTCGCGACGCAACTGATTGCCCTTCTTGCCTTCGAGTCCTAACGATTTCTGCAGCTTGTCGTATTCGTCACGCGACGCGGGATTTGTCCCCGAGCTAACACGAGTGAAGAACCCGGTGAACTGAGTGAAATCATCTTGCGTCCACTGATCGAACGGGTGCTTGTGGCATTGGGCACATTGAATGCGAATACCCATGAAGGTGTAGGCGAAGCCGATCGCCCGATCAGTGGGCTGACGGAAATTCCGTCGCGCCCAGTAGTGCGGCATGTGTTCCCGCTCGCTGTAGCTCGCCTTGTTGTCGGGATTGTAGAGGCTGCTCATGGCTTTCGAGTAATCGGTGAAGCTTTCGCCTTCGTCACGGCTGACGGCCGTCACGATCCCGGAAACAAGTTTGTCGTAGGACACGTTTTCGGCAACCCGCCGGTGAATCCAGTCGTACCAATCCTGACTAGCGCGTCCGCGCACCGGCACGACGTTATTCAGGTTGTCGTCGTTGTTGCCGGTGATGTCGCAAAGGCGGGTCGTCCACCAGGCAGCGTAGCCGGGGGTTTCCAATAACTCGTCAATCTTTCGTGTCCGTTTGTCGGCGGAACTGTCGGCGAGAAACTTTTCGACTTGCGAAGCGGTCGGCAGCGTTCCGGTCAAATCGAGGCTGACGCGTCTCAGGAATTGAGCATCGTCGGAAAGATCCGACGGGACGATTCCCAACTTCTGTAGTTTTTCAACCACGAGTGCGTCGATTCGTGTCGGTGTTGGCACCTTGGGGTACTTCGGACCGACCCGATCGGTGACGGGACGAATTACGGGAATCGGCACGACTGCCGAGTCGTAGAAGATGACAAGATGCGTGTCGCCCGGCTCGGCGGCTGTCACCAGTCCGGCCGCGTCGATTTCGGCCACCTGACCGCTATTCGATTGAAAACGGGAGAGGGGAGTCACGTCTTCGCTGCTGCCATCCGACCAGTGAGCAATCACTCGTAGCTGCCGCGTTTGACCTTGCTTGCTGAAAAGGATTTCTGTCGGCACGACTTCCAATCGGGTCAGATTGGCGTGATCGGCTGCGACGGGTTTCGCGCCGTCCTTAATCCAGTTGATGAACAGCCGGTGTTCCCAGCTTCCCTCGTCGAGACGATGTCCGCCGCCGTGACCGAACTCGTCGGAAATTGGCTTGAGTAACATCAGGCTGTCGGCGGGCGTTTCCAGATTGATGCGCGAGTCTTCGCCGGTGGCAAGATTGTCGTGATCCATCTTGAAATCGAAGCCGAACAACGACAAACGCAATCCGCCGCGCCCCTGGAACGACCCATGACACGACCGGCTGTTGCAGCCCAACCGCCCCAACATGGGGGCGACGTGTGTCCGAAAGTCGGGAACTTCCTGCACGTCTTTGACGGCAAACCGTTTGTTGACCGGCTCAATAACTTTGACACCAAACGCCGGCAGGGCAAGCGAAACAATCGCTGCAGCCAGGGAGAACGTTCGCAACATAGAATTTCGTCCTTTTTTGTTTCTCTCGGCTAGAAATTCTCTAGGCTCAAACTATTGCTGATGGCTTATGGCTGGCGGTTTCCCGCTCAGCCATCGTTGCTCATAGTGGCTTCTTGGGTTTCTCTTCCGGTGTCGATTTCACTCGCCGTGGGGTTGGGGTGGCAACAGGCCGTGCGGATGGTTTTTTGTTACGCGGGCCTTTTGTTGCGAAAGACCGCTTGATGCGTTGCAGTTCTTTCTTTGTGGAAGCATCGGGGTCGCTGTCGATCCGTTCGATGAGTGCATCGACGCGCTGCAGCCGCTCGGCAAGACGCTCGCGTTCTCTGGTTAACTGCCGCAATCGCACACTCGCTCGGGCTTTCAACAGGCCCTTCAATTCCTCTTCCAATTGGGAATCAGAGTTCATCGTCATGCGGGCTGCCATCAGTCGGATGCGCGAATCGAGCTTCCAGGCTTCCAGCGACAATTCGTAGCGATCGGGAGTTTTTTCCCGCGTTCTCGCCAGCCGCTCGCTGGTTTGAAACAACTGCCTGACCGCCTGATCGTATTGCCGCACTTTCCGCTTTTTTAAATTTGTCACCAGCTTGGCCAACTCGGGGTGATGCAGGCGGGCAAACGTCATCGCCGCCGCTTCCCGTCCGGGTGTCACGGAAACCCGTTTTGCCGACTTCGCTCGTGACGACTTGGCGTCGTTTTTCTTCTTGAGCGTGTTTTCAGATTTATTTCGTTTTCCGGCGTCCTTCTTTTTCGCCGAAGCGCTCTTCTGATTCGGTGCATTCTTCTGAGCCGCTGCTGGAAGGACGCAGCAGAAGATTCCCAGAGTCAACAGAATGAAGGCTGATGATCGTCTCATCGTTCAGTTCTCCTCCGGCATCGAGTCCGGCGAGGCGGCCGAGTCTTCGTCGGGCGAGACGGCTGCCAACATCCAATCAGGCAGGTTGAACTCGCTATTATCGTCGTCGTTTGAAATCAGCGAATCCGATGCTGCAAGCGCCATCTCAAGCTGCTCGCTGTCGTTGTTCGCGTTGGTCCCGGCGTCGTCGGTCAGATATTCAACAGACTGCCCGAATTCTGGAGCCGATTCCGACCAGAGCGCCAGAACATGACCCGCCGAACCGTTCAATACCACCAGCAGTGTTGGGTCTTCCGTGTCGTTGCCACCAAGCTGAGGCAACTCCGATTCAGAGTTGGCGATTGGCAAGTCCTGGGGCAAACCCAAATCGAACCAATGAGAAATGCCAACTCCCGCCAGAAAGGCGACCGCAACCGATGCCGCGACAATCGCCAGACGTTTTTGCCGTCTCCTCGAACTTCTGTGAGGCGGCAATGATGAGAGTTCCTGCGAAACAGCGGGTCGGGAGAACGCAACCGCTTGACCAATTTGAACGGCCCGCGCAACGGCTTCGCGAGTCGGCTGGTCGTCCGCCAGGCGTTCCTCAAATTGCTGCAGTTCCTCGTCGTTTATCTCATTGCCGACGTAGCGAAACGCCTGCAAATCCAAATCGACGTTGTTTTCATTGTCCGAATTCATCTCACTGCAACCTGTTCTTTTTCCGCGTGTGATTCCGATCTGATTTATCCACCGCCCCTCGCTTACGCTTTTTGAAGTTGCGCACGTGGCTTGACGGGAAACAAAAACCCCAAGTATTTAAGCCTGAAGCGCAAGCGAAGGAGCATGTTGGCATCGTCCTGGAATCATCCTTCGCTTGCGCTTCAGGCTTCGATAAACGGGGGGCTTTTAGTCCTTTCTCCAAACTGAACACTAAAATGCGCAACTTCACAACTTACGCTTCGGGTTACGATGCCAGCCACAAAGGAGACGCTGCTCCTAACTCGACTCATCCGCTCCGAAACAAGCGGCCAATTTCTTCAAGGCCAGCCGCATTCTCGTCAGCACAGTTCCCAATGGCAGATTCAATTCCTCAGCAATCACCCGAAATGTTTTTTCGTCGTAAATCCGCATGCAGACAACCTGTTGCTGCTCGGCCGGTAGAAACTTGAGGGCGGCTCGCACCGACTCGACTTGCTCCCAGCGAACCACTGCATCCTCTGGCGAATCGCTGGATGCATCGTGATTCCATGCCAGCTTCTGGTAGGTCCTCATTTGTGTTTGTTGTTTGCGGCGAATTCCCATCGCCTCGTTGTAGGCAACCCGAAACAACCAGCCTTTCAACGTGTCCTGACGAGCCGTGTGTCCCTGTTCAACTGCCTTCGCAAATGTTGCCTGCAACGCCTCGCCGGCCAATTCCCCGTCACGCAACACGCCGGTGAGAAACGCACGTAACTCATCGGCATGCTTTACATACAAAGCCGCGACCACGGAAGGATCAAGTCGGCCATCATCTGAGCCGGTCAAATCAAAGCCCCCGCCGCGCGCTTCCAGCGACGCGATCTCATCGAAATGATGCGTAGCAAGCGGCGATTATTTTCCAGAAAACGCTCGGAAATGGGAAAATGCAAGCATTCCATGACATTCAACACAGAATCGCCCCGTTCTCAGCGTTCACCAAACAATCCGCAAACCATTGCGCCCCAACGTGTTGTGCGACAAGGCCGATGTGGCGGATCCGTCAGACATCCTCTCAATACTATATCAGACGCCCGGCTCAGGCTGTCACCACAGGCATGTTTCGGAGCATAATGTGTGAGTTGACGCTCGCAATTACCGTTGCTGTTTGAGGAGAGCATGAACAACGCAAAACATTTGCCAACCGCGCTTATCGCCGACGACGTCTCAAAACGGCACGATACCGGGCTGGCACATCCCGAGTGCATTGCCCGGTTCGATGCCGTCATGCAGAAGATTCAGCAGGCGGACTTCACCGAGTCGCTGCTGCATCTGAAGCCGAGGCCGGCGACTGTCGAAGAAATCAAGGCGTGTCATCACGCGGACTACATCGAGGTGGCGAAGCGCGACATCGCTGCCGGACGCGATACGCTCAGTACGGGCGACACGACCATCTGCCGGCGCTCACTGGAACCGGCCCTGCATGCCGCCGGCGGTGTTTGCGTTGCCGTCGATGCCGTCTTTGCCGGGAAAGCAAAAAATGCGTTTTGCGTTCATCGTCCGCCCGGACATCATGCGACACCGGATAAGGGCATGGGCTTCTGCGTTTTCAACAACGCCGCCATCGCGGCCCGTTATGCCCAGGCGAAGCACGGCATCGAGAAGGTGTTAATCGTCGATTGGGATGTGCATCACGGCAACGGCACGCAGGACATTTTTTACGATGACCCGACCGTTTTCTTTTTCAGCACGCATCAATCGCCGTGGTATCCCGGCACGGGCGACAAAGACGAGACCGGACGCGGCAAGGGGATGGGAACAACCATGAACCGCCCGTTTCCCGCCGGTGCTGGTCGCAAGGAAATTGTGGGAGCGTTCGAGAACGATCTTGCCCCGGTCATCAACCGTTTCAAACCGCAACTGGTCATCATCTCGGCCGGTTTCGATTCCCGCATCGACGACCCGCTCGGACAGTTCCGGCTGACCGACGACGACTTCGCCAACCTGACAGCATTGATGCTGAAACTGGCCGTCGAACACGCGGAAAGCCGTGTCGTTTCGGTGTTGGAAGGCGGCTACGACCTCGACGGTCTGGCAAAGGCCGCCACCGCGCATTGCGGCCGACTGGTTCAGGGGTGATGACACGCCCCGCGAGCGGGGCGGCTAAATGTGCGATCCTAATGCCGGAAGTGACGTTTGCCGGTGAACAGCATGGCGATGTTGTGCTCGTTGCAGGCGGCGATGACTTCGTCGTCTCGACGTGAACCGCCCGGTTGAATCACCGCCGTCACTCCGGCTTTGGCCGCTTCATCGACACCGTCACGGAACGGAAAGAATGCGTCGGATGCCACCACGCTGCCCTGGCTGCGTTCGCCCGCTTTGTGTGCTGCAATGAAGGCCGAGTCGAGACGGCTCATTTGACCCGCCCCCACGCCGACGACCGATCCGGCCTTCGCAAATAGAATCGCGTTCGACTTCACGTGCTTGCACACCTGCCAGGCGAACTCCAGATCGGCTCGTTCCTCAGCCGTCGGTTCGCGATCGGTCACGCATTTCCATTCGTCGGTTTGGTCTGCCTGGTTGTCGCGATCCTGCGCCAACAGTCCGCCGGAAATTCTGCGGAAATCGCTGGCGGTTGCCGCTGAGTCGCCAGCTGAACCGCTCGCACACTGCATCAGCCGTACGTTCTGTTTCCACTTGGGACGTGTCGTCAACATCTCGAACGCGTCGTCGTCGAAGCCGGGGGCGATGATCGCTTCGATGAACCGATTCGGTTCGCACAGCTTCTCGGCCGTCGCTGCATCGAGAACGCGATTGAAGCCGAGTACCGATCCGAACGCGCTCACCGGGTCGCCCGCGTAGGCCTTGTCGAATGCCTCGGGCATCGATTCGGCCGTCCCGCATCCGCAGGGATTGTTGTGCTTGATGACAACGGCCGCCGGTGCGTCGAACTCGCCGGCAATTGCCAGTGCGGCATCCAGGTCGAGCAGGTTGTTGTACGAGAGTTCTTTCCCATGTAACTGCTTTGCACCGGCCAACGTCGATTCGGCCGCGTTCGCTTCCGCAAAGAATGCCGCCTGCTGATGTGGATTCTCGCCGTACCGCAGGTCGGCCCGCTTCTCGAACGCCAGCGACAACTGCGACGGGAATCGGCCATCGCCGTCACTTGTCAAACCGGCCATGTAGTTGGCGATGGCGCGGTCATAGCGGGCCGTCATCTCGAAGGCGGCGGCGGCCAGTTTCCGGCGCTGCGCGACATCGAAGCGGTCTTCGCGCAGGGCGGTCAGCACTTCCTCGTACTGTGACGGTTGCGTGACGATGCCGACGTAGGCGTGATTCTTTGCCGTCGAGCGGACCATGCTCGGCCCGCCGATGTCGATTTGCTCGATCGCTTCTTCGGCCGTCGTACCCGGTTTGGCAATTGTCGCCTCGAATGGATACAGATTGCAGACAACCAACTCGAAGGGAATGATGCCATGTTCTGCGATGGCGGCGGCATCGTCGGGCAGATCGGGACGGCACAGAATCGCGCCGTGCACCTTGGGGTGCAGCGTCTTGACGCGGCCGTTCATAATCTCCGGAAAACCGGTGTACGTCGAAATATCGACGACGGCCAGTCCCTGTTCCTCCAGAAACCGCCGCGTGCCCCCGGTCGAAACCAGTTCAAACCCCAATTCAATCAGCCCGGCCGCAAACGCCCCAAGCTGGTCCTTATCACTCACACTCACCAACGCCCGCCGGGGCAACGTCCCACTCATCAAAGCCACTCCATCAGATTGCCGCGTACCCAAGAAACACCAACCGTTACCAAACGGTCTCTTTCCGTTTGCCCCTATTCTATCAAGGGCTGGCGATGGTACACAGGCACGGGAAGAGCGTCAAACGAACGGGGGAATATGGGAATCGCCGCCGCGCAGCTTTAACTGGTTCCCAAGCTCCGGCTTGGGAACCCCCCTGCACGAAGCTCTGCTTCGTTCGTTGTTTCACGCGGTGACCAACGACTCTGTGATTTGCAGATGGTTTAGCCATCGTGCAGCGGCTGCAAGCTGTGGCTGACGTCGTCGGAAGCAGAGCTTCCGTGGTGTGCGTTCCCAAGCCGGAGCTTGGGAACGAGTCAACGGATTTGTCGATCAGAGTTTACGAGCGTTGATTTCCGTTCCCGTGAGATTCCGAATCGCGCCGCCGACAGCAATCAGGGCCGGCCCGGTCCCTGCAGTGTCTGCCCTCGTTCATCCACACACCGGCACTTGCTCTAACCCTGTTTCCCTGCTACAAATAAGCGTCGGATCAACGTCCGCACATGCTTTGCATCCCGCCTGAATCCCTCCCGCCCAAGGTATCCCATGCTTTCAATTTTCGGACGCGGCCAACGTCTCTGTGACGGCATCACGCGGCGTGAGGCGCTACGGATTGGTACGCTGTCGGTTGGCGGGCTGTCGTTGCCGCAGTTGTTACGGGCCGAGCAGCAGGCGGGGGTTCGGGGATCGAAAAAAGCGGTCATTATGATCTACATGGTCGGTGCGCCGCCGCATCAGGACATGTACGATTTGAAGTTGGACGCGCCGTCGGAAATTCGCGGGCCGTTCATGCCCATCGATACCAGCGTCCCCGGCATTCAGATTAGCGAACACATGCCGCGGATGGCTAGAATTATGGACAAGTGCGTGCCGTTGCGATCGGTGTACGGCTCGCCAAGCGGCTCACACGATTCGTTCATTTGTTACAGCGGACACACCACGCAGAATCAGCCGCCCGGCGGTTGGCCGTCAATCGGCTCGGTCGTTTCCAAAATCCAGGGGCCGTACAATCGGTCGGTGCCGCCGTTTATCGGGCTGGCTCCCGATGCCGGTCACCCGCCCTACGGTTCACCCGGACTGCCGGGATTTCTCGGTGTGGGTAACGCGGCGTTTCGCCCGTCCGGTCCGGCACAAGCCGACATGGTGCTGAACGGCATCACCGAGGATCGATTGGAAAACCGCAAATCGTTGCTGCAGAATCTCGACAGCTTCCGCAGCGACGTTGACGCCGGCGGCGAGTTCGCCGGCCTTGATGCCATTAACCGGCAAGCGCTCGATATTCTCACGTCGAGCAAACTGGCCGACGCACTGGATCTCTCGCAGGAAGACGCGTCGATCCGTGAGCGGTACGGCAAGGGCGATCCCAAGAAATACGGCGACGGCGCACCGCGCAACCTGGAACACTTCCTGTTGGCGCGAAGGCTGGTTGAAGCGGGAGCCCGCGTTGTGACCTTGAACTTCGGCCGCTGGGATTTTCACAGCAACAACTTCAGCGAAGCGAAGAACACGCACCTGCCGTTCTTTGATCGGGGTTTGGCGACGCTGATTGAAGACCTGCACGAGCGGGGCATGGCCGACGACGTCGCCGTGGTGGCGTGGGGTGAGTTCGGTCGCACGCCGAAGATCAACGCAAACGCCGGCCGCGATCACTGGCCGCAGGTTGGTGGTGGACTGATTGCCGGCGGCGGATTCCGCACCGGGCAAGTCATCGGCGCGACGGATCGACTGGGGGCCACAGTTGCGGATCGACCGGTGCATTTCGGCGAAGTCCACGCGACGCTACATCGTTTCCTGGGAATCGACTCCGAAACGAAACTCCACGATCTGGCAGGCCGCCCGCAATATCTCGTCAGCGACCACAAGCCGATGCCCGAATTGCTGTAGGCGATTCGCAGGGCAACTTAGCCGCCGGTGAAAACACCGGCGGTCGGTGTGGTGCGTTTCATTCACGCTGCTGGTCCAGTAAGGTACCGCGAGTCATTCAACGCCGGCCCCGTGTCTGTTCACACGGGGATAAATGGCATGGTCATGGCTTGCGCAATGCGAAATACGCCACCAACAGCGCGGCGAACGCTCCAACGACGATGAGTGTTACGGCAATCGTGAATTTCATCGAAACCGGCTCCAAAGCCCGGTGAAGTTAATCCGACGCACCGGCACTCAGTGCCTCGTTGTCGCTGATCATCTCCGCGCCGCTGTTGCCGCTGATGTTAAGGTCCATTGGTCCCTGTTCATCATCGGTTTTCCAGTAGGAATGTCGGAATGGCAACGAGAACTGAATGCCGTTCTCTTCAAATTCGCGGAAGATCTCAAAGTTCACTTTTTCGCTGAACGCTTTGAAATCCCAATAATTCGGTGGCGAATACCAATAGAAAAACTGAATCTGGAACGCGTTCGAAGCGAACTCGTCGAAGAAAACACGTGGTGGATGGTCGGGAGCCATGCCTTCGTGGTTGTCGAGTCTCGCCCGAATAATGGCCACCGCCTTCTCCACCTTCTCGCAGGATGTGTCGAGCGGAATGTGGATTTCCGCAGTGCGGCGGATAAACGAGCGGCGGGCGATGTTTTCGACGTCACTGCCGGAGAGTTGGTCGTTGGGAATTGTGACCAGATGCCCGGAAAGCAACCGAACTTGCGTAGACCGTAGGCCGATGTCTTCTACAACGCCGTCGTATTTCGAAAAGAGAATGCGCTCGCCGACGCGAAACGGCTTGTCGGCCATCAGCATCATCGTACCGAAGAGAGTCTTCAGCGTATCTTGAGCGCCGAGTGCAAGCGCGATACCACCGATGCCGGCACTGGCCAGCAGCGTCGCAATGGGAATACCCAGATATTGGCCGCCGATTATAAACACGGCTGCAACAATGGCCACACTCATCAGCTTGGAAACAATGCGAATCAACTGTGCGTTGAGTCCCTGCGGGGTAGTTGATTACCGGCAAATGGGGTTGCGCATTTTGGCTTGTGTTTTTAACTTACGTCGATCATGGATGAAGACGTCGGATAACAACCAGAATGCCGCGGTTGCAGGAAGCTCGAGAAGGAGCTTGGTCAGCTGAGGGAAGAAGTCGCGAAGCTGCACAAAGCGCTCGAGGAAGCTCGGCGTGCGGGCAAGCGTCAGGCGGCTC
>Ga0115002_10006338_pt1 | contig 13648 bp, 7 predicted proteins | sample ArcticOcean_MG_C_8_FD_89576 | JGI IMG/M metagenome (GOLD analysis project Ga0115002, IMG submission 89576) | Marine microbial communities from western Arctic Ocean - ArcticOcean_MG_CB11_86 | ecosystem: Environmental > Aquatic > Marine > Oceanic | place: Arctic Ocean: Canada Basin | collected...
AGGTGATGTCAGTGTAGCGTTAGCTGGGTCTAGCCACCACCGAGAGCAGAGCTTTCTGGCCTCCAGATATATTATGGAAGAGATAAAAAAAAGGCTTCCGGTATGGAAAAAAGAGTGTTACTTAGATGGGCGAGAGGATTGGACGCAAGGGGTAACTCCTGGTTCGCCTCAACTTGCTGAACCGGGGTGATGGAATGATTGATCAATTTGGTAGGAAGATTGAGTATTTGCGAATTTCGGTAACTGACAAATGCAACTTACGTTGTGTTTACTGTATGCCGATGGAAGGGCTTGACTGGTTGAAACGACAGAGCATTCTGGATTTCGAAGAGATCGCAGATATCGTTCGTATAATGGGCCCTATGGGCCTGCGGAAAGTACGTTTTACTGGGGGGGAGCCTTTGGTAAGAAAGGACCTGCCGCAACTAGTTGAAATGGTAAGAAAAATTCCTGAGATTGAAGATATATCACTTTCCACAAACGCTATTCTGCTTGCTGAACAAGGGCGCAGTCTTCGAGATGCCGGGATCAACAGGGTCAACATTTCACTGGACTCCTTGAAGGCTGCTCGGGTAGATGCCATTTCTAGACGACCAGGGTCTTTTGACCGAATTATGCGGGGAATTGAAGTCGCCGAAGAACTGGATTTCCACCCCATAAAAATCAACGTGGTGGTGATAGGCGGACAAAATGATGACGAGATAGAAGATTTCGCTCTTATGACTAAGGACAAGCCATGGAGCGTGCGGTTTATAGAGTTAATGCCGACAGGATCCAATTTGGACCTGAGTGCAAAACACTTTGTGTCATGCCAAGAAGTACTTTCTAGGCTCCGATCAATTTCAGAACTGAGTCCAGTGGTCGGACCAATAGGGAATGGGCCTGCCACCTATTTCAAGTTTCCTAAAGCTAAGGGTACGGTAGGTGTGATAACACCTATGAGCCATAATTTCTGTGATAGATGTAACAGGATGAGATTAACAGCAGACGGACAACTTCGACCCTGTCTTTTCGGTGACATTCAAACAAACCTTCGAGATGCTATGCGTGAAGGCAGAGACATTATTCCTCTTATTGAAGAGACACTGAGGATTAAGCCAGAAAGGCATCATTTGATCCAGGGAAGCATGGAAGGATCAGGAGGCCTCGTGGCATTATCTCAGACAGGTGGATGAACCAGGAAAAATTGGGTAGCTTACTGTCTTAAATGACCACTTGATCGACAATTTTAAACACTTTATTTTCAGGTTATTATGAGTACAAAAAAAATTACGGTAGTGGGGGCTGGTAATGTGGGTGCCACATGCGCTCAGAGATTAGCAGAAAAGGAATTGGCGCGTGAAATCGTGCTGATCGATGTAGTGGAAGGAATCCCAGAAGGCAAGGGTTTGGATCAATGGGAAAGTGCACCAGTGGAAGGTTTCGATTCTAGAGTAATTGGATGTAATGATTATGATCGGGCTGCAGGTTCTGAGATTTTTATCGTAACTGCGGGTATCGCTCGTAAGCCAGGAATGAGTAGGGATGATCTCTTGAAAACCAATGCGAGCATAGTGAAGTCTGTTTCTCGGGAAATCGCCAGAGTGGCTCCTGATTCTATAGTGATTGTGGTTTCAAATCCCTTGGACGTTATGGCGTATGTGGCTCTACAGGAAACAGGTTTTGAGAGAGAGAGAGTGATAGGGATGGCAGGAGTCTTGGACACTGCCCGGTTTCGATCTTTCATAGCTCTGGAACTGGGACTAAGTGTTGAGGATATCCAGGCTTTAGTTCTCGGAGGCCATGGGGATACGATGGTTCCGTTAGTTTCCTATACTACGGTTTCTGGAATACCTTTGACTCAATTTCTTGGCCCAGAAAGGATAGAGGCGCTTATAGAGCGTACAAGGAAAGGAGGGGCTGAAATAGTAAGCCACCTCAAGACTGGCAGTGCTTATTATGCTCCATCTGCTGCTGCGGTCCAAATGGCTGAATCTATAGTGAAGGATAAGCGAAGAATTCTTCCATGCGCTGCATATCTGCAGGGTGAATTCGGTTACAATGGTATTTTTCTCGGAGTGCCTTGTGTCTTAGGTGCGAAGGGACTCGAAGGAATAATTGAGGTGGAGCTCACTGACTTGGAAACAGAAGCACTGATGAGTAGTGTCGATGCGGTTAAAGATACTATGAGTAACTTGGAATCCATTCAGTAAGTCAAGAAATGCTGAGTATGGGGTCAGTTGTTAAGGTGATACACACGCTATGCTTGGCGATTTGTCCATTCGCAAGTGTGGGGTGGGTCAATGTCTGAGTTAGTTGACAATTATGTCCGGCTAACTCAGACAGTTACTTCTAGGGAATGGTTGGGGGAAAGGGAAACCTCAAAGGCCTATGATTAAACCTATCTATATCTATAGTATCTGTGCTTTATTGGCTTTTTCAGTCGAACCGCTAACATCTCAGGAGAATTCAATTGGCTTGAAAGAGGCAGTTAGGTTGGCTCTCGAAAACAGTGAAGACATAAAAGATGCCCGCTTAGCTTTAGAAATAGCCAACGAACAGGTCTCCGAAAGTAAAAGTAGCCTATTCCCGAGCATTGATGCATCTGCGGCTTATAGTAGGAATTTAGCTATTGCTTCTAGTTTCCTCCCCGCCGTCATCTTTGATCCTTCTGCAGATCCATCGGAGTTGATCCCAGTACAGTTCGGGTCTGATAACATTTGGCAGAGCAACATCAACGTAGAACAAAGTTTATTTAACCCGACGATTCTTGGTGGTTTGCAGGCTGCTTCTCGGTTTCGAGATATTGAACGCGAAGGTGTTCGTGGAAGAACACAATCAGTGGTGACACGTGTCAGATTGATCTACTACGGTTTACTACTGGCTCAGGAACAAGTGCGACTAGTTAGTAATTCTATAGAGAGATTGGAAAAATCTTTGAATGAGACTCGGTCACTTAGAGAAGTTGGTTTGGCAACGGATTACGATGTACTGAGGCTGGAGGTAGAGCTGGCAAATTTGAACCCCAGCTTTTTACAAGCCAAGAGCTCTGTTATGGAATTGAAAAGAGATTTGGCTATAGAGCTTGTTATAGAGCAATCGGAAGAACTGATTGTAACAGGGTCTTTGGCAGAGATAACTCTAGACAATGTAGAAAATAATTCTACTGCGAACCGAGAGATTCTGGAATTGTCTTACTGGAGCCTAGAAACCAAAATTCTACCTGAAAGTCTCCTTAGTACAGCACAAGAGGTAAGGCCAGATCTACGGGCTTTAGAGCAATCTGAAGACTTGAGGAGTGCTGAATTGAAAATGGAACGGTCACGTTACTTGCCAGAGATAGTACTTTTCGGGTCTTACGGAGTGACAGCCCAACAAAATGGTAGTCCAGATTTTTTCGCTGATCCTAAACTTAGAGCATTTTCACAACAGGCTGGACTGAGAGTAACTTGGCCTTTGTTTAGTGGGTTTTCTAAGGACGCTCGGATTGACCAGAAACAGGCAGCCCTAAGGCAAGTGCGAGCTCAGGGGCGTCTCGCCAGGGCCAGAGCGGATGCTGAAATCAGAACCGTGTGGAATCGGCTTCAGGAAGCCAGGTTGAGAGCTGACGGCCAACAAAAAGCGGTACAGCAAGCTGGACGCGGCTTTGAAATAGTCAGTGCAGAGTACAGGGAAGGGATGATGGGGCAACTAGAGCTGACCGATGCTGAAGTAGCTCTTAGACAAAGTGAATTCAATTATGCTGGAGCGGTATACGATTTCTTAGTGGCGCAAGCCAACTTGGATTTAGCGGTGGGAAAAGTTCCCATGGTCGATTCGGATTCTCAGAATGAATTATTAAGGTGATCTAACGGATGATAGGTATAAACAGGTTTTTAACAGGTTTTTATTCTAAAATAAGTTTACTGTTATGGGTGTTCATGCACGGTTGTGGTGGCAGTCCTGAAGCAGAGTACTCCATCGACGTCAAGGAGCAGGGCGTTTTGATCGAGGGATCAGCTCGGCTAGTGAACGTTGAGGCTTTAAGGCTAGATCTCCAGTCTTTCACAGAGATGATCAACCTTACTGGTGTTGCTGTTGCCGATCAGGATGTCACAATCTCAGCTCAAGAATCAGGGGTGGTCCTTAATATTAATTTGGAAAAGGGCAGTTCAGTAGTAAAAAATCAACAATTATTCAAAATTGACGACCAAATTCTGAAAAACCAGGTGGATGAAGCGAGAGCTGCAGCGAATCTAGCAAAAGAAACCTGGGAGAGGCGAAAAAATCTTTTCGAGGGCGACCAGGTGGGATCTGAATTGGCTTATTTGCAGACGAAATATGCTGCAGAGCAAGCTGATGCCCGTTTGGGAATTCTTCTGACACGCCTTGCGAATACTGTGGTTCGTGCACCTATAGACGGTGTACTAGAAGATAGGATGGTAGAAGTAGGGACCATGGTGAACATTGGGAGGGATGTGGGTCGCATAGTCTCCCTTAGTCCGATGAAAGTGGTGGCTGGTGTTCCTGAAAGATATGCACTGGACGTTTCAGTAGGTACCAGAGCGATTGCTAGTTTTGACGCTCTGGGACTGAGTTCAGAAGGAATCATAAGCTACGTAGGTGCAACTGTAGACCCAAGCAATAGGACCTTTAAGGTAGAGCTGAAAATGGATAATCCGAACACTATGATCAAGCCGGAGATGATCGCTAGTGTTAATGTAGTTCGGAAGAGTTTTGTGGATGTCATTGTGATTCCTCAAGAAGCTTTGGTTAGGACTGAAAATGGGTATGTTGTTTATCTGGTTGACCGAGTGGACAGAGAGTTTCGTGCCGTTTCTCGGCCTGTGAAGCTAGGACCGAGTCAAGAAAATAGGGTCTTGATCGAGAGCGGCTTGAATGCAGGAGATCAGCTCATAGTTGTGGGCCAGACTTTGGTTTCAAATGGGGATATAGTCAACATCGTCGGGGATTAATAAGGTACAGCATATATGACTATCACTGACAGTCCTGGAGGTGACACACCCATTAAGGGACCAGTGGACCTGCAAACTGAAAAACCTTCTGAAAATTATAAAGAATTTGCTCCAACCAGTTGGGCGATTGACCATGGGACCAGCATAGGGGTATTACTGTTTTTCATAACTATTTTAGGATTTATATCGTATAGGGTCATCCCGCGAGAATCTTTCCCAGAAATTGAAATCCCTACTATTGCTATCAATACGGTTTATCCTGGAGTATCTCCAGCTGACATTGAAAGTCTTCTGACTCGTCCTCTCGAGGAAGAGTTGTCGACCATCTCGGATATAAAAGATCTGACTTCTACTTCAGTCGAAGGTTATTCTAGTATAGTTGCTGAATTTGAAGCCTCTGTGAATCTGGATGAAGCACTCCAGAAAATTCGAGAGAAAGTAGATCTCGCTAAATCGGAATTACCTACCGAAGCGGAAGACCCATCTATAATTGAGTTTAGTTTTTCCGAGATTCCGATCATGCAGGTTAATCTTGCGGGACAATATGACTTGGTCCGTCTTAAAGAGATCGGTGAAGACATTCAAGAGAAAATTGAACAGATACCTTCCGTTTTGAGAGTGGGACTTCGCGGGGGATTGGAGCGGGAAGTCCAGGTAAATGTGCAACTAGATCGCCTCAAATATTACGGACTCACCATAAACGATGTGATAGAGGCTATTCGCAACGAAAATGTGAATATACCTGGTGGTTCTATTGATGTCGGATCATTTACTTACTTGGTGAGGGTGGACGGAGAATTTGATGATCCGAGAGTAATCGAAAATCTTGTGATTGAAGCTGAGTCTGGGCGTCCAGTTTATGTCAGTGATGTGGCCCAGGTAGAGTTCGGGTTTCAAGACAGAGCAAGTTTTGCTCGTCTCGATGATTCTCCTGTAGTCACCTTAGATGTGATAAAACGTTCCGGATATAGCATCATTGAGACATCGGACATGGTGAAGTCTGCAGTGCTCGAAATGGAATCGATCCTACCTCCGACGACCGTTGTCAAGATCACCTCCGATCAGTCAGTCGGTGTTGCCGATATGGTAAGTAATTTGGAGAACAATATCATCTCCGGACTCATACTCATAGTTACTATCCTCCTGTTTTTTTTGGGTGTTGGCAACTCACTTTTTGTGGCGGTTTCAATACCCTTATCTATGCTACTTACATTCGTGGTATTAAACATGTTAGGGATCACTCTCAATATGGTTGTTCTGTTTTCATTGATATTGGCTTTAGGGATGTTGGTCGATAACGCGATTGTAGTTGTCGAAAATATATACCGTTATGTAGAAGAAGGTTGGGATAAGCGTGAGGCATCCAAAAAAGCGACTGGAGAGGTGGCGGGACCTGTGATAGCTGCAACCTTAACCACGCTGGCTGCATTTTCACCTCTTGTGTTCTGGCCGGGAGAAGTTGGAGAGTTCATGGGCTTCATGCCTATTACTTTGATGATTGCCCTTTCAAGCTCTCTATTTGTTGCTTTGGTGATAGTCCCCACTTTGTGTGCATCATTCCTCCGTTTGGAGCATGAACCACAACAGAAGATGACTTCGGTAGCCAGAAGAACTTTTGTGTGTATACTAGCATTGTTTTTCATCGTCCTAGCGATGGTCAATCCTGTAGCTGCAATAGTCACGCTGACACTGGTTGTGTCGACTTTTGTAATTTATCGCTTCCTTGTAAGGAAAATTTCAAGAAAATTTCAAGACGTATGGGTACCGAAAGCAGTTGGAGTATATACTAGACAACTTGAGTTGGCTCTCGACCATAGAAAATCGGTACTAATTAGTTCTCTGATGGGATTGGGATTCACCTTATTGATGTTTAATTGGACGAACTCTGGAGTAGAGTTTTTTCCAGAAGATATGCCCCCAGAAAACATCATGGTAGGTGTCCAACTTCCGGTGGGGAGTCGAGTACAAGCCACTGATGAGGTAACTCGGAAGCTGGAAATTGCGATTGCTAGAGCCAAAGGAATTGGAGATGCCTCTTCTGTAGTCGCGACAATAGGGTCAGGGCCTGGTGGCGGTAACCCGATGGGTGGTGGTGCTTCTGGTCCGAATTCTGGTCGGATAACCGTGAGCATGGTTGATTTCGGTAGTCGTCAATTTGACGCTAAAGACCTCCTGATTGACATGCAAACCTCCTTGGGGACCGATGTGGCTGGGGCGGAAGTGACTGTGGACCAGAGTGCTTCGGGTCCTGCACAAGGATTGCCGGTCAGTATTGAAGTGACAGGTGAGGACCCACAGGTATTAAAGCAGCTTTCCGATCAAGTTTTGAGTATTTTACAGAATCATTCTGTTTACGGAAAATTGGTGGGGCTAGAAAGTGATTTGGATCAAGCTCGCCCAGAACTTTCTGTTTATGTGGATAGAGAAAAGGCGGCTCTTTATGGAGTATCCAGCAGAGATGTGGGGCTTGCGATCCGAGGAGCCATTCAGGGTGTCGAGGCAGCTAAATATCGTAGTGGCAGTGATGAGTATGACATTGTGGTCAGACTAGGACAACGGTATCGAGACGATCTCGAGAGCCTCAGTCAATTGACTGTTATGAATGAGGGCAATCAGATACCGTTATTATCCGTAGCGAACTGGGAAGTAGGCGAGGGCCTAGGTAGCATTCGCCGTAAAAATCAAGTTCGGATGGCCACAATTAGTGCTGATACCAGAGCTGGCTTGAATAGCAATGCTGTTTTAGCGGAAGTGACAAGTGTGCTAAGTAGTTTTTCTGAAAACGATCTACCAATTGGTTATCAGCTCCGTTACACGGGACAGGCAGAAGATCAGAAGGAGGCTATGGATTTTCTGGTCTCCGCTTTTCTCTTGGGTCTAGGATTGATTGCTTTGATTCTGGTGACCCAATTTAATTCTGTCATTAAACCAGTGATAATCCTTACTTCAGTTTTGCTGTCGACGGCTGGAGTATTTTGGGGCCTTATAATCTTCCGTATGCCGTTTGTCATTATAATGACAGGAGTGGGCTTGATATCTTTGGCTGGTATAGTTGTAAATAATGCTATTGTAATGATCGATTATATTGATATACTCCGAACTAGGGACGGCCTTAGTATACGTGAAGCACTTATACGAGGAGGCCAAGTTCGCTTCCGCCCAGTGATCCTGACCGCTCTTACTACTGCCTTAGGTTTGGTGCCTTTGGCCATCGGACTGAATTTTGACTTTTTAGGTCTATTCACGAAGGTGAATCCAGATTTGTATTGGGGTGGTATGCAAGCGGCATGGTGGGGCCCAATGGCAATCGCAGTGATAGTAGGAATTTTGTTTGCAACCTTCTTGACTCTAGTCCTCGTACCGGTTCTTTACTATTTGTTCGACAGCACGATGATAATGGTGAGAAGAAAATTCATGATTTCAGAACAGGTTTAGTGAACAGATTGATTAGAGCACAAGGATCAGAGGAATCGAAAGAAGCCAGTCCAGTTTGGGCTAAAGTGTTGGACCACACCAGGTGCATAGGTTGCCACGCGTGTACCACAGTATGCAAGTCTGAAAATAGCGTTCCTCTTTCAGTGACTAGAACCTATGTGAAATATGTAGATGTAGGTCGTTATCCTGAGACGCGAAGGTCCTTCCAAGTGACTAGGTGCAACCAATGTTCTAGTGCGCCTTGCGTACCCGCTTGCCCGACCTCAGCCATGTACGCACGCCCTGATGGAATCATTGATTTTGATAAAGCTTCCTGTATAGGGTGTAAGGCTTGCATAGCCGCCTGTCCTTACGATGCGATTTTTATAAATCCTGAGGACAAGTCAGCGGAAAAGTGTAATTTCTGTGCACACCGACTCGATGTTGGTCTTGAACCAGCATGTGTGGTTGTTTGCCCGACTCAAGCCATCCTTGTTGGTGATATGACGGATCCTCTATCAAAGATCACCCAGATTATAGCCAGAGAACCAGTTACGGTCAGAAAACCCGAGAAAGGTACTCGCCCTAAGGTATACTATAAAGGGGCTAGTAATATGACTTTGGATCCATTGGCTGCTAAACGTCCACCAGGTGGTTTGTTTATGTGGAGCGAACAGAATACCGATCCCCATAAAGTCACATCTGGTCACCCTGGAACGCAGAATAGTTCGGCTGCAGCTGTTCTATCCTATGATGTATCGCATAGCGTTCCTTGGGATTGGAGGGTTGGTTTGTATACTTGGACTAAATCTATTGCGGCTGGTGCATATATAGTACCGGTATTGTTGATGCTACTGGGCCTTATGTCTACTAATAGTCCTACTTGGAATATCAGTACTCCACTGTTGGGAACTGCACTATTAGCTGTGACTGGAGGTCTCCTAATTTGGGATTTGGAGCATCCAGAGAGGTTCTACATGATCTTTACTAGACCACAGTGGAATAGCTGGCTCGTCCGAGGGGGATTGGTGATCGGAGCTTACGGTGCAGTGTTGGTATTACATGGAGCTTTGTCTTGGATAGGAGAGGGTACCTTGCAGGGGAAAATTGCCTGGATATGATTTCCTCTTGCAGTGATGACAGCGATTTATACAGCGTATCTGTTTGCTCAAGCTAAAGCCCGAGATTTATGGCAAAACCCACTTCTTCCAATCCATTTTTTTGTCCAAGCTGTCCTTGCTGGTGCTGGAGTGTTGGCACTGGCTTCCCGTTGGGTGGATACAGAATCAGTGGAAGTTCTAATTTCTAGTTTTCAGATTGCGTCAGTATTACATCTTTGTATGGTGTTTGGAGAACTCAGCTTGCCTCACGGCTCTGCACACGAACGCTTAGCGGTAGATGAGATTCTAAAAGGACAATTTAAGAATCTTTTTTGGTTAAGTACACTTCTATCTTTTCTTGGGTTACTGGCCCCCGCGATAGGTGTAGTGGCTTTGATCTTCGGCTTAGTAGGTTTGGCAATCTACGAGCATGTGTATGTACAAGCTGGGCAAGTCGTACCTTTAGCTTAAGACAATGTTTCCAAGGGGTGCTTTATTGTGAGTGATTTAGATCGGATAAGTAATAGGGTTTCGGTAGCTCGGAAAGATGTTGAAGCAAGAGGGGAAACTTTCTATCCCGGGCCAAGCAGAATCCACCTGTCTGCATTTCCTCCTAAGGAAAGATGGGATGATTGGGTGGAGCTAGAGTCAACTGAATGGCCTAATAAAGTAGAACGGCGATATATGTTGGTGCCAACTACATGTTTTAACTGTGAATCGGCCTGTGGGTTACTGGCCTATGTGGATCGAGAGACTTTGGAAGTAAAGAAATTTGAAGGAAACCCTGAGCATCCAGGATCAAGAGGTAGGAATTGTGCGAAAGGCCCTGCCACTCTGAACCAAATTAAGGACCCGGAGAGGATTTTGTACCCCCTCAAGAGAAAAGGAAAGCGAGGTGAAGGGGACTGGGAAAGAGTGAGCTGGGACGAAGTCCTTGACGATCTTGCCAGTAGGCTTCGGAAGGCTTTAACAGAGAATCGAAAGAATGAAATAATGTACCATGTGGGCCGCCCAGGTGAAGATGGGTTTGCAAATAACGTTTTGGGTGCGTGGGGAGTAGATGGTCACAATTCACACACTAATATTTGCTCCTCTAGTGCGAGAGTGGGTTTTCAGTTGTGGGTAGGCTCCGACCGACCCAGCCCAGATTTCGCAAACGCAGAAGTGATATTCTTAATTTCTAGTCATCTTGAAACCGGTCATTATTTCAATCCGCATGCTCAGCGAATTATCGAAGCTCGTGAGCGTGGAGCGAAGGTCATAGTTTTTGATACACGATTGTCTAATACAGCGACTCATGCAGACCACTTCATTTCTCCATATCCTGGGTCTGAAGCCTCCATTAATTTAGCGATAGCAAATTACTTGATTCAGAATGATTTGTATGATAGTGAATTTGTGTGTTCCTGGTGGAATTGGGAGGAATATATGCGGTCCTGTCACCCTCAGGAGGAATGTACATTTGATAAATTTCAGATACTTCTGAAAGATGTCTATTCGGATTTCACTTTTGATTATGCTGCTTCGGAAGCGGGAGTCAATGCGGAAGATCTGAAGGAAATAGCTAAAACTGTAGCGCAGGCTGGCAACAAGCTTTCTGTTCATAATTGGCGTAGTGCAGCTTCAGGAAATTTGGGTGGGTGGCAGGTGTCCAGGAGCTTATATATGCTTTGTACTCTTATGGGAGCGGTTGCTACGAAGGGAGGGACTCACCTGGCTGCCTGGAATAGATTTTCTCCCAAGCCTATGTATAGCCCCGAAGCCCCGGACGAATGGAATGAGTTGATATGGCCCAAGGAATATCCTCTGTCCTATCATGAAATGTCTATACTTCTCCCTCATTTTTTGTTGGAGGGAAGGGGCAAACTAGATACCTATTTTACGCGGGTTTACAATCCTGTGTGGACTAATCCAGATGGGTTTTCTTGGATACAGGCATTAATTGATGAAGACCTTGTTGGGATGCATGTTGCTCTGACGCCTACTTGGAATGAGACTTCTCAGTATGCTGATTATGTGCTTCCTATGGGTTTGGCATCTGAACGTCACGATGTTCATTCCTATGAGCAATATAACGGACAATGGATCGGTTTTAGGCAGCCTGTGTTAAGAACAGCACGGAAACGGATGGACCAAGAAGTAACTGATACAAGGGAAATAAATCCGGGAGAAGTTTGGGAAGAAAATGAATTTTGGATGGAATTGTCTTGGAGAATCGATCCTACAGGAGAGCTCAATATTCGGAAATATTTCGAGTCTAAAGCTAATCCTGGAACTCGCCTTTCCGTAGACGAATATTATTCTTGGATGTTCGACAATTCAGTGCCAGGTCTTCCAGAAGCGGCTGCCAGTGAAGGCGTCACGACACTGGAATACATGAGGAAATATGGCGCGTTTGAAATCAGGAATAAAGTAGGTGCATTGTATGCGGAAGATGTCGACCCTGACGAACTTAAGGATGTCGAGGTCGACAAGCATAATAGAGTATACACTAGTGCACCTAGAACGAATGAACCACATACTGTCACTGCTCCAAAAGGTCCGAAACGTGAGGGTTTGAGGTGTACAGGTTTGCTGATGGGTGATGACGTGAAAAGAGGCTTTCCTACGCCTTCAGGAAAACTGGAATTTTTTTCCAAAACTATGGTGGATTGGGGGTGGCCGGAGCTAGCTATGCCAGGTTATATCAAGAGCCATATACATCCGGAAAATCTGGATGACGGCCAACTTGTGTTGCTACCGACTTTTCGAGTTCCGGTCCAAATTCATACAAGAAGTGGTAACTCCAAATGGTTAGATGAGATTGCTCACACAAATCCATTATGGATAAATCCATTGGATGCTGATCCATTGGATGTGGTAACTGGAGATCTATTGAGGGTTGAGACTGACTTGGGGTATTTTGTCGTGAAGGCTTGGGTTACGGAATCCATTAAACCTAGTGTAGTGGCTTGTAGTCATCATATGGGTCGGTGGAGAGTACAGGTAGCAAGTCAGCGTCAAGTGACGGCTGCGGTCAATCTTGATAGAGAAGGGAATAAGTGGAATATGCGACGCATTTCTGATAAGGTGGCTTATAAATCTAGCGATCCTGATACACAACGTATTTGGTGGTCTGACCTAGGGGTTAACCAGAATTTGACCTTTCCAGTACATCCGGATCCTATTTCTGGTATGCATTGTTGGCATCAGGCAGTCAGGGTTACAAGGTCTCATCCTACAGATAGGCCAGGAGATATATTTGTTGATACTGACAAGTCATCTAGGATTTTTAGAGAATGGTTGACCCTCACACGTCCTGTAGATACCGTCAGTCCAGACGGTACTAGAAGACCGAGTTGGTTTGACCGGCCAGGCAGGCCTTCGGATGCTGCATACCAACTCTGATAAACAGATTGCAATAATGTTCAGTAACTCCTGGGGCCTGATCCCTCGTGGTTGAATTGATCCGAGCCTTGGGCGTATTTTGTGAGCCCCCCCAGGATGAACATATAAAACTCGCTGAAATTCTTGGCTTTTCAGAATCCCCATGCCCGGATATTTACCAAGAAATTTTTTGCCACAATTTACCTCCGTACGCTTCTGTTTACACAAGTAATGAAGGCATTGTAGGAGGCGAAGCCTTGGGACGCATTTCTGGATTCTGGCAGGCTCTTCAAAGAGACGTGCCTCATGAGCCAGATCATCTGAGCAGGCTCCTGGGACTTGCCGCTTTCCTCCAGGAAAGCCAGGCCTCTGAGCAAGAGCCTGCGCGTGCAGTCTTAATCGAGCGATCTCTAGCAGCTTTATTTTGGGAACATCTATTACCGTGGCTTCCAATGTATTTGGATAGAATTGAATCCCTTGGAAAGGGAACAGTGTATGATGATTGGGCAAAGCTCTTGTCTGAAACTTTGATATGTAAATTTGAAACGTTAGGCCCTTTGGAGAACCTGCCAAGGCACCTGGATGCCTCCTCAAGATTACTTGATCCACGTCGCAGTGGAGCGACACAGTTTTTGTCTAGTTTGTTAGCTCCTGTCCAATCGGGATTCATCTTGCTTAGGGAAGATCTGAATAATATATCTGCTGAGATTGGTATTCCCACAGAAGATCGCGAACGCCAGGGAATTCTTAAGGACTTGCTCAGAGAAGAGCCCAAGCAAACATTGGAAGGGTTGGCCAAAGTGGCTTATGAAAGATCTTATTATACGTCAGAGA
>Ga0115002_10006344_pt1 | contig 13640 bp, 16 predicted proteins | sample ArcticOcean_MG_C_8_FD_89576 | JGI IMG/M metagenome (GOLD analysis project Ga0115002, IMG submission 89576) | Marine microbial communities from western Arctic Ocean - ArcticOcean_MG_CB11_86 | ecosystem: Environmental > Aquatic > Marine > Oceanic | place: Arctic Ocean: Canada Basin | collected...
CAGAATCTCGCCATCGCCGAGCTTGAAGTTGCCGGACTCCGGTGGACGCGCGAGTACTTCCGGGTGCAGGGAGGTGCGGCAGGTGTCGATGACGATGACGTCGTGCCAGGTCTCCGGGCCCTTCGTCTTTACGGCGCCGCCATTTTGCAGATAGCGGACAGTCGTCGTCTCCTCGCCGCCGGGTGAGCGCAGGACCTCAATGCAGACTTCGCGGGCATCCTTAGGGTCGATGCGGGCGATGATCTCGATGGCGTTCCCGCGCACACCTTCAATGGGCACGTCGGTGTTGGCCGGCAGTGCCGTCTCGCCGATGTGCTGGTGGTCGGCGCGTAGCTTCTTGAGTGCTTCAACGGGTTCATTCAACACCGTGTTATCGGGTCCCAGGGTGAGCCGGCTCGGCAGCGACATCATGCCGTTCCAGGACCCGGTGTCGAGGCCGTGGCTGAGCATGTGCATGAGGTAGACGCCGCCGTTGCCATCCGGCGTCGCCGTCGGTGCGTTGGTGCCGCCGTTGTTGACGGGCCCGAAGCAGAAGCGGTCGTGGGCGAAGGGCCGGAACTTGCCATCGTCTTCGTTCCAGTCACCGAGCAGGTACTGGGAGCCGCGTTGATGGCTTCCGAAGACGAGGATGTGCTTGTCGCCGATCGGAAAGAAATAGGGGACGGCGCAGTCCTCGCCGGCAGTGGTGAAGACGTCGTTCTCTAGAAATGGGCCGATGTAGGTCCAGTTGCGTAGGTCCTCGGAGAAAAACAGCTGTGGCAACGGCACGCAATCGACGAGGAGCTTGCCCTTGAAGGAACCGGACAGGGAATAGTAGCCCTTCTCACCCTTCCACAAGCAGGGGTCGCCGACGCAGTAGGGGTCACCGACACCACGCACGCCGTCCTTGTTCTCCGGAATGACGGGGCAACCTGGGATCTTATCCCAGTTGAGCAGCAGCGGGTCTGAAGACTCGGCGATCATGGTGCCGGCGTTGGTGCCGTGGTAGCAGGCGAGGACGCGGTCGTCTTCGGTGAGGGCGCTGCCGCTGTAGACCTTCTCTTCGATGCCGGGGTAGATGGCGATGGGCAAATCCTTCCAGTAGACGAGGTCTTCACTGTAGGCGTGGCCCCAGTGCTGGCGCTTGTCTTCGGCCGGGTACTGCTGATAGAACAGGTGGTAGCGCCCCTGCCAGGTGCAGAACCCGTTGGGATCGTTCGAGGGCCCCTCCGGGTTGACGTAGTGGAAAACCGGGCGATAGCGGTCCGACAATTGACGCTCGCGCGCTGCGGCGAAGCGGACCGCCAGGGTGTCCGTCTCAAGGTCCTTGAGTTGCTCTTCCAGAGTCGTCGGATAAGTCTTCTGGGGCATCTTAGGCGGGTATTTCATCAGTCGTTTCTCAATTTGTTTCGATTCCGTCAGCAAGTTTCTGACGCAAACTAGCCAGAATTCCCAACGACCGCAGGCAGGCGGCCGGATCGAAGATACGCACCGTCGTCATCAACTCATCGGCCTTTGTTTCAGCGATAAGGCCGGCGACGCCGTCGTGGACCGTCTCCGGCGAGCCGACAAACGAATAAGTCAGCTTGTGTTCCACGGCTGGTTTTTCCATCGGCGTCCAGCAGGTCTCGATATCATCGACCGGAGGCCCAAGCTGGTTTCGCTGTCCGCGTACCATGCCGATGGACTGAATCTGCTGCGACGTGAAGAGACGGACTGCTTCGGCATCGGTGTCGGCGGCAACCGTGTTGACGCCAACGATCACATACGGTTGGGCCAGTTGGTCTGATGGTTTGAAATCCTCGCGATATACATGCAGCGCATCGTGCAGCATGTCCGGAGCAAAGTGCGAGGCGAAGGCGTACGGCAGGCCAAGGTGCGCGGCTAGTTGGGCGCTGAACAAACTCGACCCCAGCAGCCAGATCGGTACTGGCAAACCAGCTCCTGGTACCGCGCGCACCGTCTGCTCCGGATCGGGGGTGCGAAAGTAGCCTTGTAGTTCGACCACATCATGGGGAAACTGCAGTCCTGACCCGCCGCCAGCGCGCCGCAGGGCGCGAGCCGTCATCGGATCCGTCCCCGGTGCGCGGCCGAGTCCCAGATCGATTCGACCCGGGAACAGTGACTCCAGGGTGCCGAACTGCTCGGCGATCACCAACGGTGCGTGGTTGGGCAGCATAACTCCGCCGGCGCCGACACGGATCGACTGCGTTCCGGCGGCGACATGTCCAATCAGAACACTGGTCGCGGCGCTGCCGATGCCCCCCATGTTATGGTGCTCGGCGAGCCAGTAGCGATGGTACCCGAGCTTCTCGGCGTGTTGCGCCTGCTCAAGCATGAGTTCGAATGCCTGTGCCGCATCACCGCCTTGGCGAATCGGAGCCAGATCAAGAATAGAGAAGGGAATCAAAGGCGATCTCTTGTCGATAAACGTTCTGTGCAAATTCGCATGAATCTGAGCTTGTCGTTCAGGTTTGAGGATGCCGTATTTCTATGACAGAGTATAGGCTCTGCTCTAAATGTGATCGATAGCGATAGTCGCGGCGGAACGAGTTCGCCGACAAGACGTTTGTGCGAGACCATTCGATCTATCAAACCATGTGCCGATCTCACATGCTTGTTAGCCGGAGTGCCCCACTTTGCAGACAACTGATTCCAACCGCCATAGGACTATTCCGTCGCTCGCGTTGGCCGTGTTGATCTTGGCGAGTTGCAGCAGTGACAGTCCAGTGGAGACCGCTCTGAGGCCATCAGCACCCTGTAGTAGTGCCGACGCGAGCAGCAAGGCCGTTGCCACCAACGACACCATCATCGAACCTGCTGAGCCGGCCTGCACTCCCGAGATCGTCATGGACAACCTGGAGCGCGCTTTCGTCGAGCGCGACAAGGAGCTTTACGAAACACTGATCGATGACCGGTTCTGGTTCAGTGAGTCCGATTGCGACGGTGGGCTCGTGCTAGAAAACGGCAAAGAGGAGGAGCTGCGAATCATCGGTCCACGCGATGGCTCGGCCCAAGGCATCTTCGATACCTTTCGCACCATTGAGTTCGAGTTCTTTCGAACCGACAGCCTGACCGAGCCAGGGGACCAGTTTCCTGCCGGCTCCGAGGGCGATCTTGATGCCCATCCAGACGAGGACTGGGAGGTTGTGAGAGGTCAGGTCGCGCTCTTAATGCTAGCACAGCCCGACGAGGGCTTCCGGATCACTCAGGACATGAATTTCAAGATGAGGCAGGGTGACGACGGACTGTGGCGACTGGCGCGTTGGATCGACGATCCGCTGCAGGGTGATTGCTCCGCGAGTAGCTCGAAACCAACGACGGAATCAATAACGTGGGGTCGGCTCAAGGCCTCGTTCTGAGAATGGCGGAGCGTCTCCAAGACCATCATGCTCGGCGAGCTGCACCAAACGCACATCGTGCCCCTCGCAAAGCCCAAGGTTCCATTCGACACCAACTCCCCAAGCGATATAAACGTTGTTCTGCGATTCCGCATGGCCGCGGGCAAGTCGAATGCTGCGGGAGGGGCGGAACGCAGTGCCGATTGGCGTCACCGTTGTAACCGATCCTACACGCGTCTAGCGGCAGGAGCGAGGGATCGCTCAGAACATCCTGCGGGCACGGGTCTTGAATACACCTCTTCGCGCAGCCCACACAACGAGGAGGCATGACGACATGGCCGGCAAACTGAAAGTCCCGCTCTTCGGGACTCGCCATCACGCTCAACACCATCAGGTGGCTGCAGTGAAAAGAGCCGCGACCAATCCTCGCCAATAAGGCGCCAATCGGTACCGCTGGCCTCTTGCATGCTGGCGACCAGGTAGTATATTTAGACTAGTCTGAAACTGGTCGAACTGAAAGGAAGCAGATGGAATCTGTCGGAGCTTACGAGGCCAAGACGCACCTGCCGGGACTGTTGAAGCGTGTAGCTCGAGGTGAGCACATTACCATCACCCGCCACGGCCAGCCAGTGGCGCAGCTCGTGCCGGTGGCCGCCACAACGGCTAAACCGGATGAGACGATCCGCGCACTCCGGGAGTCTCGGCGGGGACGCACGCTGGGAGAATTGGAATTGCGGGACATGATCGAGGACGGTCGTTCTCGCTGATGGACTTCGTTCTGGATTGTTCCGTGACGATGGCATGGTGCTTCGAGGACCAGGTAACTCCGTACTCCGAAACGGCTCTGGAGGCCCTGTCGTCGGGACAGGCGCTGGTGCCTTCGGTGTGGCCTCTGGAAGTAGCCAACGTACTCCTCGTCGCCGAGCGTCGTGGACGGATGAAACCGGCCGACAGCGCACGGTTCCTGTCACTCCTCCAAGGGCTGCCCATCGCCATCGACCGCGAAACCTCGGAGCACGCCTGGAATGACGTACTGCATACGGCAAGAGAATACCGCCTGTCATCCTACGACGGGGCCTACCTCGATCTGTCGATGCGCGCGGGGGTACAGCTGGCCACGCTGGACCGTCGACTGAGGAAAGCGGCGGAAGAAGCCGGACTACCGCTGTTTCCGGGAGCGTGAACCAGGGGGCTGATGTGCGATCAGATGCGCCACGACTGCGCCGGATTTGCCGGCAGTAGGTTGCTGCGGACCGGATACGAGAGTAGCTCGAAACCAACGGCGGCATCAATGACGTGGGGTAGGCTCAAGACCTCGTTCTGAGAGTGACGGAGGGCCGGCCATCAACCTCCTTCGCAACCAGACAAACGGCAGATGCATAAGCGCGAAAAAGCTGAAAAACGCCACTGAGGTTACCGCAAGGAAGAGCCAGTGCGGGTACTGCTGCAGAAAGTCGACCTTCGGGGCTGACAGCGTGAAGAAGTAATTAGTGTCCAGATAAAGATTAATTGGCGTGATCAGGGCAGCGTAGAGATGAACGGCGATGTAGCTTCGCAGGGCCGCACCGATGCGTGGATGGTATCCCCGACCATACGTGAAGTAGAATCCGACCCCGACAAGGGCGATATGCGTGACGAAGTATCGAATTTCGGCGATGGGGCGGATCCATCCGGTTTCCGAAATCGCCGGTACAAAGACGGCGAACAAGGCCCCGGTGACCCCGGCGTAGTAGGAGAGTTCGGCCAGGCGTCTGTTGCCCGTTGCCAGAGTGAAGAGCATGAGGAAGACGGACATGTCGCACAGGTGCAGCGGCAGATTGTCGACCACCGCGATCCCGCCAGCAATGTGCCGGTAGAGGAACCAGGCGGATTCGTTCAGCAGCACGATACCAAACAGCGACACTCTCGCCACCTTGTGCCAGCGCGAGTCGTGCCCAAGCCGACTCATCGAGATACAGCCGCCGACAAACAGGACGCTCAGGCTCAACCAGAAGAGATGGTGGGGCGAAAAAACCGTCATGCGTGGCTGCCGAGTAACTGCACTCTCTTAGAACACTTGGGAAAAGGTAATGTACAGGGCGGACCGGCCTCTCGAGGAGCCGTAATCGGCGCGGACGATGGTGCTGTGCCAGTGGTATCGCAGCCCGGCGCCGCGTCCGTTGCGCCACTGGCCAGACTTCGGGAGTCCATCACGCGCGAAAATTTGGCCGGCGTCGGCAAAGAGGACGAGTCCGAGGTACATCTGCTTTGCACGCCATAGCGACACACCGCGCCAGCGCAGCTCGCCGTTGAAGAGAACGCGCGCTTCGCCGCGATCTCTGGCACTGGACACTCCGCGCACGGTGCTGCTGCCACCCAAAGCCAGCTCCTCGTAGAACGGCAGATTGCCCACGGTCCAATCAACCCCAACCCGGTGCGCGAGCACGACTGCGTCCCCAAGAGGCAGAAAGTGGCGATGGCTGAAATTGATCGTCGCGCCGTTGAAATCTCCGCCGCCGCCGAACCCGTACTGCACAAGAACCTCTTCGAGTACTCCCCCGGTGGTGTTGTTGTAGTTGTCGCGGGTGTCGAAACGGACGGCGCTGTTGAGTTGGAATAGCCCGCCGCCGTTGGCGCCAAGGGGTGCCAGCTCTTCAAGAATGTTGATCTCGGCGTTGGGGGATATGCTGTTGTAGCTGACACGTCCCCCAGCACGCAGACGCCAGGGGCCGGCCAGACTCCGAATCCACTTCAACTTGAGTTCGGGAAAGGCTTGTGAAAAAGTGCGCTCCGCTCTGGTGCGAGAATCAATCGCCTCGTCCGGCAGATCGCCATAGTAGTTGGCGAAATCCTCCTTCTCGTAAACGAGCTCCACCTCCAGACGTTGTCCCGGGCGAAAAACGGGGTTATCCATCAGCAGGCGATGGACCCACTTGCCCTTCGTTGTCGCAAACACCTGCGCACTGTACTTGCGCCGGTACGGCACGCTGTCGCCATCGTAGTCGAACAGATTGAAGCGCACGCCGTAGCCGGTACCATCGTCAGAGCTGAAGTTGACGAGTGGCACGGCGGTCGGCCGCCAGCCAACGGTCTCATCGGATTCCTCAGCAGCGCACGGAATGGCCATCAGGCTGGCCAATAGGATGAGTTCGGGCACTCGCGCTATTCTGCTTTTCATACGCTTGCTCTCTTGTGTCCACCTTGCACGGCGGTCACGGGGCACGCAGGCAAGTCACCAGAGGCTGGGCTCGCCCTCACCTGCTGTGCGCAGTGCGCCGGCGCTGGCTCGTCGCACCCGATGGGCCAGCAGCTCGATCGTCGTCTCCAGGATCTTCACGAACAGCGCGGGCTTTTGATCGATGAGCCCATGCAGGGCTACGCGGGTAAGCGACAACGCCGTTGAATCTTCGACTGCAGTGAAACCGACGAAACGCTTGTTGCCGGTGAGGCAGGCCATCTCACCGAAAGAGGCACCGGGCAGGACCTGACCTATGACCTGTTGCGCCTCATCGACGACGTGCAGCTTGCCGGTGATCAACACCAGCATGTCGACCCCCTCGTCGCCGGGTTGTCACACGACCTCGTCGGCGGCAAAGGCGCGGCGCTGGCACAGCGACAGAATGTGCAGGCCTTCCGCCTCATCGATAGCGCGGAAGATCTCCAATTTTTGTACGACCTTGATCAGCCCATATCGATCTTTGGTTCTAGCCATGTCTCGATTCTTCTCGCGAATTCGCTACTCGGTACTACCGGAGCTCAAGCGCGTGTGCATGTAGACGTTGATATCGCCATTAGGGGCTGGAGAGTATACGACACTGTAGGTCGATGGGGTTTGCCTCCCCGCGGAAGAAGGGCACGAGGAGGTGCCCATAAAGATTGATAAAGGTGCCAACTACGCCGGCGACAACGTAGATGTTGCAACTACTCAGTTTTTCTGCGATATATCGTTTCAGGTCGCTCACGCCGCGCGCTCCACAACAGGCTCAGCTGGTCAGTTCTTGTCACCCTTGTACAGAGTAGCCCTGGCCACAAAATAGGGTGTTTGAATGGCCTATCGCTACACCGCCAGGCACTCACCCACGGGCTCACAAAGAAGAGGATGCCATGCAGAGTAATCCGATAGACCCCCTTACCCGCATCGGGCATGTCCATCTCAAGGTGGCGGACCTCGAACGAGCGCTGGAATTCTATTGTGGCGTGCTCGGCTTCGCCTTGACCCAGCGCTATGGCCCCGGAGCCGCGTTCGTGTCGGCCGGTGGCTACCACCATCACATCGGGCTCAACACCTGGGAGAGTGCAGGGGGGCAACCGCCACCCAAAGGAACGACCGGGCTTTTCCATGTGGCCATTCTCTACCCGACTCGAACGGCGCTCGCTGATGCCTTGCGCCGGTTGGAGACCGCCGGCATTGCGCTGGATGGTGCCAGTGATCACGGCGTCAGCGAGGCTTTGTACCTGAGGGATCCTGACGATAATGGAGTGGAGCTCTACTGGGACCGCCCAGAGAGCGAATGGCCGCTGGACGTGAACGGCGACATCGCGATGTATAGCCGGCCGCTGGACTTATCGAACTTGCTGTCTGCTAGCTGAGCGCGTGCAGTCTCGTCTGGCGACGTTAGACCGCTTTGCAAAACCGACGGGTCAAGCGAAGAGCAGGGGTGTGTTCAGGTTAAGAAGTCACGGGCGTGGGGAAGCCGCACAACGGCCCCAACGGCATCTCGTAAAACACGGTGCGAACTTGCGTTGGGATGTCCTCGAGTCGGTCTTCGAGAAAGACACCGCCGTTGCGCAAGTCAGCCGTGTCGATGACGTACAGCCGGGCTTCCTCTTCCGTAGCGCTGGAGTATTTACGGACAAACGCGGTGGCGTCCTCCAAGGCCAGTTGAATGGCCTCACGGCGGCTGATGCGGCCGGCGATGAAGGCCATTGTGTCACCGGTAAACACGGCCGGTCGTGACAGCGATAGGCGATTGTCCCGGCGAATCGTCAGGGTGACTTCGCCCGCCATCTCAGCGGCGATGCCGAAGGACTCCCCTTGACCCATGATTCCGTGCAGATCCCCCAACACGACGAGTCCACCCGCCAGCTGCGACCTGAGGTACAACACATTCCCAGGCCCGATCAAGGTGACGTCCATGTTGCCACCATGGTCGCCAGGGTTCAAGGTGCCCACATCAGTGGGGGTAACGTGGATTTCGCCGATCATCGGCCGTAACGGTACGGCACCGACGCCGGGAAAACGGCACATGCCGTCAGCGATTTCCAGAAAACAGTGACGGACGGTTTCGTAGTAACCGGTGGACCTGGCCATCGCCCTGCTACGGGCGTGGCCTTCGGGGCGGATGGCGTGAATTTCGATTGCCAGCAGGTCACCTGGCTCGATGCCGCGTACGAATATGGGTCCGGTCTGTTGGCGTGGAATGAAGACCTTCTCGACGTCTTCGGCGCCGCGGATGATCGGCTGTCCGCTGTTAATGGTCTCGACGACGAAGGTTTCGCCGTTCTCTACCTCGATGGCCGGCTGGCGACAGGAATAGGCATCCTGATTGGGAACGAGGTGCTCTCTGCTGAGGCGTTTCATGCGCGGATTAAAGGCTCAATTCCCAATCTGGTCAAGTCTGGCGCGAACCGATCAATGGCCGCCCCTTGCGCGTGAACGAATAACTCCTCTTTGTTGACTGTCGCCGGTCCTCTGGGCCTACCCAGCTGCAAACAACCGTACCCTGTCTAATTCACAACGGAGTTAGAGAATGGAGATCGTTCGCTATCCAGACAGCCGAGTCGAAGTCCTCGATGATCGCTTTGCCAAGCATGTCGTGGGCTCGGCCGCACTTGAAATGCTGTGGACGGGAGGACGTTGGCTGGAGGGGCCAGTCTGGTTTGGAGACGGGCGTTATCTGCTGTTCAGTGACATCCCCAACAACCGAATGATGAAGTGGGAAGAGGAGACCGGGGATGTCTCCGTATTCCGCAAACCGACCAACAATACAAACGGAAACACCCGCGATCGACAAGGCCGGCTGGTCTCGTGCGAGCACGACAGCCGGCGTGTGACGCGTACGGAGCACGATGGGTCCATCACGGTGCTGATGGACCAATTCGAGGGAAAACCGCTGAACGCCCCCAACGACTTGGTCGTCAAATCAGACGGCTCGATCTGGTTTACCGATCCGGGCTACGGCATTCTCATGGACTACGAAGGGCACCGCGCCGAGTTCGAGCTCAACACCAACGTCTACTGCCTCGATCCACAAACCCTGCAGGCTCACGTGGTGGCGGACGATTTTTCGCGGCCCAACGGTCTGTGCTTCAGTCCGGACGAGTCTCTGCTTTACATCGTCAATACCGGGTTTACTGACGGTCCTGAGCATTCATCCGACATCAGGGTGTTCGACGTCATCGACCGGCGACTGACCAATGGTCGTGTTTTCGTTGACATGAAGCCGGGCGGATCGGATGGCATCAGAGCGGATCGTGCTGGCAATATCTGGTCTGGTGCAGGATGGGTAGGTGATGGCTTTGACGGGGTTCACTGTTTTGATCCCGACGGCACGCTCATAGGCAAGATTCATCTGCCGGCGCCGTGCGCGAATCTGTGTTTCGGGGGAGCCAAAAAAAACCGCCTGTTTATGACGGCTTCGCAGTCGCTATTCTCTCTCTACGTCGAGACCAACGGGGCACAAACCCCCTGAGCCAAACACCCCCTGAAGCCGGGTGCTGGATCCTGTCAGATGCCTTGTCGATGAGGGTCTCGTGCCATCTTTATGGCGTGCGGGTCTGCCTGAGAAGCTTGGGTGTGTGCGCCGCCCTCCCCACTCTCGTCATCCGCTTCAGCCTCCGCCTTCCTCTCTTCTTCCTGGAGGTGCTTTATCTCAGTGATGTGGTCTTCAATCGAGACCTCGGCTTCCCCTTTTAATTTTTCCGTAAATTCAAGTGTTCCCTGGGCGAGTTTATGTCGTTCCACTTCGTGAGCCAATCGTCCCGCCAATTCACGCCAGGTTTTCTCTAGCTCGGCGACCTCTTTTTTTTGGCGGTCGAGGTCCCAACCGGCCAGGACGGCCAGGACGACGGACGCGATCACGAGAATAGCCGTGATGGCCACTAATCCGCTCAAATGCGTGTTTTCGTTTTTTAATAGGTAAGCACCGAATATCCGACATTGAAGAAGCTACCAAAGCGGCATGCTTTGGGCCACTTCTCAAAGAATCGTTGCGAAAAGGAGATAGATCACATGAAGATCGGGGTAACCCAGATCATTCTCGGTAAGATGTCACTCGATGACACGCTCGATCTCTGTCAGGAGGCCGGGTATGATGCCATCGAGCTCGTGTTCTCTCCCGACAAGGATCTCAACGTGGAGATGAGTGATCAAGAGCTCAAGACCGTAGGTGATCGCTGTGCTCAGGCGGGTGTCACCGTCACCAGCGTGATCGCCCAGTACGCCGAGCGCGGCAACCTGCTGAGCCGGGATCAGCAGCAACGAGCGTTTGGCCGCCGAGCCGTCGAGAGGTCACTGCAGATCGCCAGCGTACTTGAAGCCGGAGCCACGCTGCTACACCCCGGACAGTTGACATCGCAGGGGACTTATGATGAGGCCTGGGATGATTTGTGCGATGTCCTGAGATCGCTGGCATCCACAGCAGAGAATGCCGGAGTGGCCATCGGTCTTGAAAACGTCTGGAACAAATTCATGCTCAGCCCCCGCGAGGCCGTGCAGTTGGTGGATGAGGTGGGCAGCGAATGGGTAGGGATCTATCTCGACACCGCGAACATGATGGCCTACGGCCATCCTGAGCAGTGGATTCGGGCTCTCGGGTCACGCATCAAGCGGGTTCATGTGAAGGACTTTGATCGATCGGGTCACGCCTTCGTGGAACTGCTTGACGGGGATGCTGAGTGGCCGACGATCATGAGTGAACTGCGCGCTGCCGACTACGATGTCAGCCTTATCCACGAGGTGTCCGGGGATCGCGCCGTGCAGATCAGGATGGGTGAAAGGCTGCGACGGATCGTTGCACTCTGAGCCTGGATCAGGGCGTACGCTGTTCCAGTTCCTTCACTTCTTCCCACACCCGATCCATCTCTTCGAGGCTGCACTCCTCGAGCATCCGGCCACGCTCCTGTAGTTTCTGCTCTACAACGCGGAAGCGTCGTTCGAATTTGCCGACGGCCTGGCGCAGCGCCTCCTCGGGCGAAAACTTCTGAAAGCGCGCCACGTTGACCAGCGCGAACAATAGATCGCCGAGCTCGTCGGCGCACCGTTCACGAGCTTCGGGTGAATCAGTCTGAAGGTGTTTCCACTCGCGGCGCAGCTCCTCAAACTCCTCTGACACCTTCTCCAGAGGACCTGATATCTGGGTCCAATCGAAGCCGACGCGTGACGCTTTTTCCTGAACTCGCTGGGCCCGCAACAAGGCCGGCAGTAGCTTGGGCACACCATCCAACACAGAGGCCGGCGTCTCGCCACCACTACGCTCTTCGCGTTTGATGCGCTCCCAATTTGTGATCACCTCATCAGAACCATCGACCTCGACATCGCCGAAAACATGTGGATGGCGGTGAACGAGCTTGTCGACTACCGCCTTGCAGACATCGTCAACGTTGAAGCGATTTTCCTCGTTGGCAATTTGTGCATGAAAGACGACCTGCAGCAGCACGTCGCCCAACTCTTTGCAGAGCTCGTCATCGTCTCCAGCATCGATGGCATCCAGGACCTCATACGATTCCTCCAGCAAGAACGGCTTGAGTGTCTCGTGGGTCTGTTCGCGATCCCAGGGGCAGCCCTGTTGCGAACGCAAATGGGCCATCACTTCGACCAGCTTGGCGAGGGAGGATCCGGCGGAACTCAAAGTTCTGTGTATTTCAAGTTTTTACCCTTTGCCTGATCGATCGGGTAGCGCTGCCTGGACAGGGCCAGTTTTTCTTCCAGGATCTGGCTGGCATCCATCTCCAGATTGGCGCACATGAGGAGGGTGAAATAGAGAACGTCGGCGAGTTCATGACCGAGGTCTCGGCGAAGCGCTCCGTTCGCCAGTCGTTGCTCGATCTCCTCATTGCTGCGAAAGCGGAAATGTTCCAGGACTTCGCCGGCTTCAATTGCCAACCCGATCGCAAGATCCTTTGGGAAGTGGAACTGGTCCCAATCGCGTTCGCGGACGAACTCCTTTATCTGTGCTTTCAGTTGTGACACGGTCGCAGTGGAATCGCTCGGTACGGGGGTGGTCATGCGTTCAGGACTCCGAAGCAATTTGTCAGCAAAGTCACAATCGACCAAGCCGCTAAATGGTGATAAATATCACCGACAAGCGCGCCGCCGGCGAGTATGTTTATATGCTGCCTCGAGGGTGAATAACGCCTGCCGCACGTCCCTGTCAAACGAGTACACGGGGCGCGGTCGGGAGGAAAAATTCGGGAACCGAATTGGAACTCAGGCATTTGTACCAGGGATTGGGAGGTCCACCGATCGTTTGCCCGATTCATCAGGAGGTGATGTATATGCTGAGAGCGCGCAAGAAGGTCAGGACCAGCGAGAAAAAGCCAAAAGAGACAAAAAATGACGGTGATCCTGCTCTCGCCTCCTATCTGAGAGACATCTCCGATTCGACACCGCTTTCTGCGGGTGAAGAGCGCGAGCTGGCTCGAAGCTTCCGGGACGGCGATGGTGGAGCCCGTAACACGTTGGTAGAATCGAACCTGCGGTTCGTTGTTTCGGTCGCCAAGGACTATCAGAATCGGGGTTTGTCGCTGGCGGAGTTGATTAGCGCCGGCAATGTCGGCCTTATCACCGCGGCAGAGCGTTTCGACGAGACCAGGGGCTTCAAATTCATCTCCTATGCGGTATGGTGGATACGCCAGTCGATCCTGCAAACGCTGATGGAACAGTCGACGGTACGAATGCCGGTGAACAGGATTGACATGCTGGCGAAAATATCGAGGACGGTTGAAGCTCTGCAGCAGCGGGGGGTGGCGCCGAGCATCGAGAACGTGGCGGAGACGCTGGGTTTCAGCTCCGAAGAGGTGGAGCGGACGCTCGTCAATGGGCAATCGATGCGCTCACTTGATGCGCCAATCGATGACGGCGAAGAGCGCTGCTTGCACGACTGCCTTGGCGATGCCGAGCAGCACTCGGCCGACGAGGCGCTCATGGAGATCACGTTGCAGCAGGACATTGGCACCGCGCTACAGGGGCTGACTCACCGAGAAGGGGAGGTCCTGCGGCTCTATTTCGGCATTGATCAGGACAAATCGATGACTCTCGATCAGATAGGCAGTCGCTTCAGTCTGACGCGCGAGCGCGTGCGCCAGATCAAGGAGTTGGCCCTGAGCAAGCTTCGCCATCCG
>Ga0115002_10006347_pt1 | contig 13637 bp, 20 predicted proteins | sample ArcticOcean_MG_C_8_FD_89576 | JGI IMG/M metagenome (GOLD analysis project Ga0115002, IMG submission 89576) | Marine microbial communities from western Arctic Ocean - ArcticOcean_MG_CB11_86 | ecosystem: Environmental > Aquatic > Marine > Oceanic | place: Arctic Ocean: Canada Basin | collected...
ACTCGACGCGCGAATGCCGGTTCTGCTCGAGCGCTTCGAAAACGCGATTGGTTAGGAGAGGAACCCAACAATGGCAAACGCTGGGGAAACCGCCGGTTGTTTCGCGCCGCGCCGTATCGGCCACATTAATCTTTTCATTTCCGACTACGAGAACTCGTTGCGGTTCTACCGTGAGGTCGCCGGCCTATGCGACGGCTGAACGCGGCCGAAGATCGGCGGTGGCTTCCTCAACAACGGCCACACCCATCACGACGTCGGCTTCATTCCCTGGACATTTTCTGCGGCCGGCGCCGGCGTCGAAGGCCCGGGCCTCAACCACCTCGCTTTCGAGGTCGACACCGAGGCCGACCTCGTCGCCGGCTTTCGCCGTGCCCAGGCCGCGGGCAAGGACTTTCCACGCACGGTCGATCACTTGGTTGCACGCTCGATATACGGCCGCGATCCACATGGCTTCGGGATCGAGATCTATGCCGATAACCCGTTATCCTTCAAAGATCCCGAATTCGAAAAATTGCCGCGCGCAACCGAACCGTGGACCCCCGGCGAGCCGCCACCATCGACGGCACGCAACTACCCGCAAGACCCGCGGCCGCGGATCGACGAGAGTGCCGTCTTTCACACGCGCCACCTGAGCGGCGCCGTCATCGTCAGCGACGACTTCGACACGGCAGTCGATTATTACACTAGCGCTGTCGGCCTCTCAGTCGTCGGCGGCGGGCACGACCAGGCCTCCATTACGCTCGGTGGGTACGATGGCGGCCACGACCTCGCTTTATTTCGGGCCGATGCCGGGAACGGACTAGTACCCGGCTTTCACCACATGAGCTTTGCCGTGTTTGACGAAGCCGATCTGGCGGCGTCGATTGCCACCGAAAACGCTGGCGTCACGATTGAGCGTGAGATTGATCATCCCATGCGGCGCGGCGCTGTGGTCGCCGATCCCGATGGCTTCAAGGTGCTGTTCCACGTCGACCGCAATGCCGGCCCCGAAAGCCTCGGTGAGGTGGCTCCAAACGAGGCGATCTGGCTGGTCTGACCACGGTTGGATTTCTCCCCGCTTGGTCCGAAATACAGCTCGCGGAATCGCGGCCTACTCGTCGAGCGCTATCTTCTTGAAGAGTACGTCGCTGACCCTAGCCGGCCCGACCTCGGCATTGATTTTCTCGCGCAGTTGCGTTCTCAGACGATCCAAATTGCGCGACGTTGAGAAGTCCTCCACTCGAGTCCCACGCAAATACACCTGGATAGTATCGAGAACCCTGGGCAGCACCGTCTCAACCCGCTCCCGCATCCCTGGGTCCTCAAGTTCAAGCGCGATGTTGGCCTTGAGGTAGATTGTCCTTCTGCTGGCGGTATCGAGTTTTTCTTGGACTGGGGGAAGATCGAAGAAAGCGCCCTTCTCGGAATCGCTCTTGCTTGCACCAAGCGCCACAGATGCGGTGCAAACAAACAAAGTCAGCACGGCGAAATAACCTAATCGACCCATATCGCTAGCCTAGTCCACCCGCGGCCCTTCGTTTCGCCGCCTCGTTTTGGCCACTTTTGCCGGGCAACATTAACGTCTATCGCGTGACTTTCGCGGGTTGCGTGATACTGCGATGAAACCTACCTCAGCCCTCGAGATTTCTCGGGGGCTGTTTTTGTATGAATCGTTCGGGCGTATCGTTTTTTGCTTCGGCCGGCGAGCAGTCGGATCTTGCGCTTACCCGGCTACCCTCAAACCGTTGTTGAACCTGGTGCCCCTGGCCTGACTCGAACAGGCACGCCCGTTAGGACAATAGATTTTGAATCTATCGCGTCTACCAATTCCGCCACAGGGGCGCCGAGGTCGGAAGTCGCACCATGTGTGCGACATCGGCGCATCATAATCGTGCGCTTCGGGCGGTCAACCATCTGCCCGACTTAAACCAAAATCGTTGATGTGGCCGGAATCGCGAGTGTGCGAGCGGTCACCGCTTGTTAAGGTTGGTGCTTCTGACTAAGCCATCAGTGCGGAGACAAATTAGATGAAGATCGCAATCGTCGGCGCCGGCGCGATGGGCTCGGTTTACGCCGCGCTGATGGGCGATGCGGGGTATGAGGTGTGGGCGATCGATTCCTGGGCCGACCACATTGCCGCCATTAAGGCGAACGGCCTGCGCGTCGAGGGTGCGAGCGGCGATCGCACGGTGCGGGTGAATGCGACCACCAATGCCGGCGATGTCGGTCCGTGCGACCTCGTCGTTATCGCCACCAAGGCCATGCACATCGAGGCCGCGGCGGCGAGCGCGCGCGCCTTGATCGGCGCCAACACAGCCCTGTTGACGATCCAGAACGGGCTTGGCAGCGCCGACCGCGTCGCCGATGCGCTGGCGGGCACGCCGGTGATGATCGGCGTGGCCGGCGGCTTTGGCGCGTCGATGAAAGGCCCCGGACACGCCCACCACAACGGCATGGAGCTGATCCGGCTGGGCAATCGCGCCGGCGCGATCACACCGGCGCTGACGGAAGTTGCCGAGGTCTGGGCGCAGGCCGGCTTCAAGGTCCGCACCTTCGACGACATCGCCCAACTGGTGTGGGAGAAACTGATCTGTAACGTGTGCTTCTCGGCTTCAACAGCGCTGACGGAATGGACCATCAGCCAAGTAATGGCTGACGAGGATACCTGGCGTATGGCGTCAGGCTGCGCCAGCGAGGCCTACGCGGTCGCCCGGGCCAAAAACATCACGCTCGATTTCGACGACCCCGTCGCCTACGCCCGCGACTTCGGCTCAAAGATACCGAACGCCTACTCGTCACTGGCGCTCGACCTGATGGCCGGGCGCGCAAGCGAGATCGACGCCATCAATGGTGCGATCCCGCCGGCCGGCCGCGAGGTTGGCATCGCTGCGCCCTACAACGAAACCTTGAGCGCCCTGGTGCGCGCCAAGGAACAAAGCTCGGCGTTCGCAACGCTTGAGCAAGATTGTTGGTGGGAAGATGGGCGATCTACTTAAGGACAAAATAGCCATTGTTTCAGGTGCCGGTTCGGTCGGGCCGGGATGGGGCAACGGCAAGGCGGTCGCGGTGCTGTTCGCGCGCGAAGGCGCATCGATCTTGGCGCTTGATATAGACGCTGGCGCCGTCGCCGAAACCGCGGCGATCATCGAGGGCGAGGGTGGTACTGTCGCAACGATGACCTGTGACGTCACCCAGGCAGACGAGGTCGCGGCAATGGTCGAGAGCTGCCGCGAACGCTTCGGCCGGATCGACATTCTGCATAACAATGTCGGCGGTTCATCGCCCGGCGGCCCGGTCGAAATGCCACAAGACAAATGGCAGGCGCAGCTCGATTTCAACCTGACCAGCGTGTTCCTCACCTGCAAGCATGTGTTGCCGGTGATGGAACAGCAAAACAGCGGCGCCATCGTCAACGTCTCGTCAATCGCCGGCATGCGCTTCATCGGCAATCACCACATCGGCTACGCGGCGAGCAAGGCCGGCCTGATCCAGTTTACCAAAGCGATCGCGGTGAAATATGCAGCCCAGGGCATCCGCGCCAATACGGTGGTGCCGGGCCTAATGCACACGCCCTTGGTCGAAGCACGCCTGGGTGGCCAATATGGCGGCGGCGACGTCGAGGCCCTGATCGAGAAACGCAATGCACAGGTGCCGATGGGTCATATGGGCGATGCCTGGGACGTTGCCCATTCAGCGCTGTTCCTCGCATCCGATGAAGCGAAATACGTAACCGGCGCCGAACTCGTCGTCGACGGCGGCTTCGTCGCCAAATCGGTTTAGCCGGGTGCCGATTGGGGTGGCGGTCACGGACACCAACTGCTATAGGCCCGCGACCAAAAATCTGTTTGGTAGGACCCGGTTTTGATTACTCGCCTCTACGATTGGACGATGGATCTCGCGGCCCGGCCGCGCGCGCTGTGGATTCTGGCGCTGGTCTCGTTCGCCGAGAGCTCGTTTTTTCCGATCCCACCGGACGTGATGCTGATCCCGATGGTACTGGCCGCACCAACCCGGGCCTGGCGCATCGCCGCGGTGTGCACGATTGCCTCGGTCGTCGGCGGCGGGCTCGGTTACGCGATCGGCATCGGCGGGTTCGAGGCGATCGGGCGGCCGGTGCTCGATTTCTACGGCTACATGCACAAGTTCGAGGACTTCCAGATGCTCTACCGCGAATGGGGCATCTGGATCGTTAGCGCCGGCGGATTTACGCCGCTGCCTTATAAGGTGATCACCATCACCAGCGGCGTCATGAATCTCGACCTCGGGACTTTTCTGATTGTGTCGCTGGTATCGCGAGGTTTGCGCTTCTTTATCGTGGCCGCGTTGTTGTGGCATTTCGGCGAGCCCATCCGGCGCTTTATCGAGGCCAATCTCGGCCTGCTGGCGACACTTTTTTTCGCGCTGCTGCTCGCCGGTTTCGTGGTGATCCGCTTTGTTCTCTAAACGCGCACCGGCCTATCTACTTATCGCGAGCCTGGCGACATTGCTCGGCGCCTTCGGCTTTCAGTACATCGTCGGCCTCGACCCGTGCGTGTTGTGCATCTATCAGCGCTGGCCCTACGTCGCGGTCGCCGGCATCTGCATCGTCGCCCTGTTCGCCAGGTCTTGGACCAGACCCGCGCTGTTTGCGTGCGGTGCAATCTTCGTCGTCGGAATCGCGCTTGCCGCCTACCACATCGGCGTCGAGCAGGGCTGGGTGGCCGGAACCGCCGCTTGCGGTGCCACGGGCGGCGCCACGACGGTTGATCAACTGCGCGCGCAGATCATGAATGCGCCGGCCATCCGTTGCGATGAAGTCGCCTGGTCGTTGTTCGGGATTTCGCTGGCCGGGTATAACCTGCTGATCTCCATCGCGCTGGCGACGTTAAGCTGCGTCGCCGGCCTAAATTGGCGCCGCCGATCTTTCGGCGGGGGTTCACGGTTTCGATGAGCAAGCGACCACAAAAGACAAAGCGTAAGAAACAGACCGGCGAGGACCGGCTGCCCGGCGATCTGACCGCGGCCGAACTGATCGAGCGCATCATCCGGGTCGACCAAGCCGGCGAGTATGGCGCGCGCCGGATCTACGAGGGTCAACTCGCGGTCATGCGCGAGGGACCGACCAAGGGAAAAGTGCGCCATATGGCGGCGCAGGAAGCCCGCCATCTCGAGATTTTTGACGAACTGCTCACCGCCCGGCGCGCCCGCCCAACCCTGCTGTCACCCCTGTGGCACGTCGCCGGGTTTGCGCTGGGGGCGGGAACCGCACTGCTCGGCGACAAGGCAGCGATGGCGTGCACCGTGGCCGTCGAAGAAGTAATCGACGAGCACTACGCCCAGCAATCGAATGCGTTAGGAGATGACGAAGCGCCGTTGCGTCAGGTAATCGATGCCGCGCGCGAGCAAGAAGTTGAGCATCGCGACACCGCGCTGGCGGCCGGCGCAAAGGAGACGCCGGGCTACGAAGCGCTTTCCGCCGCCATCAAATCCGGCTCGCGTCTGGCAATTTGGTTATCGGAGCGTTTGTAGCGCGCGCAAATTTGGATCGATCTATTTGGATTGACCAGGCCAATGACAAGAAGCGCTAGGGCTCGAGTTCGCTATCCCAGTAGAGATAGTCGCCCCAACTATCATGAAGATAGTTGGGGGGGAATTTGCGGCCGTTGTGCTGCAAATCATAAACGCTGGGCTCGTAGGGCAGGCAGTTAGGGTGCATGCCGCACTCCTTGAGCAGGCGTCCGCCTTTTCTCAAATTGCAGCTTGTGCAGGCCGTGATCACGTTGTCCCACAAAGTGCGACCCCCGCGCGAGCGCGGGATCATGTGATCGAACGTGAGTTCTTGGGGACTCCCGCAATACTGGCAATTGAAACTGTCACGCAGGAACACGTTGAACCGGGTAAAAGCGGGCCGGCGCGCCGGGCTGATATATTGCTTGAGCGCGACCACGCTCGGCAACCGCATCTGGAAGCTCGGCGAGTGGACGGCCCGCTCATATTCGCAAACGATGTTGACGCGATCGAGAAACACGGCCTTGACCGCTTCCTGCCATGACAGCAGCGATAGCGGAAAGTAGCTGAGCGGCTGATAGTTCGCATTCAGCACCAGTGCCGGGCAACTCTCCGGTGAAACCAACACGCCCTCCGACATTGATAAAACCTAGCTAATCGACCTAACCCTCAAAAACCCAACGTTTGTGCCGAATTGTGGCGTGACCGTCCAGAAAACGCCAGCAAATTTCAGGCAGCGTTTGGGCTCACGCGGTCGCCGCCAGTGCACTCATCGGCAGGTCGTAGCCTGACCCCACAAGGTGCGCGGAGAGGAATTCGGTGCCCATATCTAGTCCGGTCTGATCGATCTGGTGGCCCATGCCGTTGCACACATGCCAGATCACGCCGACTGCCGCCGACGCCAATCCAGCAACCGCTTCGTGCAGCGCTTGAACGGGCACGACTTCATCACGATCGCCGTGGATCAGAAGCACCGGCGGCCGGGCGCGGGCCTCGCTCGCCAAGCGTTCGGGGGCAACCAGCGATCCCGAAAAGCCGATGATAGCCGCCGGCGGTCGTGGACGGCGCAGCCCAGCATGGAGCGCCATCATGGTCCCTTGGGAGAAACCAACCAGCGCGAGCTGCCGATCGGTGAGATTGAGCCGCGCCAACTCATAATCGATAAATTCGTTGAGGATCGGCGCCGCGCGTTCGGCGCCCGCGAGCATCGATGCGGGTTCGCGGCTCTGCAGGCTGAACCATTGACGGCCCGACGGCGCCATGTCGCAAGCCTCGGGCGCGTCTGGTGAACTGAACTCGGCATCGGGCAGATGCCGGGCCCAATAGGGCGCCAACCCAAGCAGGTCGTTGCCGTCCGCCCCCAGACCGTGGAGCAGGATGACCAGCATGCGCGCGGGCTCACCACTCGCCGGTGGCTGGACCGGGCCTTCAAGCGGGCGTGGATCGCTCATCCCGAAATACCTGTCATGCCGGCACTTATCTCCCATAACCGCGCCGCCACGGCCTCGTCATAGCTTATCGCCGACGAGCGCACGGGCGAGCATTGATCGTAATAACCCCCGGTGGCGCCATCAACGTCCGGCGAGGTCGCCAGATATACGCTGGTCTTGCCGCCGGCGCCGACCGAAATACCGCTTACCCGCATGGCGATCGCAATGCCAATTTTGGCCAGCAAGCTGTTGTTGCTGCCAAACCTGGTGCGCACGAATCCAGGATGGAGTGCGTTGGCGGTAACTCCGGTGCCACCCAACCGCCGCGAAAGCTCATAGGTGAACAGTATGTTTGCGAGCTTGGACTGCGAATAAGCGCGCCAGCCGGCATAGGATTTGCCACCTTCGAGATCGTCGAAATCGATCCCTCCGCGGCGGTGGGCGGCTGAGGCAACGTTGACAATCCGGGCCGGCGCGCTCGCCTTCAACTGGCCGAGCAGTTCGTGCGTGAGGAGAAAATAGTTGAGATGATTCAGCGCCAACGTCATTTCGATGCCATCTGCGCTTTCAGCACGCCGCATGAAAATCGCCCCGGCATTATTGAGCAACACGTCGAGCCGATCACAACGCGCGCGAATGTCGGCGGCCACCCGCCTGACATCGGCGCGCCGCGATAGATCGGCTTGGAGGAACTGAATGTTCTCGTTGTGCGCCTGGCGCTGCAGGCTCGCGACGACCGCCTGCCCTTTTTCAGGATTACGGCTGACCAAGACCAGCGAAGCGCCCGCCTCGGCAAGACGCAGAGCCGCTTCCTTGCCAACCCCATCGGTCGCGCCGGTAACCACGACCGTCTTGCCACGCATATCGGTCATTGGTGGGTTTGGCTGGTCAGCGGTATGCGCTCATACGCGCGAACTCATACCGTCGGACTCATGCGGCGGACTACTGGGATCTCGCGCCTGGGCGACGCCGATCATGCTGTCGCGGTTCACAAGTTTGACGAGTTCGGGCGCGGACAAATCGTCGGTGCCGGCGGGCCGCATCGGCAAGACCATATAGCGCAAGTCCGCGGTCGAATCGACCACCCGGATCTCGACCTCTTCCGGCAACTCAGTACCGAAATCGCGGAGCACGGCACGGGGGTCAATCACCGCGCGCGAACGATAGGCATGGCTTTTGTACCAGGCAGGCGGAATGCCGAGCAGCTTGCGGGGGTAGCAGCTGCACAGCGTACAAACGATGACGTTGTGAACCTCGGCCGTGTTTTCAACGACCGCCAGTTTCGGTGCGTGCGACATATCGACGCCCATGGTCTCGACCGCTGCGGTACCGTCGCGCAAGAGAAGTGCCTTGAACTGCGGATCGGTCCAGGCGCGGACGACAACCTCGGCGCCCTTCTCCGGGCTACGCGATTCCATGTCCTCCATCTGGCCGCGGATCGCATCGGCGGTGAGGACCTTCTTTTCGATCAGCAGTTCTCGAATCGTCTGTTCGAGGATCTCGTATTTTGTCGGCGCGCGATCGATATCCTCAATCGGCGCATGATCGTCGTGCGTGTGCGATTCGGCCATAGCTGCGTCCTATGATGCCGGATCGAGCCAATGTTCGTAGATATCCGCGATCAAGGTGTCGTTGGCCTTGCCGCTGTAGTCGGACCACAGATGCGTTTGATCGAAACGCACGCGGTAGAGCTCGATTTCGGGCAGCCCGTCCCGGTGATAGGCGAGTTCCTCAGGGTTGCGAAAGGCACCAAGATCAGTCTCCACAACCCCCTCTTTGCCGCGCAAATAAAAGGGCGTGCGGCAATGACCGGTCGGCACTGTGGTCTTGACGCGAATGCGATCACCAGATTTGAACGTCATCCCGCTCCTCCTTCAGCCTCGTCTTTTTGCGCTGATCTTTGGCGCGCATGATAGTCGTCCATCATACGCGTTTCGACCTCAATAAACCGCGCATCGACCTCGTCATCGCTAACCACACCGCGCTCAATCAACAGCGTGCGGATCGATTCCATCCAGAGTTCGTAATACGACAGCCCCTTGTAGAGTTCGTTGGGCACGTCTTCCATAACCCGGCGCTGGGCATCGACGGTGAACAGGGAGCATGGCGGTTCGACGAGCAACCTGAAGATCGCATCGACGCGGCGTTCGAATAACGTTGGCGAATGCGCATCGCTACCCACCGACCCCGCAGGGGAGCCACCGAGGTCGTTCTGCGCACGCTCCAGGCTTTTCATGTCCGCACCCTCGCACCTTCAAACTGTGAGTTTAGGTTCAAGGTTTTGCCGACTCAAGGAACTGGATTCTGGTGCAAACTTTACGCACCCGAGCTGCCTCCGTAGTGTTGGAGCCAACGCGGAGGCCGCCCATGACCAACGAACCCGAACACGGCGTACAAGACGACGCGATGAAGCGTGCCGGCTACGGCGAACGCATTGGCTTTGGCGAGCGTCCGGCCCTGGTCGCAGTCGATATTATTCGTGCCTTCACCGAAGCAAGCTATCGCTTCGTCTGCGACATGGACGTGCAAATAGAGAACAACAATCGCATCATCGGTGCCGCGCGCCCCAAAACCGTGCCGATCATCTTCACCACCGTTTGGTACGACGATCCCGACCTCAAAGACGCGGGAATTTGGGGTATCAAGCTCAAAGGCGCAGAAGACCTTCGCTTCGGCACACCCGCAGTCGAGGTTGATCCGCGGCTCGACCAGCAGGCAGGCGATGCCGTGTTGATGAAGAAATATGCATCGAGCTTCTTCGGCACCGATCTCGCCGCGCGTCTGAACGCACAACGGGTCGATACCGTGATTATTACCGGTGCATCAACCAGTGGCTGCGTGCGTGCAACCGCGGTCGACGCGATCCAGAATGGCTTTCGTCCGATCGTCGTCAGCGACGGCGTGGGCGACCGCTGGCCGCCAGCCCACGAGCAGGCGCGCTCCGACATTCATGCCAAATATGCCGATGTGGTAGACACCGACGAGGTCGTGGCCTATCTCGAAGGCTTGCCGAGCCAACGCCGCGACACGGCGGCGTAATAGTCTTCCGAGTACACAACGGCTCTGACGACTTGCGCCGGTCGAACCCGGCGCGCAATATGCCGCGCCCCACAAAAGCGGATTTGAAGCCATGCTGGTCGACAAACTAGAGCACTACAATATTGTGACCGAAAAGCTCGATGAGACGGTTGAGTTCTACGAAAAAATCGTCGGACTGGTAAATGGTGATCGGCCCAATTTCGGCTTCCCCGGCGCCTGGCTCTATGCCGGCGAGGATCCCGTGGTGCACCTAATGCAGCTCGGCGAGAACCGCGACTCCGGCTCGGGATCAATTGATCATGTCGCTTTCCGAGGCAGTGACTACGCCGCCTATAAAGCCCATCTTGAATCTAACAATATCAAATTTGACGAGCGCTTCGTTGAAGACGCTGCCATGCATCAGCTTTTCATCACCGATCCCAATGGCGTGAAGGTAGAGGTTAATTTTCGCCAACAGGGCTAACCCACCGCGCTCGTTTCACGATTTCGCCACGATATTTCAACCAAACGCTACGCAAGCAAGGAGAGGTTTATGCGCATTTATAACTACCAAAAAGGGACCCAGCGGCGCCTCGCTGTTCTCGACGATAAAAGCCTGGTCGACGTGATCGACGCTCTCGGCGGGCCGAGCAAGCTCGCCGCACGTGACCGCGATGCGCTCAACGACACGATTGCATTCATCGAAGCGGGCAACCGCGGCCTCGGTCTGGCGCGCAAAGCGATCCGCGAAAGCCGCAAGACCGGCAAGGGCCGGCGCAACCTCGCGCGCACCAAATTGTTTGCGCCGATCGAGCCTGCCGTCATCCTCTGTTCGGGCGAGAACTATTGGGACCACCGTGACGAAAAACCTGTGGTCGAAGGCAAAGAGCCCGAGTTCTTCATCAAGCTGCAGCAATGCACCAACGGCCCGTATGACGACATCATCTACGAGCCGAAAATCACCAAAAAATTGGACTACGAAACTGAGCTTGTGGTCATCATCGGCAAGGGTGCGCCGCGTCATATCGCCAAAAAGGACGCCAAAGACTATATCTACGGTTACACCATCATGAATGATGTAACGGCCAGGGATCGTCAGGTAAAAATGCGGCCCGACGGCACGTCGCAATATGCGGTCGGCCCTGGCAAGAACTTCGACACCTCGGCACCGATGGGCCCTTGCATCGTTACCGCGGACGAAGTCGGCAATCCCCAAAAGATGCAACTTCGCACCTTGGTGAACGATCAGGTGCGCCAGAGCAACACCACCGGGATGATGATTTGGAGCGTTTATGACCTCGTCCGATTTTTCTCCGGCTTCGTTACATTGAAAACGGGGTCGGCGATCTCGACGGGCACACCCGGCGGCACCGCGTGGGGTACCGACCCTGAACTCGGTGGCCGTGGAGCCAAAGCAGGACGCAAGGACATCAGCCTGGCCACTGGATATCTAAATGTGGGCGATGTCGTGACCTGCGAAATCGACGGGATCGGTCATCTGCGCGGGCGCGTCGTGCTTCCTAAAGGCGCAAAAAAGAGCAAGCCCGCGGTAAAAAGGCGACCAAGCGGCGCAAAAGCGGCCTAGCCGTTAGACATTAGGACGGGGTCCGTATCCGCGGGCCCCGCCCACGTAAGAGTTCTATTGAGTTTTCTACCGAGTTCGATCACCTAGTAATCGCGACAGTTGCCGGCGGTTCGCCGTAAGATCGGCATATGGAATCGGTTCTCATCGCGCTCGTCATCATTGCCCTGATCGCAACGCTCGGTGTTTTGGTGGCAGGATTGATCTCGATGGTCCGTGGCGGTCAGTTCAATGCCAAATACAGCAACCTGCTGATGCGGGCGCGGATCGGAACGCAGGCGACGACCGTCGTCCTAGTCCTCATCTATTGGCTAGCCTATGCGAGGGGTTGATGGTCAAACTAACTAAGATTTACACCCGTGGCGGCGACGCCGGACAAACCTCCCTCGGTGGCGGCGGGCGCGTCGCCAAGCACGATGTGCGGGTGGCAGCCTATGGCACGGTCGATGAGGCCAATGCGGCCGTGGGTCTTGCGCGCCTCCATACAACGGGTGACGGAGACGAAATGCTCGCGCGCATCCAGGACGATCTATTCGACTTGGGCGCGGATCTCTGCCGGCCTGGCTCGGGCGAAGAAGACGAAAACGCGTTGCGCATTGTTCAGAACCAGATCGATCGACTTGAGGCTGAGATCGATGTGATGAATGGGCAACTCTCCGACCTCACTTCGTTCGTTTTGCCAGGTGGCACGCCGGCATCAGCCAACTTGCATCTGGCGCGCACGATTACCCGGCGCGCCGAACGTTTGATTACCGAACTCGCCGATGGCGAAGTCATCAATCCGCTAGCGATCAAATTCATCAATCGCCTATCGGATCATTTCTTCGTACTCGGTAGGTTCTTAAACGATAAAGGCGCGAAGGACGTGCTGTGGCGTCCCGGCGCCAATCGATAGCCGGCGCGGCGATGCGACCACAACTTACCCATCTCGCGCTCCACGTCCGCGACCTTGACGCGATGGTCGATTTCTATGGCAACTACTGCGACCTCACTGTCGTTCACGACCGCCGCCGCGACGGCGGGCACGTCGTGTGGCTCGCTGAGGCCGGCCGCGAGGAAGAATTTGTTATCGTGCTAATTGATGGCGGACCGGGACGCGATCAGATTAAGGGCGATATTAGCCATTTCGACTTTGCCCTCGAGAGCCGCGAAGCCGTGGACGTGGCCGCGGCCCGAGCAGATAGCGCCGGCCACCTCATGTGGCCCACGCGTGAAGAACCCTATCCAGTCGGCTATTATTGTGGCTTGCGTGATCCTGATGGAAACTGCGTCGAGCTTTCCTATGGTCAACCCCTAGGACCCGGCGCTCCAAGCACAGCAGCAACATGAGTGAGATTCGTACGATTCTGGTCCCTCTCGACGACGCCGCGATCGAGCGTAAGATCTTTGAGCGAGCGCTGAAGCTTGGGCGACACTTCGATGCCGCCGTCGAAGCGCTTCACGTTTCACCATTGCCGCGACCGAGTGATCCCGGCTGGGAAGCACTAACCAAGCGGGGGATGGGCTTCGCTGTCACCGAAGACGCCATGCGCGAGGCCAAACGAGCCGAAGAGCGCATTCGCGCCGCCTTCGATTCGATCTGCAAAAGCGAGGGTGTGGCAGAAGAAACGCCTCCTGAGGGCACAAACTTCACCGCTCGCTTCGCCGTGGCGGGTGGGACCGAGGAATTGGTTGTCGCGACCCGTGCAAGGATTAGCGATTTGGTCGTGACATCTCGCGGGAGCGCCGAGGGCGAGGTGTCGGAAACGATCGAAGCCGTGCTCACCGAGGGCGGCAGGCCGGTATTGGTACTACCACGCGGCGATCATGTGCCGCTGCAGGGAACCTGCGTTGTGGCCTGGAACGGGCGCCCAGAAGCGGCACGGGCGGTAGCGTTTGCACTACCGTTCCTGAAGGCGGCTGCGCAAACCATTGTCCTCGAGGTTGATGACGCCGGCGCCCGTCGTGGCCTTAGTGCAAAAAGCGTCGCCCAATATCTAGCCTCGCACGGTGTCGCGGCGCGTGATCAGTCCGCGCGCAAAAGCGGAACTATCGGGGCCACGCTCGTGCGTGCAGCCCGCAATAACCAGGCAAATTTTCTGGTGATGGGCGGCGCTGCCTACAGTCGACTGCGGCGGATGATTTTCGGCGGCGTAACCCGC
>Ga0115002_10006349_pt1 | contig 13634 bp, 10 predicted proteins | sample ArcticOcean_MG_C_8_FD_89576 | JGI IMG/M metagenome (GOLD analysis project Ga0115002, IMG submission 89576) | Marine microbial communities from western Arctic Ocean - ArcticOcean_MG_CB11_86 | ecosystem: Environmental > Aquatic > Marine > Oceanic | place: Arctic Ocean: Canada Basin | collected...
GCGCGGTGATCTCGGCGAGAAGACTCGGAAAGAGCGAACCCGGTTCGCGTTCAAGCATCCGTTCTCGCGCAGCCAGCTTGGCCTGATCCGATCGCTGGTTCCGTTCCAGGACGGCGACGTCGCGGCAGTTACCGATGGTGACCGCGCGCGCCATGCCGTTCCTGCAGCCAATGCTAAAGCCGTGAAAGCGCTATCGTATTTTCTCGGCGCCGATATCACCGGTATTTGTGAAATTCCCGACTACGCCTGGTATTCGCACAAGGAAGACGGCACGCCGATCCCGACCTACCACAAATACGCTGTCGTAATGCTGATCGATCAGGGCTTCGACACCATGGAGGGCGCCAGCGGCGACGATTGGATTTCCGGCGCGCAATCAATGCGCGGCTATTTGCGTGGCGCCGAGATGGCCGGCGTGATGGGTGAAGTTTTGCGGGGTATTGGCTTTCCCGCCCGGTCGCAGACCAATGCCGATAGCGACGTGCTGCATATCCCGCTCGTTCTATGGGCTGGTCTCGGCGAGCTTAGCCGAATAGGCGAACTCGTTCTCAATCCCTTCGTCGGCCCGCGCTTCAAAACGGTGGTGCTGACCACGAATATGCCGCTCGAGGTCGACAAGCCGATCGATTTCGGCCTCCAGTATTTCTGCAGCAACTGTATGAAATGCGCCCGCGAGTGTCCGGTCGACGCAATCCCGTATGGCGATAAGGTGGTGTTCAACGGCTACGAGATGTGGAAGCCGGACGTCGAGCGCTGCGCCCGCTATCGGCTTACCAACTCGGCCTGCGGGCGCTGTATGAAGACCTGCCCGCTCAACAAGGTGGTCGATGCCGATGGTCCGATGCTGACGCGGACCGCGAGTTGGCTCGGCATTAACGCGATGTGGCTCAAGCCGTTGATGGTCCCATTCGCCGCTTGGTTCGACGACTGGATCGGCAACGGCATGCGCAACCCGGTCAAGAAGTGGTGGTTTGATCACGAGGTGATCGACGGCGTCACCGTGGACGCCAAGAAAACCAACCAGCGCGATCTCGATATCCACCGCAAGGTCGATCCGGCAACCCAGCGGATCGCCTACTACAACGCCAATGTGACGCCGCCGCCCGATGTCATGGCAACAGTTGCAGTCGACCGCAAAGCCGCGCTGGCAGCCAAAGAACTGTTGGAGACTCCGGATCAGACACGGGCGCGGAAGGCCCAGGGCGGTCCGCGCCCGGATCACTATGTTGCCACGCCACCGGCTGGTCCTGCTAAAGACGCCGCAGCTACCGTTGTGGCGGGTCCCAACAAGACCTAGGACCCTGAATCGTAGATGCCGAAACAAACAAACCCTCACCCCCGCCCTCGCCCACTTTCCGGGCGAGGGAGCCTGATTCTGCGCACCGAATAAGCCCTCGTCCCTCGGGGAGAGGGTTGGGTGAGGGGGGCTCCAACGCGCGAGAAAATACGAAGGGATAGGCGGTGATCATATACATAATCGGGGCGTTCGTTCCTGAAGCCGAGGCCAAGATCTCGGTCTATGACCAAGGCTTTATGTTCGGCAATGGCGTCTATGAGATCGAACGCACGTTTGGCGGCCAGCCGTTTCGGCTCGACGATCACCTCGGTCGTCTCCGCCGCTCGCTCAAATATGTTGAGCTCGATGGCGACGGACTGGTTGATCGGGTGCGCGACGCAACCCTAGAGATAATGGCGCGCAACGCCGATGAAATCGACCAACCCGGGGATGTCTGGGTTCACCAGATCGTCACCGGCGGCTGCGGCGATCTCGACCTGGGTGGTGCGGTGCGGCCGAGCATTGTCGTCACGCTACGCCCATTGCAGTTCGATACGTTTGGCCCGCTCTACGAGAGTGTCGACCGCAACCTCTACGCCAAGCTGCTCACGGCTTGGATCGAGCGGGTCGGTTTCGACTTCGTCGGCCAGGCGCAGGCACGCCTGTATTGAGTACGTGAAACATACTTAGTAAACTAATTACTTAGCCATTGAACATCTGGCCGATGTAGTGCTTTAGCGAGTGGTGGATGCTGGCCTCCATACGCGAAAGCGGGCCGGGCTGGTAGCTATCGAGTGTCATCGCCTGGTGGCTATCGACGACGATGCCGGTATCTTCGTCGAGGATCCGGCGCAGGAAATCGTCATACACCGCGATCTTCTCATCGACGTCAGGCCGATCGAATACCTCCTCGGCGAACAGCTGATAAGCAATCAGACGGGTCTGATTAACCGCGACCGGCCAGGAAACCACGGCGACGCTGCTATCAATTCGCCCGACCAGAACGAAGTTGGGCGGCAGATGGCCGATGCAGGCGAAGTCGTCGGGTTGGTCTTTCATCGACGGCATCGTGCCAAACAGAGATTTGCCGTCTGGCAGTAACGGCTGGTCACCGTAAAAGGCGCTGAAGCGGCCGTTTTCGTGCAGGTTGAAACCGAGTTCATCGCTGGTAATTCCGGCGCCGAAGGTGTCGGCATGGGTCGCTTGGATGTGGTAAAGGTCGAGATTGTTCTCATCCATTATTTTCCAATTACAGGCAAGGTCCCACACCTGCTTGCTGCCCATGCGGCACGATCCCATGCCAAGCATCGAGAACTCCTTTTCGAACAAAGCGACATGATCGGAAAACGGCGCCGGACTGGCGTTGAATGAAACGAAAATCCAGCCCGCCCACACCTCGCACCCGAGCATCTTTAGGCGGCAGGTGGAGAGGTCGAAGTCCTCGACATCATCCATGAACGGTGCGCCGACGAGTTGGCCGGTGAGGTCGTAGGACCAGCCGTGATACTCGCAGGTGAATCCTTTGGCGTTGCCGGAATCCTTGGCGACGACGAGCCCGCGATGGGCGCAGCTGTTGCGATAAGCGTTGAGTGAGCCATCGCCAGCCCGGGCAATGATGAAGGGTTCATCCATAACCTTGAAGGTTATATAGTCGCCGGGCTTTTCGACCTCTTCGATCCTGGCAACGCAAAGCCAGTCGGCCATGAAGATTTTTTCTTTCTCGAGCTGGTAAATCTCTTCCGAGGTATAGATGTAACCGGGCATGTGGCGGGCGCGATCGATCGGTGCCGTGGTCGCGGCGATGGCCTGTACTAGGTCGGCACTCAGAGCGCTATCGGTAGTGGACATAACGTCCTCCTCGGAATTGGCGATCAGTGTAGCGGTTCGACCGGGAAAGCTCGACCCGTGGACGACTCCAGTTTCGGCTGTTATCGACTGTCTCTATGGATTTGAACTGTACGCGGTGAGGGCGTTGGAGGCCCGGGCCGGATTCGAACCGGCGTACACGGATTTGCAATCCGCTGGATAGCCACTCTCCCACCGGGCCTGCCGGGAACGCTGTCGTGCTGTGCGTTTTCGGACCGTCGCCTGATAGGGCCAATTCGGTCAATTTGCAAGTCAGGCGCACCTAACCAACGGATCTGTCTTAGAAAAAACATGGTCTGTTGGTGGTTTAGCTGAACCAGCGCTGTTGTCACTCGGGCCGGGTCGTCCTATATACCGCCGAGGGCGCGGTTTTAGCGGTGCGCGACGGCGTGCTGATCGGGGGTTCCGCCTTTATCATGATGGACTTTGTAGCCGCTCGTTTGAGCATGGTGCAAAACCAGCTCTTACCAAACAATTTGACGGACACGGACGTGGCTGAGGCGGTGCTCGCCGTCCCGCGCGAGCGTTTCGTATCCGATCAACTGGCCGGCGTCGCCTACCTCGATGAAGACATTTTGGTTGCGCCGGGCCGCTATCTGATGGAACCGCGCGTGCTCGCGCGTCTGCTCCAGGCGGCGGACATCCACGAAGACGACGTAGTCCTCGATATCGGTTGCGGCACGGGATATTCGAGCGCGGTGCTGTCCTATCTCGCCGGTGCGGTTGTTGCTCTGGAGGGCGACGAAGCCCTCGCCAATACTGCCACGGCGCTGCTTGCGGCCCTCGACCGCGACAACGTCGCAGTGATTTCAGGGCCCATGCGCGAGGGCAATCCCAGACAAGGTCCCTACGATGTCATTCTGATCAACGGATCGATTGAAGCAGTGCCCGAGGGTTTGATCACGCAGTTGAGCGAAGGCGGCCGCTTGATTTGCGTAGTCGGCAGCGCGCGAATCGGCAGGGCGACGATCATCGTCAAACGCGGCAGCAGCCACGATGCACGGGCGCTATTCGACGCGGCCGCGCCAATCTTGCCTGGCTTCGAGCCTGAAGCCGGATTTGTTTTCTAGCTACTTGAGCCGCGGTGCCTACCGTCAAATTTGGTGGGGATGCGTGTGTCAGTCGTGTTTGAGCTCAGATGGGTTCTAGGAAGGTGTTTGAGATTGGCTTTATGTGATTTGCTTCCCAGGCCAACCGGTCGCGCCTACGCATCCGCGATTCTGATGGCGGCTTTGGTTGGGGTTGGCGCGATGGGGTTTGCGACCAATCTCCGGGCGCAAACGTTGTTCGATGCCATGATCGCGGCTTACCAAACCAATCCGACACTGCAGGCGCAGCGGGCCGGGTTACGTTCGGCCGACGAAGGTGTTCCCCAAGCACGCTCGAACTATCGTCCGACCGTTACGTTTGACGGCAGCGCCGCTCAGGAGACCCGCGATTCCTCATCATCGCCGAGCACCAGTTTGACGCCGCTTTCGGCCAACCTTCGCGTGAGCCAACCGCTCTATCGCGGTGGCCGCACCGTGGCATCGGTACGTCAGGCGGAGAATATTGTCCGCGCCGCCCGCGCCGACCTGCTTTCGACTGAACAAAGCGTGCTTTTGCTGGTGGTGACGGCGTACCTCAATGTTTTGCGTGACCAAGCCGTCGTGCAACTCAACCGCAGTAACGAAGATGTCTTGACGCGCCAGTTGCAGGCCGCGCGAGATCGATTCGAGGTCGGCGAAGTCACCCGCACCGATGTTGCTCAAGCCGAAGCGCGGCTATCACGTGCGACCTCTGAACGGATCCAAGCGCAGGGCAATGTGACGTCGAGCCGTGCCAACTACCGCCGCGCCGTCGGTGCAGAAATTGGTCAAATCGAAGCGGCACCCAGAATAACCGATATACCGGCATCGTATGACGCCGCCGTTCAGACTGCGCTCGAGGAGAATCCGCTTCTAGTATCGGCCCAATTCACCGAAGCGGCGAGCCGCGATGCAATCGAGGTATCGCGAGGCAGCCTGCGGCCGACCGTCTCCGTCAATGGCGACCTCTCCTACAACGACGAGCTGCAATTCAGGAACAGCTCCACAGAGTCGGCGGCGATAACGGCTCGACTGAACGTGCCGTTGTACCAAGCGGGATCTGTGTTCTCCCAAATTCGGCAGAATCGGCAGATTAACTCGCAACGTCGTATCCAAGTTGAAGAGACCCGGCGCCAAGTCATTGAGTCGGTGACCACAGCCTGGAGCCGACTAACGACAGCAAGTGCGCAGATCGTGTCGCAGTTAGAGCAGGTACGTGCTGCCGAATTGGCACTTGAGGGCGTCGAACAGGAAGCCGAGGTAGGGTCGCGGACCACGCTCGATGTTCTTGATGCGCAACAGGAACTGCTGAGCGCGCAAGTCGCGCTGGTGCGCGCGCAACGCGACGAATATGTTGCGGCGTTCGAGGTCAAATCATCGATCGGCCGGTTAACGGTCGCAGCCCTGGGCCTTGGCGTTGAGGCGTTCGACGAAGAGGTCTATTACAATCGGGTTCGCAACCGCTGGTTCGGCACTAACGGAACGTTAACAGGTATCGAATAGATTGATCATTCCGGGCATGGTGCCACTAGGTGTAGTATGTTGTCGACGTCGTAGTACTGGTTTTTGGTTTAGAGTGCCATATTGTCGCGTTCTTCCGGGCGCAGGTAAGGCGTTGGAATGACCGACCCGAATACCCAACCAGAGCCGACGATGGAGGAGATCCTCGCATCGATACGGCGTATCATCTCAGAAGATCAGGACGAGGATGGCGATGCATCCGAGGATGCTGCCGCCGACGGCGATGACGAATCACTGATCGATGATGAGCTTGATGAGGACGTGGATATGTCGGCGGCTCTAGAAGAACCCGAATCCGCACCCGCACCGGTCCACGACGACACCAGCGCCGATGACGAGTTCGAGGCCGCGCTCGCCGCCGAACTAGAGGCCGAGGGCTCGATCGAACCCGACGAGACGTTGGAAGATGAACTTGACGACGATCTTGAGGCTGGAGATGCCCTGGAGCTAGATGAAGCCGGCCAGAATCTAGATCTTGGCGGTCTTGAAGACGAGCCCGATGATTTTGACGATAGTGTTCTCGAGCTAACCGAAGTCGTTGCCGATGAAGCGGGCGACGCTACTGGTGATCTCGATGATGGACCGACGGTGCCGGTCCCCGAAGCCGCGGCGGCGGCCGCCGCCATCGCGCCCGAACTTGCTGCCGCCATCGAACCAGCTCCGGCCGCCGCGCCGCAACCGGTGGCTCCGGCCCCAGCGGCACCTGGTGGCGTGGATATGGGGGTAGCGGTTCCAGCTGCGACAGCTCCCGTGGCCACGGCGCCCAGTCCGCTCTCAAACTACGATTTGGGGGCCCTGGTATCAGATGAAGCGGCGGAACAGGCGAGCACGTCGTTTGTCGGGTTTGCCGAGCAACTTCAGCAATCGCGCGGAGTAGCACTGGGCAGCGGCGCGCAAACCCTTGAGGAACTGGTTAAGGACTTGTTGCGGCCGATGCTCAAGGAATGGCTCGACTATAACCTGCCGCCGCTCGTGCAGCGTCTTGTCGAGCGTGAGATCGGCAAACTCGCGGGCCGCGCCGACGAAAAATAGGCGGTTGATTTCAACACCGCTCGCGCCTAGTTTCCGGCGCTCTCTCTGTAAAAAAATCGACGTAAAGGCGGGTTCAGCGATGCTGGACAAGACTTATCGACCGGCCGAGGTCGAGGCAACACAGTACGCGCGTTGGGAAGAGGCGAATGCCTTTGCGAGCGGTAAACGCGCGAACGACGCACCGCCGTACTGCATTGTTATCCCGCCGCCCAATGTGACCGGTATTCTGCATATGGGTCACGCCCTCAATAGTACGCTGCAGGATATTCTCGTTCGCTTTAAGCGCATGCAGGGCTACGACGTTCTCTGGCAACCGGGCATGGACCACGCCGGGATCGCCACGCAGATGGTCGTGGAGCGCCAACTTGAGGAGGCCGGCGAGCACCGGCGCGACCTCGGGCGCGATGCATTCGTCGAGCGCGTGTGGGCGTGGAAAGAGCAATCGGGCGGCAATATTATCAACCAACTCAAACGCATGGGCGCCTCGTGCGATTGGTCGCGCGAGCGTTTCACCATGGATGAGGGGCTCTCGGCCGCAGTCCTCAAAGTGTTCGTCGATCTTTACCGTGACGGGCTCATCTACAAGGACAAACGGCTGGTCAACTGGGACTGTAAGTTCCAGACGGCGATTTCCGATCTTGAGGTCGAACAGCGCGAGGTCGAGGGCCATCTTTGGCACATTCGCTACCCGATAGAAGGGGCGCCCGACCGGTTTATCACCGTTGCGACCACCCGCCCCGAAACCATGCTCGGCGATACCGCTGTGGCCGTTCATCCCGAGGATGATCGTTATCGCGACCTGATTGGCAAACACGCGATCTTACCGCTCGTCGATCGGCGTCTACCGATTATCGCCGATGAATACGCCGACCCCGAACAAGGCTCGGGCGCTGTCAAGATCACACCGGCGCACGATTTCAACGATTTTGATGTCGGCGAGCGTCATGATCTCGAACGCATCAATATTTTCGACGCGCACGCGGTCATCAACGACAACGCGCCACCGGCGTATCGGGGCCTAGAACGGTTCGACGCACGCAAGAAAGTCGTCGCCGATCTCGAGGCCCAGGGCCTAATGGTCAAGATCGAGCCGCATCGGCACGTCATTCCTTATGGCGACCGCTCGGAAACCGTCATCGAACCCTGGCTCACCGACCAATGGTACGTCGACGCAAAAACGCTGGCCGAGCAGGCCATCGCTAAGGTCAAAAGCGGCGATACCCGGTTTGTGCCTAAAAACTGGGAGAAGACCTATTTCGAGTGGATGAACAACATCCAACCGTGGTGCATCTCGCGGCAATTGTGGTGGGGGCATCAAATCCCTGCGTGGTACGGCCCAGATGGCGAAATCTTCGTTGCGACCGATGAAAACGATGCACGAGCGGCCGCGCATAAATACTATGGCCAGAACGATGTTGAGCTAACGCGCGACCCCGATGTGCTCGATACCTGGTTTTCATCTGCATTGTGGCCTTTCTCGACGCTCGGCTGGCCCGATACCACGCCGGAGGTAGAGCGCTACTATCCGAATTCAGTTCTCGTTACGGCCTTCGATATCATCTTCTTTTGGGTTGCCCGGATGATGATGATGAGCCTCTACGTCATGAAAGAAGTGCCCTTCGCCGACGTGTATATCCACGCGATCGTGCGCGATGAAAAGGGGCAGAAAATGTCGAAGAGCAAAGGCAATATGGTCGACCCGCTCGACCTGGTCGACAAATATGGCGCCGATGCTCTGCGCTTCACGCTCGCCGCGATGGCCGCGCAGGGGCGCGATATTAAGCTGGCCGAAAGTCGGGTGGAGGGATATCGCAATTTTGCGACCAAGCTTTGGAACGCGACCCGGTTTTGCGAAATGAACGGCTGCGCGGTTATCCCCGAGTTCGACCCAGCGTCGTGCGAGCACCCGGTCAATCGCTGGATCGTCGCCGCGGCGGGGCGTACCGCCGCCGAAGTAACCGTCGCCCTCGACGGTTATCGCTTCAACGAGGCGGCCGGTACGATCTATCAGTTCACCTGGGGTACCTTTTGTGATTGGTACCTTGAGTTCATCAAACCGATTCTCGCCGGTGATGACGAAGGCGCTCAAGCCGAGGCGCGCGCAACTGCGGCTTGGACCCACCACATAATCCTCAAGTTGTTACAGCCCTTCATGCCGTTTATCTGCGAAGAGATCTGGTCGCGAACGGGTGCGACCGAGAGTGGCTTGATAATGCTTGCAGCCTGGCCTGCTGTTGAAGAAAGCTGGCAAGATCCGGCCTCGAGCGATGAAATGGAGTGGGCTATTCGCTTGGTGTCGCAGGTGCGCGCGGTGCGTTCCGAGATGAACGTCCCGCCCGGCGCACAGATCCCGATGCATCTAATCGGCGCGAGCGACGTCACCCGCGCCCGGCTCGAGAAACATCGCGACGTGGTTGCCCGTCTGGCTCGCTTTGAATCGATCGAGCTCGCTGACAGTGCGCCAACCGGGTCGGTTCAGGTCGTCGTTGACGAAGCGACGGTCGCGCTGCAGCTGGCCGATGTGATCGATATCGCCCAGGAGCGTGAGCGACTAACGCGCGAGATAGACAAGATCACCGGTGAGATCGCCAAGATCGACGGCAAACTCGGCAATGAGAAGTTCATCGCCAAAGCGCCCGAACATGTCGTGGAAGAGCAACGCGAGCGCCGGGCCGACGCGGAAGCCACCCGAGCCAAACTGACCCAAGCTCTGGAGCGTTTGCAAAGCGTAAGTTAGACCCCACTTTTCACACCACGAAGACATCGCTGATCTGTATCATCGAAGGCGAACGCTATTTCGGTTAGTCCGACAATGACGGCGCGAGCGACGTAGCAGGATCTCAAGAGAGGGACGCATGAGCGATAACAAGTACTTCAATCCGGAAGGGGTCGCGAAGCCGGGGGGTGACTACTCACACGTGGCTGAGTTTCCACCGGGGTCGCGCGTCCTCTATACCGCCGGGCAGGTCGGTGTGGCTCGCGACGGCTCCTTCCCGGATGATTTTCGTCAGCAAGCCGATAACACCTGGCAGAACCTGGTTCATATACTCGGCGACGATAAGATGACGGCCAACAACATCATCAAGGTCGTTCACTACCTCGAAGACGCGGCCGATATTCCTGCTTACCGCGAGGTTTATCGGAAATATTTCGGTAATATCCTTCCGGCCTCGACGCTTCTGGTGATTAAGCAATTGGCGCGGCCCGACTTCCGCCTTGAAGTAGAGATCGTTGCGGCAACGACGCAATCGCCGCCGCCCCAGCGCGCGGCCGAGTCGATGCGGGCCAACCGCTACTTCAACCCCGACAACATGACGCCGCCGTATTCCCAATATACCCATGGTGTCGCGATACCGCCGGGCTCGCGGATCGTTCATACCGCCGGCCAGGTCGGGGTCGGGGATGACGGCACGATCCCACCGGGTTTTGTCGGACAGGCCGAGAATTTGTGGCGCAACCTTTCCGGTATTCTCGCCGGCGATGGCTTGAATTGGGGTGATGTGGTCAAGGTTAATCACTACCTCACAAACCGCGAAGATATTGCCGCCTACCGCAATATTTTCCTTAGTCATCTCGGCGAGGCTGCACCAGCGGCAACGTTGGTGATCGTCGAAGCATTGGCGATGCCCGAGCTTAAGCTCGAAGTCGAGATCGTCGCGGCTACACTCTAAGGAGCTAGGAGCGTTCGATGAGCAACAGGATTTTCAACCCCGATGGCGTTCCGGCGCCGCTTGGTCACTATTCGCATTGCGGTGAGGTGGGACCCGGAACGCGGGTGTTGCATATGGCAGGTCAAACAGCGCGTGAGTTGGATGGAGCCATCCCCAACGAATTCCGCGATCAGGCAATTTTGGTTTGGGACCGTCTCAAAAAGATTCTCGCCGCCAACGAGATGGCGACGAGCGATATAGTCAAACTCGTCATATTCATCACAGATGCCGCCGATATCGGTGTGTTACGGGAAGTCTTGCCGGACGCTCTAGGCGCTAACCGGCCGGCGTCGACGGCGTTGGTCGTCAGTGCGCTGGCGATGCCGGAACTCAAACTCGAAATCGAGCTGATCGCCGCCAAGGACGTGTAGCCGGGCGCGCGACTCAGGTCGAGGCGCAGCAACCGCGGATACCACGCTAGAAAAGTGGGTGCGCGGCGATACGTGCGGCGTCTTCCCGACGTTGCCGAATCTCGGTGAAGTAGTTGTTAAAGATGTGGTTGTTAAATAAGTGATTTTGTTGATATTTTAGCCGCAAGCGAGCCGGAGAAACCGGCTGATGAGCGGAATGCAGGAGACCACGCCATGGACGCCAGAACTTTCGATAAATCCAAGCTGCCGAGCCGCCATGTTTCGGTTGGACCCGAACGGGCGCCGCACCGATCCTACTACTATGCGATGGGGCTCACGCAGGAGGACATCGACAAGCCGTTCGTCGGCGTTGCGACCACCTGGAATGAAGCGGCCCCGTGCAATATCACCCTCTCGCGCCAGGCGCAGGCGGTTAAGGCCGGGGTTCGCGAAGCGGGGGGAACACCCCGCGAATTCACCACTATTACAGTTACCGACGGCATTGCGATGGGGCATTCAGGGATGAAAGCCTCCCTGGTCTCACGCGAAGCAATCGCCGACACCGTGGAGTTGACCATGCGTGGCCATTGCTACGATGCGCTGGTTGGCCTCGCTGGATGCGATAAATCACTGCCTGGTTTGATGATGGCGATGGTTCGTCTCAACGTGCCATCGGTCTTCATGTATGGCGGTTCCATTTTGCCGGGTCGGTTCAAAGGCAAGGACGTCACCGTGGTTGACGTTTTTGAGGCGGTCGGCCAATACGGCGCCGGCAAGGTTGATGAGGCGTATCTCCACGACCTCGAATGCGTCGCCTGTCCGTCGGCCGGTTCCTGCGGCGGCCAGTTCACGGCCAACACGATGGCCTGCGTTTCCGAAGCGATCGGTCTTGCCTTGCCCAACTCGGCCGGTGCGCCGGCGCCCTATGAGTCTCGCGATGCCTACGCTGAGGATTCCGGACGCGTGGTGATGGATTTGATCGCCAAACAGCTTCGTCCGCGCGATATCGTCACCAGAAAGTCCCTCGAAAACGCTGCGGTCATTGTCGCAGCATCGGGCGGCTCGACCAATGCCGGGCTTCACTTGCCGGCAATCGCCAATGAGGCCGGTATCGAATTCGATCTGCACGAAGTCTGTGAGATCTTCCGCCGCACGCCCTATATCGCCGATCTGAAGCCGGGCGGGCGCTATGTTGCGAAGGACATGTACGAAGTAGGCGGCGTGCCGGTGTTGATGAAAACGCTACTCGATGGTGGTTACCTTCACGGTGACTGCATAACGGTGACCGGAAAGACCATCGCCGAAAATCTTGCCGACGTCGTATTCCCAACCGATCAAGACGTGATTCGACCGACATCGGCACCCTTATCGACGACAGGCGGCGTGGTTGGCCTTAAGGGCAACCTGGCGCCGCAGGGGGCGATCGTGAAAATCGCCGGCATGGAGCGGCTGCAGCATCGGGGTCCGGCACGGGTTTTCGATTGTGAAGAGGACGCCTTCGCGGCAGTGCAAAAGCACGACTACAGAGACGGTGATGTGCTAGTCATTCGCTACGAAGGACCGCGCGGTGGTCCCGGCATGCGCGAGATGCTGGCGACAACCGCGGCCCTCTACGGCCAAGGGGTGGGTGACAATGTGGCGCTGATCACCGATGGGCGGTTCTCCGGCGGTACGCGCGGTTTCTGTGTCGGTCACGTAGGCCCCGAAGCGGCCGTGGGCGGGCCGATCGGGCTGCTGGAGGATGGTGACATCATTGCCATCGACGCCGAAGCCGGGACGATTGAGGTGGAACTTTCCGACTCGGAGTTGGCCGCTCGCAAAGCGCGCTGGCAACCCCGCAAGAGCGAGTTCCAGTCGGGGGCGATTTGGCGCTATGGGGAGGTCGTCGGCGACGCTGAAAAGGGGGCGTTAACCCATCCCGGCGCCAAAGCTGAAACCTACTGCTACGCCGACATATAACTGAATCGCGCGGGCGGTATGGAATTTGCGCGATTAGCCTGGTGAACGTTTTCGATACCATTCTTTACGGCTGGTTGGGTGGGATTGCCGCGCGTGTTTCTCAACCGAGCCGGGCTGACCGGGAGTGACGCCTGTGGGTGCGTCCACAGGTTGCTTACGGAATATCACGCGAAGCCTTGGTTTTAACCGATCGGCCGCGCGAATTACGGGCCTTGGAACCACGCCGGGTTTCCTCGCCAACGTTATGTCTGGAGATCGGCAATGCCGGTCGCGAACCGATTGCCGTTGACGAGGTTGGGCTCTCGGGTTGGTTTGACCGGCCCCGCATAGGCATGCGAGAGCCATTGCTGCACGACGGCAAACCGTGGCCGCGGACGCTGGCACCGGAAGAAACCGTGATCGCCTATTTAACGTCGTCGATTCAGAGCCATTCGGTGTTGCCGTCGATCCGCTTTGGCTACGCACTTTCGGATCGAAGTGAAATCTGGATCGGCGCGAGCGCGGCAATTCTTTACTTTACTTACCTGGACTGCGCCGACACCATCGGCGCAACAGGATCGACTTCGCGAGGCTTAGGAAAGAATACCGGCGTTAGTCGCTAAGCTCGCACCATACCGGAACGTGGTCGGAGGCTTTGGCGCCTCCTTCTTCGTGACCGCGCACCTCTTTTTCGATTTCACATTTCTCCAGTCGGTCGGCCGCTTGCGGCGATAGCAGGAGGTGATCGATACGAAGACCGTTGTTTTTCCGCCAGGCGCCGGCCTGGTAGTCCCAGAACGAATAGGCGACGCCGTCGGGGTGGATTGCCCGGTACGCCTCGGTCAGGCCGAGATAGACCATCATCCTGAAGCGC
>Ga0115002_10006350_pt1 | contig 13629 bp, 7 predicted proteins | sample ArcticOcean_MG_C_8_FD_89576 | JGI IMG/M metagenome (GOLD analysis project Ga0115002, IMG submission 89576) | Marine microbial communities from western Arctic Ocean - ArcticOcean_MG_CB11_86 | ecosystem: Environmental > Aquatic > Marine > Oceanic | place: Arctic Ocean: Canada Basin | collected...
AAATGTTTTTTTTTTGACCAACGCTGGTTACGGACTGAAAGTCCGTGCTCCTCCAAGCCGACTAATGCCTGACTTGCGGATGCTGTGCGTACAGAATGATTGGCTTTTGACGCTTTTCCCGAGCCCTCAATTGCCGCCGGAATCGTTCTTGGGCGGCTTGGTAGCCTTGCCCATTCTTTGCTACGGATAACGCTTTCGCCGTTGATTCAATCCACGCCAGCCTTAGAATAGAAAGGCCACCGAACGCAGGCTAACGTTTTGCTTTTTTCCCAAACGATGGGTAGCATTTTGGTCGACCACGAACCGTAAATTGCCCTCCGTCCAAACTGGGGCGTTGACCTTAGAGTAACTAATGGCTGGAACAATCCATATTAGCGATTCGTTGGTATGGTCGGCAGGGACGATTGCGTTCGAAACCATTGCTGATGTTACTCGCGGCCGTTTCACCGACTCCGAACGGGATAGCGTTCCGGAAGTATACGCTCCATTGGACCAAGGCTTCGGTTTCATTGCGATTGACGAATTGAATCTCAATGCGTATCGATTGTTTTGCCGGCGATGTGACGAAGCGTATCAAGAATGCGTCGAACGGAACAACTGCCCTAATGTTCCACAAGAATTCTACGAGGGTGTCATGGAGTGTTGGCGAGAATTTCTCGACCTAATGAGTAAAGATGACCGTTTCGATTCGCAGCAATTTCCGTGAGCAGCGTTTTCACTGCGACCATTTACATGATGATCGCGAAGTGGAATGGAAGTCCATCGGCAACGGCATTTGTGAGCAACGATTCGCAATCTTCGAGCTCCTCGATCAGGTCTGAACGCCAATGAGCACGGCTTGAGTCATCCGGAAAGGGGAACGAGTCGGAATGCTTGTGGATGTGATCCAATAACACTTGAATGGTCTTGAGCCCCGAAGCGGAGTCGTACCAGGCTGGTTCGCGTAGCGACACCTCAGCGTCGTCCTCGTTGAGGTCAAAAAACTCGGCCGCCATGTCGGATCCATCATAGAACTCGGAGATCAACGTGACGCCGTGCTGGCGGGCGACTCTATCGAGTTCACGATCCATGCGACACATGATCGAATGCTCGTATTGGTTGCATTCAATCGCAGCACCGCGCTGGATATGAACCCAGATTGTATTACCCATTTCAGAAGCCTCAATCCGACAAAACTGTGTACTAGACGCCAACGTTTCGTTAAGAGCCGTTGCCCAACGCGACCTATCGATTTTGGCGAGTTTCGCGTGCTCAGTATGGCGACACGAAACGTGAACCGCAACAAGAGTTGTAATAATGATGATGCAACATTGGGACGAACTGGCTGCCGGATCTTCCTTCTTCTCGCCTGCCTTGAGCATATTGTGCGTCCTGGGTAGTTGGCTCATTTCGTCTTATCGTGAAAAGCTTGCTCAATGCTAGATAAGGGAGAGAGGGCATCGTGTTATAATCAGGTTGACTCGAACTTGAATTGTTACGAAACTTGCTAGAGCGTTTTCGCCTATTTGCTCGCCAGAGATTGAAGAAAACAACCACCAGGGAGTCTCGAGATGACAAAGCAGCCCTACCTAATTCCGCGGCGACATTTGCTCAAGGGCCTGGGGACTGCTGTGGCCTTGCCAATACTCGATATCATGACCCCGGCGATCCTCTCAGCTGCTGAGAAGGAGAAGCAATCCAGTGCCTTGCGGCTTTGTGTGCTCTACAAAGGATGCGGATTCTACCCGCACACCTGGGATATCGCGGGAGGCACGGAAACAGAGTTCAACCTTTCTCCCAATTTGAGTCCCTTGGAAAAGTTCCAGAAAGACATTCTGGTATTAAGGAACTTGGACCACATCTACGGCAAAAACAATGGCGGGCATCTCGTTGCACCTGCGCTCAGCATGACCGGTGCGTTACCAGACAAACAAAACAAGAACTATCATAGCTTTGATCAAATTGTTGCCGATGAAATTGGGCATCTCACGCCCGTGAAATCCTTGCAGCTAACCGCCGACAACATGTGGAAGCAACATCCGTGGCTTAACTACTTATCTCACGACAAGCAGGGAAATAAACTGGCCGGCCAAACCGATCCCGTGCAAGTTTTCAATACACTCTTTCGGACGTCCCGAAAAGCAGCGGACCTAAATAGAACTCAAAGTGTTCTGGACAACGTGAAGGACTCTGCCGAGCTCCTTTTGAAGAAAGCGAGTTTCGCTGACAAACAAACGCTGAATCAGTACTTTGCCGCGATACGTGAAGCCGAACAACAACTTGAAAAATTCAGGTCCTACGATCGAAAGACCGGGGAACTCGAACAGCCAGCCATTGATCCGCATCTCGGGGGCAGAATTAAGGCGATGCTCGATATTATCGCACTTAGTTTTTGGACCGACACGACGCGCGTGATTTCCATGGTGATGGCAAACACGAACAGTCGTTATCACTACAACTTCATCGGCGTGAAGGAAGAATTTCACTATCTGTCGCACTACTCTCGCAATCGAGGCGTGTTGCCGCATTACAACAAGGTCAATAACTGGCACACGTCGCAATTCGCATACCTGCTTGAAAAGCTCAAGTCGTACAAGGAAGGTGAGCAGGACGTTCTACACAATTCAATTATCTTGTACATGTCGGGAATCAAGCACGGTGACTTCCACACGTTGACCGACATACCTGTTGTGGTTGCCGGAAATGGCGGTGGCCAAATCAAAACGGGGCGACATGTTATGTATCCGGAGCCCACTCCATTCCCCAATCTGTTATTGAAATTGATGGACGTAATGGGCGTGCAGCGTGAAAAACTCGGCCAAAGCACGGGTCATCTCGACGGCGTCAGCTCGCTGGCGAATTTCAAATCTCGAAACGTCGACGACGGCAGTTGGAAGGTATTGGAAGATAGCGGCAAGAAGATTCGCGCGAAGGGATTACTCACCGTAAGCGATGACATCAATGACACAACGGTGTACTACTTGCGTCTATCCAACAAACAGAGTCTAGAGATTCGCATACCATTCCTGGCGGCTCACAAAATAGAATTGGATAGCAACGTCGGCCGTGTTATCACGATTGATGGCAGCTACAGCACGAAGCAAGGCCGCCAAATTATCGACCGCCTAACCTATGAACGCTCACACAAGCAATGAACAAGTACAAATTCTGTTTGACGGTCATTGTGAGTTTTGTGTGCGTCGGCGCGGCACGTCTTCGCGCTGCAGAGGGCGACATCGCTTTTAGCGCTCAAGTTGCGGACGTTCTTGAGAACAATTGTCTTCATTGCCACGAGGGTACCAGCCCAGAGAGCGGTATCGACCTTACTCCTTTGCTGGACAAAGACGAGTTTCATAAAAGGCAACATGCCAGTCTGTGGACCAAACTGGAGCGGGCAGTCGCCGACGGCATCATGCCGCCAAAGGATGAAACTCAACCAACCACTGAGGAGAAAAAAGTCGTCATTGAGTGGTACCGTCAGAATATTATATTGCGAGACGGAAAGGAGCAGATTGGTGCTACTTCGTTGCGTCGACTCACGCGATATGAAATCGAGAACACTCTGGAGGATCTTCTTCAGATAGAATTGAAGCCGGGTTACAGCTTCTCCAAAGCTGGTCCGTTCATTCGAGCTGGATTCATAGAGAAAACCTTGCCGGAGGAAGCTCCTGGCAAATCGGGATTTGTGAATGACGCCCAGCAACTGACGGAGGCTCAGATCCCGTTGTCGAGCTATATTCGCTGTATCGACTACGCCCTCGAACAATTCGCCAGTTCGCCACCGTCGATCAAAAAGGTCTTGGGGATCGATGATAAGGATAAGGCTAAGGCTCTGAGCAAGTCGCAGGCCGAAAACCTCATTAAACTATTCGGCGACCGGGCGTTTCGAGGCACCGTTCCGGAAGACGAGTACCAACAACTCGTGAGCCAATATCACGCTGACGTGAATCCCAACAGATTTGATGCCTTGCTCGATACCATGCGAACGGTGGTTCTTTCACCCAGATTTCTTTATCGCTTCGAAGAGGTACAAGGCTCTGAGATTCCGTACAAAATTCGAGGAACAGAACTCGCGGTCAGGCTCTCGTATTTTCTGTGGAGTTCAATGCCCGACGAAGAGTTGCTGACATGGTCCCGTGGCTCATCGGCTTTCGAAGAAGCCGAACTCGTCAAACAAGTGCACCGCATGTTGAATTCGCCGAAACGGATTGCAATTTCCGAAAAACTTGCTGGGCAATGGCTAGAGTTTGACGAGATTTTAAAGCACAGAACTAACGATGAAATCACTCGTCGAAGTATCTATGATGAAATATTATTTGGTTTTGATGAGCTGATAAAATCCGATCGTAGTATCTTTGAGCTCGTGGACTCCGACTGGATTTACATAAGCCCATACAACAAAAGTTACGGGATCGTCGATGCAAAACCCGCGACCCTTGATCAGCGTTTTTCCGATATTCTTAGTGGGCGTAAACTCGATAACGGGGAAAAAGCCGCGACCTACACTCCACCGGCACTTTTTAGAATCAAGAGCGACGTCCATGGTGGTTTAATCACCTCGACCGGGACCATGCGTCTGACATCGGCTCCAACCAGGACAAGCCCTATTCGGCGCGGCGTCTGGATTCTGCAAAACATCTTAGGAGATCAAATCGAGGCGCCACAGAACGTGCCTCCTCTCGAGGAGATTCTTAAACAACTGGGACCTGCAGTGGAAAAGCCGACGAAGAAGCAGATCGTTGAACTACACACAGCGGCGGATAGCTGTGCAGCTTGTCATGCAAAAATTGACCCATTAGGTTTTGGGCTCGAAAACCTGTCTCATCTTGGAACATGGAGAACTCGCTATCCCGACAAGACACCAGTCCAGGCAGAAGGAAAGCTGCCGAGAGGTCAAGCATTTACGAATCCGAAAATGCTCAAGCAAGAGCTCCTGGCGAGTTACAAAGACGATATCGCCGAGAATATTACGCGGCGATTTCTAGCCTATGCCATCGGCCGGGAACTCCAGCCTTTCGACCGTGTTACGGTGGAAAGGATCACGAAAGATCTAGCCGCAAACGACTATCGCATGAGCACGCTAATCACCTCTGTCGTTCTATCTCCCCAATTTCTCAAACGACAAGACAAGCAACCAAAGAACTGACATCGCCGATTGCTGGGAAGATTCTGGGAAGCATGAAAATTTGGTCGTCGCATCCGGCAAAGGACCTTTCCACGAATTTGGAAGTTTTTTTCTTCGGATGTGATATTGAGAGTTTACGGACTGACGAATGTTAACTTCTAACCGCTAATTGCTAGCAGCTACTTACTAACGGACTAGCGCAGGAGATTTAGCGCCACTTCTTTTAACAATCGCTCTTTTGTTTCTTCCGGACCCAAATCAAATTCTGCTGAAAACAACCTGCCTGCTGAAAACAACCTGCCTGCCATCTTGTCGCCGCAAGCTAGGGAAATCTGCGGAGAGTTCCAGGCGAAGCAAAATAGATAGCCAGCCATTTTGTCAAAGCAAGATGGGAAGTCTGGTGCGAGTTCAAACCGATTTCGTTTTTCGACAGCTGTTGCTCCCTGAACAACCAGCCTGTCTGAACAACCTGCCCGCCATCTTGCGAACGCAAAATAGCAACTCTAGGAATCTCTACTTCGCACCTATTCTGGACCCAAGAGTTGGTTCTTCCATTGCCTTTTTGTGAAACGACGCATATTGTTTCTGAAGAAATTGTTCGCGCAACAAACTCCCGGTGTTGCATTCACCTTCTTTTGAATGGGAATGCTATGTCTCCACTACGGGGAGAAACTATCGATCCACTGACAGTCGGAGTTTGTCATATTTCCTGCCGTTGCGTACGAAGTACCTGGCTGTGTGGTAAAGACCCTGTTACCGGCAAGGATTACGAACACCGGAGACAGTGGGTATCGGATCGCCTGGCACTACAGGCATCTCTTTTTGCCATCGAAATTGCCTTTGACGCGGTGATGGTCAATCACACCCACAATGTTTCCGTCAATCGACCGGATGTTGTTGCGACTTGGTCCGACGAAGAGGTGGTTCGTCGCAATTTAATGATCAATCAATTGCCGCGTTGTTTCAACGGAAATCTTCGCAAGCCGTCGGCAGTGGAAATCAGGATTGAAATCACTCTGTCCGATGAACAACGAATGCAAGATTATCGGATACGACTGTCGGACCCCTCCTGGTTTATGAAGCAGCTGAACGAATATCTTGCTCGCCGCATAAACAAAGAAGACGGCGTCACTGGACGAGTCTGGGAAGGGCCGTTCAAGTGTCGCAGGCTTGAGGACGAGTCCGCACTTTTAGTTTGCGGCATCTACGTCGATCTCAACCAGGTTCGATCAGGCGAGGTCAAAACCCCAGAAGAGTCTACCTACACCTCCGCCTACCTTCGTATCGAGGGAGCCAAGTTTTTGGCGGAGCACGCGGATTACATAAACCAAAATGACGATCGAATTTATCGGGAGCGTCCCGATGGTTGGCTCGCTGAGCTGACACTCGAGGAGGGACCAAACGTCGATGCGAGAAACAGTGTTTTGCCTTCCAAATTTCCGCGTTTGACGGATAAAGGACTGCTGCCCATGCGGCTGAAAGACTATCTGGAACTTTTGGACTGGACCGGCCGAAACCAAGTGTCCGAAAAACGAGCGGCGATTCCCGACCATTTAGCGTCAATTCTTGAACGACTTCACGTAAACGCGGAGAACTGGTTCGAGACTATCGACAACTTTGACACGTTATTTGGACGGGCAGTGGGGCGGACGGCAACAATGATCAACCGCGCGAAAGCAAGTGGTCGCGGTTGGATTAGAGGCGCACGTAACTGTGCCAACGCATTTACCTAGCCACGTTAGATTTTCCATCAACCAATCGTTCACGCTTCTCACGATGTATTAGCATCGCGATGGACCCTGCGCACTCCGAGCCACGCTGGCTGCCATAGATTTCAAAATCCTTGATGGATCCGACGTCGTCGTGCCATTCTCATCCTTATGACGATGACTGCACTGACTTCTTACGTTCATATCCTAGCTGACCAGTCTCGACCTCTTTCACGGGGCGAATGATTTGGTTGGATGCTTTTTCTACCCAGATTGATCCGTCGCCTAGACCTTCTATTCTTCGTTAACAAAATGGCTGGCTCCTTGTTTTCCTTTGGGCGTTCCTCGCCGCCTGCCTAGCCTGTTCTGTTGAGGTTAACAAAATGGCTCACATCTTATTTTGGCATGATTGATCAATCGCCCAGACTTTCTATTCTTCGTTAACAAAGTGGCTGGCTCTTTGTTTTCCTCAAACGCGAACGACGAATCGAAGTCGACGGGCCTCGCGCGAAGGCGAGCCATGAGTAGCGAGAATTCTCAGAATTGCATAGAAAAGGGCAGGTAGTGGGATTGTTCTCAACTAATCCCTAACGAACTACCGCAGAAGATTTAGCGCCAGTTCTTCTAACAATCGCTCTTCTATTTCTTCAAGGTCCAAATTAAATTCGGGATCGTTGCCGGGCGAGTTATCTTCTGTATGGCGACCTAGCCAATGACTATCCACTTCCATCGTAACTCGTGCGAATTGTTCTTCACCAAATTCCGCTGCAGTTGGAAGTCCTTGGTCGACGTTATTCGACGGAACTAGCGTCGAGGCAAACGACGTTTCGTAAACAATGCCCACTCCAAAATTTTCCGAGAACGGAGTAAAGTCGAAAACGCTGACTCCACCATCGTTGTTCACGTCGGCGTATGAAGGCGCCTGGGGAACTTCCACCCCAAACCAATACGAAAACGTCGTAAAATCGAAAACCGATACGCCCGCATCTCCATTCCAATCCGCAGAGAGCTGATAAAACCGATTGATTGTCGTCGCCCGATATTCAAATCCGTCGCCGCCAATTCCATTGCCATCGCCATCCAAAAGATTCCCCCTGCGATCCGCCGCAGTAGGAAGTACTTCCAATTCGTAAACTCCATCGAGCAATTCATCGCTCGCAAATCGTAAGACGACGACCTCGTTATTAATTTCGATATTCGCTGCCGACAAACCCACCACCGAATCGGCATCCACGGGAGCGTTCACTCCCAGATTAGTAAGTACGAAATCGGCAGGCTGAACGTCCATCGGCTCGCTGAATGTTAACTCAATGCTCAGAATATCACTCCGCTGCTCAGACCAAGAAACGGGCTGTGGCCCCTTTAGCAAATCCGCTGGATCAGATTGATTCGTATTGAGTTCAACGGACCCCAACGTTGGCGAGATCGCATCCGGCGATTCGTCGTCGACAGTGCGAACAGCCACCAACGCGTTATCAAGGATGTCGAAATCGTCGTCGCTATTAGCGTCGTCCACGATCACCGTTATCGCTGTGATCTGATCGCCGTCGAGCAACGCGTCGTCGACCCCCGTGACGGTAACAGTCTGAGGCACGTTCCAATCGGCCGGTGTAAAGGTCAATGACGAAGCGCTCGCAATAACCTCACCGGTGTCGTTGTTGGAAATCTGAAAGACCACATCGGAGGCCGGTGGAGTATCCAAAACCACGTCAAACGAGTCAGTCGTTTCCGTTTCGTCAACAAGTGTTCCGCTGCCAGTCTGCGTCAGCGAGAATCCAGCTAACCGAATTTCTATATCGTCTCCGTCGCCACCAGCGTAGGTGATCTTCGCGTCTTTCCCCGAATTCAGAAAATTGGTGACACTGGCGTCTTCGGGCAAATTCGCAAAAACACCAGCGCCGCCAACCCGCGACACAATAATGAATCGCTCGCCGTATGAGGGAGTGAAGCCGTTCAGTGTGAGTGTGCTTAGCGTTACATTCGATCCAATGTCAAAACGGCCGTTTACTAACACCTGGTCGTAATTGTCGTTTGCTTCGCCAACGCTATTCCCATTGATTTCGATCGTCAGAGATTTGTCGTCATCCAACAAAATGTCCGCCGCGGCAATTAAGATCCCAGGAGACTGTCCCGGCGACACAGCTGCTTGAAAGTTTACCGCAGGGGCGATCAAATCCGTGCCGCTTCCGTCCCGCACTGTATTTCCAATAAACGTAACCGGATCGCGAAAAACGGCCGTGTCCAGTTCGACATTGCCCGCACCAGGCTTGCCAATGCTGATGCCGGAGAACCCGTCCGCAAAGTTTGCAATCTCGGCGTCACTTAAATTCAACGTACCCAAACCACCGCCAATTCCAATCGACTGATTGTCGTGAAACGGAATGATATTCAACGCACCACTCGACTGGACAGTGCCTAAATCAAATTCGATGGAATCGGCAACCAAGTTGATCAGTCCGTCAAACGTTGGCCCACCAATCAGATTGTCGCTGCTGAACGACGCGATACCAGGCCTTCCTCCCGTTGAGTCACCCGCCACCGTAATAGTTCCGTTGCCAGTGGGAACAATCCTGCCAATCGTATCCGAAAATCGAACACCAATTCCCGAGTTCGTCCCGCCAGTTCCTAGCAGCAGCAAATCTCCCGTGTTGATTTCGATCAGCGCATCGACAGCGACGTTAATCCCGTATTGCTGCAATCCAACCGAGTCGATCCCGCCAACACCCGTAACCGTAATGTTACCCGCACCGCTCGCCTGCAAATCGCCAGCAAACACACCCGTTGTAAACGTGCTCTGTTCTCCGTTGCCTCCAAAACCGTCAAGATCAATGTCGCCTTCCACCACGCGAATGACACCTTCGTTCGTCGTTCCGTGATTAAAGTTCACTCCATTGCCACCATGCCCGGTGATGTCGATGTTTGCCGCAAACGCAGTGTCTCCCGTCGACTCAATAATCCCTCCCGCAAACAAAGCGACTCCACCGTTGAAGTTGTCCGTTCCGTTGCCGCCCGTCCCCGTGACAACGATATCCCCGTCGATCGATGTGATCTTGGCGTCATCCGTTGCAACGTAAGATCCAAACAAATTACCAGAGCCCGCGCCACCTTGCCCATTAATCGTTATCCTGGCCGCCCCCGAGCCCGTCCCAGTCGATTGAATCAGACCCGATCGAGCAACTCTCACGCCAGTGCTGAAGGCATTCAGCCCATCGCCACCCGTCCCTTCAATGAGAATGTTACCGTCGACCGAAACCACCGCAGCACTGTTGTCGTGGATTGTCACTCCATGACTATTCACCGAAGCATCGCCTCCGTTTCCGTGGATCGTAATCGCCGCAGCCGCACTACCTGTCCCTGTCGACTCGATACGAGCGCCATCGAAAACGACGGTCCCCGCATTGAAAAATGACGTGCCATCGCCGCCATTTCCGGTGATATCAATGTCGCCATCCACCGACGAAATCCGACTATCTTCACCGAACAGCGCAAACCCAAATAGACTCGAGGTGCCGCCGTTACCGCCACTCCCAGTAACAGTAATGCTCGCCGCCTCACTCCCCGTTCCTGTCGAAAGAACTCCACCATCTCGCACGAGGAAAACGCCCACGTTTCCCGAATCAGTTCCCACGCCACCATTACCGTTGATTACGATATTCCCGTCGACCGAGGTAACTCGACTGCCGTCCTCAATCGTAACCCCCTCGTTCGCTCGAACTCCAACTCCCCCCTGCCCTGTGATCGTGATAGTGCCAGCATTCGCCCCGGAACTCGTCGATCGCACCGTCGATTGATCGATAATATGAACGCCGTTATGCAACGACGAGTTTTCATCGTCGCCGCCCCGACCGTCGATAACGATGTTCCCCGTACCTGTCGTCTGCACGATGGCTGTATCGATTTCAATCCCAACGAAGTTGCCAGTCGTTACACTCGCGCCTCGATTAGCCGAGAGCGTCAAGTCGCCATCGGCAACCGTCAGACTTGAACTGGGATTCAACTCGATCAGCCGCGCCGCGGAAATCGAAAGTGCACCTGTGCCCGCAACTGTCACGGTACCATCAACGTCAACCACATCCCCAATGATGCTGAATGAACGATTGGTTGCCAGCGTTACCGCGTCCAAAATATTGACACCGTCGATGCCCGCCTCTCCGTCGACCGACAAACTAGCAGGGTAGTTTTCTGCGAGACTGTTAATGTTCACCAAATCAACGCCAGCGCCCGTATTGACGGTGAGACTGTTGGTCGGATTGACGAAAGTCGTTGACTCTCCGTCCGTGGAATTGATGTTCGTTCGAGTCGCTCCAGAAGACCCAATCGCAATGGTCTCCCCTTCATCACTGAAATTCAGTGTTGTGTTCGCAACGGGTACCAACGATGAAATCGGCTCCAATCCCGAATAGTCAATAACCTGACCATCCAAGTTAATACTTCCATCGCTCGCGTTGTCATAATCAAACACGAGGTCGTTAAACGGAGTCGGAACAACACTTGAATCTACAAGCTCGAGAGTATCACCGTTAGTAGAACTAGATTGCGCACCACCAGCAAACGCAACAACTTTGCCAAACCCACCGCCAGCAAAATCGAGTTTCAGATTGTCGTCTCCCCCGTGCGTATTTACTCGAACCGAATCGCCAACGACATTCGCAACTGGAATAACCACATCCGCACCATCCTGAATAGCGCCCGAAGACGCCACTAGAACCGCCAGATTGTCTGACACACGAAAATTCGTACCGTTATCCGTTAATACGATCGTTAGATCGTTTGGGTCATCGGTCACATCGTCAATCAGAAGGTTGCTAAAACCATCGAGCCCGACGCTTGTAGCAAGCATCATGCGCGATTCAAGCAACTCGGGGCGAAGACTTCGGCGAGACTTGCGCAGCAATCTTTGCCGGCGGATTCGCCGACTAGTGGAAATGGACATAGGGTCCTCGAATGGAAGGTGCTCTCTCTAGATTCCGTACATTCATTATAGTGGGACTGACCGGGAGCTTAAGGAATTTGCAAGTTTTGATTTACAGAAACGGAAGAAAGTAGCCATATGACGCAAAAAGCGGACACCTACCGACCAATATGGCCGCGCCGTCCGCTGAATTTCGCGAAACATCTACTCTGAGGTTGAATGGCAAAATTGGATCTAAACCAAGTATCGCCGCAGCGGAAATGCACAACGCGATCATTCCGACCGACTCCATCGTCGTCGCTAACCGCGACCATTTTTGGCCCATTAGTCCCGCTACAGTTATCACGCCAAATCCGACTAACGTATAATGGACTCTATTTCCCAAACTCACTCCTCATAAAGCACTGAACAATCGACATGCCTATCAGACTTTCCATTTCGCCTTTCGCAAAGCTGATTTTCGCTCGCGTTTCAATCGTGTTGCTGGCCATCCAAGTGGGTTTGACAATGCAGATTTGCTTGGACCCGACCGAAGCCACAGCCAGCGAACCTCGGATTAAGAACGTACTGTTTCTGATTTCCGACGATCTCAAAGCCAGCGTACTCGGCTGTTACGGAGACAAGATTTGTAAAACTCCCAACATTGATCGTTTGGCAAAGGAAGGAGTGGTCTTTGATCGCGCCTATTGCCAGGGAACTTGGTGCGCACCGTCGCGGCAGTCTTTCATGTTCAGCAAGTATCAAGGAACGGGCGCAGTTAATCTCGGCCAACATTTCCGCCAGAACGGGCACTACAGTGCTCGCGTTGGAAAGATTTACCACATGCGGGTCCCCGGCGACATTATCGACGGAACTAACGGCAAAGACGTTGAGTCTTCCTGGACGGAACGATTCAATTCACAGGGTCAAGAAGCTCACACACCCGGCGATTACGCCTGCCTCAATCTCAACATTTTCACGTCGGAACTCGCAGGTCGCCAATCGACTCGCATGCCTCATCGCATGTTCGTCACGGTGCGACACGGGGGAGACGGCTCGGACCAACCCGATTCAAAGACTGCCGCAAAAGCTATCGAACTTCTAAACCAGCACAAAGACAAACCCTTCTTCTTGGCAGCCGGTTTCGTGCGACCACATTACCCGATGGTTGCACCGCAAAAGTACTTTGATGCGTACCCATGGAAGAACATTCCGTTGCCCCGCTTGGTAGAAAACGACCTCAAAGACATTCCACGACTTGGCATCGCATCGACAAACAACGCTGGCAACCAAATCGGCAAATACCCCGACAACCAAAAGAGAATGTGGGCTGGTTACTATGCGTCAGTGACTTTCATGGACGAACAGGTCGGTCGAATCATCGCGGAACTCGAACGGCTTGGCTTGCGAGAAAGTACTGCAATCGTCTTCACGAGCGACCATGGTTACCATCTTGGCGAACACACCTTCTGGCAGAAGTCGAATCTACACGAAGAAGTAGCCCGAGTACCGTTGATCATGTCCATCCCAGGATACAAACCTGGTCGCACCAAATCCATTGTTGAACTGGTCGACCTTTTCCCAACGCTTTCGGAAGTTGCCGGATTGAAAACTCCGCAGAATTTAGATGGAACGAGCTTAGTACCCGTTCTCAAAGACACAACCGCAACCGTAAAAAGCGGAGCCCTATCGCTAAACAGAGGTCACGCTCTGCGAACTTCAGATTGGGCTTACATGCGTTACTCCGACAAAAGCGAAGAACTGTACGACATGACCGCCGATCCCGGACAGTTCCGGAACCTCGCCAAAAGCTCCAACCACGCCGCCAAGATCAAAGAGATGCGAAAACTACTGCAGGACAAACTAAAATAGAGCATCCATCTTAATCTAGTCTCTTAATCTAGTCTCTTAATCTAGTCTCTTAA
>Ga0115002_10006352_pt1 | contig 13627 bp, 13 predicted proteins | sample ArcticOcean_MG_C_8_FD_89576 | JGI IMG/M metagenome (GOLD analysis project Ga0115002, IMG submission 89576) | Marine microbial communities from western Arctic Ocean - ArcticOcean_MG_CB11_86 | ecosystem: Environmental > Aquatic > Marine > Oceanic | place: Arctic Ocean: Canada Basin | collected...
CCAGTTGAAGGTCGAAGAAACCGACGATGGATGGGTGGTTAACGGATCAAAAATCTGGACCTCCCAGGCGCACCGTGCTGACTGGATCTTTTTCCTCGGACGCACAAACCCGGATGCCCCCAAACACCGTGGCATTAGCTTCTTTGTCGCTGACCGGCACACTCCCGGGATTGAAGTGCGACCCATCGTGAACATGGCCGGTGAGCATCACTTCAATCAGACGATATTTGAAGATGTTCACATCCCGAAAGACTCCCTCATCGGCGAGCGGGACCGCGGCTGGTACATCGCCGCTACCCTGCTGGACTTTGAACGTTCAGGCGTTCAATACCCGGCGGGCGGCAGGCGCACATATAACGAGCTGCTCGAGTTTGCCAAGGTAACCCCTGGATCGGACGGGCAACCATTGTCGCAAGACCTCGACATCCGTCGTCAGTTTGCCGAGCTCGATGTCGATATTGAGTGCGCCCGACTTGTGGCTTATGAAGTCGCATGGATGCAATCGGTGGGACAGATTCCCAACAAGGAAGCCTCCGCCGCAAAGGTTCTCGGCACTAAGCTGACCCAAAAGTTGGCGAAGTTCGGCACCGAGCTTGCAGGGATGTACGGCATGCTGGGCCCGGGTTCGGAGTTTGCACCGATCGATGGCCGATACCCGCAGATGCAGATGTCTGTCGTTGCGCACACCATTTTTGCCGGCACGACCGAAATCCAGAAGAACATCATCGCCACCCGTGGGCTGGGACTGCCGCGGGGCTAGTCGTCTTGCACGTCTTGCGATCGTTGGAACCAGCTACCCTCCCGATCAACACGCTACGGAGTGCTCAATGAGATACGCCTTCACGCCCGAGGAAGAAGAGTTTCGTGCAGAGGTACGCGGCTGGCTGATCGAACAGCTTCCCGACGATTGGAACGGCATCGACGAGGACAGTGAGGAAGGCTGGGAGTTGACTCGCTTGATGCGGAGCAAGCTGGCGGAAAAGGGCTGGCTGACACTGGCATGGCCGGAAGAGTACGGCGGCCAGGGTGCATCATTTATGAAGCAGGTTGTCTTCAACGAGGAAATGTCACACGCCCGTTGCCCGGGCATCGATGGCTCCGCCATCAAGATGCTTGGTCCGACGCTTATGATCCACGGATCTGAGCAACAGCGCAGAACACTTCTTCCTCCGGTAGCCCGTGGCGAGGTTGAATGGTGTCAGGGTTACTCCGAGCCAGACTCCGGCTCAGATCTGGCTTCCCTTCAACTTCGGGTTGACGAGACTGACGACGGCTGGGTGGTGAACGGTAGCAAGATCTGGACCTCAATGGCCCACCGAGCTGACTGGATCTTCTTCCTTGGACGTACGAACCAAGATGCGCCCAAACACCGCGGCATCAGCTTCTTTGTCGCTGACATGCACACCGCAGGGATCGAAGTCCGACCCATCGTCAACATGGCGGGATCACACCACTTCAACCAGACAATATTTGAGGACGTGCACATCCCGAAGGATGCGCTAGTTGGGGAACGAGATCGTGGATGGTACATCGGCGCCACGCTGCTCGACTTTGAGCGCTCGGGTGTTCAGTACTCCGCCAACGGTCGGCGAATCTTGAATGAGCTGGCTGAATTTGCCAGAGAACAGATGGGGTCAGATGGACGTCCGATGTCCGAAGACTCGCAAGTACGTAACAAGTTCGCTGAGCTGGATGTCGATATCGAGTGCGCACGCCTTGTGGCTTACGAAGTCGCCTGGATGCAGTCGGTTGGACAGGTGCCAAACAAGGAGGCGTCGGCCTCCAAGATCCTTGGTACGCAGCTCATGCAGAAACTCGCCAAATTCGGCACCGAACTTGGCGGAATGTACGGCATGTTGGGACCGGGCTCGGAATTTGCTCCCATCGACGGCAAATACCCGAAGATGCAACTCTCATCGGTGTCGAGCACCATCGCCGCCGGTACTACCGAGATCAACAAGGGAATCATCGCCTCGCGAGGTCTTGGACTGCCGCGGGGTTAATAAGAAATTACAATCCGCGTTTGAGGCGTGGACGAAACCCAATAAAGAGACTACTGGAGCAACTGAACGTGGACATCGGCCTCTCCGAAACGCAGCAACTTATCCGCAACTCCGCCCGGGAATTCCTGGAGGAGAACTGCGACACGCAGTATGTGCGGGCAATGGAAGAAGACGAAGTCGGTCACACCGAAGAGTTGTGGGACCAGCTGGCGGAACTTGGGTGGCTCGGACTGACCGTGCCGGAAGAGTACGGCGGCGCAGGCATGTCATTCAGTGAACTTGCGATCCTTCTTGAGGAAACCGGCGCAGCGATGCTGCCGGGCCCCTTCTTCTCGACTGCTGTCATCGGAGCCGAGGCTCTGAAACTGGCGGGCTCTGAGGATCAAAAGAAAGACCTCCTCGCGAAACTGGCCGAGGGCAAGCTCAAGACGGCCCTTGCGTTCCACGAGTCAGGGGCCTCATGGTCGGCAGAGAGCGTCTCTGAAATGACGGCGACTGAGACCGAGGACGGCTGGATCCTGAACGGCGAGAAGCGCTTCGTCCAGGACGGCGCGGCGGCAGACATGCTGATCGTTGCCGCCCGTACCGGCGAGGACGCGGAGAACGGAATCACGCTGTTCCTGATCGAGACAGACAACGCAGATGTTGATTCCCGGGAACTCAAAACCACCAGCTCTGACCGAATGTCGGTCATGACCTTCGGAGAGGTTTCGGTGCCTAAGGCGTCGGTCCTTGGCGAAGTTAACGGCGGATGGGAGATTCTGCAGAAGCTCTTCCAGTACGGCGCTGCTGGCAAGTGTGCGGAGATGGCAGGCGCCGGTCAGAAGATGCTCGACACGACCGTGGACTACGTACAGAACCGTGTCCAGTTCGGACGAGCAATCGGCAGTTTCCAGGCCATCCAGCACCATGCCGCGGACATGGCAATAGAGGTGCAGGCGGGGCGACAACTTGCGCGGCAGGCTGCATGGTTTTTGGGTGAAGGGCTGGATGCCACGCGACAGGTGGCGCTGGCCAAGGCATATCTGAGTGAAGCGTACCCACGGGTCTGCGCAACGGCACACCAGTGTCACGGCGCGATCGGCTATACACACGAGTACGATCTGCACCTGTGGACACGCAGGGCAACGGGCCAGCGGCTGGCGTTCGGTGATACGAAGTTGCATCAGAAGACGCTGACAGACACGGCTGGGCTCTAAACAGGTAACGCTGGGCCGCACTCACGGGACAGAAGGAATACAGGATTGGATGACCGTCTGATCCAGGGACGGTTCAAGGGGCGGCGCTGCAAAATTCCAGAGACAGTCCCTCTGATCCCCAGGAGGCCTGAAATGGACTCGAACTGCCTATTTTGCAAGATTATTTTGGGAGATATTCCCAGTACAGAGGTGTATCGGGACGACAGCGTCATCGCCTTTCTGGACATCGCCCCGGTAGCGGCGGAGCACATCCTTGTTATCCCTCTTACGCACATCACATTTCTGAGGGACTCTGATGATTCGGACGAGGCGCTGATCGGCCATATGGCGTTGGTGGCGGATCGTATCGCTTTGGAGCGCGGTATCCAGGACTCGGGATATCGGCTCACGATCAATCAGGGCCTCGACGCTGGCCAGGAGGTCGATCATCTGCACATGCACCTGCTCGGCGGCCGGAAGCTCGGCAGGATTGGATGAGGTTCAGATCGCTCGGATGCCCCGGTGATGGTCCAATCAAGGAATATTGAATGGCCGAAACTAGGGCTGAACAAATTGCCCTGTTGGAAGCCCGCGTATCAGAGTTGCCGGAGCGGTTACAGGCTCATATTGAACGGGCACGTATGCTCGGTCGTGAGCTGTCGCCGTTGTTCAGTGCAGACCCTGAACGTGTCGACATAGCGCTTGCGGGTCATGACCTCTACAGGGCCGCGTCCGATGTTGAGATGCTCGCGATAGCGGACCGCCGTGGGATCGTTCCAGGAGCGTTGGAAATTGAGCAACCACTACTCCTGCACGGCCCTATCGCTGCAATCTGGATGGCCGACGAGGGACGCGTATCTGACAAAGAGGTGCTCGATGCCGTGCAGCACCACACCACTTTCGCTCCGGGTCTTGGCCCACTTGCTGCGACCGTGTTTATCGCCGACAAGATCGATCCGACTAAGGTCGAACAGCGGCCATGGTTGTCGAAGGTTGTGGAGTTGGCGGATAGTGGCGACTGGAAGGCCGCCGTTCGGACCTACATCAAGACCCTTGATGGCGAGCTAAGGCGCCAGGGTGTGACGCCGCACCCACTAGCACAGGAAGCGTACGACTACCTGGGAGGCGCTTAAGCGCGGCCGTCGCCCCACCCACGACAGGGTCCTGAGGCTCTCGAAGGACTGGATTGTGCCACAGAGCGCTCTACAGTTGCCGCTTTTCAAGCGGCAACTGCCTCCGCCTAGAAACCTACAGCCTGACGTACTTCCGGACGCGTTGGCCATGCCCTTCCAACCCGATCTCAGCTATGTACAGGTTGCCGGACGAATCGCCAGCGATATCGTGCGGCGCCTCCATCCCATTTTCCGGACCGCGCCACCGAGACACAAGTTCGCCATCCAGAGTGAATACGCTGACGCCCGTCGGCTGCCCCTGTTCGACCACGTACATCAAACCATCATGGCCGTACCAGAACGCACCGGGGTTGATGACATCGGTCCACTCGGACACAAAGGTCCCATCTTGCTCCAGAATCTGCACCCGGGAGTTCGGACGGTCCGCTATATAAATACGACCTACGTTGTCGATGCCGATGTTGTGGAGCATCCCGAATTCGCTGGGGCCGGTTCCCGCCCGGCCCCATGAGTCCAATAATTCGCCGTTTGCAGAAAAGGTATGAACGTTGCGGTTGGCGTAACCGTCCGACACCAGAATCTGACCGGAATCGTTCAGCACCACCCCGGATGGCATATTGAACGGTAACCCATGGTCGCCGGTCTGGGACACGGCTACGTTTGCGTAGTCACGCCGGCCCAATTCCATCAACTTTTCGCCGAGCCGAGTGTGCTTCGTAACCGTGTGAGTCTGCGTGTCTGTAAGCCAGATAGAGTCGTCAGGACCGACATAGATGCCGTGGGGGTCTCGGAACGTGCCGTTGTACCGGTCGGCCGGGTCCAGGCAGGACGCCTCACCCCATGACGTGATGAAATCGCCGTCCGTGGTCCAAATCGTGATCGGATGGATTCCACGGGAGAACACGTAAACCTCGTCGCGTGAGTTAACGCCGACGCCTGAAGCCAGCGTGAACTCCCAGCCTTCCGGCATGTCATGAGGCCAGCCGGGATCCAGTTCAAACTTGAGGTTTCCGGTGCCGACGGTTGTCATGTGTGATCTCCAACTAAATCAAGCCGCTTGAACCGATACTCTGGATTGGCGAGAACGTACGCCCAGCGTATCTCAGAGTCAACCCGAACTAACTCGCTGAACAGCGCTGGGAGGATCATCTAATCCTGGGACAATGCGTCCACAGTCCGGCCAATATAGTCCCCGATAAAAGATGGAAGACGTGCGAAGATGTCGCCTGGGCGAAGCGAGTGTCCACAGGCACAATCTTGATCCAGACTGATTTACGGGGGAAGGCTCTCTTTGATAAAGGAACAGGTCCGGGCCGCAGTTGACGACTCCTGGCGGTCGTTCAAACGGACTCTGGAGCCGCTCACCTCAGAGGATATGGAAGTGCCTGGAGTTTGCGGTGACTGGTCTGTCAAAGAAGTGATGACCCATATAGCGGCCTGGGAGACCCGGGCAACGGCGTCGTTGATAGCCGGCGCGCCAGGCCCGGAACTTGAACATGCTGATGATTTTGATGAGGCTCAACGTCAGCGTTACAAAGACATCGACGTTGCGGGAACCATCACGCACCTTGAGGCCACGCACCGGGCGCTGCGAGACGCCATCGACGCATCGTCGCCGGAACTGTTCACGAGTGGCTCGTCACTGCGTCGTGAGTTAGACGACGGAACGGTCCTTCACTATGACGAGCATGCCGATGGTATTCGAGTCTGGTATGCACTTTACCGGCGTGCGCGGGCTAGCAGCGGTGGCTTCTCGGGATAGCTGGCTAATGCCCACGTGAATACCTGGGATGCCATTCGCCTCCGGCCCAGGATACGATCGAATCCGGAGTAACCGCGATCAGGCAACGTGGGCGATCCACGGTCCGTCCGATGTAGGTGGGGCCGTTCGGGCCCATATATCTGAGTGCCATCTCTTCAGCGATCTGGAGCATGCGACCGGTCATCGGTGCGGGGCCCTCCAGAATTTCTGCGTCGCCCTCGATCAAGACCCGTGCATGTTCCGGGTTTACGTCGTCAGCAATCGAGATGGCCACACGTGACTCGTTTCGGATGTGATCCACAAACTCAGATCCAGCCCGGCCGACGATGTACATTCGCTCCCCGTCCCACTGTTGCCAGACCGGAGCGATATACGGCGCTCCTCCCGATTGAACCGTGGCAAGCCGAGCGACGGTCGGGCCACTAAGAAACGCTGTTATCTCATTCTGTGTCATCGATCCGGGCATTCAGTTCTCCTCTGCTGGTGGCTTAATGGACTGCAAGCCGTTCATCCTCTTAAACATCACTCTTGGCTTCACCGGCATTTGGCATACCGCTTGCAGACGGGACCAGGTTCGGCGCTTGCGAGGAACGGAGAGGCTTGCGGGCACCATGGGTCTCAGGCCGCCACGGCTGGCGCGTACCCACGAAGGTAGCGTAAGTTTGCACCGACCCGGTTGTGGCTTCAACCGATGATGATTTTTAACTCCAGAGATAAAGCGAGATCATGCCGTGAAGATCACTAAGGTTGAGGGAATTCAGAGCGCCCAGCCGGTAACGGATCAGCGTGGGAACCGGCGCAATTTCGTATATGTCAAAATCGAGACGGACGAAGGGATCACAGGCTGGGGTGAATCTACCTGCGGTCCGCTGATCGTTGCTGGCATGGTTGACGAGATTGGCTCAACTCTGATCGGCAAAGACCCACATCGAATTGAGGAGCACTGGCAGAGGCTCTATCACCTGTATCACAACGTCCGTGGTGGGGTGATCCAGATGGCGGCTATCAGCGGCATAGAGATTGCCCTCTGGGACATCAAAGGTAAGGCGCTCGGGGTGCCGGTGTACGAACTGCTTGGCGGCGCCATGCGAGACAAGATCTGGACGTATGGCCGATGGGATGGCGCAACACCCGAGGAGTGTGTCGAACACGCGCTGCGTGAGGTTGCGACAGGCCTTACCGCGCTTAAAGGCGATCCGTTCGGGCACCAGGGTTTGTTCAGTTCCGTGCAGTCGGAACGTGACGCCGTTGCAAAGCTCAAGGCTGTCCGAGAGGCTGTTGGTGATGACGTGGAACTGCTTGTCGAGACGCACGGTCGTCTGGCCCCTGCGGCGGCGATCCGTGTCGGTCTGGCGATCGAAGAGTATCGGCCATTTGTATTCGAAGAGGTTGTTCCTCCCCAGAACGTAGCTGCGATGAAACGTGTGGCGGATGCGATCAATGTCCCGCTGGCGACCGGAGAACGTCTGTACACAAAGTGGGAGTTCACCGACCTGCTTGAACAGCAGATCGTTGCGATGATTCAGCCGGATATCGGCCATGCGGGCGGCATCCTCGAGTTGAAGAAGATCGCAGCGATGGCCGAGGCTCATTACGTCGGATTCCAGCCTCACAACCCTTACGGCCCGGTCAACTCCATGGCAGCGCTCCAGGTTGACGCATGCACACCCAACTTCATGATTCAGGAAGGCGGTCACGGCAATTGGTTCGATCAGGTCGTTATCGGCGAATTCCCGAAGCAGAAGGACGGATTTTTTGATCTACCGACGGCGCCGGGAATCGGTATCGAAATGGATGAGGCGGTCCTACGTGCCAATCCGCCCGTTGAGAACATCACCCCAGAGGGCTACGCACGTGCCGCCTACTGGCCTTCGATGCAGCAGACCGAGTGGGCTTAGGCGCCAGGAATTACGAATTACGACCTGAAACCTTGAAATTTCTGGAGGCACACTCATGAAAATCACCAGCGTTAAAGCTATCCCAAGCTCGGCGAAAACACCGTTTGGGAGCCGAAATTACGTTTACGTAAAAATTGAGACCGACGAAGGGATCACGGGCTGGGGGGAGTCGACTTGTGGTCCATTGGCCGTCGTCGATATGGTCAACGAGTTCGGCGAGACACTTGTCGGCAAAGATCCTGGACGCATTGAGGAGCACTGGCAGCGCCTTTACCACCACTTTCACGTGCGTGGTGGAGTGATCCAAATGTCAGCGATCAGCGGTATAGAGATTGCCCTCTGGGATATCAAAGGCAAGGTTCTAGGCGTCCCTGTGTATCAATTGATTGGCGGCAAGATGCGGGACAAAATATGGACTTACGGTCGATGGGATGGTGCTACACCTGAACTGGCCGTTGAACGGGCGATGGGCTGGGTCGAACAGGGTCTGACGGCGCTCAAAGGCGACCCGTTCGACCACACCGGCATCTTTCTACAGCGCGACGCTGAACGACATGCCGTCGCCAAAATGAAGGCTGTTCGTGAGGCGGTCGGTGATGATGTCGAGTTGCTGCTGGAGGTTCACGGCCGTCTATCGACCTCTTCCGCAATTCACGTGGCGAATGAGGTCGAGGAGTACAGGCCCTTTGTGATGGAGGAGCCTGTGCCTCCGCAAAATCTTGATGCTTTGCAACGTGTGGCGGAAGCCGTGAACATCCCGATAGCGACCGGAGAACGATTGTTCACGAAGTGGGATTACACGGACCTGTTGCAACGCCAGATCGTGGCTATGATCCAGCCGGATATTGTCCAGGCAGGCGGGATCATGGAGCTCAAGAAGATCGCAGCCATGGCTGAGGCGCACTACGTAGGTTTCCAGCCGCACAATCCGTACGGGCCTATCTGCACAGCCGCGGCGCTTCAATTAGACGCTTGCACGCCCAACTTTATGATCCAGGAAGGGGGCCTCCAGCCATGGTTCCAGGATGCGACTTCAGGAATGGCGCCAGTCCAGAAAGACGGGTTCTTCAACGTTCCTGAACTACCAGGCCTAGGTGTTGATATGAATGAAGAGTGGTTAGCATTAAATCCATGGGACCCAAAGGGAGCCGTTTGGCGGGCCGGTGATGGGGAGATGGGTTCGCTTCAGCAGACTTACTGGTCGTAGTAGAAACGATTCGATAAATAAAAGCGCCGCTCCAACAATACGGAGCGGCGCTTTTATTTATCGACAAGGTTGTTTTGAGAGTAGGGATTAATTCAATTCAGCATCCACGTGTTGATGCAAATCAGTCAGACACGAGTTGTACTCATCCAATGAAAATCCATCCACGTAGGGTCGATGCTCTCCCGTTGGGCCATCTACTGCGCCCGATTCATAGGCCGCGTAGACCCATTCGTTTTCAGTCTCGACGCTGGGTAGAAGATTCTCACCCTTCTTGAGAGACAGCGAAGCTACGAGTCCAAGCCCTCCCCAGTTGGATACGGAAGCGATCATCAATTTCGTTGTGGTCGTCACACATGGGTCATCAGGAAGACGGTCAATACTTGCCGCCTCGTCCCGCAGATTGCCCATGCCGATTTCGTTACCACCGTCCCCTATTCCTACACTGTAAGGATGCTGATCAAACAGATGATCAATCTTGCCGTTGTACTCAGAGATGTCCGTCCCATGCATATTCCGGAACGTGCCGTCGCCAACTAGACCGGCGCGCTCGATAGCAATCACGACAGACGGGTTTTCCGTCTCCAGGATCTTTCGTGCGGCCGCCGCCGAGTCCATGTGATCGGCTATCGGGAATTCGATCACCCGCTTGTCTCCTGCGACCGACTTCATGACGTCCATAGAGTACTTGTCGGTCACGTACGCGACCTCGTATCCGATCGCTGCCAGCGCTTCGCCTATCGCCGCGGCTCCGGGAGGCCCGTCAGTCTCGGGTGCATTTGCATAGACGATATAGAACCCAGTGACGATCAACACCTTGCCCGGGTGCTCAAGGATCAAGTCCGCAGCTTCTTCGACATAATTAGAGGGCAGGTAAGGACGGAGCGCCGAAATGTTGCGGCCGTCTTTCTGGAGGATGATGTCCTCGATGGTGGTCATCTCAGGTTTGCTCCGTAATGACTATGGGGTTATTCGTCTTGAATTCTCGAGGAAGCTCAGCGATGAGTGGTGCTAGACGGCCTTCTACTGCCATCATTTGTGTGCGGGTGTAACTAACCCTGCTACCTCGCCAGTGAGTACTCCGTGCTGTTCCCGGTAATCCACTAAAGGACAGCCAGATCTTCATCTTTGAGGTCCGTGAGAAACATATGCCCAGGCGCGTGAGTGATCATCAGCGGCGGTTTGGACGCCATTGCCACGGCTTGTGGAGTCACGCCACAGGCCCAGAACACGGGAACGTCAGATGGATGGGCTGGCTCCCAGGCGTCTCCGAAGTCTGGCTTCATGGGGTCAGCCACGCCGATCGCCTCCGGGTTACCGACGTGTACCGGGGCACCGTGGGTGTTCGGGAATCTCGTCGTCGCCTGGACCGCCCTGACGACCTTGTCCTGCGGTATCCATCGCATAGATACGACCATCGGGCCGGCAAAAGGTCCGGCCGGGGTTGTCTGCAGGCTCGTCTTGAACATTGCAACGTTCTTGTCGGTCTCCCAGTGCGGGAGCACGATGCCGTTCTCGATAAGGGCGTGTTCAAACGAGAAACTGCACCCGAGGAGGAAGCTGACTAGGTCGTCCTGCCAGACTGATTTCAGATCAAGCAGTTCATCCGTCACCACACCGTCGCGATATACGAGATACCGGGGGACGTCGGTTCGGATGTCTGCGCCCGGAGCACTGATAATCGGCTCGATACTGCCCGCCTCAATCACGTCGATAACAGGACACGGCTTCGGGTTGCGCTGGCAGAACAACAGGAACTCGAACGCCGACTCCCGTGGCAAGATCGCTAGGTTTGCCTGAACAAATCCCGGTGCCATGCCGGAGGTCGGCTGTGCGAGTCGGTTTTCTCGAAACTCGGCACGTGCTTCGGCGGCCGTCACCGGGACTCTCGTGCTTGTGCTAGTCATGAACTGGCTCCAATGGAGGGACTCACCCGCCTGATCTTCAAAATGTATGGGCATGGTAGGAGCGCGTGGTTGGCCGGTCAACGAGTGAGGACATTAGTCAGCACCGCTAAGAGCGGCTTAGGGGCGCTGAGGCTGTCAACTTGAGTCTCCATGACGTCTAGATCAGTCGGAAAATGTCGCATTCTATGAAAGTCCTTGTGGCTGGAGGGGCCGGACATGTTGGTAACGCCATAGCGTTCGAGCTAGTCCATACCGGTTCCGAGTGCACATGCTGTTTAACCTTGGGGCGGCGAGGCACTCTTCATCAGGATCAACGCCGGAGATGTCAGCTCATTGACCCCGGCCATCGATCTTGTGCGAAATGCCTACTCGGCTGCCGTGGTAAAGGACGATCTTGAGGGCTTCCCTACTGCTATCAGCATAAACAAGACGCGACAGGCGGAAACTTACCTGACCGCGCCGAGTACTTTCGGTTCATGAAGCTAGCTGGAGAACGGGGCTGTCTGCCCCGTTCTCCAGTTAGCGCCTAGAGAGCTAGCGCGGTTGAGAAGTCCGGAACCCCTGCCCACCGACCGGCGTCGGTCGCACGCAACACGGCGATCGTCTTGATCACTTCAGGATTGCCGAGCCCGTGCGGTGGCCGTCCTGTGAGCACGAGAAGTACGTTCTCGGCCTGCTTGCGTCCGCCTTCGACACCGGAGGTCGGGGAAGCGCCGGCAATGTGAGGCGTGAGGATCAGGTTGTCGATGCCCAGTAACGGGTCCTCGGCGTCGATCGGCTCGGTTTCAGTCACGTCTAGGCCCGCTGCCTCGATCTGTCCGCTTTGTAGCGCGATCTGAAGTGCAGCAGGGTCCACGAGAGGTCCACGTGCACAGTTAATCAGGATCGCTGTCTTCTTCATCCGGGACAGCGTGTCAGAGTTGATCAGGTGGCGCGTCTCGGCTGTAGATGGCGTGTGGATCGTTATGTAGTCGGCCGTCGTTAGCAGCTCATCAAGAGACACAAGCTGCACACCATAAAGGTCTGCCGTCGTCTGCGGGACGTAAGGGTCGTACGAGATGATTCGCTCAGGACCGAAACCACGAATTCGTGATGCAAACGCCCGTCCGATGTTGCCGAGGCCGATGATGCCGACGGTGCTGCCGGCGATCCGGCGCAGGTTTGACCGGAATGCGGCTATTGCGGCGGGGTCGTCGCTCCACTTGCCCGCTTGGACCGCCCCGTCCGTTTCTCGCACCAATCGCGTTAGAGAAAGCAGCAACGCCATTGCGTGGTCGGCAACCTCAGATGTGTTAATACCAGGCGTGTTGCAGGCGAGTATTCCGAGTTCGGTCGCCGCCGAAAGGTCGATCGAGTCGACGCCCACACCGGACCGACTCACAATCTTCAGATTGGGGCACGCCTCCAAGACCTCCCGGTCCGTGAGCGGAAGCGTTCCGATCATTGCGCCATCGACATCCCGAAGGATGTCAATGTAGTCGGCCTTTGAGGTCGTCGAGTCGACCAGTGTCTGGGAGAACTCTATCCCCGCTGCCTCGAACATACTGGTATCGGCCATAGGACGTGAGACGTTAACGACTTTGAGGGCCATGTGGAAAGGGTCTCCTTAATTCGTGTGTCGGTTGCAGATAAATGTGTGGGCTGTCAAGAAGGCCGAAGTATAGAGCGAACTCAGACAGGGACAAACAACACCGGGCGCATCTCTGGGGTGCCTAAGGTTGGCGCGGCGCGAGTCGAGAAGACCAGAACGAGGGATCGCCCGCTCCGGGGAATCCAACGGGATCTATCAAGCCACGTGGTGGATCACCGGCCTCAACGCGTTTCAGATTGTCAGCGACCAGTGCGGCTACGGCTTTCAAGACAACTTTTCGCTCGGTCGCATCCGTCAGTTCTGTGATCATCTTGTCCTGCCCGGATAGTGGGCCCGGCTGACTATCCGAGTGTGTCTCCATCACCCCTAGAGCCACGGCACCAAGCTTCCCCGACGCAAGCGCGTGGGCCACGTCTGATTCGTCTAGTGCTTCCGGAAGGCTAGTGTTCACCAGAACCGCGCCAGGTTTCATCAACTTCAACTCGCGATCACTAATAACTCCGGGCGTGTGTGGAGTGTCACTCACGTGGACCGACACGACATCGGCGTTCAGGAGCATTCGGTCCAGGCTGTGTCGGCGTGCCCCTACTTCAACTGCGTAACCCTGTACCACCGTCCGGACGTCGTGATAGACGATAGATGCGCCTGCCTCGGCGAAATGGCGGGCGACCTCGATACCCACGTTGCCTAGCCCGACTATCCCGATGACCAGTTCGCTTATCGGCCGGGCCCGTTGGCCGGCGAGTGCCAACCCCGCATGAATCAGAGACACAGTATGTTCGGCTACAAATGGGGCGATTACCGGAGCGGCGTTGGCGACGATCAACCCACTCGCCTGCAGGGCGTTGGCGGCGAGCGATGATTGCCGACATCCCGTGAACTGAACAAATCGGATTTCGCTGTCTTCTGAGGCCAGTTCACAGGCCGCTTCGGCCCCCGGACCCAGCACCA
>Ga0115002_10006354_pt1 | contig 13625 bp, 10 predicted proteins | sample ArcticOcean_MG_C_8_FD_89576 | JGI IMG/M metagenome (GOLD analysis project Ga0115002, IMG submission 89576) | Marine microbial communities from western Arctic Ocean - ArcticOcean_MG_CB11_86 | ecosystem: Environmental > Aquatic > Marine > Oceanic | place: Arctic Ocean: Canada Basin | collected...
AAAATCGTCTTCTTTCATGACAGGCACTGAAACCTGTGCTATGATCTCTCCTGTATCGTAATCTTCATCGACATAATGTACAGTGGGACCCGTAACTTTTTTTCCTGATTTGAGCACTGCTTGGTGGACGTGTTTTCCGTACATTCCTGTGCCCCCAAAGGAAGGGAGAAGGGCCGGATGGATATTAACTATCCGGCGAGGATATCCGGACACCACCGCAGCTGGAATCTTCCTTAAATATCCTGCCAAGGCTATAAATTCTATTCCACAAGCTCTCAACAACGCTTGCATTTTCGACACTTGTTGTTGATTCATAATCCCTTTATGCTCCAGTACTTCCGATCGTCTTCCTGCCTTGCGTGCTCTTTCTAAGACGCCTGCATTCTTCTGGTCCGTGATCAACAGATCAACCCTATACGAGGACTCGTCTTCGTAGTCTAACAGAGCTTGAAAATTAGTTCCCCCACCAGATGCGAAAATGGCAATTGGCAATGGATTTTTCACAAGTCGTTACTCATGAAACGTTCCGTCAGGAAAGGGTTGGTTTCTAGTTCATACCTAACGGTAGAGGATGGGCCATGGCCACTGAAAAGCCTATACTCGTCTGACATCGGCAGGATGTGCTTCTTAATACTCCTAAATAATGTCCTCGGATCTCCTCCTGGTAAATCTGTTCGGCCCACCGACCCTTTAAAAATTAGATCTCCAACGAAAGCCACTCTTTCTGACTTATTAACCAAAATGACATGTCCTGGAGAATGACCAGGTGTGTGTAACACATCTAGAGAAAAATTTCCAAATTCAATCACATCACCATCACGAAGGTTTATATCGGGTGGCTTTAAAGATTTTCCTTCGACACCGAACTGTGCAGCCTGAGCAGGAAATTGTTCGAAGATATCTCCGTCTAATGGATGCATGTAAACTGGAGCATCAGTAAAATCTCTAACTTGATTCAGCCCTTCGATATGATCGAAATGACCATGTGTCAAGACAACACCCACGACTGTACTTCTTCTATCAGTCAATTCCGCTAACATTCGATCCGTTCCAGCCCCAGGATCAATTATTACACTCTGCCCTGTATCTTCACACAAAGCAAAATAACCGTTCTGGAGAAACTGGCCACCTGTGAATGTCTCTATAACCATTTGAAAAGGTGTGTCAAATACAGAGATGATAGAGAAGGAGTTCGATCTCTACAGATTTATCAATTGGATTGTTCATCAATGCACCAGGATTAATAATCCTACAGGTTTTGCTCTAGGCAGTGAAAGAGCTGCCACAACCACAGCCACCGGTGGCATTTGGATTAGAAAATGTGAAACCGGCACCCATCATGCTAGACACATAATCGATCTCTATTCCATCTAAATACTGAGCACTAAAAGGGTCGACAAAAATCTTAACACCCGATATTTCCAATATCTCATCGTCCGACTCAGGAGCGTCCTCAATATTCAAGCTGTATTGAAATCCTGAGCAACCTCCTGGCAAAACCGCCACCCTGAGGCCCGTGGTGTCCGCACCACTATGATCTCTTATAAACTCCTCAATCTTTTCCACTGCCCCTGAAGTCAACACCAGCAATGTTCCAATGCTTTCCATTTTATCTCAACTCACTTAGTGGTTGTTTAAAGAATAGTGGTTGTTTAAAGAATCTATTAAAAATACAGACGGGGTTGAAACAGGTCAACGGTGCGAGGCGAGCATTCGTAATTCTCTCTCGGCTCCATCACATCCAACTCAGCGTCCTCCTTACTTAAACCAAATTTATTAAGAACACAAACTAGATAGGTTTTCTATTAATTGCTGGTCTTGATCTTGCGAAATTGTCCGAAGATCGATGAGTAAAAGGTCTTTTTCTACGCGACCCACAGTTGGAACCTCAAAGCTCCTAAGTTTAGTCGCAAGTCGGTCTGGTGAACAACCGTGGATCTCAACACTCAACCCGATACTTGGAAGTTCAAATCCCGGGAAAGTACCACCGCCCATGACTGAGCAACAATCTATGATTTCCACATTTATACTAGCACCAGCCAAAGCAGCTACCAACATAGATGCTCTTTCAGTAAGTTCACCAACTGAAGCGCTTAACATTCTTAGAATAGGGACTTCAGCCATTGCAACTTTGGGGTCTCTATATAAAGACAGAGTTGCCTCTAGGGCAGCCAAGGTCATTTTATCCACTCTTAGAGCTCTACAAAGCGGATCTTTTCGCATTCCAGTAATCCATTCTTCTCCACTACCAACCAGTATTCCTGCCTGAGGTCCACCTAAAAGTTTGTCTCCTGAAAAAATCACTATATCAGTGCCCTGGCTCAAACTTTCTTTGGGAGTAGGTTCCGGTGGCAAACCGAGGCTCCCCGGATCTATCAGCAGCCCTGAGCCTAAATCATGAACAACTGGCAACCCCAGTTCTCTACCCAAGTCAACCAGTGAAGACAAAGAGGCCTCTTCGGTGAAACCAGTAATATTGAAATTAGAACGATGAATCTTAAGGATCATCCCCGCTTTCCCTGATCCAGCAGCTTTCCTGTAGTCCTCTATACGAGTCCTGTTAGTAGTACCTACTTCTACTAATCTGGCTCCTGAACATTCCAGTATTTCCGGTATTCTAAAGCCTCCTCCGATCTCCACAAGTTCCCCGCGAGACACCAAGACTTCTTTGCCAAAAGCCATGCTTCGCAGTGCCATGACGAGTGCCGACGCACCATTATTCAGTACTAGAGCCGACTGACCCCCTGTTAGTTCTTTTAATAATAGCGAGCAATGGTCATATCTTGATCCTCTCATTCCATTACTGATATCGTATTCAAGATTCGAATAACCGGCAGAAATCATTCCCATTGCCGCCAGAGCATTCTTGGCGAGAATAGCTCTTCCTAGATTTGTGTGCAGAATCACGCCCGTCCCATTCAAGACTCGATTCAGGGATGGCTTTTCACAGATCAGCAACTCTTTTTTCACAGAATCCGCTAGGGGTATGATCTCAACAGCTTTATCATGGAATTCGCCCTTCAACATCCGATTTCGCAATTGCTCGATTTCCACGTTCAAGACACTTAGTACTAACGCACGAGGATGGTTTTTAAAGATTTCTACGAACTGGTCAGTTTGTATGATGAGCTCAACGGATGGAATCAACCGCAGTTTATCGTTCATATACTAACCCTTTGGAAACCACTAAAGTGTCCTGAGGTATATCCGGAGGTTCTCGCATAATACTACCTGTCCCTCCTCCTGACCCTATACCATTAATATTTTCAAGGTCAAACATTGAAACTTCATAATTGAAACCTACCCTTATCGGTTCTGGTAAAATGAGATAAATGACTTGACTGGGGATTTTCTTATCGGACGTCCTTTCTGGTCCAAAGATATCAGCATTATCCACATTTTCTGGTGAGCCAGTATTTGACAGTGTATCTCGCAGCATATTCTCTCGATTATCATATTCATCTTTACTTAAGATTTCTGTTATTTCTACAAGGTTAGTAGAATCGGAAGAAAGGGTTGCCCTGACATTTCCAGCCAGAATTTGTTCTGGGTTCAAGTAATCATCAAATTCGACTAACAATGTCAACGAGTCGATCAATCCAATAGCATTTAGTTCTGCTGAAGTACTGTCGGGTCTTAGTAGCCTCATGTCTAAGAATACTGTGTCGTTAGGGTTCACGACCAAATGATCCTCTGAGACAGGCTCCGTCAACTCTGGACTGTTGTTTCTATTCTCATCTACAAACGCGGTGATGGAATAATTTCCAGCTGGCAAGTATCGAAATGCGTACACTCCACTGCTATCAGTAATCGCAATATGTTCCAATTCAGATTTGCTCTCGGTATCAACGGCACCAAAAGGTTTAACGGAAGCAATAATCGTCGTTCCTTCCAAGGGGCGCAGAGTTATACCATCTATCACTATACCTGCTGCAACATTTGCTAACATCTCTGGACCTGTTGAAAAAAGAAATTCAAAAGGATATGGCATAGGATTTTGAAAAAGATCACGCACCGTTGGAAGGACGGTCACCCTATAAATCATGTTAGCAGGGAATCCTCCTTCCATTTGGATCTTCAAACCTCGACTGCTGTGATTTACTGTAACTTCACCCAATCTCGGCGATATTTTCACCGATTCCTGTAGTGTACCAGAGCTAGTGGACTCACTAATACGTTCATCGAAGACCAACTCAATCGGACCATCAAAATTACTCATAACGGCGAAAGTATCGGGGATAGTGCTGACCACCTGGGGTCCGACATTATCAATAGGTCCTCCAACAGGAGCTCCTGGCCTAGCGCAACCGATCCAGACTACCGATAATACCCCCAGTTGCACAATACGGTTATTCACTACTCTAATGCTCGAAATATTTCTTAATGAGATGTCCGGAACTCCTACACATCGGTTAAACTCTCTATCTTTCTATTGAGTACAGAAAGTTGTTGGAGAAAACTACCTTGTTTTAATTTTTCCCTTTCAACAACATCTGCGGGTGCTCCTGTTAAGAATTTGTCGTTCGATAACTTCTGCCGGGCACCTTCAACCAGACCTTCCAGCCGTAAGATTTCCACATTTAGCCTCTCACGTTCTTTCACCAGATCGATGACGCCTTCTAAGGGGATGAATACTTCTGTCCCGTTCTTCAATACAGCATGAGCACCGGAACCGCTAATCTTACCATCAATGTGGATATTTTTTACTCCAGCCATTTTGGCCAAAATCTCTGGGCGATCAACCAGTAAATTGGACAGGTCGACCTTACTTCCAATTAATTGTAGATCAATCTGTGATTTTTCTCCTACACCATATTCCTTCCTTAAACTTCTGACCTGAGTGATCAATTCCTGCAGTTGATTCAGAGATGCTTTTGCTTCTTGATCTACTAAATCCTGGTTTGCCTCCGGCCACCTTGCAACAGTCAATGTCTCAGGTTTTTCCCCCCCTCGAGGGAATGGTAGCTGGACCCAAAGCTCAGAGCTGACAAATGGCATTATAGGATGGATCAACCGGAGGACCCCATCTAACACAGTGACAAGGGTAGATCTCGCGGCATGATAAGATTCTCCTTCTTCTTCGACTAAACGAGCCTTCACCATTTCCAAATACCAATCAGCAAAATCTCCCCATATAAAATGGTAAAGGCGTTCTGTAACTTCATGGAATCTGAAATCAGCAAGTCCATGAGTTACTTCGTCAATTGTCTCCTGTAATCTGGACAAGATCCATTTGTCCTCTATTTCCAATTTGTTTTTTATATCTGAGACCGAATAAACTTCAGCTCCTCCCAGGCGCATTAGGGCAAAACGTCCTGCATTCCAAAGTTTGTTAGCAAAATTTCGGCCAACCGAGAATGATGATTCGAGATCCTCGTGATCCAGCCTTATGTCACCTCCAGTCCCACTGCTCGAAAGGAGTGTAAACCTCAATGCATCAGATCCAAACAAATCCACTACCTCCATTGGGTCAACACCATTCCCTAGTGATTTGGACATTTTGCGACCCACCTTGTCACGGACGGTTCCGTGCAAATAAACTTGGGTAAACGGAGCTTCACCCATAAATTCGTATCCAGACATGATCATACGAGCCACCCAGAAAAAAAGTATCTCTGGGGCAGTGACCATATCATTGGTTGGATAAAATGCTTTAAGATCCTTAGTTTCTCGAGGCCATCCAAACACCGAAAAAGGCCAGAGCCAAGAAGAAAACCAAGTGTCTAGTACATCAGGATCACGAGTCAGATGTGAGCTGCTGCAGCTATCACAGCATTCAGGATCTTTCCTGGCTACAATCGTTTCTCCACAGTCATCACAATACCAAACTGGAATCCTATGTCCCCACCATAATTGTCTGGAGATACACCAATCATTGATGTCCTCCATCCACCGCTCGTAAACCTTTTGCCAATGGCTAGGCGTAAACGTTATCGTGCCATCTCTTGACGCTTGCAACGCAGGCTCTGCCAAAGGCTTCATTTTGACGAACCACTGTAAGCTCAGCCTAGGTTCTACTATTGTATCACATCTATAGCAGTGAGGGACTGCGTGCGCATGGTCGGCAGACTCGCCCAATAGGTCCAATTCCTGCAGAGACTCTAAGACTTTTTTCCTCCCTTCTAATCGGCTCAAACCCCTGAATTGTTTGGGAACATTGTCATTCAGATTAGCTTCTGGAGTAAAAATATCTAGCATCTCCAGCTCAGACCGCTGTGCAATTTCAAAATCGTTAGGATCGTGAGCGGGAGTCACTTTAACTACGCCGGAACCAAATTCAGGATCAACAAAATCATCTGCTATAACCCTTACAGTTCTAGTCGTCAAAGGAAGCTCTATCTCAGCACCAACCAACCCTACATATCGGGGATCTTCAGGATGTACAGCAATCGCAGTGTCGCCTAGAATAGTTTCAGGGCGAGTAGTAGATAATGTTATGTACCAGCATCCATCTGAAAGCTGGCCAATAGTGTCCACCCCTTCTTTGTGTGCCTGACTAGCAGCACTCCAAGATTTTTCTGCCAAGGGATATCTCAACCGGTACAGTTTCCCCATCATTTCTCTGCTCTCAGCTTCTTCGTTAGAAAGAGCTGTCAAACACCTGGGACACCAATTGATTATATATTCACTTCTATAAATGAGGTCTTTTTCATAAAGTCTGACAAACGCTTCCCGTACAGCATCACTCAACCCTTCATCAAGCGTAAAACGAGTTCTCTCAAAATCACAACTGGAACCAATGGTCTTCAGCTGTTCTAGTATCTTTCCGCCCGTTTTATCTACATAGTCCCAAACTCTTGATTCAAAGCCGTCACGGCCTAGATCATTCCGAGTAATCCCTTCTTGGGCTAATTGTCTTTCCACCATATTCTGGGTAGCTATGCCAGCATGATCAGTTCCCGGCACCCAAAGGGCCACCCTTCCCTGCATTCGCCGCCATCTTATCAGTACATCCTGAATGGTATTGTTAAGACCATGCCCTATGTGAAGAACTGCCGTAACGTTTGGAGGTGGAATCACTATCACATAAGGGTCCTTGCCAGTTTCGAGCACTGAATCCGGGTCAACCGTGAAGTATCCCTTTTTATCCCATGAATCGATCCAGCCTTTCTCTATACTCCCTGGATCAAACCGCGAAGGAAGTATCTCAGCCATGGTAATTCCCATCGATCATATTCTTATCTTCCAGATTTTCAGGTTTGTCCATTATTATTTCTATAATTTGTAGAAATGTAACACCATCTCATAACTCAAGATTGGATACTTCACTACGATTCGATTCACTGAATATTACTAATTGCCAATAGTATCTGGAGGCGCTCCTGAATTCTCCCTCTCTCGATCTTTTCTTCTTCTTATAGCTTCTGCTCTCTCTCTCCAGCTACTTCTGATTGCAATATTCCTGCTTGCATTCAGGATATCTCTATCTTCCCAAGCTTTTCTAGTACTGCGCTCACGCTGCCAGCTGTTTTGACCAAAATAAACAGGCAAAGGAATTGAGACGTCACCTAGGTGTAATCGGCCAGGGCTGACGCCCCATCTTTTCCCTTCTGAATCAGTTTTTGTCCAATCGGTAAGTGCATTTTCCGCTTCCATCGCCTGATAGACTGAGTCCACCCATATCTCAAGCCGGCCCGCCAACATAAGCTCCATAATTTCAACTTCATTCAGTTCGAATACTTCGGGCTGGGCTTTCCTCCACAGCCGGTCATCCGAATTTTTTATTTTCAATATTTCCGATGCCCTTAGTTCAAACTCAGCCTCCACACTGTTCTCATCGCCTGATTGATCCAGTTCCAATGGAATCATTTCAACCAATAAAATTGGATCCTGTGGGAGGTCTTCAATAACTTCAGATTCCTCTTCTATCAAATCAGTTTCGACTATTCTAATTACTCTTATGCCCTCCATCGAACCAGCTACCGTTTCTGGCGCTGACACTATATCTCCGAGGTACCACTCCTCTATACCTAACGAATAAAAGACAATGAAAGCACAATGCAGGACGACAGACACAGTAAAGCCACCGACCATCGGTCGACGATTGAGTTTAGCACGGCGGAAATATCCCTCATCCTTCTGATCGTATTTGTCCATAAACGCTCCATCGCACGCTACTGTCCTCACGTCATACTTGGACCACATATTCCTATATATTTATGCGTACTGGTGGTCACTCTATTTACCTATTAATCGCCCCAATCTTTTTGCAGCGACTCTCATTAGGCTATTTTCCACTGTCAACGCTATGCGGAAAAATCCTTCTCCCCCAGCTCCAAGTCCGGCACCAGGCAAAACAACAACCCCTTCCTCTTCTAGGGCACGTCTAGCAAACTCCATTGAACTCTCAGTACCTGGGATGGGAATCCACAAATACATAGTAGCTTTCGGTTTGTTGACAGAAAAACCTTCCTGAGTAAAGCTCTCGACAGCCACATTTCTCCTGGACTCAAAAGTTGCCACATTATCTGGCACCCAATTGTCATAATTTTTCAGGGCGGTTACACCAGCAGCTTGAATAGCCTTAAAGCTCCCGGTGTCCATAAACGTCTTCACTTTGCTTAACGCAGAGATTAGGTCAGCGCCACCTGCAACCCAACCCAAACGCCAACCCGTCATGTTATAAGTCTTAGAGAAAGAGTGAAATTCCAATGAAACATCTTTAGCCCCTTCTATCTCTAGTATGCTAGATGGCCGATAGCCGTCAAAAGTGATTTCACTATAAGCATGATCATGGACTAAGAGTGACTTAGTTCTGTGACAAAATGTGACAGCTTCCTGTAGGTACTCAGGAGAAGCTACTGCAGTAGTCGGATTGTTGGGATAGTTCATATAAAGCAATCGGACTTTAGAGGTAATTTCGGCCTGGAATCCGTCCAGAGGAATAAGAAAATTTTCCTCTGGACGCAGTGGTGTCAAACACGCACTGCCCCCAGCTAAAATTACACCACCTAGGTAGGACTGATAGCCTGGGTCTGGTATTATCGCTACGTCTCCAGGATCCATAAAAGCCAGTGGGAGTTTTGCAATGCCTTCTTTGGAGCCCAAGAGAGGTAGTATTTCTCGATTTGGATCCAATTTGATTCCAAATCGCTTCTTCATCCAATTAGCCACTTCTTCTCGGAAGGAAGGAAGGCCAGCCTGAAAGGAATATCGAGACATTTCAATTTGCTGAGAAGCTTCGGAAAGTGTCTGGATTACTTCACTTGGAGGGCTCAGATTTGCGTCACCAGCGCCCAGGTCAATAATTCTTATCCCTTTTTTAGCCAGTTTTCTCTTTGTGCCAGCAAGGTTTGATAGTGGGTATTCCGGCAACCTTGAAAACCTCTGACTCACTCTAACCATTCACAGATTCTCCAACTACACTATTTCGCAAAATACTCCTACCTATTAATTCAACTTCAACTATGTCTCCAATAGACAAACTCCCCACTCCAGCAGGTGTTCCCGTTACTACTATATCTCCCCTTTCCAAAGTTACTACTCGAGAGATGTAAGCTATCAGAAATGGGACAGCAAAAATCATTTCTGATACCATCCCCTTTTGACGTTCATGACCATTTACTCGTGTAACCACTACCAACTCCTCAAACTCATCTAAGGTGGATGGAAACACATCGCCAAGGGGACAAAAAGTGTCGAACCCTTTTCCCTTGAACCACTGGTTTTCCGCTCGCTGAACTTGGCGCGCTGTGACATCGTTCACCGGCATAATCCCATCAACGAATGCCCAGGCGTTTTCTTCAGAAATATGACGTCCAGACTCACTTATTCTAACACCGATCTCACCTTCATAGTGCACCTCTCCAACTCCGTCAGGAATTACGATTTGATCACCATCTCCAATAATGCTCGACGGAGGCTTGAGGAAAAGCAGAGGCTCTTCCGGGACATCATTGCCTAATTCTTCGGCATGGGCATGATAGTTCCTGCCGACACAGATGATTTTGGAGGGCATGCCGAATTCTCCCGTCGAATGAATACTATCTGTCATCCGACCCAGAAGTTTTTTGGGTATGAATAAAAGTGCCAACAATGGCAGATAAGCCAGCGATGGTAAGAAACAAGCTAATAACTCCCCACCAGAACCCAATATCTAAATATCCATTACTCCGTCCTTCTAAGGAATCCTGAAATGCTAAAGCTGCAAGCACCAGGATCCCCAACCCCATCATTACTCCCAAAACACGTGCCATATTCTGTTCCTCTATTTCCTTTATGATCTTCACTGTCTATGCCCCACAAAATGGGGAGACACCCTCACCCATTTATACATCACCGCTACTATAAGGTAGTAGTGTAAAGCTTATTCATCCAATCTGTAAAATTGCTCAAGACTGGTTTTTATTTCTTTCCAAGGTCCCAATACTAACCGGGCAGGTGGCAGTGAGTCTCTCATATGGAGGCCATAGGGCTTAATAGCCAACCTTTTGTCCAAAATAACCACAGCCCCCCGATCAGTAGAAGATCGAATCAAACGACCAAACCCTTGTTTTAGTTTCAATGTGGCTATCGGTAGCTGTAAATTTTTAAAAGAATCCCCCCCCCTAGACAGAACTCGCTCGATCCTGGCAGCATTAACAGGTGTAGTAGGAACACTAAAAGGCAACCTGGGAATTATGACGGCCTGGAGAGCAGAGCCTGGCAGGTCGATTCCTTCCCAGAAGGATCCAACACCTAAAAGGGCACCCTGGCGATTTTGGATCATTCTTTCCAATAATCTAGATCTTGTATCCTCACCTTGGACTAAAAGAGGTGATACTGTTGTCGATGATTCCCTTAGAATGCCACTTACTTTTCTTAGGGATTCCCAGGAAGTGAACAATACAAGAACTCCCCCTTTCGCAATCGCTACAACTTCTTCGATCACTCGCACTGTATGCTCGTGATATAAATCTCCGGGACTCCTAGCGTCTGGCAAATCAGTCGGGATCGCGAGAATGGCTTGATTGCCAAAATCGAAATCCGAAGATAGCGCCATTTCAGTAGGTGTGAGTTGTTCAGGCAGGACTTCCGATTCTTCGGTCCCAAGTCCCAATCGCCCTCGGATAAAATCAAAGGATCCTTGAGTGGTAAGTGTGGCAGACGTCAAAACCAATGTGGTCATTTTCTGGTATAGCGTTTCCCTTAACATTGCCCCTGATTCCACAGGGAGGGAATTCATAAGTAAATTCCTACCTCTTGTTAAGCTACTCTTGCTCCACTCAACCCAACGTACGTGAGATTCATCATGGTGATCCACATTAAACATCTTACTTAGACAAATGGTGATTTCTCCAAGCTTGGATTCCAAACTTCCCAAATCAAGAATTCGCTCATTCATTCTATCTATGCTTGATACTTCCAGCTCTAACTTTAGTCTTGCTTCCCTAGTTTGACTTTTAAGTATATTCAGATTCGAAATCAACTCCTCTGATGCCCTAAAAACCAAAACACTTTCACGAACATCAGTTGCTGTAGGGATGATGTGGTGAGATGACCCAAGGGCGAACTCATGAATATTACTCTCAATAGTGTTCAAGAATTCTTCTAGGTTTCTTTTTATAACCTGCAGTATAGCATTGATCTGATTTTCCATTCCCTTTTTGCCTTTCCACCATGCAGCGATACTGCCACTATCTATTAAGGAATGCCTCATAGCAGAAAGAACTCCTAGATCCTCGGAGCCGAAACGTTGCAACACTCGCAATATCTCATCACTCGTCACAGTCACACCAAAATGTGTAGTTGCCACGTCTTCGATGTTGTGAGTTTCATCTATAATCAACCTCTTGTAATCAGGTAATACAGGCTTCTTTGGATTCATGGACATTTCATTTTTAGCCGAAGCATCCGACAGGAGAAGATGGTGGTTGACAATCAACAATTTTGCGTCTGACACTCTCTTCCTAGCATTTTGATAAAAACATTCTCGAAAAGAAGGACAGGCTCTACCCAAACAGATTTCAGTATCACTTTTCACTTCATCCCAAACTTTATGACTAGGTATAAATCCCATGTCTGAGAGAGATCCGTCCACAGTTTGATTCGACCATGAGGTTATTTCCTTAAGCTCCTTGGAGTGTTTTTCACCGAAAAGAAGTGCATCATTAGTCCCCGCAAGTTGCAATCGACGTATTGATAAATAGTTGCTCCTTCCTTTCACAAGAGCCCAGTCGATTTTTTCCCCAGTTAATTCTTCAGTTAACGGGATATCCTTTGTGACCAATTGTTGTTGCAATTGGATAGTACTAGTAGAAATCACACTTACTTCACGATTTCTAAGTGCCCAAGAAACCGCTGGTATTAGGTAAGCTAAGGACTTTCCAGTGCCAGTTCCTGCTTCGACTAGAGCTAAGCCTCCCTTGTTGTATTTATGTCCTACCAGCCTTAACATTTTCCTCTGTCCCCTGCGGTCCTCATACTCTTTATTCAGCTTTTTCATGATTCCGGAAGGTGCGATAAGGTTTTCCAATCGATCAATATTCAACAGATCTGTTCTATTTGTTTTCACGGGTGCAATTACAATTTCCATACGCCGACCATCATTGGACACAATCCCAAATCCAAGACCGTATTTCGCAATACGTATCCCTGCCGACAACTCAGCCTTAGACGGGAAGAACTCTTCAGATTGATGACTAATGAGAATTATCCCTGGTTCGGCTGTGTCGCGGGCCACCTGAACCATAGCTTCATAGTTTGAACGAGCTACTACTTTTGGTTCGATGAGGTTTCCTGAAGAATCAAATTGGACCAAGAAAGCTACTGACTGTCCTCTAGCTTTTTCTACACCTATCCCAATCAATTGCTGACTTATTTCAGGCAGAACAAATTCCAAATTTACGCTCAAGTCTTAAGTTTTTTCTTCTTTGCAGCCGGAAAGAGAACGTTATTAAGTATCAACCTATACCCAGGGGAATCTGGGTGGAGGTCTAAATCGGTTTGCGGATCACCAATCTGATGTTCTGGGTCTTCGGGATCGTGCCCCCCGAAATATGTCCAAGTTCCTTCCCCAAAATTTCCATGAATGTACTTAGCAATATTGCCTTCTTGGGCCAATATCAAGGTACCTGGCTTCAGGCGATCTATTCTGAAAGATGTCGTTAGTCCATAAAAATCTGGAATCACACCAATATGGTTTTGTGTCAACATTGTCGGGACTGGATCGAATTTGGCAGAAAAATCAAAAAGAGAAAATGCCCCTAGTTGCAACCTCCAAGGAGTGTTAACCTGATGTCCATCTATATCACTGAAGGAATTAATAGAAGGTTCCACCTGTAAGTTGGCGTCGGAAAAAGCCATTGTGGAGGACCAGTTCATTTTTTCTGTACCATCCAAGTCTGGTGGGGTTCCGTCAGAAAATACCGCTGCGATGTCCACATTTTCAGCGCCCAGTGCTAACTCAAGTGTTTCAGTGGCCGAACACATCGCCAATAAAAATCCACCTTCTCCCACGTAAGCTCTGATCTTACGGGCCACTGCTTTCTTTAGAGCTGGCACATCAGAAAACCCTAATCGATTTGAAACTTCTTGGTTTCTTTTTACTTCCTCCTGCAACCATGAAGCTCCCGCATATGTAATAAAGAATTTGGAATACTGTCCAGTAAAATCTTCGTGGTGCAAGTGCAGCCATTCATAATCGG
>Ga0115002_10006358_pt1 | contig 13617 bp, 13 predicted proteins | sample ArcticOcean_MG_C_8_FD_89576 | JGI IMG/M metagenome (GOLD analysis project Ga0115002, IMG submission 89576) | Marine microbial communities from western Arctic Ocean - ArcticOcean_MG_CB11_86 | ecosystem: Environmental > Aquatic > Marine > Oceanic | place: Arctic Ocean: Canada Basin | collected...
ATCTTGCCTTAGTCGACGTGCGGCATCACGTAGCGTAGCGGCTGCCTCGTCAACACGTTCTTGCCGCAGATACGCGGCTGCCAAATCTTTCGCGTAACCGGCCTGCCGCGGGCTAAGACGAACGGCTTCTCTCAAGGCATCTAGTCCACGGCTGGCTTGACCGGCCTGCATCAACCGATTGCCCATGCGATTCTGCAACCGGGGAGATGAGGGGTTGGCGGACAACGCAGCATCGAGAGCCGCCACGTAGTCGTCCATGCGTCCCATGTCGAAGGCAATGCGCGCTTCGAGTTCGTAAGCCGAGATGTTATACGGATCGATGTCTCGCGCTCGGTGAGCCGCTTTGCGGGCGTCTTCGAGCTTGCCTGCGTGATAGTCGCGAATGGCCTGCTGCAGAATCATGCGAGGCCGTTCGGTTCCTCTGTTGCTGGTCGCCTTATTGGGCACTGCGGGAATCTGACCGCGCAACGACAAATTTTCGAGCGCCGCCATCTGCGGCATGCCCGCTGCCTGACAACCGCAAAGCCCAACGACTGCGATCATCAACAAGCCTTTCGAAGGGCTACTGTTTCGAGCGCTGCACATGACTTGCCGTCCGAATGGGATATTTCCGTCCATCTCGCGTCACCTTCTGCGTCGAACCGCCTGTTTTCGACGTCGCTGATATCTTCGGAAGTCGCAACCAACGGCTGCGGCGTTGACTGGCTTCATGTTCGATGCGATCACGCAACCGCAATGTCTCTTTGTCGTTCTTGCCATGCTGCATGGCATCTTCGATGTGATGCCGGGCGCGGTCGATGTCGCCCTTTTCCAGGAAATACTCGGCCCGTTCCCGTTGCATCCGCGCCATATTCCGACGGTTAAGCGGAGAGAGGCGTTCCTGGAACTGCTTGCGGCGGTTCTGGTCTTCGTACTTCAGCGTGTCGGCTTCGGCCGTATCTTCCATCTCGCGAACGATTCGCGGAGTAATCAATACGATGAGTTCGGTGCGGTCGATCCGCTCGGACTTGTTCTGGAAAACTTTGCCGACCGGTCCGGGAATCGATCCCAGCAAGGGCAGTTTGTCGAGCGACTCGACCGTGGTTTCCTCGATCAATCCACCGATGACAAGCGTTGTTCCATCGCGAACCATGACGTTCGAGGTGACCTCCGTCGTTTCCAGGTCGGGCAGGTTGGTGGCTGGGTTGATCGTTGCTGAACTTCGTTCCGGGTGGACTTCCATACGGATCAGTCCGTCGGGCGAAATGAAGGGGCGAATCAGCAATTTCGTTCCCGCGTCGAGGAAGTTGACGTTTTCGATCGTCTGGTTGTCTTGGAAGGTCCGCGTGACGTAGCTGAGACGCTGCCCGATAATTAACTGTGCCCGCTGTTTGTTGAGCACCATGACTTTCGGCGAAGCAATGAGATTGGTGTCGGCGAGGGTCTGCAACGCGTTCACGAAGGCGCTCATGTCGCCTTGAATGAAGCCGTATTTCATTCCGGCCGCATTGGCGATGAACTCGCCAGCGGCGGGAATCAAGCTGTCGTTGCCACCGCCGGGAAAACCGGACGATTGGTTCAAAACATTGCCGTTACCCGAGACGAACAGACCTTTCTCGCGGCCGTTCAGCAGTGCGAAGTTCACACCGAATTCCATCGAGTCGGTGAGCCGCACGCTGAGAATCATGGCTTCGATGACAACCTGCATCGGCGGGACGTCCATCTCCTCGAACACCTTGTCGATCTCGGCGATGACTTCGTCGTAATCGCGCACCAGCAACGCATCCCGCTGCGTGAGACGATCGCCGCCGGCCTGTTCGGCGTCAGACGGCAAACCGACTTCCGCCGGGTTCGTGACCGACACATTGCCGATCTGCGGCGTGATGAGCGGCGTGACGAGCGACTGCAGTTCCGCCACGCTGACGTAGTTCGGGCGATAGATTTTTGTGATCAGTTTCCGAGCTGCGGTCTCGCGTCGCTCGGACTCGGCACGCGACATCACGAAAATGAATTTGCCTTCGCGTTCATGTACGTAATTGTGCGACTTGAGAATCGCATCGAGGGCTTCATCGATCGTGACGTTCTGCAGGTTGGCTGAAACAACGCCCGTCACGTCATCGCCGGTGAGAATGTTCTCCCCCGACATCTCCCCGAGCATCTCGATGACCTGCGACAATTCGACATCCGGAATTTGCATCGAAAAACGTTCGAGGCCGTCGTCGGATGGTTGTGTTTTCAGAACCGTTGGCTTGTTACCTGAAGGCGAACGCGCCGGAGCAACTGGAGTGGCGGGAGCCGCAGGCGTTGCGGCGGGCTGTGCGCCGGGGACGGCCGGGATCGCGGCTCCTCCGGGCTGCAAAGTTTGCAGTTGCTGCTGGATGTTCTGAAGTTGATTCGCCTGCTGGATCTGTTGCAGCAACTGTGTGGCCCGTTCGATGCTCGATGCAGCAGCGGGTGCGGGTGCGGGCGTTTGATTCTGTGCCAATTGGTCGATCGTGCGTTGCATGGCCATAAGCCGCGATTCGAGGCGGGGGGAGGTCTCATCGATGACCGTGACCTTGGGGCGTAACGGTTCAAAAACGACATGCCGGCGAGCCGCGTTGACATCGATACTGGCCGGGACCGGGGTCGGCGGCGTTGTGGTGGTCGGTGGATTCGATGGCAAATCGGTCTCATCGATGTTAAAGATCGGCCCGAGATCCATTTTTGAAACCGGTCGGCTGGCCGACGGTCCGCTGGGAGTCAAGGGCTTGGTTCCGGCTTGCGAACGGGAGACCGTCGTGACGGGTACGCCGTTTCGCCTGGGGGAATGGAGAAACGGTTCGCTCTTCTCAGGAGAGGCAAAACCGGAGTCATCATCGGTTGATCCCGCATCGGCCAAGGAAAGGTCCGACGGTACGCCACTCGCTTCGCGCGCTACGATTCCATCGGGTGGGCCGAAGCTGGGGAAGGCGACAATCAACGCGACCGTCAAAACGACGACGGCCATGAAGCCGCCGATCATCGATCGAAACGCGATTCGCAGTGAGTGATTAGCCATCGGTGGTCGTCATCCCTGACTCGAAACACCGCTTGCCGAATCCCCGGCGAGCGGACAACTGATTCCATTCAGCCAGATTTTTGTGGAGGCGTGTCGGCGGTCGATTTCTTTTCGTCAGTTTTCTCGGGCAGGCCGAGTTCATACGTTTTCTTGCCGCTCGTCAAAATGACATGTCGCGGGTGAACGGCTGCCAGGAGAAAGGTCCGGCCATCGACAGCAAAGGCTGAACCTTCGATATACAATTTGCGATTAATAAAGGCCGCTTTTCGTCTCGAACCGACAATCGTGCTGCGTAAGACGAGACTGCTCGGCAAGCGATCCGCATCAGAGTCGGCCACGGTTTCGGCCGGTTCGTCGCTTGGCTCGGGATCGGGTGTGAACAACCCGACCAGCGGAAATTGCTCGTGATCGATCCCGAACGGATTCCTCGCGCCCACGGCAGTTTCCGCACTCTGTAACAGCAGGTCGTTGCGGAGAACCTTGGCGATGTTTTCCCAGTCGATAGACGAGCTGTCCCCAGCCGAATCGATCCCGGTCGGCGTTGTGAAAGTGGGAATGGGACTCGGCGAGGTGGCCGTCCCCGTGACAGGCGCTGCAACGACAGGCGTTGCGGCGGCGGAATTGACGAAAACCGAGCGATACAGCGGCGGGATCCAGAAATACATCCCGACGAGCAGTAGCAGCCCCAGCAAAACTGACTTCTGCCAGCTTTGCTTGAGATCGTACAGGAGTTGTTTCAAGAGGCCTTGCATACGACTTAATTCATGCGTTTGAACAGGGATTCAAGGCGTGCTTGGCCGAGACGGATCCCGTCCCGGTTCGCCCAAGTCAAACCTACCTTATTTTCGTATCGACGCCAGATTGTCCGGGACTACTGCTATTTTCGGAAGAATCGTCTTTCTCCGTGCTACGAACATAAACGGAAAAGTAAACCCGTCCTTCCACGTCACCGGTATTCCGCGCAGCTTCGCTTTCGATGGTGAGATCCTCGAAGGTACAGAGCCGCTCCTGCTTCTCCAGCCCTCTGATAAACCGCATCACGTCTGAAAACCGGCCTCGAAACCCCACCTGGATTGGAATCGCCCGATAGGACACGTACTCGACAGGGTCGAGCAACTTTGTTTGCGTGACCTCCAGATTCGTTTCCCCAGCCAATTTCGCCACGTGGCCCAGCAGTTCATGAAGGTCCACCTCGGACGGCAGCAGAGATTCGGTACGATTCAGGAATTCCTGTCGACGGGACACCTCTTTTTTGAGCGACTCCAGCTCGGCAATCCGCAGGGGCAGATCGCGGATGCTTTGCTCGGACTGCTGGATTTCGGCGCGCGTTTTCGCTGCCGCTTGGCGTCCGGGAAAATAGACGACAAACAGAAACCCGACCACCAACGCGGCCAGACCGATGATTGTCAGTAGGCTATCTCGGCGAGCATTGGTTTTCATCGAGCGATCCTTTCCCGCATGGCAATACGTCCGCCTGACACCGGGGAGGGAGAGTCATTGGTTTCCGACGTCGGTTTCCCCAGGTGGCGGCCCGGCCGCGCGACTTGCAGACGGAAGGTAAAGCTGCGTAACAGATGTGTGCGGTAGGTGAACGGTTCGGAGACGATCGGTTTGACTTCCTCGAACAGGCCGGTTTGTTCCAGCGCGGCGAGGTACTTGGAAACGGCCAATTCGTTTGGAGCGATTCCCTTCAGCGAAACGGTGAGCACCGTGGTGTTGCGTTGCGTGCGCAACTCTTTCAGGTCGGTCTGTTCGGGATACGCGGCTTCCTGTTCGTCACCCGAGGGAACCGGCGAGGCGGGTGGTATCGCATTGCGGCGATTCACTCGTTCCTGAAGGGTCTCATAGGTGGCATGGTATTCGGTCACGGTCACGAACGGCGGAAGCGAACTGGTCACCGCGTGCAACACACGGGTGGGGGCGGCCTGGAGTTGCAACTCGGCTCGCAAGTCGGCTTGGGTGGTCAGGAATTCGATTCGCTTTTGGATGCCTTGCGGGTCTTCGAGTTGCGAGAGCATGCCGTTGGCCTGCTTGGCAATCCGATCGCGATCCTGCTTCAACGCGGATTGCACATAGAACTGACGCAGCGTGCCCGTCACGATCAACGCGAGAAAGACGACTAATAGCGCACGCCGCCAGACCGTCTTCTGGTGTTGCTGTTTTGTGCGGTGATAGCTGGTCGGCAGAAAGTCGATGCTCTGCACAATGGCCGGCTTGGTTTGTGAATCATTCATCTGCTGGAACCTTGAACCTTATGTCTGCAACTTGATATGCCCGCAACTTTGATATGTCTGTAACTTTAATTCTTGAGTGATAACCCCATCGCGGTCGTCCAACGCCACGGACGATCCAGCGACGCGGGTGCAGTCGGTCGGTGGGCGAGTGCGCCAAATGGGTCGCCCATTTCACAGCGCGTGCCAAGCCGTTGTGTGAAGTACTCGATCAACCACGGGCTGGCGTTGTCACCGGTGATGATCATTTTTTCCAGACCTCGACCGCGGAACGTGACTTTGTCGTAACGCAGGCACAGTTCGATTTCCGAGCCGATCGCTTCCAGCGGATCGCGAATGGAATCGATCACGGAACGATGAATTTCATCTTCCACGTCGAGTTCCTGCGAAGACGACACACGCGCCCGCATCCGGGCCGCTTGCGCCAAATCGAGATCCAGATGATTGGCAACGGCCCGATCGAGATGGTGGCCTCCAATGGAGACATATTTGAGGAACAGAATCCGCTGGTTCTCGGCGAACATGACGGTGGTGGCCTTCTCGCCAAGATTGAGATAGGCACGCCGCGTTCCCTCAGTGGCAGACGCTTCATCCGACTGCAATCCAGCGAGTTGCGACCCAGCGGACTGCGTCTCAAAGCTGCGCAAGACAGCGCAAGGCTCGACATCGACGGCATCCGGCGTGAGGCCCGCTTGTTCGAGCATGCTGATATGCCGGTCGATGAGACCGCGATGGCAGGCCAACAAGATCACTTCCTGTTTGATGTTCGCATCTTGTCGCACTTCACCGGCAAGCAGATGGCGAATCTCCGCGTCGGCAACGGGGTACGGCAGTCGCTCTTCGGCTTCCCAGGAAACAACCTTTTCGAGTTCCTCTTCGGGAAGTTGCGGCAGGCGAATGTTCTGCACGAACAATTCCTCGGAACCAAGGTAACTCACAACCCGGCGGCCCTTGAACTGATGGTCGGCAACCAGTTTGCTCAAAGCCTGCGCCGTTTCGCGGTCTTGTTCTTGCGGAGGCAGACTGTCGTCTCGCGGCATTTCCGCCTGTGCCAGCGCATGAATTCCCAACTGCCCCGGCGAGCCGTCAAGCTGTACCAGAGTGGCCGAGTGCGGGTTCAGATGCAGCCCGATGGGATGTGTTGTTTTGCGTTTAATTGAAATCATTGTCGGTTGTCCCGTTTCCCACAGACGTGGAGAAAGGAGTTGTGTTGTCTACTCAAAAATTTGATCGGCTGATTTGAACATGCCAGGTGGATCAATCCAAACCTGCCCAGTAACCCACGAAATGGTCAGGCGGATGTACCGCGTCGAAATGCCGTTACTGTCGGTTAACCAGACCACGGTTTCTTCATTGCGCGCCGGACCGGTTCCGCCCAGCGGACCGAAGGTGACGTCGGTGACTCTGGTGCGTGAGGTTTTCAAAGCCGCACCGGAAAGCCGCACGCCGTTGTCGCCGACCGTCGTGGTACCGAGCCGTTGTAAGACAACGATATACCTGCCGGCAGCTTCTCCAGCACCGGCTAATGGATTGACCGGAGCCGGGGGAGTGCCGCTCCCGGTGTGAACGAGTTCGTATTGATGCGAGACCGTGTCGAATTCGACGGTCCACTCTGTGTCGTGTTGAATTGCCAAACTGCGTGCCAATTGCAAATCGGTCCCCAGCACGCGGGCGGTCGCTTCGAGAGATTGCGTTCCATCGGACGTGGCAGCCGAGATCACCACCGAAGCGAGGATCCCCATGATCGTCACGGCAATCAATAATTCCACCAGCGTGAAGGCCTTGCGGGTTCGTGTCATGGTGCTTCCCTCCAGGAAATCACCTTCCAGCGATAGCCGGAGAATTCGGCTTCCGTACCCGTTCCCTGATACGCCTGAAACAGCGGCGGCTCCCAGTGATAGTCGATGTCAGTCACGCTACGCAGATGAAACGTTGGTTCGAGTTGTAATCCGTACTGGGAAATGGGGAACGGCCAACCGGCGAAGTTCGCCGGACTGGCGAGCCAATCGACGAACGAAATCGGAGTGAACCCGTCGTCGGCACGCTGGGCGTTGAGACTCTCCCACCGGTCATGCAAGTCGTTCCATAGGGACTCCGTCGGAACCGCCCAGGCGTGAGGACGATGAATGTCGCCCCGCCGGCAGGCCACCGGACCGCGAATGTCTGCGTAACGATGCCGGTTACGTCGGACGCGAAATGTTGTGGCCGAGGGAACGTCCAGTTCACCAATTACCGCCATCTCGCGCTGTAAGTTGTCCACGCCAACGATTGCATGCCAGCTGCCACTCTTCCCATCGGGCAGCCAAATGGAGTAGTCGCCGACGTCATTCAACACACTTAAGTCGTTGCCTGATTCCAGCGTCAGCAGGCTGATCGGTTGTTCGAGCGGACGGGCGGACGGGCGGTGGCTGTGATGGTGAAGTCGACCTCGGGGGCCGACTCGTATTGAAAATTACCACCGGCTCCGCGTAGCCTGTCATCAACAACCACGGCCCCATCAATCGTTGTTTGGCTGTTGCGTGCAATCTCCACATTGTGGGCCACGAGAGACGGCAAACGCGGCCAGGCAGGATCGTTCGCAATGACCGGCTCGCCACCCTCACCACGCCAATTGAATCCGGCGAGTCGTATGAAGTGTCCTTTGACGGTGATCGTCCCGGTCGCAACCAACGTCCCGCGAACCGTGACGTGATCGCCCAGTTCGAGGGAGCCTTCGCGGAAGAAGATGCCCAGCGGATTGTCAGGCGACGGGGCGAGTGTTGTTCCGTGGAGTCGCCAATTCAACGGAGAGGCCTTGTACTCAAACCCACCATCGTACAGCCGATAGGTTCGCCATTTGTTGTAATCAATCGTTGGCAAAGACATCGTCCCGCTCGCTTGCTGCCACGAGACGTTTAAGTCGCTGAGGTCTCTCTGCAGCGACGAACTGGGGGTACGGGTGAACGTAATCAGACTTTCCCCGGCTGGTACGCCGCTGCTCCCAAACGGATGCGGGTGCGCAGACACACCGCCGGTGACGAATTGTGAGCCAATCGACTGCAACATCTCGCGGCGAACCGCAGTGGTCCAATGCGGGTCTTCATAAATCTTGATTCGTTCGCGAACCCACAGTTTGCCGTCGATGCGATCGGCTGGGTCGAGCACCAGCGACGTGTCTTCACTGGCGAACAAAGCGTAATCCTGCGTGCGATCGTAGCTGCCCGGATTGGCTGCCAGGTCCATCGCGGCAGCAGAGTCCCCGCTGCGAATCGTGCGGCCCGGAACACGCGGATTCAGCTCGGCAACGATTTCCACATGGCGTTTGACGGTCTCGTTAGGGTTGGTTGCCGACTGCCAAATGCCGGTGGAATGAATCACCAGCGACAACGCCGAGTCGTCCGGGCCATCATTGAGTGATTCCCGTTGTCGAAAATTGACGATATACGAAGCGGTCCCTTCGACATCCACTGAAACGTCGCGAGTTAACTGCCCGGCCACCCCAGTCCAGTCGGCAGCCTGAATGCGTTCCAACGCAACGGCTGCACCCGTTTGAGCCGCCTGCAATGCCACGTCGCGACGCAAGCCATTCCGATTGATTTGCAGGGCGATTGTCTGGGTTCGCAGAAAGGAATACGTGAGCACAAGGCTCGTGCTGATTGTCACCATGACGATCATCAGCGACATACCACGACGCGTCTGCCGAGTGCACGCACGGCACAGACATTGCGTTCGACATGTCACTCGCGACCCGTTGATCGGGCGCGAAGTCACGCGATCATTGTAGGATTCACGGTTTGTAAACATGGCGATAGCTCACAGATTCAAAAAACGGAATGGCCGTGGCGCTGCTCGTTGGTGACAACTCACTTTGATACGGTTCAAGCTGAAACTCCATTTGCACGGTGATTTGTCGCAGGCCACTTTCACTGGAAACAATTCCCTGAGGCCAAGGGAGAGCGAACCAATCGGCGGTTCCCGGCGTGACCGCTGCGAGTTGTGCGTCTGTCGGCGTTTTGACGAAATCGAACCGCACGTTGCCGGCTGTCGCCTTGGACGAACCCCACAACGAAAGCTGCGACACGCGAAGACGATCGCACAGCAACACGCTTTCTGCGCTATTCGATGCCAGGAGAGGTTCGATCGTGTCGTTGAAATCCGCCGCGTTGAAATCGATGTTGGAGGAGACAGCGGGGAAGGTGAATTCCATCAGATGGCTGACGTCAGCCGGGTCGGGAGCATAGACAACCAGTTCACTGGCCTGCGGGAGTCGGGACACAACCCCGTCTTCCGCCATACCGCCGTCGCGTCCGCCACTCCAGACGACCAGCACTTCGGGAAGTCGAAAGTACGTCCAAGTTCGATTCACGACTGCCAACCCCAAGGTTGTCGGCTGGCCGCTGACTTCGTACACGCCGGCCTGAGAGATCATGTGTCGCACGCGATTCATGGCGACACGTGATTGCAGACTGCTGTCTTCCAGCCCATTCGCATGTTGGCGAGCCGTCTGCACTGCCATCACCAATCCGCCGAGCACAACCGACAGCATGGCCGTGATCATCGAGGCGATGAGAATCTCGGGCAGCGTAAAGCCGCGCGCACCGCGACCGCTACGCGAAGCCGCGTGTCTTCCAATCGAGTTGTCACGGTGCAATCGAAACATGACTGAAGATTCGCGAGTTTTCAGCCAGGGTGACCGTATTGTTAAGCCCGTCGGTGTACTTCACGCGCACGAAGACACGTCGGAAATTTGTAGAGCCGGCAATCACAGTCCAGCCGTTTGTCCCCGCAGGCTCGACCCGTTCCACTTGCACTTCGCGAGTGAAGCGATACAGGAATTGCCAATCGGGGCGGAGTTGGGGAGACGGGAAAGAAAAACCGAACGTTGTTTCGCCTTCCGCCCCGAGCCACTGCCCCGTTTTGGTGATCGGAGGTCTTGACGACCAATTGTTGTAGTCGTCGATGTCGTTAAATTCGGAACGCGTCCACTTCGAAGGCGTTGTGTTCGTGTCTGGAGGAAACTCCGACGCGGCAATCTCGTCCATCAGCCGGACCGCCAATCCGCGCGCAACGAGCGTGTGCGTGGAATCGGTACTGGAGCGCACCGCCGCACTGATCGAGGTCAGCAACGCGGCTCCTGCGATCGTCGTGATGGCAACCGCCATCAACGATTCGACCATTGAAAAACCGCGACGATGATTTTGGAGCGATTGTCCGAACATCGTGGGAGCTTCGTTTCCCGCACCGAACCGCACGGTCCGTCGGCGAGTCAGGCTCCGCTGGAAAGAAAAAAGACGCGGCAAGGTCCCCTCAAAGCTCCCAGCTTTCCTTGCCGCGTCTGAAACAGACACGTGTCCTCGACCAGCGGTCGAGAACGAATGTCGAATTGAATTCGTAATGATTCCGCGTCGACGAAAACATAGGTCACGATCGAATCGTGTCAAACTCCTAACCCGTAAAGACTCCGGAATCGTCCACAGAATCTCTTGTCGACCTCACTCAGGCAACCGGTTTGGGCGAGAATTCCACACGAGCGGCACATTCGGAACCTTTGAAGTCGCCGCAGGACTTGTGGAATTGTCTCAGCGCATGCAAACAGGGCACGAGTCCCGCGCGAACACAGAACTCGTGCCCTGCCTCTGAGGAGGATTCTTGAAACTCCCCCCACATGAAAACTTAGGCCTCTGGCCGAAATCACTTCTTCTTCGGTACCGCCTGGATGCGGATGCGCTTCACGCCCTTGATGTTGCCCGCCGGAGCGATCTGCAACTTGATACCGGCTTTGCCGGCTGCCGCCTTCGGCCTGATGCGGGCACGGTTGAATTTCAACTCGAACTTCTCGCCCTTCATGGCCTCGAACTGCTTCTTCTGCTCGTCGGTGAGTGAGTTCACTGCCGCCTTGTTGGTTTCTTCACGAATCTCGGCCGACTTCTTGGCATAGTCTTCGCGTTGCAGCACGCCGTTGCGGATGTCCTGGAACAACTGTCGCTGCTTCTTCTGTTGCGACGCGAAGGCTTCCGTGACTGCGGCCTGCTGCTTGTCGGTCACCTTCAGTTTGCCGGCAATTTCTTCGTCAAGCAACGCACGTACGCCTTGCTGCTGGACCGAAATCTGTTCGAGGCGAGTTTTCTGTTCGTCCGTCAGCACCTTCTTGATTTCGGCCTGCGATGCCTTTGTGGCTTCGGCGCGTTTCTTGTTCAATTCAGCGTACTTCTTCTTTCGCTCTTGCGGTTTGAGGCCTTGAAGCCCCTTGTAGAGTTCGCCCATCTTGGCGGAGGACGACTTGTTGATCTCGGCGATCTTCGTCGTCTGCTCGTCCGTCAGTTTCAGTTCCTTCTGGACTTGGGGAAGCCGAGCGAGATTTGTGGCATTGCGACCACCGAATACACCAGCTGGGCGGACAAGCTGAATTGCACCGGGGCGAACCTGAACCTTGGGTTTGGGCGGTCGTTTGCCCTTATTGCCCTGGTCGTCATCGGCCATCGCCGATCCGGTCGCCACAGCCAACACCAAACCAAGAACCGACAACTTACAGATCGCACGCATGGGGGCCTCTCTTTTCGGGAACATCTGACGAACACGAACATTTCACGCCGTAAATACAACACGCTGTAGATACAAGACGATCCGCCTCCCAAACCCTAACAGGTCACTCTTCGTCTCGGCGAGCGGCAGGCGTAAGCCAGTTGATTGACCGATCTAACGGGGCGTCAGCACGGTCGAACAAAGCTCTCTGTACCGTGCATCCTCAGAGTGAAGTTCCGATTGATACAGCGTGACGGCGGTAATCGTTGCCGTGCCGAAATCGGTGGAGGCTTCCTCAGCCAGCAGACGGTGCAACTCGTCCGGCGGGCGCGACTTCACGCGCGCCAACGTAAGGTGCGGGTGAAAAGGACGCCGTTCACGAGCGAAACCCAGCGACTCCAATTGGTTCTCTAATACGGCCCCGATCTGCTCCAGCGGCAGTGCCTCTTCCAGCCCGACCCAAATCACAGACGGTCGTGCCGCATGCGGGAATGCACCCAAACCAACAAGCTTCATCACGAAAGCCGCCTGGTTCTCACAAGCCCTGTCGATGACGTCCGTAACTTGGGGAACAACTGCCAGATCGGTCTCGCCCAGGAACTTTAGCGTGACGTGCAAGTTGTCAGCAGCCACCGGGCGAACCGCACGCCCCAGCATGTCGAACCGGCGGAATACCTTCTTCAGCGGGCCGGTCGCAGAGATACGAACGGCAACGAAGGTCCGCAACGGTTTCATGATGAACGATCGCCCCAAAGCTGCTTCAACTCCCCGAACCCACGCAGCGGCTCTTGGCCGTCCTCTTGTTCCGGCGATAACGGTTCAGCCGGCGGTTTAGTTTTCGGCCGAGCTGGAGAGCGCGGCTTGTGGGTCTTCTTCTGCAACGGCTTGGCGGTTGCCTTTGTCGATCGAGATTTCGTCGGTTGCTTGGGGGGAGCGGCCCCGCTCTGACCTTTGGTCTCACCGGCGACCTTGGGCTTTGCCTCTTCCGTGCCGGGCGGCAGCATCGTTAAGGAAACGCGACGCCGTTCGGTATCAATCCCGTGAACCCACACCGTCACAATATCGCCCACAGCGACCACTTCGTGCGGGCTGGGAACGAAACGATCGGCCAGTTTGCTGATGTGGACCAGCCCGCTCTCCTTCAAACCGATGTCGATGAACGCACCGAAGTCGACCACGTTGAGCACGGTTCCCGCCAACTCCATGCCTTCGTGCAGGTCGTTGAGTTTCAAGATCCCCTGCTTGAACACCGGCTCGGGCAGTTCACCGCGTGGATCCCGCCCGGGCTTGGCAAGCGCTTCCAGAATATCTCGACACGTCGGCACACCAATGCCGATTCGTTCGGCTCGTTCCACAGGATCGACCGCCGCCAGTCGGCCGCCGTATTCGGCCACGTCGGCTTGCGGGACAGTTAATAATTCGGCTGACAAGTCTTCATCAGCAAGCAGCTTTCGAGCGGCGGCGTAGCTTTCGGGATGTATCCAGGTGGCGTCGAGCGGTTCGTCACCTCCCAGAATTTTCAAAAACCCTGCCGCCTGCGTGTACCGGCTCTCCCCAATACCCGGCACATCCAGCAGTTGCTTGCGCGATGTGAACTTGCCATTGCGATCACGATACTCGACAACACGCTGCGCCAGTAACTGGTTCAATCCGGACACGTGTCGCAAGAGCGACGCACTCGCTGTGTTTACATCCACGCCGACATAGTTCACGCACGATTCCACCACGTCGTCGAGCGACGATTCGAGCCGTTTGGGAGAGATGTCGTGCTGGTACATCCCCACGCCGATATGTTGCGGCTCGATTTTAACCAGTTCGCTGAGAGGATCCTGCAAACGTCGACCGATGGAAATCGTTCCACGGACC
>Ga0115002_10006361_pt1 | contig 13609 bp, 10 predicted proteins | sample ArcticOcean_MG_C_8_FD_89576 | JGI IMG/M metagenome (GOLD analysis project Ga0115002, IMG submission 89576) | Marine microbial communities from western Arctic Ocean - ArcticOcean_MG_CB11_86 | ecosystem: Environmental > Aquatic > Marine > Oceanic | place: Arctic Ocean: Canada Basin | collected...
CCATCATGTCACACACGAGCACATCGCCCGGGCCGCATCGGCCCATCGCCACGTACTCAGGAGCGTGCTCGCCGGTTGCTACTTCCGACAGCAGGTCCGGGCGTGGCGGGAGGAACCTGAGAGTGCGGGCCCGGGCGGCGAGCCGCTCCATTCCCGGCGTGTAAAGGTTCAGACCCTCGATGAACGGCAGAGCCACGCCGGCGTCCTTTACGACGTGACTCCAGATGGTCGCGACCGGGAGTTTCTTGAATCGATCCAGGACACTATCCGGTACGTCTACCGGAGTGAATGAGCGATCTGTCATTTTGTTCTTCGCCTTTACTTTCTGGTAGGTATTTTAGCGTTATCTATTTCTGTAAACATTGATGATCTAAACGTAACTTGAAGAAGTTACAGAGCGAGACTACTTATTCCGATTGCGGTAGCTTTCCATCAGATTGTTGCCGTAGTACTTGCCCGGAATGGTGTTCTCCGCCACCGTCTTTTCCTTCACCCAGGCCTCGGCGTCCTCGTGCTCTTTCGTGATCTCAAGACACTCTTTTGCGAACCACGAAGGCACCACAACGACGCCATCCTCGTCGCCCACGATCACGTCGCCCGGCCGGACTAATGCGCCGCCACACTGGATGTCGATGTTCTCCTCGGCGGGCTCGCCCCACGGACCCTGCCCGTAAGCGGTACGACCCTGTGCGTACACGATCAGGTCGTAGTTCTCGTCCCGGAGAACGCTCAGGTCTCGAATGGCTCCGTCCGTGACGAGACCCTCTGCGTTATTCATCTTCAGCTGCAGCAGCTTCACATCTCCGGCGATCCCGGCGTAACGAACGCCCTGCTGGTCGGCCACGAGTACGTCGCCCGGCCCACAGCGCGCCATCGCCCGGTACTCCGGCGAGTTCTCGTTGTCGCGGACATCGGAGATCAGATCGACCCGAATCGGGTGGTACCGAAGCGTCCGGGCCCTCGCCGCCAGCCGTTTGCCGCCCGGAGCAAGCATCAGGTTGACGCCCTCCATGAACGGAAATGGGACACCAAGCGTGCTCTGCACCGTGCCCCAGATGGTGGCGACCGGCAGTTTCTTGAACTCCTCTAGAAGTGCGTCGTCTACGTGGACCGGCTTCATGGACCTTTCGGTCATCGATTTATCTCCCCAGATTTGTCGTGAAAATTTGTCTTCGGCGCAGACTCGTCTTTAAGACCCCAGGTCCAGCGCCAGCTGAATCAGCGCACGCGTCGGAACCCCGGTCGCGCCCGTCGGCTCCCAGTCGTGCACGGAGCGACCCATGTTCGTGGCAGCGATGTCCAGGTGAACCCAGGGCGTGTCCCCGGCGAACTCGGCGATGAAGTGCGCTGCCGTGATCGAACCCGCTCCGCGTCCGCCTGTGTTCTTGAGGTCGGCGATGTCCGACCGATTCTGCTTCTTCGTAATCGGGTCGAGCGGCATGCGCCAGATCGGCTCGCCCCTGGTGTTCCCGGCATCGATCATCTGCTCAACCAGTTCGTCGTCGTTGCTGAACGCGCCCGAGTGGCCCATACCAAGCGCCACGACCATTGCCCCGGTGAGCGTTGCGATATCGACGATCCTCTTTGCGCCATGGGATTTTGCGAAACCTATTGCATCCGCTAGTGTCAGCCTGCCTTCTGCGTCGGTGTTGTCCACCTCGATGCTCTTGCCGCCCATCGCTATCACCACGTCGCCCGGACGCTGAGCGCCGCCGCCGGGCATGTTCTCCGTTGCGGCGCACACCATGTGGACATTCAGGACGGGCTTGAGCGTTGCGATGGCCTGCATCGACGCGATCGCAGCAGCCCCGCCGGACATATCTCCCTTCATGGCGCCCATGCCCGCTCCGCCCTTGAGCGAGATGCCGCCGGAGTCGAACGTAATGCCCTTGCCAACTATCCACAGGTTGTTGTCCGGGTTGCAGGCATCGCCTTCGTAAGTCATGTGGATGAACTTCAGCGGCTGATGGCTGCCGAGTGCAACGCCGATGTACGCGCCCATCTCAAGGGCCTCGCAGTCCGCCTGCTCAAGAACCTCGATGGCCATCCCGCCCTTGGATGCGATCCCGCTAGCGATCTCGGCGAGCTTCGTCGGGTGGAGCACGTTCGCCGGCTCGCTGACCATGTCTCGCGCCGCTATCGACGCGCCCGCAAACGCCTGTGCCCGGGCCACACCAGCCTCAAGCGCCGGGACCTTCGATCCGTCGTTTTCTACGAGCGTCAACGCCGAGGGCCTGGTCTCGTCAAATTTGGGCTTGCTGGACGTCCGGTACTTATCGAAGCGGTACAACCCGAGGATCGCACCCTCTGCAAGCGCCTCTGCGGCCGCCTCAGGATCCAGCCCCCCGATGCCAGCACCGTGAACGATTGTCGCCGCGCTCTCGACGTTCAGCCTGCGGAGCCTTCGAGCGACGACGGCGCTCACTGATCGCACGCCGTCCAGATCCAAATCTTCTGATTTGCCGAGGCCGGCCACGAGCACACGATCCGGAGCGAACCCGGCGTATGCGTCTCCGATTGTGTGGATCACCGTGACCTCGCCACGGCTGCCCTTGATCTCGCCGTCTGCGATGAGGCTGCTGATTGCCCCGCCGATGGCGGCGTCCACGGCCCCGGTGCCGCCGCCCGGCGACTCCACGCCCTCAAACAGGTTTACGACGATGGCATTTACCGCCTGGGCGGTGATGTCTCCCGTCACAACGGAGAGTTCCATTGGGCGTTCCTTTACGGCTATGGGCGGAGGAGGTCTGGCGTAGTGGTCCCGGCGTGGTTTAAGTGCGTCGGGTGCTGGTCTGGTTATCAGCCCCAAAGGGGCTTTTTGCGGCCCCGAGGCGGCGTCATTGTAGACGCGTTCCGGGTAGCTTCACTCCTTCGATATCCCAGTGTGCCGCGAAGAACGGGCTTACGATGATTCTTGTACTTTGTTCAAAACTTATTTAGTATTTGTTTTTGAGTACTAAAGTAATCTAGTAAGTATTAACGGTCGCCAGTAGTGTGCCAATCACGTCATTGACTTCTCCCGGTTTTCCCAGCCTGCACCGGCAGGGATTTACGAAGAAGCCAACGACAGGCCGGACCCGGCCAGAATCGACGGGGGTCGATAACGGGTCATGCGGGGGGCGAGCCGCAAACAAGTTGCTTCAGAGCCAGGGGGGCATCATGCAGCTAGGCAATATCCAGGTGCGAGTTATCAGTGACGGTTCCTACCTCCTCGACGGAGGTCTGGTTTACGGTCAAATCCCGAAGGTAGTCTGGGAAAAAGACTCCAAGCCGGACCGGAAAAACCGGGTCCGACTCGGTCTCAACTGTCTGCTCATCCAGACACCGGACCGAAATATCCTGATCGACACCGGAGTTGGCGCACGCCACCCGGAGCGCAACAAGGAACTGTACGGACTTAGCTCTTCCAAGCTCCTCCGTAACCTGCGCGCAAACGGACTCACGGTCCGTGACATCGATACCGTAGTACTCACCTGCCTGCACTTTGATCACGCAGGAGGCATTACACGGCTCGACCGTCAGGGCAACGTGATCCCGACCTTCCCGAACGCCACCATCATGGTGCAGCGATCGGCCTTTGAGCGACTACAGGACCCGAACGAACGCACTATCGTTTCGACCGGTTACACCGCCAAAGATGATTTCGAGCTCATCGAGGGCAACGAGAAGCTCTTCCTTCTTGATGGCGACACCGAGATCGCACCGGGCATCAACACTGTCGTAACAGACGGGCCCGCAGACGGACACCAGTCCGTGCTTATCGACCTCGGCTCGGAAAAGATCGCCTACTTGAGCGACCTCGTACCGACTCCCTCGCACGTGAACCTGCCGTACATCACGGCATACGACCGACGGCCGGACTCCACCCTTGAGCAGAAGCGCCGCTTCCTGGACCGCATCGAGCGTGAGGGTTGGCTCATGGTGTTCTCGCACGGATACACCCACGTGGCCGCATACCTGGAACGACATCGGGATCGTATCACGCTGAGGCCCGTACCGACCGTCTAGACTCGCACTCTCGCAATAACCGGGTTTGAAACAGCCGCCCTCCGCCGGGCGGCTGTTTCGCGTCTGGCGTCATCCCGCCGCTGACTGATATGTGCGACCGGGCCCGTGTCTCGAGACCCACCCTCTAAACCGGCTCCCCTACCAGAACGTCCCCGTCCACCCGCACAAGCCGCACGCGTTCGATCACGTTTCCAAAGGCCGGCACACCGGCGGGAAGATCCGTGCTGGCTCTTCGCACTCGAAGATACGTATCCGTTCGTCCGGTGGCCGGTGTGGTGTTTTCCCACAACACCGGCGCAACACCACCAACGGCGTTCTCGCGGAACGCCCTCGATAGTCCAGACGCAAGTTCACGTATCTCGGCGGCCCGTCGAGCCCGAACGCCGTGATCCACATGATCGTCAAAGTGGGCGGCGCTCGTTCCGGGACGTTCCGAGTACGAGAACACATGTAGATCGGCGAACCCGACGCGCTCGATCACATCCAGGGTCGAGCGGTGATCGTCCTCCGTCTCGCCCGGGAACCCGGCAATCGCATCTCCGGTGATCGTGGCCTCCGGAACGGCGGAACGAACCCGTTCAGTCGTCAGGACAAACTGATCGGCCGTGTAGCGCCGTCGCATCCTGCTCAGAATCGCGTCGCTCCCGGACTGCAACGCCATGTGGAAATACCGGCACAGCCGATCTTCACCCTCGGCAGACCAGATATCCAGCAGCTCGTCCGTTATCTCCGCAGGCTGTAGTGAAGACACCCGAAGCCGTTCAATCTCGGTCTCGTTCAGCACACGCTTTAGCATCGCCCCCAGACTCGTCCCGGGGAGGTCGAATCCATAACTGCCCAGCTGAGTGCCCGTTAACACCACTTCACGGGCACCTTCGTCCACCAGCCGGGCCACCTGCCGCACGAGCATGTCGTCCGGCACGCTCCGCTCACGTCCGCGTACCTGAGGGACGATGCAGTAGGCGCAAACCTGGTCGCAGCCTTCTTGAATCTTGAGCGAGGCCCGTGATCGTCCAAGCAACGCCGTCGATCCGGCAGGCAGCGCTCCATCGGCGCATGGCGTCAACGAAACGCCGAGTCGTTCGGTCACGGTGCGCGTGATGTCGAGCTTCTGCTGATTCGTGACCACCAGGTCCACGGCCTCCAGCGCGTCCACCTCTCCGGGATCCCGCTGAGACAGGCAGCCCGTCGCAACGATCAACGCCTCGGGATACGCCCGGCGCGCCCTCGAGAGCGCCTGCCTGGCCTTCTTATCCGCTACGTGCGTGACGGTACAACTGTCCAGCACAAAAACGTCCGGCGTCTCGCCATCCGTTGCGATGGCGTACCCGGCGGACACGAACTCCCGGGCCATCCTCTGACTGTCCGCCATATTCAACTTGCATCCGTGGGTCTCGATCATCACCCGCGGCCCATCACTCCCAACCGCGCCAGTCACGGGCACGGGCGCAGGAAGGCCGATAGATCGAAGTTCCGGCATGCGGTTATTTGAAGTCATTGGGAAATCTTGGCGTCTCTCGTGCGTGAGAACGGGGAGATTGGGCTGATCGGCATCATCATGGCGAATTCACGACCATCCCGTAACGTCTTATTAAGCCCCATTATCATCCCGAGTCCGTAGCTGAACCATCGGGGACCTGTATCGAACTCCCGATTGAGACAGTCACGCCGGTCGCTAATTCATCTCGTGGGCCATTCAGCCCGGGGGGTGCTGGCCCTATAATCCTGCGGTGCGTCGGGCGATTTTTGTCCGAACGCCGGAACAGTACATTCCTGTAAGTTCACCTCAGGTGTCTGGCGAGGCGACCGAGCGACGACCGCATCTCGGCGGGATTATCGGTCCTTATGCCAGTCTGAGGTTAGGAAGGCATCTCCGTATGACCGAACGAGTCGTGGTTACGGGCGTGGGCCTGATCACCCCTGTCGGTGTCGATCGCGCGACCACCTGGAAGAGCCTCGTGGACGGAAAGTCCGGCATCGATCAAATCCAGTCGCTTGACACCGAGGGATTCGAAAGCCGCATCGCGGGCGAGATCCCTGAATTTGACCCGCTTGAACGTCTTGAGCGCAAAGCGTCCCGCCGTCTCAATAGATTCTCCCAGTTCGCATGCGTGGCCAGCCTTGAGGCGATGGAACAGGCCGGGCTGAACATGGAGAAGGAAGACGCCACCCGCGTCGGAGTGCTGATCGGCAGTGGAGTCGGTGGCATCATCACGCTCTCAACTCAGTTCGACGTGCTCCGTGAAAAAGGCCCGACAAGGGTCAGTCCCTTCCTGATTCCCATGATGTTGACCGACCTCGCAGGCGGGCAGGTGTCGATGCTTATCGGAGCCAAAGGCCCCAACTTTGCCGTCGTATCCGCTTGCGCCACCGGCGCCGACTCGATCGGCGAGGCGAAGGCGATGATCGAACGCGGCGATATCGACGTTGCGATCGCCGGCGGCACCGAGGCAGGCGTCTGCGAGATCGCAGTCGCGGGCTTCAGCGCCTGCATGGCACTCTCCAAGAACAACGACGATCCGCAGGGCGCTTCAAGGCCGTTCGACGCTGAACGTGATGGCTTCGTACTGGGCGAAGGCGCAGGCGTGCTTGTGCTGGAGTCGATAGAGCACGCCATGGCACGTGGCGCAGAGCCGCTGGCAGAGCTTGCCGGCTACGGCGCTACATCTGACGCATTCCACGTCACCCAGCCGGGTCCCGGTGGCGTTGGCGCGGCCCGTGCGATGACGATCGCCATGAAACAGGCGGACGTATCGCCGGACGAGGTCGACTACATAAACGCACACGGCACTTCGACGCCTCTGAACGACAAGACCGAAACAGAGGCGATGAAGGCTGCTTTTGGCGACGCCGTCACGGGCGTCCCGGTCAGCTCCACAAAATCGATGACGGGTCACCTGCTCGGCGCCGCCGGCAGTGTCGAGGCTGCGATCTCCGTAATGGCTATCGCCAAGTCAGCGATACCGCCGACGATCAACCTCCAGAACCCGGACCCCGAGTGCGATCTCGACTACACGCCGAACCTGGTCCGACGCGGCGTGATTCGAACGACGATGTCCAACTCTCTCGGTTTCGGCGGCCACAATGCGAGCCTCGTATTCAAGTCGTTTGAGGAATAGGCACATCTACTCGTCCAAGTTGATCAGCCCAAATCGCGCTCCCCTGCTTCCCGTGTACGCGCCGTCCCGCGGGCGAGCAGCCAGTTGACCGGTCGTCGCTGGGCGATCACCCCGGAACCTGAGCCGGAAGCGCTATCGCAGCTAATGGGAGCGGCCTCTCGGTCGGGGCGCCTGGGCGCACGTCTGCTTCACAACAGGGGCCTGCGTACTTCAGAAGAGGCAATGACATTCCTGCAGCCCGATTTAAACCAGTTGGGCGATCCGTTCGAGCTTCCAGATATGGAGGCCGCGGTAGATCGCGTGTTTCGCGCCATCGGCAATCAGGAGAAGATCGCCGTTTATGGCGACTTTGACGTAGACGGCCTCTCCGCCACCGCGCTGCTGCTGCACGCCATCCGCGATCTGGGCGGAACGGCGGTCGCCCACATCCCCGGCCGGGACGGCTCCGGCCACGGCCTGGACAACGACGCCCTCACCCGCCTTAACGCCGACGGTGTAACGCTCGTCATCACCGTGGACACCGGCTCAAACGACGCCGACCAGATCACATTCGCCGAGACGATAGGCGTGGACGTCATCGTCACGGACCACCACATCGTCGAACCTCGCCTCAGACGCCCCCTTGCGCTTGTGAACCCGCATATGGGAACCGACGGCGTCGGAGAGGGGCTAACAGGGGCCGGCGTCGCCTTCAAACTCGCACAGGCCCTCTACTCCCGGACCGATCTCAACTGGCCCGGCCACGTAATCGCACTCGCCGCGCTTGGAACCGTCGCCGACGTCGGGCCCCTGAAGGGCGAGAACCGCGTCATCGTGTCCGAGGGTCTTCGCGAACTGCAATCGACAAGCCACGCCGGTCTATCTGCGCTGCTGAAGCTTGCGCATCCGAACGGCGGGGATCTAGACACGGAAGTCCTGTCCTTCAAGGTGATCCCACGCCTGAACGCCCCCGGCCGACTCGGAGAGGCCGTCCCGAGCCTCAACTTGCTGACCGCAAACGACCCGGGCGAAGCCTCGACGCTGGCACGCCAGGTAGACGATATGAATACCGAACGCCGCCGACTCAGCCAGGATGCGTGGGACGCAGCCAGGCTGGAGCTCGGAAACGGGCCGATGAAGCCGGCGCTTATCGTCAAATCCGCCAGTTTCAGGTCCGGCATCCTCGGTCCGCTTGCCGGGAGGTTGAGCGGAGAGCATGGCCGACCTGCCATCGCAATTGCTTTGGGAGACACCCACGCACGCGCATCGGCACGCAGCCCGGAGAGCGTCGATATCCACGCCGTGCTGTCTGCGGTATCTGATCGGTTCGATCAATGGGGCGGGCACGCTCGCGCCGCCGGGTTTACGGTCCCAAACGAACACTTGGACGAGGTGATCGACGCCATTCAGGAAGGCGTCGCCGCGGCTGGCAAGGATCCCGGAGCCGGCCCGCCCATACAGGCGGATGCGGAGGTCGGATTCTCCGATCTTGGCGCATCGACCTGGGACTTCATCAAGGTCCTCGGCCCGTACGGGGAAGAAAACCCGGCCCCGGTGTTCATCACACGAAACCTGAACCCCGTTCAGATACGGACGATGGGCGCAGGAGGCCGGCACCTGCGCATGGTGCTGAGCGACGACAGTGACACTTGGGACGCGATCGGGTTCGGGCGGGGGAAAGCGGACCTTGGCGGTGGGGCCGTAGACGTCATCTACTCCCTGCGCACCAACACATGGCGTGGCCGTACGAAGCAGGAGTTGCACCTGCTGGACGTACGACCTTCCCCAGACGAAATCTAGGGACGAGCTCTAGTTCCGCTGCCTCGCCCGGCGGAGCCTGTTGCGCGATACCCGTTCGGGCTCAGACGGCTCGTCCGGCTCGTCGCCCGGCCTTCGTAGTCGGGTCTTCAAGACCACGAAACCTATCGACACCGCCATGACGCCAAGCGCTATCAGGTGCGCCTCCTGCAGGTTCCAGAACTTCTCTTCGTCAAGGCGAAGGAACTGGATCCAGAAGCGGCCGAATGCGTAAAGGCCCAGGTAGATCATCCAGATCGCCCCGTCAGGTCTGAACTTCTTGCGGATGCGCCACAGGAATGCGAGCACCAGCATGTTCCAGAAGATCTCGTACACCACCGTCGGGTGACTACCGGACGTGGGATCGAACTCCCCGCTCAAACGGCTCGGCGGCCTTGCGCCGGGGCTGCTGGCGTGCGTGAATACCCAGCCAAAGAACAGGTCCGTGTTCTTGCTCCAGTGCTCACCATTCATGATGTCGCCGAGTCGCCCTATCGACTGCGCCACGAGCAGGGCCGGCGCCGATAGGTCCATCAACTTGCCGACCGGGTATTTTGAAATGTAGGCGTAGATCATCCCGGCGATCCAGCCGCCGAGGATGGCGCCCCACAACCCGATTCCGCCGCTCCAGACGGCGATCAGCTCTATCGGCTCGTCGAAGCCATAAACGCTGCCCCAGTTATCGGCCACATGCACCACACGCGCTCCAACAATCCCTCCAAGGATTGCCCAGATCGCGGTGTTGTACACCATGTCCGGGTCAAGCCGTTCCTGGCGCGCCCATCGGGCCACAAGCCAGACCGCGGTGGCAACGCCGAAAAAGCTGAGCAAGCCATGCCATGCGAGTACGAAACCACCGGTGTCGATCAAGTTGGGATCGAACGGGATCTCAATCTCTAAAAGAGGAAGCATCGGTACTTTCTGTATCTGGAGCTAGGTGCGTTACGCGACGGCACGCCGCGTACGTATTGAAAGAGTCAGAACGGTGCGTCCGGTTTGGACGCCACCAACTATGCAATAACTAAGATGCACAAGTTGCGATGTCGGATCGAGTTTAGATATCGCCCCCCGGAGGGTCAATCGCACGCCGGTCGATGTGGCGTCCCCTGACCCCGGATTGGTCCGGGATCAGCTATTGGCGTTTTCGCGGTCGTCCCTGAACGGGCGCATCCACCCGGCGCGGTGCTACGGTCAACTATGTGCGTGAACAGATCGACTCTTTCCTGAACTACCTCGCCGTGGAGCGGGGCCTGTCTTCCAATACGCTCGACGCCTACTTCAACGATCTCACCGGGCTGATCGAGTTTCTTGAGGACTCCGAAGCGCCGCGGAACTGGTCTGACGTCGGCGCATCGAAGATATCGGCGTTCGTGGACGATCTTGACGAGCGCGGATACGCACGGAGCACACGAGCACGGAAGATCGCCGCGTTGAAGTCGATGTTCCGCTTCCTCCGGGAAGAGGGCATCGTCGAGGACAACCCTACCGAGACGCTTCGCTCTCCACGCACCGGACGCACCCTCCCGAAGGCGTTGTCAATCGAGCAGGTAGATACCCTGCTCACCACCATCTACGAAGACGACACCCCGGAGGGCATACGGGACGCAGCGATGCTCGAAGTCCTTTACGCCGCCGGGCTTCGTGTGAGCGAACTGGTCGGGCTGGACCTGCGTGACCTCGACCTCGAGACCGGCTCGGTACGCTGTATCGGCAAGGGATCCAAAGAGCGCGTCGTTCCCCTGCACAGCCAGGCGATGGAGTCCGTGAACAGCTACCTAGACACCGTCAGACCGTTACACGAGCGGCAACAACAAACCCAGGCGCTGTTCTTGAATCGAAACGGCCGCCGACTTTCTCGACAGGGCTTCTGGCTGCGCCTCAAGCGCGCCGCCCGGGCCGCCGACATCCCTGACCACATCACGCCGCACACGCTGCGACACTCTTTTGCAACGCACATGCTCCGCGGCGGCGCGTCCCTGCGTCACGTTCAGGAAATGCTTGGTCACGCCAGCATCGCCACGACCCAGATCTATACGCACCTGACCTCGGAGCACGTTCGGGAAGAGTATGACCGGGCATTCCCCCGGGCCTAGCGATTACCCGGGACGTAACTAACGCGATCCACTGCGATAAACTTCCGACACTGGCGCCTTTCCCGGTGCGCATCCCATTCCCAGAATATTCCAAGGTACTCAAGATCTGAATTCGGAATACCCATGACCGTAATAGCGCCATGACGGTAATAGCGATCGAAGGCAGAGCCGGCTCGGGCGTCGTGGACGTTGCCCGGATGGTTGCGCGCGAGCTGGACCTGGACTTCGTGGACAGGTTGCTGCTCGCCGAGATCGCACGACGGGTCGGCGCGACCGTTGAAGCGGTCCAGGATTCAACCCTGCGGCTACCGGGCAGGGGCGAACGCATCATTGGCATGGTCCAGAGGATGCTTGAGCGTTCATCCGCTGGCGGAGCCGGTGCAGATCCCTACTTCGGTCCCGGCGTGGACACGCTGATCGCCCGTCCGTACGCCGAGATGAACGATTCTCCGATGACCTCCGGGCAGGAGCTCGACGAACAACACTTTATCCAGACGACTGCAGAGGTAATTCGCGACGTGGCTGAAGCGGGCAACGCCGTCATCGTCAGCCGCGGCGCCGTTGCGATACTCCGGGACCGACCGGATGTCCTGAGGGTTGGACTCGTCGCCAACCACCCGGACCACGCCCGCAGAATCCTGTCCCGGCTCCAGTTCGAGGACATGGAGGCCGCAGAGCAGTACGTGTCACAGTCAGATACCGCCCAGGCCCGATATTTTGAGCGCGCATTTGGCACGAATCCACTCGACCCCTTCCTGTATCATGTGATGTGGAACCTCTCCGAGGTCAGCGATGATTGGGCGGCAGCCCGGATAATCGATGCCTCTGGAGCGCTCACCGGGCGTGAATTACGTTAACGCCCTGCCCGTTCGACATCGACAAATCACAATTTTTAAACAGGGTTACTTAACCGCCAATGCCTCGTCGTAATCGTCGTACCTCCCAGACACAGAACCGGATGCACGGCCGTCGCGAACGCACGCCAAACGTGTTCATGGGACCCATCCCCGAGGACACAGACCTAGAGGACGATGATCTTCTTTTAGACGATAGCGATCTGGGAGAAGACGACGATTCGTCGAAAGATGACACGGCCACTACCGGAGGAGCCGCCCGCGGCAAACGGGCCGAGCGACGCCGGGCCGCCCGTGCACGACGAGGCGCAGGCGCACGCAACCGCGCCGCCGTTTTCTCGCAGAACCTTCCCCGTGAGTTGAAAAAGCTCGGGGTTATGGTCGGTGGAACGGTAGTCATCCTGGGCGTCCTCACCGTGTTCCTGGGCTAGCGTCCGAGCGACCTCTGGAGCCACAATCCGGCTCGAAACGGGCCATCCCGTACCCGGCGACCTGATGATTCGGCTAGGCTAATCCTGATGCCATCGACCCCAGACAGCAAACCAGCGGCCCGCAAGCGCCGCTTCTCAAGCCGACTCTCGTCCGTCCCACTTGCGCCCGGTGTTTACCTCATGCGGGCGGAATCCGGCGAGATCCTGTACGTCGGCAAAGCATCCGTTCTACGTAACCGGTTGCGCTCCTACTTCGGCACCAACTCAAGCCATGACGTGAAGACGCGCAAACTCGTAGCGCGCATTGACGACTTCGAGTACATCGTCACCGAGTCTGAGCGAGAAGCGCTCCTGCTCGAAAACAGCCTGATCAAACAGCACAAGCCCCGCTACAACATCAGGCTGAAGGACGACAAGACCTACCCCTACATCAAGATCGACGTCAACGAGCCCTTCCCCCAGGTTTACGTAACCCGGAGGACCGCAAAGGACGGCGCTCGATACTTCGGCCCGTTCGCAAGCGCCGGCAGCGTACGCAAGACGCTCGGGCTGATCAAAAGGCTGTTCCCATACCGCTCCTGCACCAAGACGATCACGGGCACCGACGATCGACCATGCCTGGACTTCCACATCAAGCGCTGCGTCGGCCCGTGCATCGGAGCCGTCGATCGCGAAGAGTACATGCACGTGATCAACCAGGTCGTGATGTTCCTGGAGGGCGATACACGAAGCATCGTCAAAGGCCTCGGCGACGAGATGATGGTCGCGTCCGACGCGCTGGAGTTTGAGCGCGCCGGTGCGCTGCGAGATCAGCTCAAAGCCATTGAGCGCGTGTACGAGGGCCAGAAGGTGCTCTCGATGACGGAAGAGAACATGGACGTCATCGCCCTGGCGAGTGATCGTGACGAGGCGTGGGTAGAGGTGTTCTTCGTGCGCCGGGGAAACCTGATCGGCCGCGATCACTTCATCATGACCGGCACACGTGACGAAAACACGTCCGGCATCCTCACCCAGTTCATCAAACAGTTCTACGGCTCGGCATCCCACGTTCCACGACGAGTGCTCATTCCGGAAGAGATCGAGGACACGGAGGTTATCGAGTCGTGGCTTTCAGAACGACGCGACGGCCCGGTGAACCTGGCGGTCCCGATACGCGGCGAGAAGCGACGACTGCTTGAGATGGTCGCCGAGAACGCGGCGGAAGGACTGGAGCAGCTCAAACTGAAGTGGCTATCCGATTCCGACGTGATGGAGGCGGCGATGCAACAGCTCCAGGAGGAGCTGAGCCTGCCACGTCTCCCACAGCGCATGGAGTGCTACGACATCTC
>Ga0115002_10006366_pt1 | contig 13604 bp, 15 predicted proteins | sample ArcticOcean_MG_C_8_FD_89576 | JGI IMG/M metagenome (GOLD analysis project Ga0115002, IMG submission 89576) | Marine microbial communities from western Arctic Ocean - ArcticOcean_MG_CB11_86 | ecosystem: Environmental > Aquatic > Marine > Oceanic | place: Arctic Ocean: Canada Basin | collected...
AGAATCTCTTCCAAAAGAAGAATATGACTCAATGCATAAAGAAATCGCAGCAAGAGTTTTAAGTACAAATAAAGAAAAATGGAATACTATACCCAGAACATATTCGGAAATTGATACATTAAGAAATAAATTCAAAGAAGATAAAGAAAAATTAAAAATGCTTAAAGAAATCAATTCGTATATTGAAGAGATGGAAAAAGTGTATCAAAATGCAAGTTGACTTTAATTAAAAAATTATTAAATTAAAATTATGCCTACAAAAAATGTTACAGATGAAAATTTTGATACAGAAGTATTAAAATCAAATAAACCAACGCTAGTAGATTTTTGGGCTGAATGGTGTGGACCTTGCAAACAAATTGGCCCTATTCTTGAAGAAATTTCTAATGAAATGAAAGATCAGGTAATCATAGCAAAGCATAATATTGACGAACACCCTAATCAGCCGACTAAGTATGGTGTTAGAGGAATTCCAACGATGTTACTTTTTAAGAACGGTGAGCTTAAGGCAACCAAAGTGGGAGCGAACACTAAATCAAATATTTGCTCTTGGATTAACGAAAATATTTAATTCAAGTTTAATATTTCACCTGCAAAATATAAACTTCCAGTACAAAAAATAATTGCATTATCATTTGTTTTTGAAATATTTTGTAATGCCGACTTTATAGAAACATCAGTTTTTGAAGGAACGCCACAAGATTTTCCTATTTTTACTAATTTTTCTTTAGGCATAAAGTTAAGTTGATTTGGAATATCTAAAGCAACCATAGAATGAATGTTATCCTTTAATATATTAATAAAACTTTTATGTTCTTTATTGGCCATCATACCTAAAATCATAACTATTTTTTTTTTAGGAGTTAGAGTTTTTAAATACTTTTTTATTTCAAAGGCAGCTAATGGATTATGAGCTCCATCAATTATAATTCTGTTATTTATAGATACGAATTTTTTAAGTTTACCTTTGGTTATAGTTTGCAATCTACCTTCTGATCTTATTTTAGTTATAGCTTTAATAATATGATCTTGATTTATTTTAAATTTGTTAAGATGCCTTGCAGTAACAATAGCGGTAGATACATTACTTATTTGAAAATCTCCTAATAAATTTGGTAAAGGCAATTCTATTTCACCAAAACTATCTTTATATTTAAAACCATCAGCATTTATTTTGTAACTATAATTTTTATCAAAAAATATTTTCTTAGAAGAGTTATTGCTAATTTCTTTTTTTATCATATTAAGAATATTACTTTTTTGCTTAGAAGCAATAATTAAAGAATCTTTTAATAAGCTAGAACATTTTTCATAAACTATTTCATCAAGGGTACCATTTTTTAAAAAATCTTTATGATCAATACCAATAGGCATGATTACTGATGCAATATTTTTACTCAACACATTACTTGCATCCAGTCTAAAAAAAAGACCAGATTCTAAAATATTTATATCAGCCTTATTTCTTGAGGCTTCGAGAAAAAAACATGCACAAATAAACTCGTGAAAAGTAATACTTTTCTCATTGTTCACTTTTTCTACCTCAATTAATAATTCATAGAGTCGCTCATCCGAAATATGATTTCCAGAAAAATAATATCTTTCATTAAATTTTCTTAGTGAAGGACTTATATTTAGATTTACAGAATAGCCTGCAGTTTCAAAAATTTCTCTAAGAGTAGTGCAAAAACTATATTTTCCATTAGTACCAACTACTTGGATGGCATTAGATATTTTTTTTTCTGGGTTTTTTAGATCATTTAATAGTCTTTTAATTCTATTTAAAGATAGATCTACGCTTTTAGGATGTAGTTGAAGCAGTCTTTTTAAAATCTTCTGGACTTTCATGAACTTCTTCTAAATTTTGCTCTTTTAAATTTTCTTTTTTTAAAATTATATTAGCTAAATTAGTTATAGTTTCTTTTAATTCTTTTCTATTTTCAAGAGTTATATCAGCCAAACCTGACTTCATAACTCCAATAGCTGTTCCAAAATCATCTGGGATTTGATCTGTTCCTTTTAAAATATTTGCTGTTACTCTTTTTCCTGAAAAAAGTAAATTTTCTACCGATTTTGCTTCTACAATAATAAAATCGTGATTATAGTAAGAGGATGCATACACGCCACCAGCTGTAGCTCTTGCTGCCACACAAAAAGTTGGGATATTATTTTTTTTAATTTCATTCATTGCAATTATACTTTTTGTCATTCCAGCTAAACCTGTAACACCTGTGTGTACATCAATTCCTGAACTCTGATATATAGCAATCCAAACATCTACTTTTTTTTCTACAGCAAAATTTGCAGCTTTTAAAAAATGTTCGTTTTCAGCCGGGCCAAATCTTCCACCACCAAATTTTGGATTAAAACAAACCACAACTGCTTGTAAGTTAGATATTTTTCCTGAAGCACACATTAAAGCAGTTTTTTGACCTGTTACTTTTTTATACTTTTTAATTTTATCAATATATTTATAATTTTTTGTTTCTGCCTTAACTTCAAAATTTAAAGGATCAGGATTAATGTTTTCAATGGGTTCAATAATTTCATAGGTAGAGTCGAATAAACCATCTAAACGTAACTTTGGAGGTAAATCAAAATGGAAATTACATTCACATATATAAGAATTTGCAACTAAGTCAGGAAGGTACGATATTTTTCTACAAATAGGACAGTTTTTCCAATCAGTTTGTTCCTGCCCAGTAGGCTGTTTTTTAAAAATTCGTTTTACTTTTATTCCAATTTTTTTAAATGATGTGATCCAATTCATGATATTTTATTTCTTAATCTTTTTACCATATTAAATACATTTGTGACAGGATTTTGTCGTTTTCTTATAGATAGTGAAATTTCTTTACATAATGCACTGCCAACTACTAAACCATCAGCTTTTTTTAAGGCAGCAATAGTTTTTAGAGTAATTCCAAAACCAATCACTAAATTTTTGGATTTATTAATTTTTTTAATTTTATTATAGTTTTCTAAAATTTTTTTAGGGGAGGTTTTGAGTTTACCCCCAGTAGTTGATAACATACTTATATAATAAACCATATTATGAGAGTTTTTTATGATTTGTACCATTCTATTTTTTGAAGTAGTAGGTGCTAAGAGTTGAATAAAACTAATATTTTTTTTCTTACATTTTTTTGCAAAATACTTATTTTCTGGGTAAGGCAAATCAACAACAATTAAACCATCGACTCCTGCATTCTTGCAAGAATTTATAAAATCATTTTCACCATATTGACAAATTATATTATAGTAGCCCATAAGAATTACTGGTTTTGTATTTTTAAATTTTTTAAATTTTTTTACTATTTGAAAAACATCCTTTATTTTTATTCCATTTCTTAGAGCCCGATGTGTGCTTGTTTGAATTTGACCACCATCAGCTATAGGCGTGTTATGGGCAAAACCAATTTCACAAATATCTGCATATTTTGAAATAGATTTTAGTATTTCTAAAGATTTATTCTTACTATTATCACCAGCAACGGTATAAGTGAGTAATGCTGGTCTATTTTCTTTTTTACATTTATCAAAAGCTAAAGTTATATTTGCATTCATCTAATGTATTTCCCCAGTCTGCTTTTTATAATGTCTTTATCCTTGTAACTGTCGCCACATGAATTTATACAACAAATAGTATCTTTACTTAGTCGAGGTGCAATTTTTATTACCTCAGCGAAAGCATGGCTTGGTTCTAAAGAAGGACTAATGGATTCTAAAGACGACACCAACTCATAAGCATTTAAAGCTTCTTCATCTGTAGCAGAAGTATACCTTGCTCTTTTTGTATCTTTTAAAAAACAATGTAACGGGCTCACACCACTGTAATCGAGACCAGCTGAAATTGATTCTGTTTCTTCAATCTGTCCCTCAGAATCTTGAACTACATACTGCATTGCTCCATGCAAAACTCCAATTTTAGAATTTTTAGTTAAAGGTGCTGCATGTTTTTTTGAATTTTTAGGTCCACCCGCTTCTATACCAATAAATTCAACTTGTCTTTTATCATAATGCATAAATTCATTCCAAAATCCAAAACTTGAACTACCACCGCCTACACAATTAAATAGTTTTAATCTTTTAGGAATTTTACCAAACTCTTTTTTAATCTGGATTATAAGTTCTCTTGAGATTTGTGATGTACTCCACCCACAAATTTTAACAAATATATTTGGACCGACCGTAGATCCTACACACATATGAGTAGTATCACAGTTAGAAACCCAATATCTCATACATTCACTTACCGCATCTATAAGCGTCTGACTACCAGTATAAACAGGAACTATTTCCGCACCATTCTTTTTCATGGCATCACAATTAGGTTTTTGTCTTTTAATATCTTTTGCCCCCATAAATATTTTACATTTTAGACCAAACTTTTTTGCTGCCATACTTAACATTTTTCCTGCATATCCTGCTCCAGTATCCCCAACTACATATTTTTTTCCTGCCCTTTTAGCAATTAAACAGTGAACTGTTGCATTATAAATCTTATGAGCTCCACCGTTGGCTTCAGAAACAACTTTTGCCCATATTTGAGCACCTCCTAAATTTCTTGATAAGTTTTCTAATTTAATAAATGGAGTAGGTGAACCAACCCAATTTTTAAAGTAATAATCTCTTTCTTTAATAAAATTTTTATCTTTTCTTAGTTTTTTAAACAAAACTTCTAGATCATCTACTGGTTTTTTTAAAGTTTCAGGAATAAAACTTCCTCCAAATTTTCCTCCCCAAAATCCTTTTTTATCATGCTGATCAATTAGAGATATATTTTTTTTTATTTTAATCATAATTTTTTACTTTTTTTAAAAAATCTAAAATTTTTTTAGCTGATTTTATTCCTGGATTATCTTCTAAACCAGAAGATATATCAATTTTTTTTGTAATACTTTGGGCAAGTTCTAGATTGTCAATAGTAATACCTCCAGCTAAAAACCAGTCTTTTATTTGAATATTTTTTAAATACTTCCACTCAAATGAAAAGCTTTTTTCCATTCCAGATGAGTCAAATAAAAATTCATCTGTAATTCCAATGTATTGCTTGTATAGATTTATATCATCTTTTTTTTTAACTTTTATAGCTTTTATAATTTTTTTATTAGATAGCAATTTTATTTTTTTTAATTGTGCAGGCTCACAATCATAGATTTGTAAATAATCAAATTGATCTTTGATTTTTTCAATAAAACTAATTTCTGGATTTACTAATACAGCAACTTTTTTAATATTTTGAGAAACTATGGAAGTAAGTTTTAGAGATTGTTCTAACGATATGTTTCTTGGAGAAGGTGGATAAAATACAAAACCTAAATACTTACAACCTCCAATTTTTTCAATAGTTTGGATAATAGCTTCAGAATTTATGCCACAAATTTTCAATTCTATCGGCATAAATTTATGCTTTTAAAGAGTTTAACACTTTATTTAAATTTTCTATTATGTCACCCTTAATAATACTTCTTCCCATAATTATTTTATTAGAACCATTTTCTAAACTTTCGTTCGGAGTACAAACTCTTTGCTGGTCATCTTTATTATCTGATTTCATTCTAATTCCAGGTGTAAAAATTAAAAGATCTGAACCTATAATTCTTCTTACAGCTCGAGCTTCTTGTCCCGAACAGACCACACCAACATTAATATCTTTTGCCATTTTTGCCATTTTTTCTACTTGTTCGTTTACTGCACTATTAATTCCTATAGTTTTTAGATCTTCATCATTTAGTGCTGTTAATATAGTTACCATCATAATTTTTGGTTTTGATTTAATTTCATTTGCAGCTTGTTTCGCTTTTTCAATCATTAACTTACCACCTTGTCCATGGACTGTAATAAAACCGAATTCTATACCATCTAATGCCTTTATTGCTTTATAAATAGTTTCTGGAATATCTTTTAATTTTAGATCTAACATCAGATTAGTCATTCCTAGATCATTAAATTTTCTAACACCTTCTTTTCCATGTGCATTAAAAAACTCTAGGCCTAACTTAATAGTAAAAATCTTACTTTTAATTTTTTGCGTTATGCTAATTGCTTCTTCTAAGTCTGTTGTGTCTAGGGCAAGAATAATTTTTTTCACTGGCATAAATTATATTTAATAAATATCAGTTATTTTGTTTTCATTAAAATTTTTATTTAAACGATTAAAAAAAACTTTACTAATTTTCCACTTAATTGATTTTCTTTCAGGTATCTGAACTAATTCTGAATTTTTTGGGTTTCTCCCAATTCTGGCTTTTCTTTTTACCACTTTGTAGGATCCAAAACCACGAATTTCTATGTTTTTGTTGTCACGAAGTGCGGATGTAATTTCAAAGAAAATTATCTCTAAGATTTTATCCATATCTTTTCTAAGGATATTTGGATGAAGATTGCATAGTTTTTTTAACAGCTCAGATTTAACCATACAGCTATTATATATTGATTTTTACTTTTTAGGTTTTTTTTTTAATAGTGGTCCAAGTATTTCACCTAATACCCCGCCAGAATCTTTAGATCCGTATTTTTTTACAGCCTCTTTTGTTTGTTTTTCTTCTAAAGCTTTAATAGAAAGTGATACTTTTCTTTTTTCTTTATCCAACTCTGTAATTACTGAATCTAATTTATCACCCTTAACAAATCTGGCTGGACGTTGATTTTCAGGTTCTTTTGCTAGCTGATTTTTTTTAATTAAAATTGTAAAATTTTTCTTACCAACTTGAACATATATTCCATTTAGTGCAGATGAACTAACAACCACAGTTACTATATCATTTATATTTTTGTTAACAAAAAATTCAAAAGGATCATCACTAAGCTGTTTTATACCTAGTCTTATTTTTTCTTCTTGTTGATTTATTTCTAAAATTAGAAATTTTATTTCTTGGTTTTTTTTATAATTTTTTAATTCAGTATCTTTTTCTGAAAAACTTATATCCTTATAATGTATCATACCATCTAGCTCTGTATTTTTTATTGAAACGAATAAAGCATAATCAGTTATATTTTTAATTGTTCCTTCAGATTCATCTCCAACTTTATGATCTTGAGAGAATTTTACCCACGGGTTAACCAAAGTTTGTTTATAACTTAACGAAAGTCTTCTTTTATCCAAATCTTTTTCTAAAAGTTTAACTTGTATTTTTTGTGAACTAGTTAATACTTTACCTGGATGAATATTTTTCTTTGTAAATGAAAGTTCAGACTGATGTATTAAACCCTCTAAACCATCTTCAAGCTTTGCAAAACACCCATAATCTTCTACTTTAGTAATTGTTGCGCTGTAAATTTTTCCAATTTCATATTTACTTATTATTTTTGAATAAGGATCTTCAGTAAGATGTTTTACGCTTACGCTAATTTTTTTTGTATTAGGGTCAATTTTAGTAACTTTTAATTTTATTGATTGCCCAATTGAAAGCAGTTCCGACGGTTTATTAATTCTGCTCCATGAAATATCTGTAATATGCAATAAGGCATCTACACCATTTAGGTCGACAAACACTCCCCATTCAGTAAGATTTTTAACAGTTCCTTGAACTATATTTCCTTCTTTTATTGTTTTTATAATTTTATCTTTATCTTTATCTCTAATTCTCTCTAAAATAGATCTTCTTGATAAAACTATATTTCCTCTTTTTTTATCTAGCTTAACACACTCAAAAGTTTGAGGAATTTTCATTAAATGATCAAAACTTTTTAACGGTTTGAGGTCTACTTGGGAGCCAGGCAAGAAACAAAGACAAGATTCAACATCTACAATAAAGCCCCCTTTGCATCTTGAAATAATAATTCCTTTCACATCTTCTTTGTTTTCAAAAGCTTTTTCCATTTTTTTCCAAGATTTTACTCTTCTAGCTTTTTCTCTGCTAATAACAACATCTCCATTAAAGTTTTCAATTTTTTCTAAAAGGACTTCTATTTTTGAACCAACTTCAATTTTATCTATTTCTTTTGAAAGCTTAAACTCTTCTATTGGTATAACGCCTTCAGATTTTGCAGCTATATCTATAAAAATATGTTTTTGTCCAATACTGCTAACCACTCCAGTAATAATTTCGCCTTCTTTTAATTTTCTATTGTTTAGATCTTCTGAAAGGAGTTTTTCAAACTCTTTATGTGATTCACTTTGACCTTGTTTTAAAATTTCTTCCATAATTATTTAGCTTTCTATCAATTATCTTTTTAACTTTTAGAAAGCACCCTGTTATAGAGAGTCGTGTACTATTTATCAACAATGAATCGTGCCTTTTTTGTAGGGGAGAATATCTCCTGTTTTTGTCAGATTTGTCACGGTTTTTAAGACTTTTTTGCACTTCTTTCAAAGTTATTTTTTTACCAAGTTTTTTTAGTTCTGCTGTTCTTCTTCTACTTCTTTCAAAAATACTTGCAGTAACATAGAATTTGAAAGTTGCATCAGGAATGATTTTGTAAGTTATATCTCTTCCATTTAATATTGAACCATTAAAACCTTTAGGAATTTTATATGCAATATTTTTTTGGAAATCATATACCAATTTTCTTATTTTTGGGTTTTTAGCTATTTTCGATGTAACTTGAGCTACATTATCATCAATTAATTTTTTATCACGTAGACTTTTAAGATTTAGATGTTTAATTATTTTTTTTAAAAAAAAAATTTTATTTTTGGGTTTTTTTTTAATTATTTTTAAAGCGCACCAACGATAAACCTTACCGGTGTCAAGATATCTAAGTTTATAATGTTTTGCTAATCTTAATGCTAATGATGTAGAGCCAGAGCCAGCAGTTGCATCAATTGCGATACGCATTAAATTATTTTTTTTTAATTTCAATTTTTCCTCCTAACTGTTTATTAATTAAAGATAAAAAACCTGGGAATGAAGTGTTAATAGTTTCAAAGTTCTCAATTTTATTTTCAATTCCAGTTAGCAATGAAAAAATAATCGACGACATACAAATTCTATGGTCTCCTTTTGTTTTAGTAAGAATAGATTTAGTTTTATTTTTAATATTTTCCTGTCCAAAAATTACCATACTATTTTTTGTCATTTTACATTTAATACCAACCTGATCAAAAATTTTCTTTGACTCAAGTATTCTATTTGATTCTTTGTGTTTCAAATCTTCAATATTTTTAAATTTCGAAACTCCTTTTATTAAAGCTGCAATGATAAATAATACAGGCAGTTCATCAATAAGTTTTCCAATATTTTTAGATACTAAAATTGGTTTTAATTTGCTGCTTCTTACTATAACTGATCCAACAAGCTCCCCAGACACAGTACGCAAATTTTTAATTTTTATATCTGCATTTATTTTTCTTAAAACTTTCAAAAAAAAAATTCTTGTTTTATTACAAAGAACATTATTAATAATTAGTTTTGAGTTTGGAGTTAATAAAGTCATAGCGATTAAAAACGCTGCTGAACTTGGATCAGAACTTACAATATATTCAAAACTAAAAATATTTTTTTGACCTTCAAGTGAAATTGAATTTCCTTTTGCTGTTTTTTTTACTTTTATATTAGCATCAATTTTTTTTAATAGTATCTCAGTATGATTTCTACTAATTTTTTTTTTATTTTCTTCTATAGTTGTTATGCCTGGAGTTGAAAGAGCAGACAAAAGAATCATACTTTTAATTTGTGCACTTCCTTTATTTTCATTATGTTTCTGCGCTAATGGCATACTTGTACCTTCAATTATAAGAGGAAGTGTTTTTTTATTTTTAGGATAAAAAAAAGCACCTACTTTTTCTAAAGGTTCAATCACTCTTGAAAAATCTCTTTTATTCATTGATTAATCACCAAATAAATAAAATTTATTTGGTAGTGTTGATAACAATCCACAGATTAATCTTGCAAAAGTTCCTGAATTACCAACATAAATTTTTGTTAATTTTTTTTTAATTTTAAATGAATTTAATCCATTACCATAAACGTAATAAATATTTTTTTTTTTTACAATTTTAACACCCAATGACGTTTTTAGAGTATTTATACAATTTAAGACATCTTCAGATTCTAGCAAGTTTTTTATTTTTGATACACCAATACACTGACTAGCTAATAGTATAGTTCTAATAGAACAAGATTTATCACCGGGAATTTCTATTTTTTTATTAAATCTTGTGATTTTTTTATTTATTAGAACAAAATTTTTTTTTTTCATCAAATATTAGATTTTAAAGTCTTCACCAAAATATAATCTTTTAGCATCGTCCGATTTTGCAATTTGGCGAGGGGCACCTTCAGTAACAATAGTACCATTTGCAATTACATAAGCACGGTCAACAACACTAAGAAGTTGCGATGCATTATGATCAGATAACAATACAGCACATCCTCTTGCTTGCAACTTTAACAATAACCCTTTGATATCTTGTATTGATAGTAAATCTACTCCTGCAAAAGGTTCATCTAGCAACAAGACTTTAGGATTATTTATTAAGCAACGTGCTATTTCAGTCCTTCGACGTTCTCCACCAGATAATGCTACAGCTTTAACATCCCTCAAGTGTGTTATTGAAAATTCAGCCATTAATTTTTCAACAATATCTTTTTGAGCCGCCGCACCTTTTTTTACAATTTGTGAAATAGCTAATAAATTCTCGTATACTGTAAGTCCTCGAAAAATTGAAGTTTGCTGAGGAAGGTATGCAATTCCTAATTTTGATCTTTCGTGAATAGCTAAATTAGTTAATTTTGAATTACCTAAAAATATATCACCAAAATCGGGAGTCAAGAGACCCAAAACAATATTCATAAAAGTGCTTTTTCCAGCACCATTACTTCCTAACAAACCTAGCATTTCACCTTGGTTTAAATTAATGTCAATCTTTCTTAAAATAATTCTACCATCAAAAGATTTTGATACACTTTTAGCCGATAATATAGGCTTGGATTTAAATTTTATAATTCGATATTTTTTTATATTTTTCATTGAACTACTTTTACTTTTACCGTCTTATCGTCAAACATAGAAACGTTGAAATTTTTTGTTTCAAAATTATAATCAATTTTATCTGCCTGAATATCTCCTGAAGCATGAATTACTCTTACATTATTATAAATTTTTGCAGTATTTTGGCTTGCTAATAAGTCTAAATTTTCTGAAAAAATTTTGGTGTTTCCATCTGTTGCTCTTACATTTTTTTCAAAAAAGCAATCAAATGTTTTTTTGTTATAAGTTCCTTCATTTGATAGAATGATTACTTCTCTACCATTTCCTAAGTTTAAATTAACATACATATTTTTCATAAAAATAACATTGGGATCTTTTTTTAGTATGTGAGCTTTCTCTGATTTTACAACAAAAGGTTTATCAAAATTATACAAGCCTACATATTCTATATTTTCAAAAGTTGAAGTTTTCCCTTCGCTAGAATTTTTTTCAAAATTTTTGTTAACTTCTTTTTCTATAGCAAATTTATCATTCTTAACATTAGGATAGATTAAATATGTAGCTCCAAACAAGAGTAGACCAATAAGTAGTAAAGTTAATTGGGTTGCTCTTTTTTTATTGTTCACTTAACACCTCGGCTTAAACAGTGATGTAAATGTATTATACCAATAACACTTTTTATTTTTTTATTTATATCTTGATTTTTTGCAACCAAAAGTGAAGTTATTTTTAAGGTGTTCATTTTTTCAATTGCTGAAAGAGCTGGTGCAGAATCTGAAATCCAATTTGGATTTTTTGTACAAATTTTTAAGATTTTCTTTTTATTTAAATTATTCGAATGTCTTCGTAAATCACCATCTGTTAAAATATTAACTTTTCCATTTTTTTCTTTGCAACAAACCAGACCTAATCTTTTTTTATTCATTTCTTTTATTGCGTATAACATAGGTTTATTTGCAGAAATTAATGGAATCTCTCCTCCTTTCGCCATGATTTCTTTTACTAGAATTAAAGATGTTGATAAAGCTCCAGAAGGATGGGCTGCAATAAAATTTTTATTAGTCCATTTTTTTCTTTTCATACAAGAGATTGCAAGAGAATCTCCCCAAGAAAGAAAATTGATTGATGAAGATGTTGGTGCTAAACCATGACCTGCTTCAATAACTTTAGGAAGAAGTATTTTTACAGTAGAATGTTGCATTAGCATAGATGTTGATTTGCAGCTTACACCAATGATTGATACTTTATGTCTATTAGCATATTTTAAAATGCTATTCAGTTCTGAAGATTCTCCAGATACACTAAAAATTAATAATACATCATTATTTTTTTGAATAACTCCTAAACCACCGTGCTGCAAATCATTTGCAGAAAAAGCTACACTGGGTGTACCTAAGCTAGATAGCGTTGCTGAAACTTTTAAACTAACAAGATAACTTTTGCCAACTCCAATTACTAGACATTTACCTTTAATTTTAGAAAGCAAGTTTACTGCTTTTGAAAAATTTGAAGATTTGTTAAAACTTGATAAAAGTTTTTTTAAACCGTTGATTTCAGTTTGGATAGTTTTTTTAGCTATTAATAAATCTTTATTCATTTTTAATGTGAAAATATATCTTCTGTAAATCCTTCTTGGTCTAATTTAATTCTTGTTTTTAAAAATTTAATACAACTATTATAAAGTTCTATTCTATTTTCTCTTACTAGCATCTTATTAAGATCGTCTTTAATTTTGTGCAAATATATTACATCATTACTACAATACTGAAGCTGCCCATCAGAAAGTTTTTCTAATTCTTTATTCCAATCACTTGAGCCAAGTCTTTTATCTAATTTTTTCCCACAAAATTCGAAAACCAAATCTTTTAAACCATGATTTTGAGTATAAGTTCTGCATAACCTGCTAGCTATCTTTGTATCAAAAATATTTTGAATATCACATTTAAGAAAATATTCTAAACCAGAAACATCATATCTTAAATAATGGCCAATTTTTGTAATTTCATTATTTTCTAAAATTTTTACTATATTTTGAGCTTTATAATTTTTTCGATTAGGTTGACAAATATAAGCGTCATTATTTCCTGTGCTTATTTGTATTAAACTTAGTTTATCCCTGTGTGGAATTTGCAATCCTGTTCCTTCTGTATCAATAGCAAGGCTTGAATGTTTTTCCAACTCATTTAGCGCCTTGTCTGAAATGTCATCTTGAAACTTATAAATTTTAGTCATACCTAAAAGCATATATAATGTTAATGTTATCAAAATGCAAAATAATCAGAAAATAATAGCAATTTTTGGGGCAGGTGGATTTTTAGGCAAACATTTAATGCGTCAGATAACTAAGCTTGGCTATCGAGTTAAGGTAGCGACTCGAAATCCTTACCTAAAAGGTTATTTAAAACCACTAGGTAGCCCGGGTCAAATTGAGCTGTTTAAGACAAATATTTTTAATGAGGAAGAAATTAGAAAAGTTTTAAAAAATTGTGATCTTGCTATCAATCTTGTTGTAATTTTATATGAAACAAAAAAACAAAAATTTAACCAAATTCATGCACAATTTCCATTACTATTAAGCAATTTATGTAATGAAGCTGGTATAAAAAAGTTAGTTCATGTTAGCGCACTTGGAATAAAAGAACAACATAGTTCTGAATATATGCAATCAAAACTTAAAGGAGAAAAAAATATTAAAGATGTTTTTAAATCTTCGATAATTTTAAGAC
>Ga0115002_10006372_pt1 | contig 13595 bp, 8 predicted proteins | sample ArcticOcean_MG_C_8_FD_89576 | JGI IMG/M metagenome (GOLD analysis project Ga0115002, IMG submission 89576) | Marine microbial communities from western Arctic Ocean - ArcticOcean_MG_CB11_86 | ecosystem: Environmental > Aquatic > Marine > Oceanic | place: Arctic Ocean: Canada Basin | collected...
CCCCTGCCATCACCATTACGAGCAATGATTGTCATTTCAGCAGTAGGTCCAGATATCGCCCCTTCTGGGGGTTCAATATACACTTGAATCGTCATTGTCTCGCCAGGGTCTAGGAAGGGCATATCATCTGTTAAAGTCAGACCCCATCCAACTGCATCAATAGAAGCAGAAAGGTAAGCGCGAGAAGGTGAGTTTCCCCTTTGGTATAATTCTAATGTGATATTTGAGCCACCTGGGGCCACATCTAGGTCACTACCAGTTGCACGAATAATCCAAAGTGGTTGAGAAATCACTTCAACATCAACAGTAAAAGTTTGTAGTAATAGGCCATCAGATGATAACTCTAATTCAATTGATGCTATGGTGCCATTCCATGCCAATTCTGGAATTGTTAGCGCCAACTCAATTGTACCACTTTGATTGACGTCTAGAGTGCCACTATTCCCATTCCCAATTAACCAGCCAATATGGGTGTCATTACCCTGTAGGGTGAGGGTAAGGCTTGAAGAAACATCTAGAGTATCATCAAAGTTACCAATATTTTCTACCACTAGAGAAAGATAGGTTGAGGTCCCTGGTGTAGTGAACACACTCCCCCCTGATTCAACAGTTCTGTCATTGTCTAGTAGGCTTACATTCCATCGGTGGTCTTGCCTAGCTTCAATTTCCATGACTACAGCATCAACAACTGAGTCGTCCCCCTGTGAGCGAAGTGAAAATTCCAATAACATCCCTTGGCGGGCTGGTGTGTCATGAGGTAGAGTGACTTGAATTGGCACTTGACTCAAACCGGCTGCATTGATTGAGAAGGTTGGAGTGGGGATTGAGAAAATAATTCCGGGGTCATCAGTAAAGTTCTCGTTAGCAATCAATCTGCCAATCAAGTCAAAAGTGTCAGGTCCATTACCTGGGTTTTCTAATTTTAATACTATCCACGTCGGTTCTGAGACATTCATTAAGATGGTTTCTCCCAATGGGCTAATTACTGTAATTTGAGAACGGAATACTTGCAATACCTGCTGTGAGAAATCAAGATTATAACCGCTGAAATTCGATTCGTTCACTGCGAATGGATGAAATTGGGGTGGTGCATCAACAGGTTGGTCTAATGTCAGTGAGCCACTGAAACTTGACCCTGAGATACCGTGACAAGATAGCAAAGTGCTAACTAATTGGCAATCACCACTTGCTTGCCAATTCCAACCGCTAATCAGCATCCCACTAGATTGTAAATCCCAAGACAGATTGTTAGCAGATTGTGGCAGAATACCATCAATACCCCAACTAATGCCGGTTGCTGGAATACTGCGGAAATTGTCGGGGTTGACTGCAACACCATTGGCAACAAATGTAATGTCAATTTCCCGACAGACTTCTTCAGAGCCGGTTCCAATGCAGATTGAAAGGGTTGTTGTAACACTATCACCGAGAGTTGTCGGGCCAGGTACAGGGAGTTTTGCGTGTAGTTCCAACTGTTCGCCTGGTGCTAAGGAGATAAGTGGTAATTCTCCATTTTGGTCGTGTAGTGTGAGGTTACTACCCCATGAGGTTGGGTCCCATGCCCTGTTGCTCACAGTCTCCTCAGCATTCCCAAGATTTTCTACCAATAGCCATGCACTACCTAGTGAGCCAGGCAAGCCATAACCGGTTGTCTCAGCGGTACCAGCTGGTCCTCTAACAGACAGGCCACGCGTCCTATTTGCTTCTACAGGAAGAATTGAGGAAACAGTGATGTTCGCATCTTCATCTAATGTCATAGTAATTGTCAAATGACCATTGTCTGAACCCAGAGCTTCTGCAGGGGCTGAAATTCTCACGGTAGCCGTCCATGGCTGTTCGGGCTCTATTTGAATAGAAGTAGATCCCCCGTTAGATATGTCCAGTACTGTCCAATTATTTGGTAAGGTAGAGTCATCAATTGACATGGTCCAAATTCCTGCTAGACGCCCTGTAGATGAAATTGTGATGTCAACGTCCATACTTGAATCGGGGTCAACTCTAGGTGGGTCAACCGGTATACTGATTGAAACATCATAGGGTTCTACTATCGTAAGCTCTACGGTTTGTTCATCATTATCAAACCGTGATTGACTTAGATTCCCATATGGGTCCACAACGATTCTTGCGCTGTGTGAGCCTAGCACAGCGGTTAATTCAACAGAAAATGAGGAGAATGTGCCACCCGCTGTGGGTGCGACAGGGTCCATTTCTGAAAGTCGGACGGATTCAATAATTACTCCATCATAGTATAGAACTGCATCAACCGCTTCCCCGCTTGAAACAGTACCGACATTTTCGATATAGGCGGTGGCAGTGAATGTCTCACCGGGGTCTGGCTGGCTAGGTGTGAATTGTATCCCTCTGCCATCAATAAATGGCCTAATATCGGGCGCTTCCCGTGAAATCAGGGTATCGCCAATTATGATGTCAAGAGCACCATCGCCATCTAAATCGGCTAATGCTGGCGCTGCCCAAACTCTGTGTGGCAAATCAAGTTCATCAGTCCAACCTGACCCTATACCTGCTTGAGTACCACTATCTCCATCCCATGCCCAGAGTGTGCGGCCAAAACTGACGATGGTTTCAGGTGCCCCTTGTCCGTCTAAGTCAAGATGGAAAGGTGGTGAGACAGCGATCTCATCGTTTGGATTGCCTGAACTTCGGTCCATAAGATGTGAGAACTCTAGTGAGGGGCCAAGGGCTGCTGTGACATCGTGGCACCCAGATACACCTTTTCGGTCGGTGTCAATACGATACCATGTTACCCAACAAACTCTGTCGTCAATACCATCCCCAGTGGTGTCAAAAACATCTGGAGGGGCTTCGCCGAATCCGTTTGTCGCTCTGAAAGACCATAATTCTGAGGCGTCATTGACTTCTAACCCAATGTATTCTGCACCATCTCCCGTACCACCTCCATCAATATCAGTGGGGATAGTAACTACCATTTCTGCTCCCGGTGTTCCATCAAGTTCAGCGACGACTGGACCGGGTAGCCTGATGTGCGGGGAATCGGTATTCCCATCAAGATTGTTGAGAGAAACACCACCCCAGTTAGGAGCGCCGTTTGCACCGTCAAGTCTCCATACCCAAATATTTCCATCACTTGGATTAATTGTTGTTAGCAACACCGCTGAGTGCGTGTCATCTATCTTTACCCATGCTGGGTCAGATGGAATCTCTCCATAGTCAAGGCTGACTTGCCATATCGGACTTGGCACACCTCCGGCAATTAATGGCAATGCTAACACTACAACTTGGCTGTCACCTTCGTTGACTAATGAGTAGACAGCTTCTGCATCTCCATCCATGTCTAAGTCCCCAAGTAGAATTTGGGTGCCAACCTGGTGATTAGCTAGGACATAGGGGGATGGGACTGTAATGCCGAGGTCAGGGTCTGTGTATGACCACAATAATTCTGCTGAGTGACTACCACCTGTATTCCATCCAGCCTCACCGCATTGTAAGATTGGCGACCATAATTCGGTGTTGAAAGTTCCTTGAGCGTCATATGCAACAAGAATCTCAAGAGTTGAATCTCCGTTAACATCCAATAGAACAGGTGAAGCCTTTACAGAATCTGTGACTCCAAGGTCAACTTCCCATGATTTCCTGCTAGTATCTCCCTCAATGATACTCAAGAATGAGTGAGTAGAACCGCCAGACTCTCGTTCAGAGATTAGTACAGTAAAGAGGTGGCCGCTACCACAACGCTCGTCTGCATTACCTGTCACAACTATATTGGGGCCAAAATCTCCAACAACTGTCGCTAAACCTTGTGCCCCATAACTGCCGCTTGAAAAATGGGCCCAATTTACTTCAGGGTCATCGATAGTTGCTAATTCTGAAACCGCAGAGACGGGCCCAACACCAGGACCCCCGCTAACACTGTGTATCGGTGCAGTGGCATTTCTTGAGCCATACCTACCAAGTTGAGACCACGCCTCACCCCCATCACTCCACTCGGTAGAACTTTTACCAACGAATGGACTAGAGTTTAGGTCATCCAATTGTGGATTGTGGTTTGTTAGTGGTGCTATTTGCAGCACCATTGAGAAGGTGACGAATAACGCTATGAAAGCAGTTTTCATCCGCAAATTCCTCGCGGCAGGCCCAATCACATACTACTTTGCCCTTTGGCCGCTACTTCAACCTTCACCAAATCCGCTGAGGGTAAAACCCGTTTGTAAAGGCACGTGACCCCTACGGGGGTCACGATGAAATCTTATTCAAGCGAAAGATAATTATCATCAATACTGAGGTTGTAGAATCAAATTGGAAGGTGCTTTTAGGTGACAATTGTTTCGAGTTGAAATACAATACTTTTCCAGCATATGCAGCCTTGTAATCAATTCACTGAAACCGGTTTGCTGATAAAGGGGGAGTAGGTCGGCGAGCCACTGGAAACCTCTCTTCTGGAGGCGTCGCCTGTGAGGGACGGGAGGGTTGTGAACCCTTCCGTTCCAAGGCACACCTCTCAGCGAGCGGTGAATGGAGGGAAAAAAGATGTACACACTTGAAGTCAGAGAAGATACAATCAGAATCCCCGCGGAGTACATCCGCGAGGGTCAATCATTGAGTCAACACGTTGACCGTCTAGCACATCAGGCGTTTGAAGGTAGGTTTGATGATGATGACAATTTCGTAATCGTCACCTACGATCACGAGATGATTGGACGAGGTAGAATCATTCATGGAGATGGTGCAATTTACCAGAATGTTCGTTTCAAAGCCGTACTTTTCCGTCTTGATAGTAACGAGGTTGTTGACGGCGCTGTATCAGAGATTCTTGAATTCGGCGCTTTCGTTCAAGTTGGCCCTCTTGAAGGTCTACTACATAAATCACAAATTCTTGAAGAGCCTGTACAAATCAATCAAAATGAAGGGAAAATTACCGGCAGTCGTTCAGGCGCCCAACTCTCAATTGCAGACCCTCTACGCTCTCGTGTGGTCACACTCTCACTCAACACCCACGACCCCCGCTCATCAAAGATAGGACTTACCTGCAAGCAACCAGGCCTCGGGGCTCACGCATGGTTAGGGGACGGCGGTGAATAATTTGTCAAAGAAAGTTGAACTTGCTTGTGCCGAATGCCACCGAATCATCGAAGTTGCAACAGGAAATCTTGGATGGTGTCTAAAGTCAAACAATGATTTAATTGCTAAATCCAAGAAAGCCTTAGTTCAACTTGTATTCCTTAACAAGAATGGCTTGGATCCTTCTGTTGAAGAGCACAAGGCCTTGGCTAAAGAATTGAAAGATGACATTGAGCGGGTAAAACCAACCAACCCTGAATGCCCATTTTGTCCAGGTGCACATCTCAGTTCCGATTGGCAGGGATATGTCGTGGTGCTCAACCCAAAGCGCTCAGAAATTTCGTCAATACTCAACATTGAGAGAGCAGGAAACTACGCACTAAAGGTAAACGTGCGCTGAAGGTGGGATGATTATGGAAATAGTAGACAGGAAAGAAAACTCATTATTGAGTCGTATTGAAATCAGATTTCAGTTGCGGCATGAACAATTAGCAACTCCAAGTCGGAGTAACCTGCGAAGCAAGGTTGCTTCTCTTGAACCAGGTTCATCAGCATCCAATGTCATAGTCAAAGACGTAACTACACGATTTGGTCAACCTTTGACTACTGGACTGGCATTCATTTATGATTCACCAGAAGCGATGCAGATTGAACCTCAATACATCCTTGATAGGCATGGTGTTGCTACTGAAGATGCACCAGCTGAAAAGAAGGCACCTGCGAAGGTGCCAGATGTTGCACCACCAGTAGAAATTGAAACTGAGGAAGATGTTTCTGGGGGTGAGGAATAATGTCAAACCGTTCAAGCCTATACACTGTTGAAGATGGCAAACTAATTCGCAAAAATAAGTATTGCAAAATATGTGGCCCCGGTGTGTTTCTAGCAAATCATTCTGACCGCACAACCTGCGGTCGCTGTGGCTATGATGCAGGAGAAGGTTCAGTTGCAGTCGCAACCGAATCTACTGAAGAAGTACCAGCAGAAGCCTCATCTGAAGAAGAGTGAAACTCAACTGTGATTGTTGAATTTCACCCACTTTTGGGAATTATTCAATACTAGCAACCCGTCTAATTTGTGGTTGAAAAAGCACACGCCCAAGTCCTTTCTTGCCGTTCGACTTACCTGTTGTTCATCCCAAGTTATATCCTCGCGCCAAGCGATTATCTCCCAACCTCTTTTTGAGAAAACCGCATCACAGAATGGGCCGCCTCCAATAACATCTTCAGTATCATTTTCTGGATCCCATCTGATAATCTCACCGCTTTCAAAACCGATTAACCAACCTCCCTCTCCATCGGTTCTTACTTGGTCAAGAATTCCTTGATGGTGCAAATTACCCTGTGCGATTATTTCACCGGTGCCCCATTCTAAGGCGACCCAACCTGAACCATGCGCCCATAACCAAATGCATTGCTCATTTTTGGAATTAGGATGAGGCGCTGTTGTGACTGCATAGATGACAGATGCATCTGGGATGTGTTCTTGGCTTAACCATTGGATTTCTTCAATGCGCCAAATTTCTTTTGATTGTGAATCAATACAGTAGACTCCTCGGTTATAATTCACAAAACAAATACGGCCATCATGAGATGTTATTCCAAGTGGCTCAGCATCTAAGGAATGACTCCAATCTGCGCCTGCTACAGAAACATCTTGCCCCCTGTTAACCTGTTTAAGTCGTAATTGACTCATGTCTACCCCATCAGTGAATTTTTCATTTAATGGGAGTGCAGCCATCCTAGCGAGCGACAATTCAGGCAGAACCCAAGTTGCAATCATTTTGTCATCAACAACACATGCAGCCTCTATTGAGCTGGGGAATGGCTTCACAGTCTCACTTTTTTGCTCCAATGTATTACAATCAATTGTTGTAATTTCACCGTCTACCCCAATAAGAATGAGTAAATCCTTGTATGGTAGTAATTGGCTTGGGGGGAAAGGAGTTGGTGGGTAGTTAGACATATACTATCTCTCCAAGAAGTGGTAAGGGTTACTCACTGAAGTCCGAGTAACTGTTTTGCGGCATCAAGTGCATTATCTAATCCATCAGGGTTTGAACCTCCACCTTGAGCAAAGGTTGGCTTACCACCGCCTCCGCCTGATATGTGGGTGGAAATCGAATTAAGAATTTCAACAGCATTATGTCTTTCAGATGCCACACAAGATTCAGTGATTGCAACTAGGAGTTTACCTCCGCCTTCTCGAGTTCCAAGGATTGCCACTGTTGGGTTTGATTGGTCTCTAGTTAATTCTCCAACCATTCCGAGCAGTTGGCGCATGTCTCCAGTGCCTTCCATTATCACGTAACGGACACCATCTTTTTCGAAACTATCATCTCCGCCACCACTAGTCCTTAGTCTGACGATTTCAGCCTCAAGATTTTCAATAGTTTTCTTTTGAGATTTCCATTCATCAAAGAACCGTTGAACAGCTGTAGGAAGTTCATCTGCATTTACTCCGAGGACATCTGATGCTTCCGCTAAAAGCTCCTCTTGTTTGCGGGCGTATTCACGCCCAGTCTCCCCTGCCACAATTTGCAGACGCTCTACCCCGTCTTGAACCGCACTACTCCTAATTATCCTGATATCGCCAATTTGGCCCACTTTGTCGTGATGCGTACCTCCGCAAGCCTGGACATCGTGATCACCAATTTTGATGACACGAATTTGCTGATGTTTTGGTGGCCCGCCTTGATATAACTCAAACCCGAATTGAGAATCAGCATCTACTCTGTCTAAAACTAATTTTTCTACTGGTAAATCTTGGCTAATGATTTCGTTAGCATGGTCCTCGATTTCATCTAATTGTGTGCGCGTAAGGCGTTGGAAATGGGTTATATCAAGACGCGCATAACGTTCTCCTTTGTTACTCCCTGCTTGCCAGATATGTGGGCCTAGAATTGCTCTGGCAGATCCTCCAACAATGTGAACTGATGTATGGTGGTCCATCAATTGTAGTCGCCTGTCAACGTTAATTGCCCCTAGTACTGCTCCATCTAGAGGTCCATCTGTAAGGTGTACGACAATCCCTTCATTGATACGTGAGTCTAGAACTTTTACTGCCTTGCCATTAGCGAGTGTACCTGAATCTCCTAACTGCCCACCACCTTCGGGGTAGAACAAAGTTCGGTCCAAAACTATCCCATGAGTTGGAACCCCAGCAACTTCACTTGACAGATTTAATTTTTTCACATCATCTGATGACAGTGGCTTGCAGTGCAGCACTTCTGCATTAAATTCTGATTTCGTATTATCTTGATAATAATCTAGAGATGTTACTGGTAAATCGATGTCATCGGCTAACATTCCATGTGCCTTTTTTCCGCGTGCAGTTTCTTTTGTTTGCTTGGCATGGCGAGCCGCCATATCTGCTGCTAATCCAAGTCTGACAGACAGGTTAGGCCAACCAGCAGATTTTGCAATTTCAACAACCATGTCTGGTTGAAGCCCTCTGCTTTCTGCAAGATTGAACAAGATTTCATCGTCAATTTCTTCGGCATCGGAATCAACACCTTTGAGTGCAGTGCGAACTGCGGCTTCGCCAGCCCTCAACATCTGTACATAACGCTCCTCTTCTAATGCAAGAATGGTTAGGATTCCTTCTCTAGTTTGAGTGAATTGCCGACCAACTAGATTGACATCTAAGTGGTGCTCCGCTAGTTCTCTAAGTGAAATGCCAATTCCTAATTGGTCACGCATTTTCAAGGTCCTTCGTGCTAACATACGTGCAAGATAACCCGCTTTCACATTTGATGGGACAAGGCCATCTCCAAGCATATTACACAGGGCCTGTAGGTGGTCTGGGATTGCATAGATTGCAGATAGTGGTTCAGTTATTGATTTCAACTCATTTAGGTTAATATCAACTCCCCTACTCGTTAGTCTTTCTACTAATTTTTCGTAAAGAGCACTTACATCTGTGCCAACATCAATGTTGAGGATGCCTGCTAACATTGACAACTCTGACAACAGAAGGTCAGCGTCGATGTCTTTCATCATACTTATTCTTGAATCAAATCCCGATAATCCCCTTAGCCAAGTGACTGTTTCGGGGTAAATCGCCTCATAGATAGTAGGGGTTCCTGCTGCTGCCCAACAGAATCTCTCAAGGCCATAGCCGGTGTCAATAATTTGCAAGTCCATCTCGGAGTACCGTTCTCCTTTGATTTCGAATTCTCCTTCGGGGTCTTCCTCTAAACTCATGAACACAAGAGTTGCTAGTTCTAGACCCCCTACAATTACCTCTAATGCCGGACCGGCGTTCCCACCTCCCGACCAAGGGTTTTCTACGTACGTGATAGCGCCTGAATCGATCCCCAGTCGTTCCACAAATAATTCATCACAAAGGCGCACACACTCGTCAATCCAGTAAACTACATCACCATCTTTAGGGCGATTAAAACAGTGATGAGCCATCATTTCAAAAGTTGTTAAGTGCCGTCCTGAACGGCCAACTGCTGCTACATCAGTCAAACGAATGCAGGGCTGAGAAATGGTTAATGGATTCGCGGGCGGTGGTATCACACCACCTGTTACATCGGGTTGGAAATCAGCAATTGATGCGATTGTAAGGTGGATATCATCTCTCCATCGAGCAATTACTGGGTAAGGCTGTACCCTAGTATGTCCTTGTTCTTCAAAAAAGGTGAGGAAGGTCTCTCTCATCTTGTTGAGGAGTGCGCTCCCTCGTTCTGGAAATCCAGAAATTAATGGCTTTCCGATGAAGGTATATTCATCTTCAATAGTGTCACCACAAGTCTCTCTATTTTCATCGCGAGTCCAAAACCATAAGTCCGACACACGGCACTTCTTGCGGACGAATCCAGCATCATGGAAAAAGGGAATATCAATTTCGCCAAATGCCATGCTAACCCCTCTTCTAGTGCCGCGAAAACGAGACAACTCTTGAAGTCAACTAACAGGGTTGGGCGAAAAACGCTTGAACAGGAGGCTTGTGGCAGTCTCTAGATAGGGGGTTATTGCCATGACACTTGAGTGGGAACAGCATATTGAGAAGGTCGATGAAGCGTTGTATAAAATCAACCGCCATGGTTCAATGAGGACTGACGCAATGTTAGTCGCGGACGAAGCACATTTTGCCGCTAGTGGTGATGATCGTTCACCTGGGCAACTTGTCAATACAGCAACCCTACCAGGAATCGTTGGTGATGCATGGGCCATGGCAGATTGGCACTTTGGCTATGGGTTTCCAATTGGAGGTGTAGTGGCTACTGACCTGAATTGGGGTGAGCAAGGTGGGGTGATTTCACCAGGGGGAGTAGGTTTTGACATCAATTGCGGTGTGCGACTTTGTTCAACAGATCTTGAAATTAGCCAGATACCTGACCTTGCTAGATTGGCAAAACACCTTGCCAACCGAATTCCAGCTGGTGCATCAGGGAAAGGAGGGGTTTTGCTTGATAACCAAGAATTACAAGGCATTCTTGAAGGGGGAGCCGAAGCGTCAGCAGACCTTGGTTGGGGATTGCACGAAGATTTGAGCCATATTGAATCAAATGGTATTCTTGAGGGGGACGTACACAATCTTTCTCAAAGAGCAATGAAACGTGGCTCAAAATCTCTTGGTACTTTGGGTTCGGGGAATCATTTCCTTGAGTTACAAGTTGTAGATAGGGTTGAGGACGAACAAGCCGCCAAAGCCTTCGGACTTCGTCTTGGACAAATTTGTGCAATGATTCACACGGGTTCACGGGGATTAGGTCACCAAGTTTGTAGTGAGCATGTCGCTGCTCTAGAGTCAAAATACCGCAATCAAGGTGATAATTGGTACAGTGAACATTGGGACATAAGTTTACCAGACCGTCAACTGGCAGCTGCGCCATTTCACTCAAAGGAAGGGCAGGATTACTTCTCAGCGATGCAGTCAGCAGGGAATTTTGCCTTCGCAAATCGCAGTGCCTTAACAAAAAGATTACGAGACAATCTTGCTCATCATCTCGGAAACGATGATGCAAATGTGAAGGTTGTATACGATGTATGTCATAATATTGCTAAAGTGGAAGAGCATGTGATTCATGGCTCTTCTTGCTCTTGTTGTGTACATCGGAAAGGGGCGACACGCGCTCTAGGTGGAGATCACACTGAACTCGCAGCTCGATTTTCAGGGATTGGTCAACCAGTATTGATTCCAGGTGACATGGGAACTGCTTCTTGGGTTCTAGCAGGCCCCAAGTCCGGTTCAAACGATGCATTTGCATCTTCATGCCATGGGGCTGGGCGTCAACTTTCTAGAGCAGCAGCAAGAAAAAGTGTTGACAGTGAGGAATTATTAGAATCACTAAAGGCGCAAGGAATCCATGTTCATACAAGGACTCCCAATATTTTAGCAGAAGAAGCACCTCAAGCATACAAGAATGTAGATGATGTGATTCGATTAACTTCTCAAGCAGGTCTTGCTAGACCAGTTGTAAGATTGCGTCCACTAGCTGTCATCAAAGGCTAACCAAATTAGGTTAGTTGTTCACATACAATAGCCGTGTTTGGGCTGATTCGGAATAGTTGGGGCGGCTCCGGATTGGACGCCATCTGCTTCTTCTAAAAATACTGTAAGTATAGTTTCTACGAGTTTAACTTGCTCTTCTAACTCTGCTCGTAATTTTTCAACCTGCTCCTGAAGTTCTATCATTTCACCCTTAAGTTCAGTTCGCCGCTTAGTCAAGCTCGTTCCAGTCATGTGCATCCCTAAGGAATTTCTTCCTCAACGGCCATTCAATCGCGCAGGCATATAATGTTTGATGTTTACGAATCGCGGCCGCGCGTGTTTCTCAATAAATGCGATTTCGCGAAATCAAAAAACGTTGTCGCGCGGCCCATCTTCTGATTTCCCCTCTAATTTTGATACTCATGAATAGTTAGAAATCAAGAAAATCTACAGATTTTTCATCTGCCGCGCGATTTAATTAATTTCACCAACTTCAATTAGTGACAATTTTCAGGATGAGATGTAGACTCATTGGTTGTTGTTTTTCCATTCAACTAATTGTTCAACACTCCAACCATTCTCTTTGTAAGACAAGAGTGCATCATCTGGCCAGTCAGGTAACTCCTGCTTAGCGGCTACTAACCACTCCTCATCACTCAATCCAGGTGGTGGGGATTGCTCAGGAAGCGGGGCATCTTCAGGTACGACAGTGGGTTGAGCAGTTACTCCTTCACTTTCCTCTTTGCCGAGCATCTTCTCAGCGTATACCTCAGCATCCTCCCATTCTTCCTCTTCTTCCCATTCTTCGCGGTTGCGCATCATCATTGCTACGATAACTATCGCGACACCGGTTACAATAATCGCTAGTAAGCCTAGAATCATGCCTACATTTGCACCTGCGCCGAATAAACCGCCCTCACTTTCCTTTTCCTGAACATCTATCTGAGGTTGGAGTAATGTAAGGTCTGATTCATCGCCATTCCACATGATATAGAGGTCAGGCATTCCATTATCCCACGCTTCCCAAGAGAATGCGACTACTTGCTTTTGTTGTGGCCCGAGGTTAGTAATATTGTGCAATTCATAGAATTGTAATGTACCATCATCTAATTCTTCAACCAATGTCACATTGAGACTTCCCATAGTTGAACCATTATTCCTGATTGTTGTCTGGATGTACACATTCTTGTATAACATCGGAGTCAAATCATCGATTTCAACTTTTGAAAGAACAGGCTCAAAAACTCTGATAATTAATTGCGGGGCACGTGGTGAATCCGCTGTTCCTTCACCAAATAAATCGTTTCCGGCTCGGTCTTCACCGACCAACCAAACCATCAGTTGGTCCCCTTCCTGCAGTTTAATGTGAGGTGCTGGTGTCATGTCAATATTTGAGGAATATGACCAAATATCTCCTATCACAGTATCATGGGTCAACCATGAATTATCTTGGCTGCCCGGAAGATTTAGCCCACCACGTCTATACACCCAGTGAATGGATACACCATCTTCAGACATACCTCCAGATTCTACAACGTTAATTCTGACATCAACTGTTGATATACGGTCTGTTTCAATGCTTACAAGAATCCCTGGCAGGAATTCTGCAACTGGAGGGGTGCTGTCTATAGTGAGAGAAATACCGGTATAGGATATTGATTCACCCTGGCCAGGAATGTTCAGTATATCCATTATGACTGGAAGGTCGTTGGTTGAAGGGAATCCTACAGGCACCGAAAGGGTGGTGTTGAAGTTGGATTCTGTTAAGTCAATAGTTGCATCTGAAGGGACCCCATTTGCAATCATTATTGTGAACAGTTGTAAGCTCTCTGGGATTTCAACAATAGGGGCTCCTGATCCAGCATAAACTACTTCACCTGTTATTGCGAAAATATCTCCTTTACCAAGGAAAAGTTTTGAATTATTAGACTCTGAAATAGGTTCAGAAAGGTCGTGTAGCATGTCAATATTGACAGTCAGTTTGTTATCTAATTTCCATCTCAAATCTCCTATGTTGTTGACATTGGCAACCGTTTGAGTATCATCTATCACATGGATTCCTGGCATCATCCAGTTATCACCAAATGTTGACGGGAACTGCCAATCTACAACAAAG
>Ga0115002_10006373_pt1 | contig 13593 bp, 14 predicted proteins | sample ArcticOcean_MG_C_8_FD_89576 | JGI IMG/M metagenome (GOLD analysis project Ga0115002, IMG submission 89576) | Marine microbial communities from western Arctic Ocean - ArcticOcean_MG_CB11_86 | ecosystem: Environmental > Aquatic > Marine > Oceanic | place: Arctic Ocean: Canada Basin | collected...
CGACGCTCGATGAGAACACGGACTACCTCTCCAAGATCTATTGTCGCGACGCGAGTGAGCTCTTCGATGTCGCGAAAATTGTGGATTACATGTTGCAAGCACCTGACGGCGAAGGTGACAGCAATGCCATGTTGCGTGTAGTGCGTTTCTTGGAGGACGAAGGTAAATGCCCGTGAACCTTCGACTCCTATGACCATCTTTTTGGTCAATCCGCAGTAGTGGTATAAGGTATGGCGCCCCCGGCTTTGGGGTGATCGGGCTTTGGACGGACACTCTCAAAGCCAAGGCAGAAAAACCAATACAGCAAATATGGGGACTCGCACAGTGAGCAATCAACTTAAGTTTTATATCAACGGTGAGTGGGTTGAGCCCTCAACCTCGCAGACGCTTGACGTGATTAATCCAGCGACCGAAGAGTCCATTGGCCAAATCGCCATGGGCGGCGCGGCTGATGTCGACAAAGCAGCCGCTGCAGCAAAGGCGGCCTTCGAAAGCTATTCGCAAACAACTAAAGAAGAGCGCATAGACCTTCTGCAAGCCATCATTGCCAAATTCGGCGAACGGCTGGGGGAAGTGGCGTCTGCGATCAGCCAAGAGATGGGTGCACCATCGAAGCTAGCCAATGCTGCACAGGCGCCGGCGGGCTTAGGCCATTTCATGACGACGCTTAGTATATTAAAAGATTTTGAATTCGAAGAAGACATCGGCTCATCGCATGTAATCAAAGAGCCCGCTGGTGTATGTGGGTTCATTACGCCCTGGAATTGGCCCATCAATCAAATCGCGTGCAAAGTGGCGCCGGCGCTTGCGGCGGGCTGCACAATGGTGCTTAAACCGTCGGAGGTTGCACCGTTCAACGCCGTTTTGTTTGCCGAAATCATGCACGACGCCGGTGTCCCGCGGGGCGTATTCAATCTTGTAAATGGCGATGGACCAACGGTTGGAGCGGCCCTGTCTGCCCATCCGGACGTCGATATGATGTCATTTACCGGGTCAACCCGTGCGGGCGTTGAGGTCGCCAAGAATGCCGCGGCTACCGTAAAGCGCGTGGCGCAAGAACTAGGCGGCAAGTCGGCGAATATCATCCTCGACGATGCGGATTTTGGAAAGTCGATCGCACGCGACGTTTTTGGGATGTGCACGAACTCCGGTCAATCCTGTAATGCGCCTACTCGTATGTTGGTGCCTAACGCACGAATGGACGAAGCCGCAGCAATCGCCAAAGCGGCGGCGGAAAAGGTTTCAGTTGGTCCTCCGGATGCGGAAGGCACAACGATTGGTCGGGTGGTTTCTGAGGTGCAGTTTGACAAGATCCAGAACCTGATTCAGAAAGGCATCGATGAAGGCGCGACACTCGAAACGGGTGGCACTGGCAGACCGGATGGGCTGAATGCCGGCTATTACGTCAAGCCAACCGTTTTTTCGAATGTGACCAATGATATGTCGATTGCGCAGGAAGAGATCTTCGGCCCTGTGTTGTCGCTCATCGGTTACGAAGATGACGCCGATGCGGTACGTATAGCTAATGACACGCTTTATGGATTGAGTGGATACATTTCGTCCGGGGATCCTGAGCGCGCCAAGAAAGTCGCGCGCTTAATCCGCACCGGCAATATTCATATAAACGGAGCGCCGGCGGATCAAAAAGCGCCGTTCGGTGGCTATAAGCAATCCGGTAACGGCCGTGAGTGGGGTCAGTATGGCTTTGAGGAATTTCTCGAGGTCAAAGCAATCATGGGCTATAACGCCGCCGGTTAGACAAGGCGTCGTGACTTGGGGTTAATTCCAAGTCGCGACAACTCCCCCAATGTCGCTATTAGATTCGGCCTCCATATTGGAATCGGTCAAGGTGGTCTCGCTAGAGCAAGCGGTGGCTGCGCCGCTGTGCACCCGCAGGCTCGTTCAGGCCGGTGCAGAGGTGTTCAAGATTGAGCGTCCCGAAGGCGACTTTGCGCGCTACTACGACACGGCGGTGGCCGGCCAGAGCGCGTATTTCGTTTGGTTGAACGCGGGCAAAAAGTCGGTTGTGTTGGACCTTGCCCAATCGATAGATGTGTCGCACCTATTGCGTCTCATCGAACGCTCGGACGTACTGGTACAAAACCTCAAGCCGGGCGCACTGGCTAAACTCGGCGTGGACTTAGATGTGCTGCGCGCAAAGCAACCCGGTCTGATATCTGTTTCGATCTCTGGCTTTCATCCAGACGGGCCTGGGGCTGCGCGCAAAGCTTATGATCTTTTGATGCAAGCCGAATCCGGTCTGGCCGATATCACCGGCAGTCCGCATGCGCCAGGGCGAGTAGGTGTTTCGTTAGTCGACATTGCCACCGGTATGTTTGCCTATGAGGCAATCCTAGAAGCGTTGCTGGAACGTGCAACGAGTGGTCGTGGCCGGCACATTGATGTGGCATTGTTTGACGCGGCTGCCCAGTGGTTAGCAGTGCCTTATCTCTTGGAACGGTACGGCGGAGCAGCTCCGCAACGCGTAGGTTTGGCGCACCCCGGCATCTGCCCGTATGGCGTTTTCATCACCGGCGACGAAAAACAATTTGTGCTGTCGATCCAGAACGAGCGCGAATGGGAACGCCTTTGCAGAATAGGATTGGATGAGGTGGCGTTGTTCGAAGACCCACGTTGTAAATCCAACGAATCACGGGTTGAACATCGAACGTTCGTCGACGGGCGGCTGCAGGCAGCCTTCACGAAATTCACGTTTGCCGAGATTCGCAAACGTCTCGACCAGGCTGATCTCGCCTTTGCGCCGGTCAACTCCATTGCGGACCTCAAGCAACACGGGGACTTGCGGACCGTCAACGTTCAAGTCGGCAGTGAACAAATTGAACTGCCTCGGCTACCGGGCTCGCATAACGAAGCGAGGAGTGAACGGGACCAAGATGTGCGCGCGACCGTTCCGGAACTCGGTCAACACACGGCACAAGTATTGGAGTGGCTCGCCGAATAATTTGGTTTGCGGCTCCTGTTTCTTTGCACCTGGTGTTAAAGATGCAACCTTGTGGCCACTTCGTCGCTCCCACGTGTAACTAGGCCGAATTTGGTTATTCGTAATGTAAGGCGTTGTAGCGATCTTTATTCCCATCGTTTTGTTTGTGGTCATTGGCGTCTGCGTGGCCTATGAGAGGCATTTCAAGTTCAAGTCGCGCCAAGAAATGCAGTTGACGGTGCGCAGTGCGATCGATTCGGGTCAGCCGCTGTCACCTGAGGTGTTGGCCGATCTTTCGCGCGCGCTGTCTCCACCGCAAAGCGACCTGCGAAAAGGTATTGTGCTCTGCGCAATTGGGCTCGCATTCGTGGTGTTGCATTCACAGTTGGTTAGGAGAAAGCTACTGGACCACTGTTGGGGGTCTCGGCGTTTCCCTTTCTGGCGGGTATTGCGACCTAATCTTGTCGAGAATGGGAAATGATGACGATGAGAAGCGAGTAAGGACATAGCCTTTGCCGCAATTGCTGCGCAAATCAGGGTAGGAGCCGTTCGATACCGAATAGGTAGCGAGCGCGCTCGACGGGTTAGACGAGGAACGCAAAGCGTCATTCTCTGGGCTAGTGCAGCGCCACGAAACGGCTGTGCGCAACCTGTGCCGCGATCGCCGATGAGTTGGCCCAAGATGCGTTCGTGCGCGCCTGGTTGAAGCTAGACACGTTGCAGAACCCGGGGCGATTCTCGAGTTGGATTAAGCAGATCGCATATCGAGAGTTTTTACACAGTGCGCGGCGCGTCAAACTCGAGCAGAAGTTCGCGGCAGACTACGACCAGTAAACGGCCAAAATGGCACAACCGGATGACGAACGGAGGTCGTTATTGGCGCTTTGCACGCCGGTCGAGCGCGAGCTAATGATCCTGCAGTTTGGCTTCGAGTTTACCCAGGATGAAATCGCCGAAGCGCGCAGCATGGCGATCGGAACCATCAATTCTCACGTGCATAGAGCCAAGCAAAAAATGCGCGCTCAATTGCAGGCAAGTGCTGACGGTGAATTGGAGGAGGTTAGTCATGTATAACGATCAGTTGGACGAATTGCTGAAAGAGAAGTTTTCACCCATGCGGCAAGCCCGGGTGAACGGCACGATTGCCACTGACGTGATGCATCGGTTGAACGTTCTGGAGGCGAGGTCCCGCCTGCCGCGTAAATGGGTCACCGGATATGCTCTGACGCTGGGTGTGCTCGTTTGTGTCCCGAGTCTGTAAGGGCTCGATTTGCTGAGTTTGCTTGGAACGGTGGATTGGCTGGCGCCATTTTCCGGATTCGGCGCATTGGATTGGGAATCGATTGTCACAATGGTTGCCGACCCCGCGATGCCTTTCGTTTGCCTGTTGTTATTGATTCCGTGCGGGCTGTTGCTCTTGGCGGACTACTAGATTTGTCGCACACTTAGCCGCTTCATCTTGCGGGCGGCTACATGGCATACGACAACGACAACATTTTCGCAAAAATCCTGCGTGGCGAAGCGGATGCCTTCAAGGTCTATGAAGACGAATACTCGCTCGCGTTCATGGATGTCATGCCGCAAGTCGACGGTCACACGTTAGTCATACCAAAGGACAATGCGGAGGGTTTGTTGGATGCGGATCCTGTATTGCTTGGTAAAACAACACAAACGGTCCAAATGGTCGCTCGGGCGGTTAAATCCGCATTTTCGGCGCCTGGCATCATGGTCGCGCAGCTCAATGGCGAGGCAGCCGGCCAAAGCGTGTTCCATCTGCATTTTCACGTGATGCCAAGGTTTGCCGGTCTAGATTTCTCCATGCACGCCCGTGACATGGAAGACTTCGGCAAACTTGAAGCATTCGCAGAACGCATTCGAACGGAAATAGCCTAATGTCTGAAGCTCCGTCCGGCGAAGAAACCAACGCACAGGACCTTGCGACCGCACTCATCGATGACAAGCGTGAGTGGGCCGAGGCCATCGAAGCGATCTACTCGGAGTTTGGTGGATCAGGTGTGCGCGAAATACTTCGTTCCGTACAAGATCACGCGCTGGGTCTTAACGTCCAGCTCGATGAAGCAACGCTCAACACGCCGTACGTCAATACCATTTTGCCCGATGATCAACCGGGTTATCCCGGCAATATAGATATCGAAGAACGCATTGAAGCGATTAATCGTTGGAACGCGATTGCGATGGTCTTACAAGCGCAAGATCAGGGAACCGGAGTTGGTGGTCACATAGCGACTTATGCGTCATGCGCGACGATGATGGAAGTTGGCTTTAATCATTTCTTCCGCGGACGGGACGGCTTGTCTGAACCGGATCTGGTGTTGCCCCAGCCCCACGCGGCACCCGGTGTCTATGCGCGGGCATATCTTGAAGGCCGCTTGGACGCTGCTCAGCTTGCAAACTACCGTAGAGAACTGGCTCCTGGCGGAGGACTGTCGTCGTACCCGCATCCACGCAGCATGCCAGAGTTTTGGGAGATGCCGAATGCATCTATGGGCTTGTCAACACCAGCTGCGATTTACCAGGCCCGGTTTGCCAAATACCTCGAGAATCGAGGTCTAAAACCGAAGAGTAACTCCAAAATCTGGTGCTTCATTGGCGACGGTGAATCCGATGAGCCTGAGGTCTTAGGCACGATAAACATCGCGGCACGCGAAAACCTGGACAACTTGATTCTCGTCATCAATTGCAATCTGCAGCGTCTTGACGGCCCTGTTCGAGGCAATGGCAAGATCATCCAAGAGCTGGAACGCGGGTTTCGTGGTGCGGATTGGAATGTGATCAAGGTGATTTGGGGTAGCGGGTGGGATGGTTTGCTTGCGCGCGACAAAAACGGCGTACTTCGCAAGCGCATGGACGACTGCCTGGATGGTGACTATCAAATGTACAGCGTTCTTCCGGGTGACGTGCAGCGCGAACATTGGGTTGAAGGCAATCCTGAGCTCGAGCGGATGATGAGTTCGCTGACAGATCAAGAAGTCAAAGCGATAAAGCGCGGTGGCCAGGATCAGAAAAAGGTGTTCGCGGCATTCGACCGCGCGTCGAAGTCGACCGGCAAACCAACCGTGGTACTCGTCAAGACAGTCAAGGGGGATGGCATGGGCACCCAGGGCAAGAATACCGCCCATCAATACAAGAACTTGCCCGCCGCAGAGCGTGTGCAACTTGCTCACGAACTGAACATTCCGATCAGCGACGAAGAAGCCGAGGCCGCAAACTTCTATCGTCCGGCAGATGATTCAGAAGAGGTGCAATATCTCATCGATCACCGTGCTCGTCTTGGTGGCCCGACCCCGCGCCGCGTTGTGGACTGCCCCAGCCTTGCGGCACCGAATTTAAATAAATTCCAAGACTTTCTCGATGGTAACGAGCGCGAAGTGTCGACTACCATGGTGATGGTTCGTCTGTTGGCGAGCTTGTTGAGAATGCCTGATATCGGACAATACGTTGTCCCGATTGTGCCTGACGAGGCGCGCACGTTTGGCATGGATGGCCTGTTCAAAGTGTCTGGGATCTATGCTCCCGATGGACAAAAATATCGTCCCGTCGATGCCGATACGCTCATGCCGTACCGAGAAGCTGCGGACGGACAGATTCTCCAAGAAGGAATCTGTGAAACCGGGGCGATGGCGTCGTTCATGGCAGCGGGCAGCGCCTACGCGGTCCACGGGGTACCGACGATACCGTTCTACATCTTCTATTCGATGTTCGGATTTCAGCGGGTCGGCGACATGATATGGAGCTGCGGCGACATGATGTGCCGGGGCTTTCTGCTTGGCGGGACGGCGGGCCGAACGACATTAAACGGTGAAGGGCTGCAGCATGAAGACGGCCAATCTCACATCTTTGCGAGCACGGTGCCAAACCTCCTGACATATGATCCGGCGTTCGGTTTTGAGTTGGCTCTCATCGTGCGCGATGGCATTCGCCGAATGTATGAAGCGCAGGACGATGTGTTCTACTACATCACGCTTTACAACGAAAACTATACTCAACCCAGCATCGATGAAGTAGCAGAGCGGACCGGTACGACTCGTGAGGCCGTGATTGATGGGGTTCTGCGCGGCGGCTACTGCTTCGCTCGCCATACTTCAAAAAAAGATGCCTCCACAGTCAATTTGTTGGCCAGTGGGAGCATCATGCAGCAGGTGCTAGGCGCCCGCGATCGCCTAGTAGAGTTTGGCCTCAACGTTAATGTTTTTAGCATAACAAGCTTCGTCGAACTCGAAAGGGAGGCGCAAGATTGTCAGCGGCAGAATCGTCTGTATCCATTTGACGAACCGAAGAAGTCCTACCTCGAGCGTTTGTTCGAGGATCAGCCGGGTGTCTTTATTGGCGTTACCGACTACATGAAAAAGTTCGCTGCGGGCATCGCACCCTGGTTGCCGGGACGCTTCGAAGCGCTTGGCACAGATGGATACGGGCTGTCGGAATCGCGCGCGTCGTTGCGCTCACATTTCGAAATCAATGATCACCACATCACCCAAGCCGCACTGGCGGCGTTATACCGAGATCGAAAGATTGATGGACAAACGATGGAAGGGTGGTTGGCAGGCTTGGACATTGAATCGAACAAAGCCAATCCGCGCTTACACTAGCGTCACGACGGTTGAACAGTAGTTGGTTACACGATGGTATGGCCCAGATCGTAGTCTAAGGTGTGGTCCACGCCGTGACCGATGGTTTCGGCGTCATCACATGCATGGACAAAACACTCCAATTCAAGCGTTGTGTGGTTAATAGAAAAGTCGTCCTGCAAAGCTGATTTCACCGCGTCCTTTATGTAATCAGCCCGCGCCCACTCGTCCGGCACAATAACGAGATGGGCATCAAATGCATTTGTATTCTCGTTCACCTGCCACAAACGAACGTGGCGGGTATCGCAGATGCCCGCAATTTTCCGGATTCGTTCAATAACCCGGTTGGTGTCTATGTCGGGCGGGCTGCCTAGCACCAAGATTCGAATAACCACGCCGATTTCGGTCAGGGATTACCATAAGATGTAAGTGGCTATCAGCAAGGTGACGAGCGGATCGAGCAGACGCAAGTCATAGAGCAGGATCAGGCTTGCCGCTACGATCACCGCAATCGACCCTGACGCATCAGCTACGTTGTGCAGGAACGCAGCCCGCATATTCAAACTCTCTTTGGATAGTGGATACGTGAGCCCTGCGGTCACCAGACCAACGATGAGTGCGACCGAGGCGATTACCACAACCAACCATCCGTCAACGGGTGGTGGATTGAAGGAGCGCAAGATCGCCGCATACGCGAGATACAAACCGGTCACGATCAGCGTGGTGTAGTTGATCAGCGCTGCAACTACTTCTGCACGACCGTAACCATAGGTCATGTGTTTGTCGGCAGGCCGCTGGGCGACCTTGCGAGCGACGGTCAGGAACAGGTTGACCGCGATAGCCCAGAAGACTTAGGCATCCCCGGAATCATGCGATGCTGGCGCGGGTAAAGACTGAGGGCAAATGTGAGAAGCTCAAGGTTTGAGTGCACCGGACCTTGTCCAGGAACAACAACGTTGCCACAGCGTATGGGTCGAGCAAGTCGATAATAAGTTCGAAGGGATCGAAGAGTTTTTGAACGGTGGGCCAGAGCCAAGAGAGAAACAATGATCAGCCCGCGATGAAACGATGAGCCGCCCTCGTTGATTACCTGGCCCTTTTCTCAGTCGTTGACACCGCAGCGGCATCGCGCGAGTTTGTTAGCCCGGCAGTCAGCCTGCACGCCGCAGGTTAAGCTCTTGAGTCGCCGCATTGAATGTCTGGTCAGCCGGGTCGTTGCGAAAGACCATTCGCCACATCTCCCGCAATTCGTTGTCAGCGTCGTAGGGCACCCTGCAGTGCATCGAGTTTCGCTCGTCCCAGATGATGAAGTCGCCTTCGCGCCACTGGTGGAGATAGGCCTGTTCACCCGCGGTAGCGTGGCGCATGATTTGCCACGCGGCGCGCTTGCCATCTGTAGGTGGCATGGCGTGGTCTGGGTCCTGCCAGTTCGGGATCAGGGTTTCGAGGCTTTTTAGGCTGAAGCGCAAGCTGCGTTTCTTCGTGTGAGGATGGGTTTGGACCAGCGTATGACGCACGACCGGATCGTCTGGATGTGGCGGCGCTTCAAGGGTGCCGTCGGTTTCCGGCGGCATGTCGTGGGGACCGGTCTGCATGGCGGACAGTTGCGCTGACCGACTCGCGATGGCCGGAATGCCGAGCTTGGCGTTGCCATAGATGATGCTCGGCCGGTATGTACACACGGCCTGATCTGCCAACCGCAACAGATCGGGGGGTAGGCCATCCAGGCCCTTTGAGGCAGATGTGAATCCGGTAGCGCTGTTGCCAGGTTGTTTGCAGTAAAGCGCGGCATAACTCGATGGCCAAGGCAGGAAGGTGGCGTCCGTATGCCACTCCATGAACGCGCACTCCTGCTTGCTGCCGACCCAATCGAGCAAGGAAGCTTCGAGCGTCGAGTCCCAGCCACCGTCTCGGGATAACAGCGGCGCGCCGGTAGTCGCTGCGGGGACATAGTCGGCGTTGAATCGTCCATGCACGTCCTTCGTCGAGCCAAGGACTGACACCGGGCCGCCGTCCGCCGGGCGGTTGGCTCTGGGTCCATTGATCTCGAGTGTCGGAAACCACGCTTTGGCTTGTTCGGCAAGATCGTTTGAAGAGATGCCGCGCATGTCGCGGAACAGCAGCATGCCGTGTTCGTGCAGTGCGTCGAGGAGAGGCACATCGGCGGCACCGGTCGGCCAATCGAGCACTTCGCGCCCGAAATTGCAGTTGGCGATGGCTGCCAGATTCATGGCCTACCTGCCTCGTCACGTGTCCTGTCAAGGGACGTGACCGTCGGGCGCCTCGAAATCAGGTCATTGTGGTCCCACATTGCTGTCACGGTCCTCCTCGAGTGCAGGTCAGGCGACTTTAACCTTTTTAATCGAACCCTACGAAACTCGTTACGTCATCGACGGCTCGTCGGCGTGAAACGACTTCATTCGCAGGGAAGTCCGGAACTGGGTAGCCCATGGCGACGCAGGTTAAAATAACCTGGCCCTCAGGGATCTCAGGATGTTGACGGACAACGGGTGATTGCATGATGCCTTGCCCGTTGATCACTGCACCGAGTCCCATAGACCATGCGGCATTGACCAATCCATTGACCGCGGCGCCGCAATCGAAGATTGCGATATCGTTTTCTGCGAGATCCTCGTCATACGTCACTACGATGGAAACCGGTGCGTCGAATTGTCGAAAGCCGCGCAACACCCAGTCTTGCCGCCGTTCTTTGTCGCCCCAATCGATGCCCATTGCCTCGAATAGCTGGCCGGCAATTTCTTTCTGTCGATCCCGATGCACGCCTTTATAGGCCCCGTGCATGCGAATCTCGCGTGACGGCGCAACGCCTGCCATGGTCCGCTCGGTGTTGCCTTTACGGATCTTGTCTAGGGGTTCACCCGTAACCACATGAAAGTGCCATGGCTGGGTATTCATTGAAGACGGAGCACGGTCCGCTAACGCAACGACTTGTTTGATCAACTCTTTGGGTACCGGATCTGTTTTGTAGCCACGAATACTTCGGCGTCCCCGGATTACATCTTCGAATTCCAATCTCTACCCCGATCACTGAAGGACACAGTAGTTTGGCCTGTTTCGCGAAAAAAGATCAACTGCGTATTGAGCTCACCTGCAAAGCAGAGGATTCTAGCTGGGGGACATTGCGGGGTAGAGTTCACGCCATGCGGATTTTAGGACGCGAGCAGCAGAGCGCAAGAATAGAACGAGGAGGGCAATCGCGATCAGAAGATCCGGCCAGCCGGATGCAAACACCCAAACCGCGAGCGTGGCTGCAATCACGGCCACCCCCTCCATCACATCGTTGCGGGAGCATTCCCAAACCGACGACATATTCACGTCACTATTCCGATAGGGGTACAACAACCCCAAGCACATTAAGTTCGCGGCTAGGTTGAGGGCCGCAGCAATGCCCATGGTTTCAAAGATTGGGGTTTCGATGTTCGAAATCCGCCACGCTATTTGTGATGCGACGACGAGAGCGGCGCCAAAGATCAGCAATCCCTTGAATAAAGCGACACGTGCTTTGGCCGCACACGTCGCACCGATGACAGCCAAACTCAGTGCATATGTCACCGCGTCGCCGAAGTTATCTAGCGCGCCGGATAGCAAAGATGAGGAACCGCTGAAGCTGGCGGCGGTGATCATCATGAGAAAGGTCGTCGCGTTAATGATGAGCACGAGTATCAGTACGCGCCGCTGACGCGCCTCTAGGGCACCAGCGTCGATCTGAACCTGACAGCAACTGTCGGCCACGTAAGTTATGCACCATCTACGAGCATTGTGAAATTGTCCGCCAAAACGTGTCATAAGTCAGCTCATTATGACCCAGATGTGCGACATTCGCGGCGACGGGCGCACTAACATCCGACAGTGACTTGTCCCATCTCACAACGGTAGAATCTCTCAATACCAGAATTCTCGGGTATTCTTCGAGGTGCGTTTGGGCGAACACTCGCCCAATGAGCGGGAGTAACTCAGTTGGTAGAGTCCCTGCTTCCCAAGCAGGTTGTCGCGAGTTCGAATCTCGTCTCCCGCTCCATACAACGCCAAACGCCTAAAGAGGGTGTCGCAAAACACCCTCTTTAGCACCTTGTTCCACTACGCTGCGCTCCGCACTCGCACATCCATGTGCTCTTTTGGCCCAAAATCGACCACGGCTAAGTGTCTGATTTTGGGAAGTATCCTGCCCCGCCGTTTCTTTGCGCAACTTTCGAGTCGATTGGCCTAAATTCGATCAAAATTAAATGATAATCATTAAATAAAATTGATATTCGATATCTATCGATGCCCAATAAGCTCGTCGAAAGGAGGCAAAATGAAGGTTCGCCTAAATCTCGGTGTCGTACTGGCGCAGCGAAAGCGCAAGTTAATTGAACTAGCGAGCGATATTGCGATATCTGTGCAAAACCCATCTACGCTGCGGTCAGGACGCGCTCGGCAATCCGGTTTTCGACGCTTGCGCTGATCTGCGACTCCCTCGACTGCCAACCTGGTGACCTGCTGGAATGTGTAGAGGATTGAAAGATGATCCACTCGACCACGCTTGAAGCGCTATTGCTCAAGGGCTTCTATTTCACGACGGTCCCCCAGTACGCAATGTGGAGGTGTCGCTAGCCATCGGTTCTCAATACGGGCCGATCGTGGTACATGCAAAGAGCCGACTGACCGTCTGACTGTCGTTTTGCAAACGCCGACTGGCACTTTGGCTGGTCATTCTTTCCTCCACCAATCATTCGACCAATTGGTAAGCGATTCTCGGTGATTCACCTAGAGCCCCTGCAAATCGGGCTCTAGGTCGATTCATACCGAAAACGCATCTATTCCGAATATTAAAAACATGGTTCCCAGAGGACAATTGTTTGGCTTGCTTCGATAGTGAAAGCCGTCGAATCCATGGAAACGAACCATGCAAATCTGCCGCTTTTAAGGTTTTAGCACACGATCGGTGATCTTCGGCCTAATCGTTGCGGGGAGTGGATGTGCCACAACGCCGCCGCATTCGCCGACAGAGGCTTTCGTCAAGCAATGCGAGAACCGTTGGTTCATGTGCCGTGCTTCCAGACTTGTCGAGTCAAATTATCGTTTGGCCGCGAAAGTCAGAGACGAATATCGGCGCATGGCGAAGCCATTGGCTAAGCTACCGACATGGTCCGCTTGTTGTGCGGTACGTTCCGCTACGTGCTTCACAGCAGAGATACACATTAAGACTCAGCGGCTCCAGGCGAGTTGTTCGCTGACCTTCAAGGTCCCGATCCCGACGCCCATGGTACTGATGTTGCGCCCGCGAAGCGGCGCACGTCAGTGGGTGATGGGGGAGGAGTACCGGCTTACGCCGTCCGTGCCGGCCGTCGAGGTTAACGACAGTTTTGGCAATCTCTGTCAGCGGCTGGTGGCGCCGGTAGGAGAATTCGCAATCTATACATCGGCTGACGTGAGGGTTGAGGCGCTTACGCCCGTCGACTCAGACGCACCATTCGTTCAGGTCCCGATGTTACCCAGCGAGGTCCTTGAGTTTCTGTTACCGAGCCGCTACTGCGAATCTGATCGATTCGGTGATTTAGCGACCGAGATCGTGGGTCAAAGCCAACCGGGATATGCCCAGGTTGTCGCCATTGCAGACTGGGTCACACGCAATATACGCAATACGCCCGGCAGTAGTACGTATCCGGTATCCGCAACGGAAGTAAACAAGCGCGGCGAGGGGGTCTGTAGTGATCTTGCGCAAATTAGCATCGCACTATGTCGTGCCCTGTGTATCCCGGCTCGGCTAGTCGTGGGGTATCTGCATGCGCTTGAACCAATGGACATCCATGCTTGGTTTGAAGCATACGTCGGCGGCGAATGGTGCACGTTCGATCCATCCAGTCCGCAAGCCAAGCACCCGCGCATCGCGATTGCACATGGTCGCGATAGCGCGGATGTGGCGATCTACAATCAGTGTGGCCCGTTGTTGTTGCCCACGGCAATGACGGTTACGGTCGAAAAGCGAGATGCGCCTTAGAGAAGGTGGTTTTGCGCCACCCTTTCATGGAACAACGCTTCACCACCTTGGTGGTCCCAGCG
>Ga0115002_10006376_pt1 | contig 13590 bp, 6 predicted proteins | sample ArcticOcean_MG_C_8_FD_89576 | JGI IMG/M metagenome (GOLD analysis project Ga0115002, IMG submission 89576) | Marine microbial communities from western Arctic Ocean - ArcticOcean_MG_CB11_86 | ecosystem: Environmental > Aquatic > Marine > Oceanic | place: Arctic Ocean: Canada Basin | collected...
GAAGTCGCCATCGGATATCGCGATCCAACAAACTTTGCCGATGACTTTGCTCCATTCGACCCATTCCTCTCCTACCTCGCCGCCACCACTGGCGATTACTACATCGGTGTCAGTAGCTCGACTAATGCTCAATACGATCCTCACACTGCCGACAGTGGGAATGCAGGAGACATCGGCCCGTACACAATCCATCTAGGTGTCACCGACAAAGGACTACTCGCCGGCGACGGAGTCTGGAACGTTGTGGTCGACACCGGCTCGATCATCGAAAACGCAGACTTCGCCAACCAGCCCACCACGATTGCTGGAACTGTCTGGAACGACGACGGCGACGGACTCCGTACACCTGGCGAATCGCGGCGGGGCAACGTTCTCGTGACACTCTTCGGCTCCGACGAAACCACCGTTCTCAACACAACCACCACGAACGCCAACGGAGAATACACGTTCGGTCTGCTTCCCCCCGGCAACTACATCGTCGGGTTCGACGCGCCGGTCGGCACCCGGTTTACGCAGCTCAATCAAGGATCCGACGACTTCCTCGACAGCGACGCAATTCCCGTCACTGGAAAAACCGGCCTCATCTCAATCGACCTGGGATCGCCCAACCTTTCGACCGACGCGGGGTTGCGTCCCACCACAGTTTCAATCAACGACGTCAGCATCGATGAAGGCTTCAAGGGCCTGGGCAACGTGGCCCAGTTCACCGTCTCACTCTCTGGTGTCGCCTCGCAACTGGTCACTGTCGAGTTTGCAACGCAGGGTGATACGGCGATCAGTGGTGTCGATTTCAATGCCACATCCAACACGCTGTTCTTCCTGCCGGGCCAAACATCGCAAACCGTCTCAGTTCAACTGTTCGGCGATTCCGACGTCGAACCGGGCGAAACCTTTTTCGTCAACTTGTCGACCCCCACAAATGCAACCATCGCCGATGAATCCGGAACCGGAACCATCCTCAACGACGACACCGAGGTCTTCACGCTCACAGTCCTCAGTGCCGCCTTCGATGAAGGCGATTTGGGCGTTCGCACTCCCGTCACCTTAACCGCCTTCCTGCCGCGGCCACTCAATGCCCCGTTACAAGTCCAGTATTCCTTAACCGCCGGAACCATCAGTCTCGACGACTTCCAAGGCGCTCCATCAGGCTCATTCATCATCCCCGCCGGCATCTACCGCTTCGACTTCACCGTCGGTAACATCCTCGGCGACCTCTTCGACGAATCCGACGAAACGTTCGGCGTCGACATCACCGTCGACAACCCCGATGTGCAGCTCGTCGGCGGAAGTCCAACAGTGACAATCCTCAACGACGATGTCCCCTTGGCCGACCCAATCGCCAGCATTCAGTCCGGTGCCCCACAAGTTCTCGAAGGCGGCCCAGGAGAAGTCACACGGGTCCCCTTCACCGTCGAATTGCTCGGTGCACCGCTAGGCGGTGTCGTCACGGTACGAGTCGTCAACGGAAAAACCGACTCAAACGACCACCAGGGATTTGGCGCACTCGGACTGCAACGCACCGTCACTTTCGCTCCAGGGCAAACACAGCAGACAATCTTTGTCGAAGTTCTGGGCGACATCGACATCGAAACCGACGAGATTTTCTTAGTCGAAATCCTCGGTGGAACCGACGGACTCGAACGTGCCATCCTGGCTCCCAGCCCGAACGCCGGGGCCATCATCGCCAACGACGACATCGAATCGACCGAACTGAACGTCAGCAGCGCACAAATCGAAGAAGGCGACGACAACGCCCGACGACAACTCTCATTCGTTGTCACTCGTTCCGGGCCACTCAACGGAACAACTGTTTTCAACTACTCCACCACCATCAACGGCTCGGCCACCCCTTCTGTCGACTTTGAAACCATCTCCAGCAACGAGACGTTCCTGCCCGGCGAAACACAGAAAACCATTTCCGTCGTCGTCCTCGGTGAAACTCAGGTCGAGAACAATGAAACGGTTCACCTCCAGATCACCAGCAGCGACGCCGACGTCATCAACGACCTCGGCGTCGGCACAATCATCAACGACGACACGCTCGTGAATTTCGTCTCAATTCAAGGTTCCAGCGTTCTGGAAGGCGGAACCGGTGCCGAACAAACCGTCTCCATGATCATCAGTCTCACACAAGAACCAGCCGCCCCGGTCACCGTCACCTACACCACAGCCGACGGCACCGCCCAAGCAGGCAGCAATGACTACGAGGCAAAGTCCGGCCAAGTCACGTTCGCTATCGGTCAAGTGCAGCAGGAAGTCTTCATCGTCGTCAATGGCGACCTGGGCGTCGAAAACGATGAAGCGTTCTTCGTGAACATTGTCGACGTCACTGGCCCCGTCACTCTCGATGTCGACCAGGCACAAGTCACAATTCTCAACGACGACACCGACGAGCTGACACTCTCAGTCAGTAATGCAAAGATCGTCGAAGGGGGAACGAACGAAGAAAGCCAGCTCGTCTTCACTATTAACCTGTCGCGCGCGTCCATCGGACCAGTCACGGCCAGCTTTGCCACTGACGACGGAACAGCCACACTGGCTGACTCCGACTACCAGTCTCAATCAGGAACGGTCACCTTCGCCACCGGGGAAATCAGCAAGACCGTGTCCATCGCCGTCAACGGCGATAGCGACATTGAAAGCAGCGAAACGGTTCTGCTGAACATCGGCTTGGCCCTCAATCCCGATGGCTCATCCCCAGCCGAATCGGTCTCGGTCGCCAACGGACAAGGACTGGGCTTAATCAAGAACGACGACTTCGGCGTCCGCACGATTTCAATCGACGACGTTCAGATTCTCGAAGGAGCCACCAACGAACAAACGCTCGTGCAAGTCCCCCTGCACCTTACGTCGCCCGCCGGTGCGGGTATCGATCCGCCGATCGACGTCACACTGCGATTCGTCGATCCGTCCGGAAAAACATCCCAGCGAATCGTCACCTTCGCATCAGGCCAAACCACCACGTCGTTCGACTTCACGGTCATGGGCGATTCGGTCGTCGAGCCTGACGAGTTCGCTTTCGTAACCATCGTCGGCTTCAACGTCCTGGGCCCCAATCCTTACACAACCGTCACCACCAAGGACCAGGCCCTCGTCACAGTTCTTAACGACGACGTTCTGATCAACGAATTGTACGTCGACGACGCAGCCCTCGACGAAGGCGGCCCAGGGGCCAACCCGCGAATGCTCTTCACCGTTCGACTGGCACGGCCCGCCACCGAATTCATGAGGGTCTTCTACACCACCAACCCCGGCACCGCCTCCGGCGAGAACAACCAAGATGGAAAGTGGGATTACATCCCCAAAACGGCCTTCGTCGATTTCCAGCCGGGCGATCAATCCAAAACCGTCGCCATCAAACTTTCCGGCGACCTCGAAGTTGAAGCCGCCGAAACGTTCTTCCTTCGAGTCCTCAATGTGGAGGGAGTCGAAGGAGGCGATGTGGACATCGACATCGTCGACCGTCAGGGAACAGGCACCATTCACAACGACGACGTCAACGAACTCATCCTCACCCTCGGCGACGCGACCATCACCGAAGGGGCGCTCGGCGAATTGCGAACCATCACCTTCGACCTCGACCTCACCGCCCCCGCTGATGAAGAGTTCTCAGTTCAACTCTCGACAACCAACGCCACGGCAACCCACAATGTCGACTTCGGTGACATCCTCAATCAACCGATCGAGTTCGGCATCGGTGATCAGCATAAGACCGTCAGCATGCAAGTCATCGGTGACAACATCGACGAGTCCGACGAGTCGTTCTTCCTGGGAATCGACCAGGTCTCCCTCGCGCGGGTTATCATCGCCGACGGCCAGGGCGTCGGCACAATCATCGACGACGACGTCACTCTCCCCACGATCAGCATCAGCGATGCGATCACGCAGCGGGAAGGAACAGCTGGCAGCGAGAGTTTCTATGTCTTCACCATCACTCTCGATGGCCCGTCCGAGAATGATATCACCGTCGATCTTTCGACTGCCGACGGCACCGCAACCTCTCTCGCCGCAGGTCGCGACTTCTACAAAATCGGAAGTCAGACCATCCTCTTCGAGAAGGGGGACGTTTCTCAGCAAATTGCCGTGCGAGGCCTGGGAGACAACAATATCGAAGCCGACGAGTTCTTCTTCGTCAATCTGCAAAACTCAAAGACATTGGACGACGAGGGCAATCAACTCAGAGACAACCAAGGCAACCTGATCGCCGTACCGATCGGAGACGCACAAGGCCGGGGAACGCTCATCAACGACGACTTCCCCCAACCGCTGGTCTCGATCGACGATGTCTCCCAACTCGAAGGCAACGCCGGAAGAACGACCTACGCCTTCACCGTACGGCTCGACCGACCTTCCGTCGATCCAGTCACCGTGACATTTGAAACCGTCAACGGAACTGCAATCGCAGGCACTTCGGCCGCCAACGGCGATTACCTGCAATCCAGCGGCAGTGTGACATTTGTCACCAACGAAACAGAAAAGACCATCGAAGTTCAAGTCTTCGGCGACATGGCCGACGAACCCGCCGAATCGTTTTTCCTCAACCTGCTCAACGTGACATCCAGCAACGCCATTCTTGACGACGATCAAGGTGCCGCCCGCATCCTCAACGATGACGACCCTGAAGCAGTCGTCTCCGTCGATTCCGTTGCCAAGCGCGAAGGTCAAGACGGCCAAACAACCTTGACCTTCACAATCCAACTCGTCGGCAACCCCGCCAGCGATGTCACGGTCAACTACAACACGGCCCACTTGAGCACCGACGGAGCCGACTATCAGTCGGTCGTTGGAACGCATACCTTCACCGCCGACAGTGGCGAGACGACACATGAAGTTCAGGTGATAGTCACCGGCGACACCAACACCGAAACCGATGAAGAATTCACGATCAACATCTCAGCAGTCGGAGCTTCGCTAGGGAACGCACAAGGCATCGGTACCATCATCAACGATGACGGGTTCATCCCCGACGACATCGGATCACGCATCACTGCCGAACTCACCGAGTTGAAGGCCGAACTCGAATCGCAGGGACTCTCCGACGAAGACATCATCAGCCAACTTTCCGCGTTCGCTGTCCAGCAATTCCAAGCCGCTGGCATCGTCGGCGACTTCTTCATCGGCGTTTTCGACCCGGTCGACTTCGTCGTCACCGATGCCGACGGACGCCAAGCCGGTTTCACTGAGAACACCGGTATCGTCCAAGATGCCCCCAAGGCGTTCCTCTCCGGCAACGGTGCGGTCGAGCTACTGATCGCCCCCGCTGCCGGTTCCCAAGTGAATGTCAACCTGGTCGGTGTCGGCTCGGGAGACTTCCGGGTTGGCTTCTCGCAGGTCTCGACCAACGGCGACGTCACCTCCATCTCGCAAAGCGGCAACGTCACCGGCGGGAACCTGTCGTTGGCCGTCGACTTCACCGCCACATCCACACCATCTCCAACTGCCGCAGCGGCGGCCGTCTTCCCCACCTTCAACGTGGCCTCAGCAGGAGACGGTGCCAGTGGCGATGGTGCCGTCACCTCCACCGGCAATGGCGAAAACGCGGTCGTCTTCTCAACCGAAGCCGCCTCAGCCGTTTCCTCATTGCAGGCATCAAACGTCGAAATCGCTCGCTCCAACGATCCCTACATCCAATTCCGACACTGGTCCAGCAACATCGACGGACACGGCGAGGTCATCTTCGATGCCATTCGAGACGCCGTCGACCTCGCCGAACTCGATGAAATCCCACTCCTCGGCGATCTGCTCGCCGACGATGACGAGAACGAAGAGAACAAAGCCGACGCATTCCTCAATGAATTGTTCTGGTCCGGCCTCAGCCGCAGCCTGCTCGGCCTCCCCAGCGAGGTCTACAACCTGGGCAAGTTCCTCGGCAACCTGCTTCCCAAGCCCGAAGGCGACGACCAATCCGAAGCCGCCCCGGCTAAAGAAGACCGCGCCGAACTCCCCGACGACCGCAACAACAAGAAACGCAAAGTCGCCAAGCTGCCCGAACTCAAAGCCCAACCCGTCAAAGCCAAACCACAGCAGCCCGTCGAGGCAAAGACCGTCGACCAAACCGCCACGGCCACCATCGCCACGACCGATCAGCCGAAAGGCGGCGAAACGCCCGTCGTGAATGCCGACGAACCGACGCAGGAATAGGGCCACCCGCGCGTTAAGAAGGAACAACCATTTTCGGATAGAGGCATAGGGCAGGCAAATCGCTCTAATCTTCCCCCCGACTACGGTCCTCCGAAAATGACGCGATCGCCAAAATATCAGATGAGGCATTTGCTCGGCTGGTTGCCGCTGTTCGTTCTTCCTGCCGCGACATTTCTGCTCGTGCCGGCCGACTGGCCTCGCTGGACGCTGATGTGGTTGTTGTCAGTGGCCATCTACGTTGGCTGCAAATGGTTAACCTGGTACACGGCCCGAGCCAACAACGTGCCGTGTTGGAAACAGGCAGCCTACATCCTCGCTTGGCCCGGCCTCGACGCAGACACGTTCATGAGTCCGACGCGCATTCCCGATAACGCTCGGCCACAAGTACGCGAGTGGTTGTTCGCCGCGACGAAATTAGCAATCGGCCTAATGCTAGTCATCACCGCCATCTGGTGGATGCCGAACGCCAGCACCTACCGGCAAGGCTGGGTCGGAATGGCCGGCATCGTCTTCACGTTACACTTCGGCTTGTTCGATCTGCTCTCTTGTCTTTGGCGAAGTGTCGGCGTCGACGCCCGCCCGCTCATGAATTGGCCGCTGCTCTCCGCCAGCGTTAGCGAGTTCTGGGGCAAACGTTGGAACCGGGCCTTCCGAGATCTCACGCACCGGTTTCTCTTCCGACCGCTCACGTCGCGCTGCGGCCCACAAGTTGCGTTGGGGCTTGGCTTCCTGTTCAGCGGTCTGGTGCATGAATTCGTCATCACCGTCCCCGCCGGCGGTGGATACGGCGGACCAACGTTGTTCTTTCTGATCCAGGGGCTGGCCATCTTTATCGAACGCTCAACCGTCGGTCGAAACATCGGCTTGGGAATCGGCGTTCGCGGTTGGTTGTTCACGGTTTGCAGCATGCTGTTGCCCGTGTATTGGCTGTTTCCCCCGGCGTTCGCCGAGGGGATTATCGTGCCGTTTCTCGCAGCCCTCGGAACCAAGCCATGAACGACATTCTCTCCGAACTCATTTTCGCAGCTGGTCTCTGTCAGTTGGGAATCCTGATCGCCTCGTCGCTGGTCCCGTTCCAACTGGACTGGAAGCAGGAACTGGCCGGGCTACCGTTGTTGCATCGGCAGATGTACTTCATCTACGGCGGCTACGTTGTGCTGGGAATTGTCACGCTGGGGCTGACCAGCCTGATCTGCTCAGCCGAACTCGCCTCCGGCTCGCCCCTCGCCCGCGCATTTTGCATCTACGCCACACTCTTCTGGGGAATCCGCCTCAGCCTGCAAGCCGTTCTGGATGCCAAACCGTTCCTCACCCGTTGGTGGCTGAAACTGGGCTACCACCTGTTAACGGTACTGTTTGCCGGCATCACAGCCGTCTTCGGGTACGCGACCGTACAGGGATTCTGGTTGGAGTAGATTTATTGGGGCGGCCAGGCCACCCCTCGATATCGGTCTTGTCTTCAGTGGCCGGTCTACACTACTATCCTCGCGCACACCTAGAGTTCTCCGCCTACCTGCTGCGACTCCCCCCTGCCATCACCAATCCACCCGCAAAGCGTTTCCCGCTGCGCACACTCCGTTTCCTACTGGAGCCGACTGATGCTCGTCAATCGCCGCCCTTCGATTGTTCTCTTGCGTTCCGCGCTGTTACTGCTGCCGCTGATCCCGGCATTCACTGGATGCTCATCCATAATTGGTGGCCTGCCACTTACTTCGGCGTACTTCTCTTCAGACACACCACGCCCATATAAGGTTCACGGCGCAGTAATTGGCGATTTCGACGCGATTTCGACGAGTTCCGACACTGAGACGAACGAAACCCAGCAGACCGCACCGCCACTGAAATCCAACCGGCAGATGATTTACACAGCTCAGTTCGCCATCGCCACGCCCGAAGTCAACGAAACGATCGACCGGTTCATTTCAGAGGTCGACTCGATCGGTGGATATCTGGAAAGTCGAAAGGACAATCACATCGTTGTGCGGGTACCCGCCAACACGTTCGACCGCGTCGTTGAGGGTATGCCGTCGCTCGGCGAAGTCCTCAGCCGGTCGATCAAGAACGAAGACGTGACGCGCCAACATCGCGATCTCAGACTCCGCATCGAAACGCTTCTCGCCTCGCGGCAGCGTATTCTCCAACTGCTGAAAACGGCTACTGACCTGGAAGGCATTATCAAGCTCGAAGAAAAACTGAGCGAGCTGACGTTACAGTTGGAAATGGCCCAGAGCACGCTGAAGAACTTGGGGGAACAGGTCGCCTTCTCACGCGTTGAAGTCGACTTTAGCACTAAGAGTCTTGGAACAGCCTCCAAGCAGGCAAACCAGAGAAGCACGTTTTCATGGATCAACCAAGTCGGTGCCGACCGAGTGGCCAGCGGCTTTGCCGGTCTTGATACGAAAAACACTTCCACTCGCCACACCTTGGCAACCCTCTGGCCCGGTGCCGTCGAGATGCAACTCCCCGACGGGTTTCTCATGGTCGAACGACAACGCCAGGAACTGAAAGCCGTGACGGCCAACGACGCCCAACTTCGAGTTCGCAAGCTGGTCGCCTCAAAGAATGGTTCCCTCGACTTCTGGTCGACCGCATTGGCAAGCCACTTGGTCGATCGTCGCGGCTACGAACTCGTCGACGATCGCACCGTCCGCGACAAGCAGAACCGGCAAGGTCGTGAACTCACCTTCGACGTGGTCGTCGGAGGAACGCCCATGCGTTATCTGACAACGCTCTTCGTCGATCAACGCCCCTTCTGGTCGCGCACCAACGCCATCCAAGTCATCGAACTCGTCGCCCCGCAAGACGAGTTCCAACAACACGTCGAGAAATTCCACGACGGCCAAGCATGGCGCATCGTGGAAGAGTCCCCACGAACTGATCGACAGATGGCGGAGAAGAACGATCGTTCCCACCGAGCGTCCGCTCGCGGACAGTCACCGGCACGCTAGGCCAAGTTCTTCATCATTCGTTCGCTGAAACAATACAAGCCCGAAGCGCAAGCGAGTGTGCGTTCTCGAACACACTCGCTTGCGCTTCGGGCTTGTATGTTGAGGGCGCGCCTTCAACATTAAATCCGAACGCGACGTTCACCAACGAAGCCTCGCGGAAGGCGCAGCATCTTGTCGCTCCGCGACCCAGCCGAAAAGCGGCCGGGCCACCCGCCAAGTCAATCGATGCGGCGCGGCATGATGTCTCTTGGGCACTCGATTCCAAGACGCACCCAATCCGAGTGGATTACGACAACCGTGATTCGTATCGTCTCACCAATTTGCAGCGACTCATTCACGCCCAACGAAATCACCTCTTGATCCGCAGGAATGGAAGTTTCTTTCGGCAGGATCCGACGAGGCAGATTCGCCGGAGCAGTGATGGCCAAGTCAACGCTCTCCGAAGCGATCCGTGCCACGAGGACGGAGACGTCATGGCCAATGCTCAGCGCTTCGTTGATTGTTCGGGTTAGAACCAGCATAGCGATTCCCGTTTTGCGGGTGTAAGCTTATGCAGTCGAACCACTTCTTGTAAAGTACGACGATACCGAGATTCGAGAGCGTGTGCCATCAATCGAAGGCTTCTCATATGGGCCCAATCAACACAATCGGCATCGCTGCGTTCGGCGGCCTGTATCTGGTATGGGCCGTACTGTTGAAGTTGGACTTGGTGCGGCCAGGTTACGGTGGATATTCCGCTCGAGGTGTGTTCCTCATGGGCGATTCTTGCGTTGAATTGGGCGTTGTCGGCGCGCTTCTGCTCAAGGGTAGTCTTGGAGTCGTGCTCTCAATCTGCATCCTCTTTCTTGCACTGTACGGAGTCCACACGAACTCACGTGCGTGTGCGAAGTGCAGACAAGCAAGAAGTACTCGGACGACGCACGCGGAAGATCAACGGGATGAATGAGGTCGCCGAATCACGCGATGTCGTTCCACATTATCAACTCAAGCAGCCTCCGCCTCCGGCCCGATCGCTTTCGTCCCTTTCGCCGTTCGCGCTTTCAGATCAAACAACCCGAAGATCTCCGCCGCGTTGAGGGAGAGGGACACGTTGGTGTCGTCGCCTTCGCCCAGCACAGCGGCGAAGAGTTCGCGCTTTTGTTGTAGCACGCGGTCGATGCGTTCCTCGATGGTGTCGATCGAGATAAACTTCGTGACGATCACCGGGCTTTTCTGGCCGATGCGGTGGGCACGGTTGATCGCCTGGTCTTCGACAGCCGGGTTCCACCAGCGGTCGAACAGGAAAACGTAGCCGGCGAATTGCAGGTTCAGCCCGACCGCCCCGGTGCCGTAGCTCATCAGTAGGATGTGGCTGTCCGGGTCTTCCTTGAACTGCGTGAGAATCGGCTCGCGTTTTTTTGTGGGCACCCCACCGTGATAGACGAGGCAACCGAACCGCTCCATATCTTCGGCCAGCCAGTCGATCGTTTTCGTCCATTGGCTGAACAGAATCGCCTTCCCACCGCTGGCCGCGATTTCTTCCATGTCGGCCACCAGCCGATCGCGTTTCGCACTTTCGCCGGTGAGTGGATCGCAGTTGGTGATTTGTTTCAGTCGTAGCACCAACTCAAAAACGTGTTGCACGCTGATTGATTCGCCCAAGTCGTTCAGATGAATCACCCCATCCCGTTCGGCCGTCTGGTAGGCGAGTTTCTGGGCCGGGGTGAGTTCCAGATATTCATCCCGATCCAACCGGGGCGGCAGGTCGGTCATCACCACGTCTTTGGTGCGCCGCAGAATGTAGGTCTCTGCCAGTTGCTTGAGTTGACGCAAATCAGGAGTGCCGCGTGGTGGGACGACTTCCAGGAACTCAAACAGCGAGGCCAGTTCCTCGGGGCGGTTTTCGATCGGCGTACCCGTGAGTGCCCAACTTCGCTTGCGAACAACTTCCCGTGCCGCCACGGCCGTGCTCGATTCACGATTCTTGATCCGCTGGGCTTCATCGAGCACCATCAGGTCGAACTTGGGCTGCTCGTCTTCATCCAACGCTTCCATGTCCCGCGAGAGCAGTTCGTAGTTGGCGATGCGGATCGGTATGCCGGGCATGGTCCACAGCATTTTGCGTCGGGCCGCGTCGCCTTCGATGGTCACCAATGGCAATTCCTCGGCCCACATCTTGAATTCCCGATGCCAATTGGGAATGAGCGGTTTCGGGCAAATCAGCAGAATCTTGCGCACCTGCCCGCTGCGTAACAGCAGCCGAATGGCGGTGATGGTCTGCATGGTTTTACCCAGCCCCATCTCATCGGCCAGCAATCCCGACTTCTGCGAAAACAGCCAGGCAATTCCCTCGTACTGGTAGGGAAACGGCTCGAAAGGCATGATTAATTCCTGCCCGACCAGCCACGTCTCTAACGGAGGCTGCAACACGTAGAACAACCGATCCTCGATCGACAACGCGTCGGCGGGCGGCTGCAAGCGAGTCGACTTCTGTTTGGGACGGTCGCCGCCTTTCTTGCCGCTCGGCTGCGGCGGAGCGATTCGTTGGCACGACTCGTCCTGTTCGTGTTCCTCTTTTTCTTCCGGCAGAAATTCCAGGCCGTCGGGAAAGGTCAAACCGAACGTCTGCACTTTCGACCAATGCGCGGTCCACGAGGGGACAAAACCCGGTCGGGCGATCAATCCCAACGGACTTGTCTCAACCTTCGGGATCCGCCGCAGCGCGCCGTTCATACCCGACGCAAACACGTTGGCCGGAATCGTGAGTGAGGTATCGCGGCATGCGGGAGTATCGACTCCGTTCATGCGGCCGCTCCTGGGCGAACGGTTTCCAGCAACGCCTCACGAACCCGCTCGAACGGCTCGCGAAAATCGACGTCCTTAGGAAATTCGTCCTGATGAGATGCAATGATTCGCTCGTCATCGAGATGATCTGCGTGGACACGCACCACCTGTCGTCCGAGTTTCACAGTCGAGTTCGTTCCGTCGGTCGGTGTATCGTCCTGGTCGAGACAGGCAACAGGCATGGGTACGTGATCGCGTACTTCGAGCATTTCACGACGGTCGACAAGCAGGATATGTGGCTTGACGCTGACGCGTTCGATGAGCGTCTTGCCGATTAATTCACCAAGTAGAAACGGCACCAACGTCGGGCCGTAAAGAATCCGCTGCGTGTGGTTCGGCTTCACCGACGTGGTGCATTGAAATTCGAGCGGCCGCCCGAGCCGGCTGGTGACCAACAGACCTCCGACGTATCCACCGTTATCGGTTTCAATGGCCGTTAGGAATCCAATCCGCAATTGATCGTTGCGGGACTTCGACGACATGTTTTTCCCCTCGGTGTCCTATCGATGTTGCGGCGCGCACCGGTTCGGATGATGTCGGTCGCACCAGTTTCAGAATCGACAAGGCATGGCGGGCGACTTGAATGCAGCTCGATTGATCTGTCACACAGCAACTGCGGGAACACATTGATAGACAACAACTTACGCCGAACAAGCATTCATCGGCCGTTGCAATCCGCGCGCGAACCAGCCACGATGTGGGTTCCTCGCGGCAAGAAGCCGCTAGATTGAGGACCGAAACGCTCAGCGCGCGGAGTTGAAGATGCCCAACGTTGCCCCTTTCCCAGAGAACATGCATCGCGACGAGATTCGTCGCGTTCAGAGCGATCGGCTGCGTCACCTGCTCGATGAAATCGTTCCCGCGAACGCATTCTGGACCGAGAAGTTTTCCGCAGCGGGAGTCGAACTGTCTTCGATTTTCGACGTCGCTGATCTGTCGAGGCTGCCGCTAACGATCAAGTCGGAACTCGTCGCCGATCAGGACTCGCGTCCGCCGTATGGCCGGAATCTCACCTACGACCTGGTTGCCTATTCGCGTCTGCACCAAACTTCAGGGACGACCGGTTCACCCATTCGCTGGCTGGACACGCCTGCGAGTTGGGATTGGTTCATGGATTGCTGGGCGCAGATTTTTCGCATGGTGGGGCTGACTGCCGACGATCGGCTGGCGTTTCCATTTTCGTTCGGGCCGTTTATTGGTTTCTGGGCCGGGTTCGAGGGGGCAAACCGATTGGGCAATCTCTGCCTGGCTGGCGGTGGAATGAGCAGCGAAGCACGCTTGCAACTCATCGAAACGAATCAGGCGACCATTGTCTGCTGCACTCCGACGTATGCGCTGCGGTTGGCGGAAGTTGCTGAGACAACCGGTGTCGATCTCGCCGGTGGATCGGTCCGCGCGCTTGTCGTCGCGGGGGAGCCAGGCGGCGGCATCCCGGCCACGCGGAAACGCATCGAACAAGCGTGGGGAGCACGGCTGTTCGATCATTGGGGAATGACCGAAATCGGCTCGTTGGCCGTGGAATGTTGTGAAAGCCCGGGCCACCTGCACGTGCTGGAAACCGAGTGCATCGCGGAAATCCTCCATCCCCAGACGTCTGAACCGGTCGACGCAGGAAGTGAGGGGGAACTCGTCATCACCAATCTCGGCCGACTCGGGGCACCGTTGATCCGCTACCGCA
>Ga0115002_10006378_pt1 | contig 13588 bp, 14 predicted proteins | sample ArcticOcean_MG_C_8_FD_89576 | JGI IMG/M metagenome (GOLD analysis project Ga0115002, IMG submission 89576) | Marine microbial communities from western Arctic Ocean - ArcticOcean_MG_CB11_86 | ecosystem: Environmental > Aquatic > Marine > Oceanic | place: Arctic Ocean: Canada Basin | collected...
GCTCCAAGCGTGCGATCAGCATTTGGAAACGTGGCAGTTTCTGTTTATGAGCGAGGAAAGCTTGGTGGTGGGCAAATAGTGTCTGGGAATCGAACGACTCCAGCTCCTGTGGAGACACCACGAGCCAATGTATCGCCTGCAGCGATAGAGCGGGGACCAGTGGCAAACACGCAGACGCCTATACCATCGCGACCGTCAACTTTGCGAACAACGGACAATGTCACTCCACCAAGACGTGGCGGACCGTCGCTTCGCCGCTAGAATTGCGATTCCTTAGCGGCCCGTTTTCCGCTGTCGTTTATTAGCACTATCATTTATTAGTACGGTCATTTGTTGGCACTGCCGTCTTCTATTTGGCGGCGGCGATCAGCGAATCGACGTAGTCCGAGATGTCCTCGGCGTAGTTAAAGCCGTTTTTGCCAAACTCGCCCGCGTCGTTGTTGAAACTCTTGGCGAGTTTTCCATCGGTGCCGTAGACCAGACTGACGGGAATTGATGCCGAGTCGATTTCGGACATGACATCTTCATCGGGTGTCGTCGAAATAAAATTGGCGATCGAGGCGGCTTTCAGTTTGTTCAGTCTTTCTTCAATTCGGGTAACGCCAGATTCGGCAGTTTCCTTCTTTGAACCATAGTAGTCGATGTTGAGCGATCCGCAGACGACGTTGTCTTTGTACTTTGCCGAGAACGCGACGAAATTGGGAAACTCTTTGATGCATTCGCCACATGCTGTGGACCAGACATCTACGACCACGATTTTTCCCTTGTTCGCTTTTACCCACGCCTGAAACTCATCCCAACTTTTGAGTTGGGTGGTAACTTTCGCGGCGGCGGCAGGTGCTGGGCTCGCAGTTGAATTGGGGGTGTCTGCCGGAGCGGGACCACAGCCGCCAATGGTCAGAAGCATGATGAGCAAAGAGTATTTGAAGAGTTTCATGTTTTGCGAGTCCAATGCGGTGTTGGGAGGTGCGGTGCCTGGATTGTTGGGAGCTGTTGAGAACGCGAAAAATAAAAGCCGCGTTGCCTTTTTGTTTGGCACCGCGACTTTTTGTTTGGTTCGTTCGTTCGTCTAAGAAGTCGTACTTCGACTACTTGAGAGCGGCCGTAACTTTCTTGATGACTTCATCAACGTTCAGCTTGGAAGCTTTGCCAACTGCAACGTTACTTCTAACTTTGCTGTTGCTAGCGATGATGATCGTGACTTCAGCTTTCGAGTTCAGGCCGTAATCATCGGGACCGTTTTCGTTTTCGTTAGGAACGACAAACGGGATGTTCTTAGCCGCGGTGGACTTGGCGAGTGCTTTTGCAGCATTGGTTGCTTCGTCTTTGCTTTCGCCAAGAACGTTTACAAACGCGCGAAGTTCGGAATCTGAATTAGCCGTCAGGGCTTTGTCGAGGCCTTTGATCAACGCAATAACCTTGGGATCGGAAGAGCGAGTGAAAACCATGACTTGTGGACGACGACCGTTCTTGCAGCGGTAACAAAGGTTTTTACCAATCGCGACACCATCTTTATCTGCACCGGCGCACTTCGTTACATAGAACGGGCCAATGCCCGCACCTTTTTGCAATCCGCTTTGTAGCTTTTCAGCAGCGTTAGCGAAGGTCACAGCAAAAAGCATTACGACGGCAATTGTGAGAGCTGTCAGTTGTTTCATTGAGGTCTCCTTTGGAAATGAAACGTCGAGGGGGGCACAACATTTGTTGTTTGTGGGAGAAACGCCCTATGCGCTTCTAGTTACCACAGGTGGGAAAAAGGTAGGCGGTCTTAACTTGCGTTCATAATAACAAATTGACACCGCGAGGAAACTAAATCCCTGGAAATTCTCTGCCAACATAATCGCCATCACGTACTGTCGAGTCGGTATGCCATCCCACAATAGTGGTGTTTCGCTAAACATTGCCCATCGGCCTGGTTGGAAGTTATCGATGTGGATCCAGTAGACACATACCCAAATACCCAAATCTGAGTTCGCTGAATTGCGCTAATTGGGTTATGATTTTGCTATAGGACTTACTTCCTCCCGCCTTGAATCACGGACATTTAGCGATGTTTCCCCGCCTTCCTGAATTCATGTTGCAACTCAAATCCACTTCAATTGGGATTCTAAACGGTCGGTCAGCCATACTTTGGATAATACTAGTTGGCACATATCATTTAGCTGGAGAAGAGACTTCGGCAATCGCCACCGCTCAGAATAATTCCGACCGCTCGCCAGTCGGTTTGGTCATCAATGAAGAGGCAGACTGGTTGGCAACCGCCAACGAAACTTCGAACAGTGTCTCACTCCTTCGCGCGAGTACGGGCGAATTGCTCGACGAGATGAAGTGTGGAGATCACCCCGCTGACATCAAGTTAACTCCCGACGGTGAAACTTTGCTCGTCACCGCCAGTCATTCTGGGACGGTCCATTTGTTAGGTGTTGCCAACAACAAGTTGACTCGGCCCGTCACGGTCTATGTTGGCTTTCGTCCTTTAGGTATCGCGATCACGTCGGATGGAGCCAAGGCATTTGTTGGTTTGGTAGCGTCGGGAGAAGTGGCAGAAATCGATATTCGCAAAGCCAAATTGGTGCGGCGAATTCCCGTTGGCAAATGGCCACGTTATTTGACGCTGTCTCCAGATGGTCGACGTTTGGCAGTTGGGCTCAGCGGCGAAGGCCGAATTGCGGTTGTAGATACCAAGTCGGGCGAAGTCCTTTACGACGAAGGGCTCACCGGTGGCATCAATTTCGGTCACATGCAAACCGACCGCAAAGGTGAGTACGCCTATTTCACTTGGATGGTTTACCGCAGTAACCCAATCAATCAAGGCAACATTCGCCGCGGCTGGGTCCTTGCCAGCCGAATCGGTCGAGTGCGATTGGATGGCGCATCGTATCGCGAAGCAATATCGTTGGACGTGGGCGGGATGGCAATCGCCGATCCACATGGATTGGCAATTAGTCCCAACCAAACTCGCTTGGCCGCAACTGCTTCGGGAACTCACGAGCTGCTCGTCTATCGCTTGCCCGATTTGCCGTTTATTGGCATCGGCGGGCCGGGCGATTTGATCGATCGAAAATTGTTGGCCGATCGAGATCTCTTCTATCGAATCCCGCTCGGTGGACGACCGATGGGCGCCGTATTTGCCAGTGACGACAAGACCGTACTCGTCGCAAACTACTTACGCAACTCGGTGCAACGAGTGGACATTGTCGAAAAGAAAGTTATCGCCGAATATCGTTTGGGCGGTGCGAGCGAACCTTCGTTGGCGCGAAAGGGCGCAGCCATATTTTACGATGGCCGCCGCAGCTTAGATCAATGGTACAGTTGCCACACATGTCACAACAACGGCGGCGTCAATGCAAAGCCCATGGACACTCATAACGATGGCACCGAGCTAACGAACAAAACTGTGTTACCGCTGTATCACCTCAATCAAACGAAACCGTGGACCTGGCACGGCTGGCAAACCAGCTTGGACGACGCGATGACCAAGTCGTTTATGTCCACGATGCAAGGGCGAGCGATCAGTCGCGAAGATTCCGCAGCGATACTGGACTACCTCTCTAAACTCGACCCAGGCCCTAACCCTTTCCGCACAGCCGATGGTGGATTATCTACTGCAGCCGTGCGGGGCAAGGCGATTTTTAATAGCAAATCAGCCGCCTGTATCGACTGCCACAACGGTCCCCATTTCACCGATGGCAAGATTCACGACGTGGGGCTGGGATCCGAACGCGATCGCTACGACGGGTTCAATACTCCAGCGCTCACCAGCGTCTACCAAAAAGTTCGGTTTCTCCACGACGGACGGGCGAAGAGTCTGGAGGCCGTTCTCAATAAATATCATTCGCCTGAGGATGTGAGCGGCGAACGAGCATTGAAGGAAGACGAAGTTACCGACTTGATCGAGTACCTCAAGTCGCTGTAGGGATGTCTACCTACCAATCGGTTTGGTCGCTCATGATATGCTTGGATATTTCCTCGACGCTCGTGACGCCATTTCCTAGCTTCAGCAGCGCGGCTTGTTGTAAGTCGACCATTCCTTTCGATTTCGCCAAGTCCTGAATTTCGTCTCGATTGAGTCCTGCGGAAATTGCTTGGCGAATCTCTCGGTCGGCGACCAACAATTCAAACATGCCAGTTAGTCCGATGTAATCGCTGTCACCACCGGCAGGACCATAAACCGAGCCGCCTTCGCCCATCCCAAGTTGTTCTTCAACTCCCGTAAACACGATTCCACCGGAGTCGCCCAAGTCGTAAGAGACTCGAGTTTTTGGATTGAGCTGGCGGATCAATCGTTGTGAGATCACACCCAACAGCGTGCTGGCGAGAAAATAGTTATTGGCTCCGTGAGCGAGCATCGCTTGGATGGCGCTGACCGACGAAGACGAGTGGACAGAGGACAATACCAAGTGGCCGCTGTTGCTCGCCCGCACGGCGATCTCAGCCGTTTCGATATCGCGAATTTCGCCGATCACGATCACGTCCGGCGACTGCCGCAAGGCACCTCGCAGCAATGGGCCAAATCCGAGATCTCGTTTCGGTTGAACTTGGATTTGCCTCACTCCCGCCAGTTCGTACTCCACCGGGTCTTCGATGGTGGTAATCATTCGAGTGCCATCGTTGAGATAATCGAGACAAGCGTAGATGGTGGTCGTCTTGCCACAGCCAGTGGGACCGGCGAAAAGCATTAGTCCACTGGGGCTGTCGAGCATCCCTTTGACCGACTGCAATTGCTTGGGCTCCATTCCCAATTCGTTCAGCGATTGACCTCGACGCTGCCTGTCGAGAATTCGCAAACAAACATCTTCACCGTGAAGGCAGCCAATACTATTGACTCGCAAGTCGATGCGATCGTCGTCTTTTTGGTAGAAGAGCCGTCCGTCTTGAGGCCGCATCTTGTCCGCCAGATCCATATCGGCAGTCGACTTAATTAAGTTGATTAGCTGTGTACCCTGAGCCTGCGGCAAGGCTACGACATGTTCGAGCACACCATGACGTCGCCCTTTTATCTGAATGTGCTCCTCACCCGAAACGATGAACACATCGGACAGTCCGCGCGACACGGCAGTTTGAATCAACTCATCGAATAATTGCGGAGCTTCGAGTGTCGATATCCAGTTTGGATCCCAGGTGTTTATTTCTGTTGGCATCACGCATCCTCACTTTTAGCAGCAATTGCTTTGGCTTCGTCGAAGCTGCCGGCGATCGCCAACACCTGGTCCAAGTGCATCAGGGAAAATATTTTTCCGACAGTTGGCGAGACAGAATAGACCGTCAAGGATCCGCCAGATTCTTTAAATCGATTACTGCATTTCAGCAGGCAACCAATTCTTTCGGAGTTGACGTATTCCAGGGCGGACAAGTCGAGCAAACAGTCGTGCTGCAAAATGTCGCTGCCGTAAGTGCGAAAAAAAAGGCCCGCGAAGGTATCGGCTTCGGCGGTTACATCTGCGGCTAATATGCGAGCATTTCGCAATCTGCCATCGTCTGGCATACGTTCCATGTTCATTGATGTTGTCTCCAGCGGAGCAAAGCTGCCGAACGGCTCGCCGATTTGAAATTGTTGCCCAATTGCAAGAATACGCTGTTCGTTGAGTAAATGTCCAGCAACGACCGTCTCGCAAATACCAGCAGGAAGATTGTAGCAGCCAACGTATCCAAACGGGTCGTCATTTGCCGATCTTGTCGCGGAATTTAGCGGAATCGATTCCGCCATTTGAAACATGCGATGATCAAAACTGCTGGCATCATAGAAACTTAATGGATCGACCTTCGGATTGCGCGCGATCGAATCTGGCTAGCAGAATGGCGGCTCGTCGGCAGGAAAATCAACGCAACAACCTGCCTGGTCTTCCACGAAGCCGTCATCACCATCACATCAGTAAAAATCCGCATTATCGCAAATTGTCGTTATCTTCGGACTTATGTGCACGAAAGCGGAACTGACGCCCTTAGTTTCCTTGCGTGTTGAGGGCGAACCAGATAACATCAATAGATCTATTTAGTGCTTCCCGTCCGTGTAACCGCTCAGGCCATAAGGAGAAACGATGCTTCCTAACACTGCTGAAGCTCGTACACTTGGCCAGACGCTTCCTCGCCGCAAACGGCGAGCTGGAAGCAACGGACGCGGTGCAGATTTCGTTCTTCTGGAGCAGAACCGCGAACTCGATAGAGTAGCAGAGGTAGAAAAAACACCTCCTCTCTATATGGAAGCCGTTCCTTTCAAACGCCCGAACTTTATCGAACGCCAACAGCAACGCGAGAGCTCCGTCGTTCGCTGGTGCCGAAATACAGTTCGTTGGTTCTTTGAAAGTTTCCTCGTGGCGGCACTGGTCGCATCTGTCGCTCAGTTCAGCTAACTGCATTGGCAACAATCAAGCTGAGTTAACTGCATTGATTTAGCCGCTCTGATTTAGCGATATCAAATTCAAGCCCACACGTTTCGACGAAACGTTCGTTGTGAATGTGACCGTTATTCTGGCTCAGCGACTGGAAAGTCGCATCTCGATCGAAGATACTTATTGGTTCCTCACAGTTGAAAGGACCGATATGATTAATCGCCTGTTTTCATTCACACGACTAGTTGTCGTCTGCGCGACGTGCACAATTATATTTTCATCAAGTTCCATGTTGCAGGCCCAAGACGACAATCGCGTTTCAGCGACCGATTTTGGCTTCAAAGCTACCGACTGGCCGTGGTGGCGAGGGGCTCTTCGAACGGGTGTCGCCGACGCAAACCAAAAGGCTCCCGGTAGCTGGTCGAAACAGAATGTGAAGTGGTCGGTGCCGATTCCGGGTCGAGGTCACGGTTCGCCGATTGTCGTTGGCGATCGAGTTTACATCGCATCGGCCGATCTTGAGAAGCAGCAGCAAGCAGTTCATTGTTTAGATCGAGCTACGGGGCGCGAAGTTTGGGAGACGGTGGCCCACGATGGCGGTTTGATCGTCAAAGGAAATAAGAAAGCCTCTTTGGCTTCTTCCACGGTCGCCTGCGACGGTGAACGACTCTATATCAATTTTCTCAACAACAAAGCGATCCATACTACCGCTTTGAATTTGGATGGCGATATTCAGTGGCAAAAGAAGATCAGTGACTACGTTGTGCATCAGGGATTTGGTTCCTCGCCAACGATTTACAAGTCGCTCGTAATCGTCGCGGCTGATAACAAAGGTGGCGGTGCGATCGCTGGATTGAATCGCAAGAGTGGCGAGGTCATCTGGGAAATTGCTCGCCCCAAAAAGCCCAACTACTGTTCTCCTATCGTGATGAATCTCGCTGGTAAAGATCAGCTGATCGTGATGGGGTGTGATTTGGTCAGCGGAATCAACCCGTCGACAGGTGAGAAGTTTTGGGAATTTGAAGGGGCCACCACCGAATGTGTCAGCTCGATGGTCGCCGATGGCAACCTCGTATTCACCAGTGGCGGGTATCCCAAAAATCATATTTCGGCAGTGAAGGCCGACGGTAGCGGGGAAGTCGTTTGGGAAAACAAAACTCGAGTCTACGTTCCATCGATGGTCGCTCGGGACGGCTACCTATACGGCGTTGCCGACGCGGGCGTCGCTTCCTGTTGGAATGCTCAGACCGGTGAAGAACTCTGGAAAGGACGACTCGGTGGAACTTTCGATAGTAGCCCCATTTTGGTGGGTGACAAAATATACGCGATTAACGAGTCGGGAGTTGGCTTTGTGTTTTCCGCCTCGCATCAAGAATACAAACTGATCGCACAAGACAAATTATGCGACGAGGTCTTCGCCACGCCTGCGATTTGCGGTGGCCAGATTTTTGTCCGAGGAGTCGTCAGAGACGAGGGACGCCAAGAAATGCTCTTCTGTCTGGAATAGGCGGCGAACGAGTTTTCAGCTCCATGTATTCGATCCGCTTTACGGAGATCGAGATCACACGTAAGAAACCATCGTTTTTCTTCGGAAAGCGGTCAGATTTGCTTTCTCGAGTCTGCGAATTGACACCCTATTCAGATCTCCGCTATAGCAATTATGGACTGCTTGGATACTTGAACGACGGAACAGAAAAGAGGTGTTGTTCGAGTTCTCTCTCTCTCATCAAAAGTTGGCACAATGAGTCATGGCTATTTTAGTACTGGATGGCGGGCAGCGCTAATTCCAGTGATATTGCTTTCCTTTACGCCGGTGGCGTTTGCAACTGGCTTGCACATCGCCGATCGGCCACTCGAACTGTCGGTGAGTGACAGCTCCTCCTTCGATGCAGTAGGACTCGCCAAAGACGAACGAAGTGAAGTTGAGCCCCAGTACTTTGTGCAAACCTCCAAGCTGCCGCTCCCTATCAAGCCACCATTCCCCGACGGGAAATCCCGCCCGGCGCTTGTCCTGCACGGAGGTTCACATGTCGACATCGAAGGGATGGACGACTATTTCAAAAGCAATGCTGCGTTTTCCATCGAGTTTTGGGTGCGTCCAATTTTCAGCGATGTCGCGACCGGTTGTACTCTTTTGAGCGTGATGGACGAATCTGGATACAACATTTCGTTTCCGGTGAAATTTACTTTGCTGAAGAAACCGACTCAGTCGTAGGGCACTTACCTCAGTGGAATCATTGCTGGTCGGTCGAGTCTTTCGTATGCCAACCTTCGCGGTTGGTGTCACATTGCTTGGGTTTACGATGGCCAAAACGACGACGTATACATCAATGGAAAACGCTGGTCTCATAGTCCACGCCGCAGTTCGATATCGAGTGGCAGGTTTAGATTGGGTTCGCGAGAACTGAGCAACACTGGGCAATTCACAGCCGATGCAACATCGCGACTCGAGGTCATCGATTTCCGGATGTCCAAAGGTGCTCGATACAGTGGCGAAAAGATCGAGCCGCCAATGGATCCGCTGACGGCAGACGCGACGACTATTTGTTTGCTGGATTTTTCGAATCCCAGTAACGTGATCGCCGATCTGTCTGGTAACCAACGGATTGGTCGAGTTCGTGGCGGGCACTGGCACATGGTCGATGCCGCGCGATCGGGCCGGATACTTCCCGATTCGGATCAAATCACTATCCGGGACGTCGAAACGAAAGAGCCTTTCGTGGAAACGCAACCATTGTCTCGACAAACCTCAGGTATAGCGTTATACCGCTCCTATTTAGAGCTGGAAAACACCGGGCAGTTAGTAGCGGCGAATCGCAATTTTACTGCGGAGATGTGGTTTACTGTCAACGGATCGGAGAACTGGAAACTGCTGTCTGCTGCGTCGCCGTCGACATCCAATTTTGTTGGATTGACTCGAAATGGTTGGACTATAAATTACAATTGGAATCCAAGCGTCACCGCGAAACACGCAATCAGTTGGACGGGTCGCCGCGGCGCAATCTCATGGACTACCAAGAAGCCCGCTCAGCGTTGGCGGCATTTTGCTGTTTGTCACGAAGCTGGCACTCTTACAGTATTCCTTGACGGCACGTTTTTTGGTCGAGCGGATACGTCGACACATCGCCGAGCAATCAAGGATGGCTGGCCGCCAACCTCTGGCAACTTAATCATTGGCAGCAAGTCTGCCGGTTCCAGGGAAGGTCGACTGATCGTTCAGAGTTTTCGGCTCTCTTCAAATGTCAGGTACTTCCAAAGTTTTCAACCTCCGGCCGAACTCGCCGACGACAGGGACACCGATTGCCTGCTTCGCTTCGACGGCGGCGTGGATTCACTGCCCGATCTCTCCAACAACGGCCGCAATGGCAAACTCTCGAGTGCAAGTAATGCTTGGGTCGAGTATCAAGCGGACCCGCAAGTTCATCACGTGAATGTGGCGAGAATACTAACGGCGGGCGGACCTAGTGCATCCCTGCCGAGGAACCCAGCCGTCCCAGGTAATCCGAGCACAAGTGGACCTAAGGTCAGACGTCCTGTTCCCGGAACCAACGAGTTGGAAGCGGCTCGTAAAGAGTTTCAAGATGTATTTGGAACCGATATCGAAAAATCGGTGACGGCTACCACCAAGAGATCCTTGGCTCGCCGTTTCAGCGGTTTGGCCGAGGCGACTAACGACTTCGATGCCATTCGCTACGTTCTCTATCTGGAATCGGCCAGAATGGGACTCAAGTCGGGCGATCGACAAACGGCACTACAATCTCTAAATGCCTGTGAACAATACTTCGACTCCGATATGACTCGGCAAGTTTTAGCGGTTTTCCGCGAGTCGCTGAAAACAGTGAGTAAAGGAGACGCGGTTCGTTTTTCAACGGAAGTCATCCGCGAAGTAAAGTCAGCGTTGAAGGAAGAGAAAACTCAAAAAGCGAGTGCTCTTGCTGAAATTGCAAGCGACGCGGCTACAAAGTCTCGCGATACTACGATGAGAAAACTTGCTAAAGAGGCCAAAGATCAGTGTCTCGAAATGGTCGTAGTCATCGATTCCTTTAAGCAAGGACAAGTGACATTAAAGACGAATCCCGCAGATGAAGGAGCGATCGAAGCGGTTGCCTGTTACCACTACCAATTCAAACGAGATTGGAAAGCCGCCTCGGCAGTTTTAACAAAGCATCCGTCGCCCGACGTCCAGACCGCGGTGAAGTCCGAAGTTGACGAAAAACTCGTCGCCACTCCTCATACCCTTGGCGACATCTGGCTAAAACCAATATCAACTCTCAATACCGAACTTGATAAACTGTGCGCCTCTCGCGCCGTTTATTGGTACCAACCTAGCCTTTCTCAGCTCAGCGGCTTGGAACGACTGCAAGCGGAGAAGAAAATAAAGAACCTAAAAGAATTGCATCAACTCAACTAAGCGAATTAGCGAATTAGCGATGAAGCTTAGAAGCTTAGAAGTGAATTACTTTTGCGATCATTGGAAATTTCGAGGCCTGCTCATGGACCTGACAAAATACTATACCGGTTGGCTTAGCATTCCACTCGCCGAATGTCCTCCAACGTACTACCGTCTTCTAAGTTTGCCGATGAGCGCTTCGGCGGCAGAAGTTCAAACCCAAGCCGATCAACTGACTGCAAGTTTAAGTCAACAACTTGCCGGTGAGCACGCGGCTGCGGCAGTTGAAGTGTTGCAAAAGGTCGTCGAGGCCAAGACGACGTTAATGGATCCAGCGGCTAAGGCTAGTTACGATCAGCAATTGTCGGGAGGTGCGTCGGCGATTTTAAGTTCGAATAGTGGCGGCGAGAAACCGCTTCCCCGCCGCCCAGCCGTTGCCGGCGGCGAAATCTGAACCACCGCGAGCAAAACCGATCCCAACTAAATCGGGTCCAATCGCCGTTCCACCACGGTCCGGTCCGATTCCCATTCCCGTTCCAGCAAAGTCGGGTGCAGTTCCGATACCTCCAATTTCCGGCCCTATTCCGGTGCCAGCCAAACCCAGTGCTGCCAAACCCAGTGCTGCCAAACCCAGTGTTGCTGCATCGAGTTCTAGTGGTGCCGTGCCAATTATTGTGACAATTGGGGCGACTTCAGATGGCGGACCGCTGCCACCGGAGTTCCCCGCTTCTGCCAAGTCGGGTTCGGCTATTTCCGGATCGGCGATGGTAGTGGATACGTCTTCGTCCGATGCACCTGAAGATGCTCCGCGACCGGGCAGAAAGAAGCCCAATGCTGCGTTAGAGGTTGCGAAAATTGCAGGAGGCGGAGTAGCCGGCATTGCGATTGCCATGTTGATTTTGGGGTACGGCTTTAGCCGAGGACCTCTGGCGCCAGCGAAGCCAAAACCCGATCCAGAAGTAGTCGTCAACGAGCCGACGGAGCCAGTGCGAGTACAGCCGAGGCCTTCCCGACCCAATCCGCGCCCTCGACCCGAGCCGCGCCCGTTTGTACCTGATCCGTCAGCGATAGAACCGCATCCCATCGTCGAGGATCCAATCGATACTCCCGCGGCTGTCAGTACCGAGTTTGCGCTGCAGTCGGAAGACTACGACGATCGAATGGTGCAGGCTCCAAAGTACGTGAGTGTTGCTGCAGTGGCGAGCGTTCCGAATACGGGAAATCCAACGAACCCGAACCCGACAACAAACCCGCTTCCATCGGCACCTAACTCCACGGGTTCGCGCGACACGAGGTTGCCCGTTCCACCCGATGCCGATCTCGCCAAAGCTCGCGGATTGGTTAGCGACGTTTTCGAAGATCAATTCGCAGCGACCGCGACTCCGCGGGACTTTCAGAATCTCGCTCGTTCGCTGAAGGCGAAGTCGAAGGAAGCTGCCAACAAAGGAGCGGTCCAATACGTTTTACTGGAAGAGTCCGCTACGGCGGCCAGTGAGGGGCACGACGTTGTCTTAGCTGGGTCCGCGTTGGACGAAATTACGTCTGTGTTTCAAGGGAATGTGGTCGACAAGCGCGAAGCCGCGTTGCGCAAGTGTAGCGAAGAAGTGAAAACGACGAAGGAATTTGAGTTGGTTGCCGAGTATTGGATTAAGTTGTTCGACGAGGCAATTGAAAACGATCGAATCGAAGCGGCGGGCAGGTACGTTTCCGAAGCAGGACGAGCCGCGACTCGCAGTCAGAATACCCAACTTCAGCTGTTTGTCAGGAACGGTTCGCGAGTATTCGAGGAGATCAAGCGAGCCTTTGAGAATGCTCAAGCGAATCGCGAAACGTTTCTCGCCAACCCGACTGACCATGTCGCTGCTGCGGGTTGGGGCGAGTATTTATGCATCTACAAGAACGAGTGGGAAGAGGGATTGCCTTTGTTGGCACGGGGTGAGAACGACTACGCAATCGCCGCCAAAGGGGACACCGGCTCTTCGACCAACGCAACGGAAGAACTCGCCGTGGGCGATCAATGGTATAAGTTGGGCGCCGACGAAAAGCGTAAAGTGCCGCAGCGTTTCCTGATGGATCGAGCGGCCTCGTGGTACGAAAAGAGTGCCAAGAAGTTGACCGGGTTTAACAAAGCTAAAGTCGGTCGAAAACTCATTTCCATTCGCGAATCACAGTTGAATTCGTTTGCTCGCACAGTCCCACTTCTCCCTACCGCGACATTTACTAGCAGTATCCGTTGGAAGCGAAACGAAGATCGACTCGAAACATCTAGCTCCTCAAACTCGTACCCTTTGAGATTTTCAGTAGAGTCGGACTCGACCTACGAGCTCACTGGCAACATCGCCTTCGCAACTTGGGTGTCGCCGATAGCAATGGACGTCCCTGTTGGACAAAAAAAACGACTCGTCTTGTCGATCGCTCCACCAGGTGGCCAAAGCTGGCTCGGAAGCAATCAACAACCCCTAGCCGATTTCATCACCAATCCGCAGGTCTTTGCACCCAATCGAGAAAACCTTATTTCCATCAAAGTCATTGCGGTTGGACCGAACGATGTTGCCGTGTTTGTCCGAGCCAATGACGCGTTAGTAATGTCGTGGACGGGAAGTATTGCTTCGCTACCGTCAAGTCGAACGGGCGTATCATCTCGAATTAGGAATTTTTCTCCCAGACCTACAACGACCAGCTACGCCGTAGGCATTGAATTCAACGCAGGTACCAACAATAGCCTGTACCTTCGCAACTGGCATATGAAAATGCTATCGAGTCAAATCAAACGAACGAAATAGATGGAGCACGGGCTTTCAGCCCGTAACCAGCGTTCGTTCAAGCTACGCGCGACCGAGCTCAACTACGGGCTGAAAGCCCGTGCTCC
>Ga0115002_10006380_pt1 | contig 13585 bp, 15 predicted proteins | sample ArcticOcean_MG_C_8_FD_89576 | JGI IMG/M metagenome (GOLD analysis project Ga0115002, IMG submission 89576) | Marine microbial communities from western Arctic Ocean - ArcticOcean_MG_CB11_86 | ecosystem: Environmental > Aquatic > Marine > Oceanic | place: Arctic Ocean: Canada Basin | collected...
GATGGTGATGATCTCGCGGGCGAGGTGTGCGAGGACCAGGAGTGCTGATAGCCGGAGCCGATTTTGAGGACTCACTCTTCGCCGGTGAAATGGGCAACTTCGGTCATCAGGCCGACGATGGTGGGCTGGGCGTCTACTCGTCGCCGAGTGGGAGGGCTGTCCTCGTAGGCCGAGGGGCGCTGGTCGATGGGGACGAAGCGGTGGCGTAGGATCTCGCGCATGACGGCGAGCACTCGGTGGTCGCGGACTTAGCGGGAGACCTCGGTGAGTATCTGCCCGATTGGGCTAATCGGCACTTGAGACCTCGTCCCATGACGGGATTCATATTGCCTCGGGTTAGAGCGAGCGTTTCACTGTTTCGGCGAGGCCGCGGGTGAAACCGACGGTGGCGGCGACGTCTTCGAGTGTGGCGTCGCGGACGCCTTTGACGGATCCGAACTTGCGGAGCAGCGCGCGCTTTCGCTTGGGACCGATGCCGGGGATTGAGTCGAGCACGGACTGGGTGGCTTTTTTACCTCGGAGCTGGCGGTGGTAGGTGATGGCGAAGCGGTGTGCTTCGTCACGGATGCGTTGGACGAGGTAGAGGGCTTCGGAGTCACGGGGGAGGCGGATGGGTTCGGATACGTCCTGGACATAGATCTGCTCGTACTGCTTGGCGAGGCCACAGACGGGGATGTCGGCGAGTTCGAGGTCTCGCATCACATCGAGAACGGCGCTGAGTTGGCCTTTGCCACCATCGATGATGATGAGACTAGGAACGGCGTCCCAAGGGGAGGCATCTTCGAGCTCGAGCGCGTCGAGCGCGTCGAGTGCCTCGATGGCTGCGGTTGACTCGAGCAGTTCGATGAGGTCGGTGGGTGTGCCTGATTCGGTGACAGCGGTGAGCGGGATGACCGCGGGAGTGGCTTCCTCGGTGGGCTCGCTGGCGCGCTGCTGCTTGCGGCGATCGGCGACGCGCTTGAAGCGACGGCCGAGGACTTCGCGCATGGAGGCGAAGTCGTCCTGGCCCTCGACGGTCTTGATGCGGAAGCGGCGGTATTCGTTCGTCACGGGCTGGCCGTGTTCGAAGACGACCATGGAGGCGACGGTGTTGGTGCCCTGGATGGTGGAAATGTCGTAGCACTCGATGCGCTGGGGCTGCTCAGGGAGGTCGAGTTCTTCTTGGAGGAGTTCGAGTGCTTGCTCGGTCTTGTCGCGGTCGGAGATCCAGCGGGCGTGGTACATGGCGAGAGCTTCGCGTGCGTTCTCCTCGGCGGTGGCGACGATGGCACGGCGCTCGCCGCGGATGGGGACAAGGAGGTCGACGGCACCGCCGCGACGGCTGCGCAGCATGATCTCGAGGTCGGGGGCGTCGTCCGGTGAGTTAGAGAGGAGGAGGGTGCGGGGGACGTAGGTTGCAGATTCATAGAACTGGGCGAGGAAAGCTTCCATGACCTCACCATCCGAGACGTCTCCGGTGCCATCGAGCATGAAGGAGTCGGTGTCGGCGACGACGGTGCCGCGAACGAAGAAGGCCTGGACGCAGGTTTCGTCGGCCTGGCGGGCGAGGGCAAAAATGTCGGCGTCGAGCGGTGTGGTGGTGGCCATCTGCTGGCGCTCGGTGACGGTGCGGATGGCGGTGGCTTGGTCTCGGAGGCGCGCGGCACGTTCGAAGTTGAGGGCCTCGGAGGCCTGTGCCATATCGGCGGTGACGCGGTTTAGAACTTCGTCGGAGCGGCCTTCGAGGAAAAGGATGGTTTCGGCGATGACTTCGTCGTACTCCTCTTTGGTGCAGTAGGCGGTGCAGGGGGCGATGCAGCGCTGGATGAAGTAGTCCAGGCAGGGGCGGAGGTCAGTGCCGGTGATTTCCTTTGTGCAGGAGCGCCATGGGAAGAGTTTCTTGACAACGGAGAGTGTGCGACGGACGGAGCCGGCAGAGGCATATGGACCGAAATAGCGAGCGCCATCGGACTCGACTCGCCGGGTAATGGTGACGCGCGGCCACCGGGTCTGCACATCGATTTTGAGGTAAGGGTAGTGCTTGTCGTCCTTGAGTCGGACGTTGTGGACGGGCTGGTGGCGTTTGACGAGGGTGGCTTCGAGGTGGAGCGCTTCGGCCTCGGTGCGGGTGACGACGTGTTCGATGGTGCGGACGCGTTCGGCGAGGGCGCGGACCTTTGGTTCGAGGCTGCGTGAGGAGCCGAAGTAGGAGCGCACTCGGGAGCGAAGGTTGGTGGCTTTACCGATGTAGATCACGTCGCCGGAGGCATCGCGCATGATGTAGACACCCGGCTTTTCCGGGAGTGTGCGGACCTGGTGTCGGACGTGGTTGTTGGTCACGCCCCCTAGGTTACCGCCCGCCTTCGTCGGCCGGTTGTCCCCGTTCCGGGGTTGCAATCGGGTGTTGGATGTGAAGTGGTGTTTCGGCGAGGAAGACGACATGGAATTTGGCATCGTCGGGCTGATCAGCGGAATAAGGGTGTGCGTGACCAACTGCTGGGCGGTGCCTACGATGTCCCCGTCATCGTAGGCGAAGAGGGAGTGGATGTCAGAGGGATTGCTCGAAGGAAGATGGGCTTATAGGAGGTGCCGGTGGGGGAGAAGAGGACGTTGCCGCGCTGAACGTCGGTGGCGACGTTGTTGTGGCCGCAGACGTTGATGCCGCGGAATAGGGCGATGTGTATGACAGGCATCGGTCGATTCGAGCGGGTGGGGGCGTTGCCGCGATGCGGGTGGTCGGGACATGCTAACGGTTGGTGCGGTGATTGTGAGCTAGATGAGTGATTGAAGGCCGTGGTGGGAGTGCTCGACGGCCCTAGCTTAGCTAGCGAATGAGAACTCTCCGGGCGTCAGAAGTGGAGTGCAGATGACGGGAATTGGTGCTCGGGAGATCGAAATTGCCTCGGAACGGGGTGGGGTGCTGTGTGCGCTGCACTGGGTGGATGGCGCCGCCTCTGGCGTTGTGATGGTGGGGGGAGGTGACGGGGGGCTGGATGGGCCGGCCGAGGCGATCTATCCGACGCTGGGGGAGGATCTGGCAGGGCTAGAGATTGCGACGCTGCGGGTGGATTTTCGGGTACATCGGTTTCCGGGTGATGTGGAAGAAGGGGTGGCTGACGTGCTGGCAGGGATGCGGTATCTGCTCGAGTTGGGAGTGGAGCAGGTGGGGGTGCTTGGACATTCGTTTGGAGGGGCGGTGGTAATCGAGGCGGCGGTCGATGAGTCGGCGATCGGGAGCGTGGTGACGCTGGCGACGCAGATGGCGGGGGCACAGCGGGTGGGAGAAATTGCACCTGTGCCGCTGCTGCTAGTGCACGGGCTGGACGATGTGCGGCTGACTCCGGATTGCTCTCGGATGTTGTATCGGATGGCGGGAGAGCCGAAACGGTTGGAGTTACTGGAAGGGGCGACACATAGTCTTCGGCAGCGTCGAGATGATCTTCGGAAGTTGGTGGGGGGGTGGTTTGTCGAGACGTTGGGCTAGAGGGAATGACGACGCTTTGGAGCTTCTTCGTGGCAGTGCAGGATTAGTTTTGATATCAGGTTCTTGTCCGGCAGTCGAAGATCGGTGTGTTGTGAGTGAATTCTCTCGATCTGTCCGGACGACTGTTGATGCATGCTCCCGCTGCCGCGCGGCGGAGGGACCGTTTATGTAGATGCAAGACGGGCGGCACTACTGCATGCGGTGCGCGGGGTGGCTGGTGCGGGCGATGGGAATACGGCCGCTGGTCAGTCGGGCGGGAGAGACGGTGACGCTCTCTGATTTGCTATGGACGGCGTGAGCCCCAGCCTGAGGCTCACTAGGCGATTTCTAGTAGTTCGATTGTGGCACGGTGGCGCTGGGTGGAGTGGTCTCGGTGGGATAGTAGCCCGGCGGGGGTGGTCGAAGGTGGATGGGCGCATACTACTGGTGATCAGAAGTGAGTTGGTGGCGAGGAGGGTTGAGATGACGACTGAACCGAGCAAGACGTACCCGGAACTGAAGGTGATGGCGGAGCAGTTCCTGAAGGATCACCGGCTGGGGGTGCTGGCGACGGGGCGGAAGAGTGGGATGCCTCAGCAGTCGATCGTGGGGTACCAATTCGATGGGGCGGACGTGGTGATCAGCACCGGGGACAACGCGGCGAAGGTGAAGAACATTCGCCGTCGACCGCTGGTGTCGATTGCGGTAACAGATGGGCCGACGTGTGTGGTGGTTTCGGGGGAGGCACGGTTGCTGCAGGGTGCGGAGGCCGAGTCGTACCTGGGAGAGGCTCCAGGGAGCGGTCGCCAGACGGGGACGCCAACGCTGATTGTGTTCGCGGCGGCGAGTTATAGGTGGGCGCGTCTGGAGGGCTAGCGCGGGCGGATGCGCTGCGGATGATCCACCTAGTGACGGAGGCGCTGATGGTCTGGCCGCTGTACGCGTTGGTGGTAGTGAACCAGCGCGCAGACTTGGGCCAGTCGCTCGGGGATCGTGCAGACACGTACCTCGAGAACATCGTCAATAATCGGATGAGTCCATGCTTCGTCTTTCAGGCGACGGTGGTTCGTGACAGGCGTGCGGCTGATCGTCGAGTACCAGCTGAATGCTGGTGCCGTGCTGGATAATCCGTGACGGGTGCTCAAGTTCATGCTGCTGGCGTTTATGACAAGTCTGCTTGGCTACGTACACATGCGGCTGCGGATCGATACGGCATTTGCGTCGCTGGGTAGCCTGACGGATCCGGCGATCGTGGCAACGATTGGGCAGCTGTGGCTGTTCCGGAAGTGGTTGACGCTGGTCTGTCTGGCGACGGTCCTGATGATGATCGTGCTGGGCGCACAGGAGTGGCAGGCGTTCTCGACGTGGCTGACAGTTGTGCGGCTGGTCGTTGTCGGTGCATTCGCGTTCGGGGCGAAGGTCGGTTCGGCGGTTCTAGTCGCGAGTGACAGATGGCTTCGGGAGATGCTGAGGGCATACAGGGGGGTGAAATGGTCGATCTGAAACGGCGGTTGGGAGAGTTTCCTCGGACGGTGCTGATGCGGGGAGCGACGCCGATTGAGACGGCGCCGCGGCTGGGTGAGGCGCTGGGGATTGAGCTGCTATTGAAGCGGGACGACGATACGGGGCTGGCGTTCGGCGGGAACAAGGTTCGGCAACTTGAGTTCTACTTCGGACAGGCACAGGCCGAGAGTGCGGACACGGTGCTAATCACGGGTGCGGTGCAATCGAACTACGTGCGTGTGGTAGCGGCTGCCGCAGCGAAGCTGGGTATGCAGGCGCATGTGCAGCTTGAACAGCGCGTGCCGGGGATGGATGAGACATACCACACATCAGGGAACGTGCTGCTGAACGATCTGCTAGGGGCAGTTCGGCACGACTACCCGGTGGGTGAGGATGAAGAAGGTGCCGACCGGGCGTTACAGAAATTGGCGGAGGAGCTGCGCGAGGCAGGGCGTCGGCCGTATGTGATTCCCTTAGGCCCGGGGCATCCGCCGATTGGGTCGCTGGGTTACGTGGCGGCAGCGATTGAGCTGGTGGAGCAGATGCCGGATCTGTCGGAACGCCTCGGGGCGATTGTGGTCGCCTCGGGGAGTGCGATGACGCACGCCGGGTTGCTGTACGGGCTGCGAGCGTGGGGGCAGCGCGTGCCGGTGCTCGGAATCTGTGTGCGCCGAGCGGCGTCGCTGCAGCAGAGACTGGTGGAGCAGAAGTGCGCGGATCTAGCCGAGCTGATGGGTATGCCGAGGTTCGTCGAGGCGGGCGACGTGCAGGTATTCGATGAGAAGCTGGCCCCGGGGTACGGGCAGTTGAACGATGAGGTATTTGAGGCGATCTCGATGACGGCACGCCTGGAAGGGGTGCTGTTGGATCCGACGTACACGGGGCGGGCGATGGCGGGACTGATCGCGCTGGTGCAGGGTGGTGGAATCGAGGCTGGGTCGCCGGTGATGTTTGTGCATACCGGGGGGGGGCCGGCGGTGTTCGCTTATGAGACTGAGCTGCGGGCGCGGCTGGACGCGGCGGGATAGCGTGCGCGACTCGGAACGCTCTGAACTGCGCGTGTTTGTTTCTTGCCGAGGCCCTTGGCGAGGATGCACCGGGAGTCAGATGAGGCAAAGCGGAGCTTGACGGCTTCCTGATAAGGCTTCCGAATCAGACCACTCGTGAAAGGCCGCCTCGTTTTCGAACTCGAGGACGACGACACGGGAGCCGTCAAGCTTGGTCGCGATTACCTCGACGGCATTGTCGATGATAATTGGCTTGCCTCGGACGCTGGCGCAGGTGGCTAGTTAATTCGCGCAGTGAGTCGATGCATTTCACTCGGGTCGATCAGGTCGTCACGTAGTCGTAGCAGGATTCGACTAGAGCGCGTGTGGCGTCGCGGGTGGTCTTGGCGGGTGAGAAAAGTGTGAGTCGCCGATCATGGGGCGATCTGCTCGGGGCTCCGAGCTTCTGGTCGTGTTCTCATCGGAGGATGCGCGGATGCGGTTTGCCGTGGATCGGCAGGATTCGACGCTGGTAATCACGGTCAGTAGGCGGGAAGTGGATTGAACGCCGCGACGGCGGAAGTACGCAGTCCTTCGAGCTTGTGCTAGATGAGGCGGAGTTTGACTCGCTGGATGTGGTGGTCAGGACCCTTTTCAAGGATGAGGTGGGCGCGGTCCCGGGTGGGGAGGATGTTTTCGTGGAGGTTAGTGCGGTTGATGGTGTGCCAGATATTCCGGGCAGTATCGGCAGCCTGATCCGTCGTGAGCTTAGCGAAGCGGTTGAAGAAGGAGTCGGGGTCTTGGAAGACGGTGGCGCGGAGCTGAAGGAAGCGGTCGACGTACCACTGTTCGATGTGGGTTTCGTCGGCGTCGACGTAGATGGAACTGTCGAAGAAATCTGAGATGAAGGTGGGGACCGGCACGGAGGGGTGGGTGGTGCCGGCCTGTAGGACGTTGAGGCCCTCGATGATGACGATGTCTGGTTGGCGAATGACCTGGAATTCGTTGGGGACAATGTCGTATTCGACGTGGGAGTAGACGGGAGCTGAGACCTCCGGGTGGCCGGATTTGAGGTCGGCCATGAACTGGATGAGTGCGTGGACATCGTAACTTTCGGGGAAGCCCTTGCGGCCGGTGAGTTCGTGCTTCGTGAGTTCGTGCATGGGATAGAGGAAGCTGTCCGTCGTGACGAGTTCGACGGTGGGTGTGCCTGATGATCTGGCGAGCAGCTCCTGGAGAATACGGGCGGTGGTGCTCTTCCCGACGGCGACGCTGCCGGCGATGGCAATAACGTAGGGGGGCCGAGGGGTGTTGGTTTCGAGGAAGGCGGCGCGAGCCTGGTGGAGGTCGCGAGTGGCATCGACGTTGAGCAGGAGGAGTCGGGCGAGGGGGAGGTAGGCGTCGGTCACCTCATCGAGGGAGACGTGATTGCTAAGTCCGACGAGGGACTGGAGATCATCTTTGGAGAACGGGATCGAGGAGCTGTTGCGGAGGCGGGCCCATTGGGCGCGATTGAATTCGATGTAGCGGGAGGTGGGGGCGTGATCGGGGGAGGGGATGTCTTGGTATTCGGTCATCGGAGGGATTGTAGGCGTGAGGGTGGGGAATGCGAGGGGTGTTTCGACGAAATGGTGCCGACACGTACGATCACGGAAGGGGCTGGACATCGGATGTGAGGGAGATGGCTGAAGAATCGCACGTGGACCACGCGAATCTGAAGAGTGTCGCGCCGCCGCTGATCATGCTGGCGGTGATGGTAGGCGGCGTGATCTTAAATCTGGTCTGGTCGTTCCCAACCTGGTGGGGACGGTGCTGGAAACGGTTGTGATCGGAGTGCGTCGGCCTGGTCAGGAGAAGAATCGCAGGACGCCGAATTTCACTGGTCGCCTCCTCGGTTGTGCACTGGGCGGACTGTAGCGGAGTCACGTCATCGTTAGCTAGACGATTCAGCGACGAGGTCGTCGATGGCATGCTCGAGGGCCACAGCGGCGCTGTTGATGGCGGATCGACGCTCGTCGAGGTGCTGCTCATCGGCGGCGAGGGTGGCGCGGTGCTCGGCGAGCTGGCGGGCGGCCTCAGAAGGGGCGGGACCGCCGAGGAGGGTGCGGGCAGCGACGAAGTGCACCGGGTCGAGCGCGTCGGTGAGGTCCTCGGGGGTGAGGCCGACGGGACGGTCCATGTAGAGGACGGCTGCTTCATCGAGAAGCTCAGTTGTGACATCGAGTGGGTGAATGGCGCGCTCCTCGGCGAGGCGGACGAAGATGGCGACGATCTGGTGGCCGACGCGCCACGGGAGACTGAGTTCGGTGACGAGGGCGGCGGCGACATCAGTGGCCTGGGCCCAGTGGGATCCGGCTGCTTCGAGCATTCGGTCGGTATTTATCTGGAGGGCAGGAAGGAGTTGAGCGAGCCAGTTCATTCCTCGGACGGCGGATTCGAATGTGCGGTGGAGCCCATCTCCGTCACCGCCGAACTCGCCCGTGGCGGTGATGAGGGAGGCAGCGGTGGTGGTGTAGGCGCCGAGTGCGTCGGAGGCGGCATTGCGGATCGCGGGGAGGATCGCGGGATTTCGCTTCTGGGCCATGATGCTGCTGGAGCCGCAGAAGGCGTCCGGGATGCGGACGTAGCCGGCCTCGGCGGTGGACCAAAAATTGAGGTCGTTGGACCAGCGGGCGAGCGAGACGTTGAGGGAAACGGAGACGGCAATGGTGTCGAGTTCGTCATCGTGGCCTTGGATTGCGTCGAAGGTGTTGGTGAGGACGCCCTCGAAGCCCATGAGTTCGGCGGTACGGTGGCGGTTCATCGCGAAGCTGGAGCCAGTGTGGATGGCCGCGCCGGCGGGACTCTGGTTGATGCGGGTGTAGGCCTGGAAGGCGCGTTCGGCGTGGCGTTGGAGCGTCACGCTCCAGTGGATCAGTTGGTGGGCGAGAGTGACGGGCTGGGCTGGCTGGCTGCCGGTCTGGCCGGGCATGACGGTTTCGAGGTGTTGGTCGGCGAGATCGAGGACGGCAGTGCGGAGAGCGACGATGCCCTCGATCAGCTCGAGCAACCTCGTGCGTTCGCGGAGGCGTCGGGCGACGGCGCCGAAGTCGCCGGTGGAGCGGCCGAGGTGGATGCGGCCGCCGACGTCGTAGCCGAGGCGGCGAATCAGGTACTGCTCGGCCGAGTGCATGCCGCCGCCGACCTGGTTGCGGACGGTGGAAACTCCCTCGGCTTCGAGCTCGCGGAGGGCGACGATCATGGCGGCGGCGGCGTCTCGGGGGATGAGCTGTTCCTCTCCAAGCATGACGAGGTGGGCCTTGTCAAAGAGGTGGTAGGCCTCGAGGAGGGAATCCTCGGCGGTGCCGTATTGGGTGGTGAGGCCGGGCATGATCGGGTCGTTCATGCGGATGCCGGCGGCGCGGGGGCCAGCGTATTCGGTGTGGGGTGCCTGAAGCATGGTGATCCTCCAAAATGGGGCGACGCGTGCCGCGATTCGTGTGCAGTATTGCGTAGATCGCCGCCGGGAGGCGGTCCGGGAGGTGTAATCTTTCGCGGAATGCACGGAGATGCGTGAGATTACGAGGAGACAAAGATGCCGCGGACGATGGTGAACGGAGTGGAGTTGTTCTACGCCGAGGTTGGTGCAGGCGAGCCGGTATTGCTGCATCACGGGTATACCGGGGCACACGATGTGTTCCTGAATGAGATCGCGCCGCGGCTGGCGGACCGGTACCGGTGCATTGTGATGGATGCTCGGGGGGCGGGCGAGAGTGCGCACCCGGCCGACGGGTACACGATTGAGCAGTACGTGCTGGACGTGATTGGGCTCGCGGATGCGCTGGGGCTCGATCGGTTCACGTACGTGGGGCACAGCATGGGTGGCGGGATCGGGATGCAACTCGCGTTGGAGCACACGGACCGACTGAACAAGCTGGTACTCGTGGCACCGATTCCTTCGGGTGGGGTTACGCCGATGCCGGAACTGCGCGAGCGGAATCGGGCGCTGCGGGCGGCGCCCGATGGTCGCGCGACGATGTTGCGTGAGCGGCGACTGATGGATGTGCGTGACAAGTCGGACCAGAAAATCGAGCTGGCGCTGGACAGAGCGCTAGCGGTGTCCGAGGGGCATTACGAGCAGTCGTGGGAGACGATGGAGGAGTTCAACGTGACGGACCGGCTGAGCGAGTTAACGACGCCGACCCTGATCATCGCTGGCGCGGCGGACGGATTGGCAGCGGCGAACGTGAACGATTGGCAGCGGTTGCCGAACGCGACACTGCATGTGTTCAGCCGTGTGGGACACGGCATTCCGGGCGATGTGCCGGAGGAGTTTTCGGCGGTGCTGGGCGACTTCCTAGAGCACGGCGTGGTGAATGTGCAGACGGTGCAGGCGCGGATGGCCGAGGGGATCGCGGCAGCTACGTCGTGACGATGACGGAGAACGCGGTGGAGCTGCTGTCGGAGGATGAGCGAGTCGACCTCGGTGAGGTATCGCGGGGCTTGGAAGCACGCGTGGCGACGGAGGCGAGGTACGTCGAAGGTCGGGTGGCAGGGCTGTGTTCCGCGGGGTCGCTGGATCTGGCCTCAGAAATGGCGGGCACGACGGGCGGCGAGTCGATGAGCGCAGATCGGTAGGGAGTGGGCGTGGAGCACGAGTTCGAGCCGACAGGCTATTTCAACAGTTTTGGGTCGCACGAGCGGGTGTTGACGATCGCCTCGGGAGATCGGGTGCGGACGTCGACGGCGGACGCGTTTGGGCACGGGCGTGACGGGGATCCAGTGGCGCCGCCGGGGAATCCGCTGACGGGGCCATTCTTCGTCGAGGATGCAGAGCCAGGGGACATGCTGGTGGTGCGTCTGGAATCGATCGTGCCGAACCGGGATCACGGATACACGATCAGCAGCATCGCGCGACACCTCGTGGATGCCGATTACACATCGGAGTTGCCAGCGCGGGAGCGGGTGACGTGGTTGGTAGACGTGGGGGCGGGGGTGGCGACGCTGTTGGATGAGGCGGCGAGTCCTCGAGAGATGCTGGTGGAACTGCGGCCGATGCTGGGTTGCATCGGCGTGGCGCCCGCGGGCGAACAGGCGATTTCGACCGCGACGTCGGGGCCGTACGGTGGGAACATGGATTATCAGGGTGTGGAGCCGGGGGCGACGGTGATGCTGCCGGTATTCATGCCGGGGGCGCTGCTCTTCGTGGGCGACGGGCATGCGGTACAGGGAGAGGGCGAGATTGCGGGGACGGGCATCGAGATTTCGATGGATGTCGCGTTCTCAGTGGAGCTGGTGAAGTCCTCGGAACTCTTGGGCGCGATTCGATGGCCGCGGATGGAGACGGCGACGTATCTGATCGCGCTCGGAAATGCTCGGCCGTTGGACCAGGCACTGCAGCACGCGACGACGGAGCTGGTTCGTTGGCTATGTGCGGAGCATGGATACAACACGCGAGGTGCGAGTCATCTGCTGGGGCAGGCAGCCGAGTATGACATCGGAAATGTGTTTGATCCGGCGTACACGATTGCGGCGAAGATCTCGAAGGTGCACGTTGGGGATTCGCGCGGCGACTCGCTCCTCGATAGCTAGTTGAGCAGGGCGCGGATTGGGCGGTGGCGCCGCGTACCTGTGCACACCCTGTGGCTTCTAGTTATACGACATAAGGTATACATGTGTGATGTTTTATAGATTCCAGGCAAGAGCGTTTTGCGGGCGTTTCGGGTGAGGAATGGCGGGGACAGGCAAGATCGGGCGGAATTCGTCTATCATTACGGTCGCGATAGTGAATGGGGGTAGAGATGACAGCGACTGAGGAAGAAATCCCGACGTTGGTGAATCCAGCGATGGAAGAGGCCAAGGGGGTCTGGGGAGAGGAGCGGGTGTCGTATCCCGTGTCGGCCTCGGATATTCGGAAGTGGGCGATTGCGTCGTACTGGCCGGAGAAACCACCTCGGATCTTCTGGGACGAAGAATATGCGAAGACCACGACGTGGGCCGGGATCACCGCGCCGACGGATTTCAATCCGTTCGCGTGGCCGATCGATCGTCCAGTTCGGGCCGAGGGCGGCAGTAGCCAGCCCGGGACTCGAGGGATGAACGGCGGGCAGGTGGAGACATTCGGCGTGGTGATGCGAGCGGGCGATGTGATCACGGCTCGGACGCGGCTGAAGGGCTGGAACGAGCGAGAGACGCGGCTGGGCCTGACGCTGTTCACGGAGACCGAGAACGAGTGGCGTAACCAGAACGGTGAGCACGTGAAGACACGGATCTCGACCGGGATTCGGTACTAGCGAGTTGATTGTGACGAGTTATCTAGATTGATACACGCCTCGATGCGTGCGAACAGGAGTAATGACGATGGCCTTGAATATTGACTTCGATGCTGTGCAGGTTGGCGATGAGATTTCGGCGTGGTCTCGGGAGACCGACTTCATGAACTGGAACCGCTATGCGGCGGTGAACGATGAGTTCGTCTATATCCACATGGATGACGAGTCGGGTCGAGCAGCGCTGAACGAACAGGGTGCGTTTGGGATGGGGAATCTTCGCTACACATACATGCTGAACGCGCTGCGCGAGTGGGCGGGTGATGAGGCTGTGATCCGTGAGTGCGGTCTGCAATTCCGTGCGATCAATCAGAAGAACGACGTGCTGACGGTGACCGGCAAGGTGACTGAGAAGAAGGTGGAAGAGGGCGAACAGCGGGTTTATCTTGAAATGAACGTGGTGAATCAAGAAGGCTCAGGTACGACGCCGGGGCATGCGGTGGTGGTGCTTCCTTAAGCACGAGTCGCCATAGCTAGAAACAAGAGGGGTCTGTCGCGTTTGCGGCCGGCCCCTTGGTCGTTCCGCTGGATTTGGTGAGTTCAGCCGTCGGCGGAGCAGATCAGGCGCTCGCAGGGGATTCGACGCCGTCGGATGTTTCAAATTGGCGTAGGGGGTCGATGGAATGTAAGGAATGGGTGAGCGTTGGGAGGTTGGGGGTAGCAGAGAAGGGGCCGCGACGTTTGATCGTCGCGCTTAGTCCTCGGGGTGGACGATGAGGACGGTGGCGGTGGGGGTGTTCCGGACGAGGTGATCGGCGACTGATCCGAGGAGCGCGCGGCCGAGGCCGGATCGTCCGTGAGTGGCGATGACGACGAGGTCGCAGCCTTCATTGGCGGCGGCTTGCGGGATTAGTGAGTACGGATTGCCCCTAGCGATCTGTGTAGAAATCTCGCTCACGCCGGCAGCACGTAACTTGTCGGCGACGTCGGTGAGGTAGTCCTGGCTGGCGCTGGCCCACGCTTCGAGGGCTGCAGAGCGATCCGGCTCCTGAAGGTTGCCGATGCGCTCGATGGTGTACCTGAGGATGGGCGAGCTGAGGTCAGCGGGGTCGATGACTTGCAGCAGGTGGATGGAGGCGCCGTAGGAGAGGGCGGCGGCCTGTGCGTGTGGGATGGCTGCTCCTGCTCGAACGGACGAGTCGAGTGGTAGGAGGATCCGCTGGTACATATGTCCTCCCGTGACTCGTGGTTCCGCAACGTTGGTAGAAGGATATCGGTTCTGTGAGCGATGCAAATTGTGTGGTGCGCCCGGGAGGATTCGAACCTCCGGCCTCTGCCTCCGCAGGGCAGCGCTCTATCCCCTGAGCTACGAGCGCACGCGATGGTGCCGAAGGTGAGACTCGAAC
>Ga0115002_10006382_pt1 | contig 13584 bp, 13 predicted proteins | sample ArcticOcean_MG_C_8_FD_89576 | JGI IMG/M metagenome (GOLD analysis project Ga0115002, IMG submission 89576) | Marine microbial communities from western Arctic Ocean - ArcticOcean_MG_CB11_86 | ecosystem: Environmental > Aquatic > Marine > Oceanic | place: Arctic Ocean: Canada Basin | collected...
AATCCTAATGTTAAAGAAACTTTTATCAAAAGAACTAAGATAACCAATAGTATTAGAGAATATTTAAACAAAAAAAAATATATTGAAGTTGAAACTCCTGTTTTACAACCTATTCCTGGTGGTGCAGCAGCAAAACCTTTTATCACTCACCACAACGCTCTAGACATCCCTTTATATTTAAGAATAGCAAACGAGCTATACCTTAAAAGACTAATAGTTGGAGGTTTCGATGGAGTCTACGAGTTTTCAAAAGATTTTAGAAACGAAGGAATGGATAGAACTCATAATCCTGAATTTACTGTTATGGAACTATATGTTGCATACAAAGATTATTTTTGGATGATGCAAACAACTGAAGAATTGCTTGAGAAAATAGCAATTGATTCTAATGGATCTTCAAAAATTAAAATTGGAGATGAAATTATTGATTTTAAACCACCATACCCTAAAATAACTATTCTAGAGGCAATAAAAAATTATACTGGATTTGATGTATCTAACATGAATCAAAAAGAACTTCTAATTACTGCGGAAAAATTAAATATTGAAGTTAATGAAACCATGGGTCTCGGAAAATTAATAGATGAAATTTTTGGAGAAAAATGCGAACACAATTTTATTCAACCAACTTTTATAATTGATTATCCTAAAGAAATGAGTCCTCTCACTAAAGAGCACAGAAGCAATTCAAGACTAACGGAGAGATTTGAATTAATGGTAAATGGTAAAGAATTAGCGAATGCTTATTCAGAATTAAATGATCCAATTGACCAACTTAAAAGATTTGAAGAACAGCTCAAACTTAATGAAAAAGGAGATGAAGAAGCAATGCTCATTGATGAAGATTTTATTCGAGCCTTAGAATACGGAATGCCTCCAACTTCAGGAATTGGAATAGGAATAGATAGGTTAGTAATGCTAATGACTAATAACAGTTCCATTCAAGAAGTCCTTTTCTTTCCTCAAATGCGTCCCGAAAAAAAGAGTATAGAGTTAACTGAAGAAGAAGAAATTATCTTAAAAAGCCTTAAAGAGGAATCCCCTATTGAATTAAATGTCTTTAAATCCCAATTCGATTTTAGTAATAAAAAATGGGACAAATCAATTAAAAATTTATCAAAAAATAAAATTATTAAAATTACTAAAGACGATATGGGGTTAAGAATTCAACTTTATTGATTTTATCTTTTTATAAAATCTTTATTACTTTTTCAAAAGCATTTAAAGTATGGTCTATATCATCATCGCTTATTGCATCATTTAAAAAATAACTTTCAAATGGGCTTGGGGGAAGATATACTCCTTCATTTAACATTCCATGAAAATACTTTTTAAAATACTCATTATTTCCTTTTGAAGCAGATTCAAAATCAATTACTGGTTCTTTAGTGAAATGTAATGAAATCATAGATCCAAAACTATTAATACAATATGGAATATTAGATTTATTCATTAAACCCTCCATTCCTTGATGGAGTTTACTCGTCTTCCTGTCTATACTTTTAAAAATTTCTGGCTGAGTATTCAAGATATTTAAAACAGTATAACCCGCCTCCATTGCAACTGGATTTCCGCTTAAAGTTCCAGCTTGATATACTTTGCCTTCTGGAGTCAATTCAGCCATTATTTCGTTTGAAGATGCAAAAGCCCCTACAGGAAGTCCTCCTCCGATTATCTTTCCAAAGGTCACTATGTCTGCCTTAATAGATAATCTTTCTTGCGCACCTCCACTAGATAAGCGAAAACCGGTCATGACTTCGTCAAAAATTAATAGTGTTTTATTTTTATCGCATAAAGATCTTAAATTTTCAAGGAATCCTTGTTTCGGAGGAATGCATCCCATGTTTCCGGCAACAGGTTCAACAATAATAGCTGCTATTTTATTTTTATTTTTGTTAAAAATTTCAGCGACACTATCTATATTATTGTATTTAGCTAAAAGAGTGTCTCTTGCCGTCCCCTGAGTTACTCCAAGACTATTAGATGAGCCAAAAGAGCTAACGCCGCTTCCCGCTTCAATTAAAAAAGCATCTGCATGGCCATGATAACATCCTTTAAACTTAATAATCTTATCTCTTTTAGTAAAACCTCTCGCTAATCTTATAGCACTCATGCAGGCTTCAGTTCCTGAATTCACGAATCTGATTTTGTCTACATTAGGAACCATCTTAACGGCAATAGTAGCTATATCATTTTCTATTTCTGTTGGAATGCCAAAAGAAGTTCCTTTTTCAATACGTTTTATTATAGCCTCCAATAAAGGTTCATATGCATGACCCAAAATCATTGGTCCCCAACTAGAAATAAAATCAATAAACTTATTCCCATCAACATCATAAAGATAACTTCCTTTTGCTTTGTCAATAAAAATAGGTGAACCCCCAACTGATTTAAAAGCTCTAACCGGAGAATTTACTCCTCCAGGAATAACTTTCTTAGCTGACTCAAATAAAATACTGCTTCTAGTGTAATTCATTTATTTTAAAAAATTTGGAATAATTAATTCTTGCCCAACAAAAATATTATTATCGTTTAAATCATTTTCACTTATTAATTCTTCCAAAGTTATTTGATATTTTTTTGAAATCGAATATAGTGTATCTCCAGTTTTTACATTATGAATTTTAAAATTTTTATTTAAAATTTTTATTTTGTTTTCATTAACCTTAGAATCAAATTGGTCTAGTCTAAATCTCTCTATTAAACTAATCAATTTATCAGGATATTTTGGATCTGTTGCATAGCCAGCTTTATTAAGTCCTTTTGCCCAAGCTTTATAATCTTTAATATTCAATTTAAATAAAAATGAATATCTAACTCTATTTTTTAAAAACAATGAATGGTCTCTAAAAGATTCTGATGGGCTTCCATACTTTCTAAAACATTCCTGTTTTTTATCATCGTCATGGTATATTCTTTCTCCCTTCCATTGCTTATGACATTTTATGCCGAAATGATTGTTTGCCTCATTTGCTAGTCTACCCTTTCCCATTCCTGATTCTAATAAACCCTGAGCTAGAGTTATACTTGCAGGAATTTTAAACTTTTTCATTTCAATTTTAGCTATAGGCGCATATTTATTTAAGTAATTGTCTACGATATTATCTTGAAAGATTTCTTTTTTGATTTTAATTTTTTCAACGTTCTCAATATTTTTTTCTTGTTCAATTTTAACTGATTTAGTTGAAGATTTAAAAACACTACAACTTTCAAAAAAAAATATACAAAAAAATATAATTAGAATATTTTGGGAATAATTATTTGAGGTTTTTTCTTTAGAAGTAATTTTTGATTTACCCCATTTATTCCCTGTTGACCTCCGGTATGGATAACTAAAATATTTTTGCCCCATTTCCATTTATTTTTTTTAATAAGATCAAAAATACCAAAAAGCATTTTTCCAGTATATATTGGATCAAGAAGAATTTTATAATTTATTGAAATTTTATTAATAAAATCAATTAATTCTGAGGTAAATTTTCCATAACCTCCAAATGAATACCTTTTTTCAAGAGTCCAATTACATCTTGTCGTCATTTTTGATATAACGTCATAAAGAGCCTCATTTTTAAGAGCAGGGAATCCAATTATATGTTGATTTAAATTTGAACTTTCAATGATTCCTGAAATTGTTCCTCCAGTTCCGACAGCACAACAGATCGTATTATATTCTGAATCTTTTTTAGTGAGTATCTCTTTACATCCTTGAATAGCTAAAGAATTAGTTCCTCCCTCTGGAATTAAATAAGAATTTGGATTTCTAATCAAATACATTTTAACCTCTTCTGAAAATTCTTTCAATTTATATGAAGACCTATTTAAGTAAACTAATTTCATTCCTTTGCTATTACAGAAATGTAAAGTTGAATTTTTTTCAAGTGAAACTAATTCATTTCCTCTAACAAAACCCGTAGTTTTAATATTTATTTTTTTACCAAATATAGCTGTAGCGTATAAATGATTTGAATAGGCTCCTCCAAAGGTAACTAATCTACTGAAGCCTTTATCTCTAATGTTTTTAATATTGTATTTTAGTTTTCTAAATTTATTTCCTGAATAATATTCATCAATTAAATCCTCTCTTTTTATTGTTATAGAAATATCATTAATTTTAGCTAATAATTGATTTGGAATTTCATGACTAAAGTCAAATTTCATTTAATGAATTTTAAATATAAAACTGTTTTAAAGTCTTATTAATATGTTCTCTGGAAAAAAATTAGATAAAGATGATTATTATCTATCTAAAGATGGTTATAAAGTTTTTACTGAAACTTATCATTTAAAAAGAGGTAGTTGTTGTCTTAGCAATTGTAAGCATTGTCCATATAAATAATGCTATATTGATCAATGGCTATGAAAACCTATTTCCAATTAATAATTAAGTCTCTAGCCTTAATTATTACTTTTGTTACGCCATTAATGTTTTTACCTCCTGCGCTAGCGTAAAAAGATTGTCCACCGCCAGCTCCTTCAATTAAATGAGCTAATTTTTTAACTATTTCCCCTGCCTTTAAAACTTTTTTCTCAGATAATTCTTTTGAAATATAACAACTTATATAAGGCTTATTATCATATACAGTTGCTAGTAACATGAATAAATTTGTTTTTCTAAATCCAATTTCAAATAATAAATCTTTTAATAACTTCGGAGACAAATCAACTTCTTTAATGATAAAATCAATTTCATCAGAAACTTCTATTTGTTCAACTAAAGATTTCTTCAATAAAGCTAACTTCATTTTATTTAATGAATCCAGTTCTTTTTTTAAATTAACATTTTCATCTATCATTGTATTTAATGATTTTATAATGTCTTGAGGCTGATTGAAAAGAGAAGAAATTTTATTAATAACTTTTTCTTGATGATTAAAATGCTTTAAAACTTCTGTGCCAGTAATCGCTTCAATTCTCCTTACTCCTGAAGCCACAGAGCTTTCAGATGTAATTTTAAAACGCCATATATCTGAAGTGTTTTGAACATGAATTCCGCCACATAGTTCATGAGAATCTCCATATTTTATAGTCCTAACATAATCTCCATATTTTTCCCCAAAAAGTCCAATTGCACCTGACAAAAAAGCTTTTTTTATAGGAACTTTCCTGTTTTCAACTAGGCTTATTTTTTTACTAATTTTATCGTTCACAAAATCCTCAATAGCATTCAATTCTATATTAGAGATTTTAGAGAAATGAGAAAAATCAAATCGAAAAATTAATGAATTAACCATCGATCCTTTTTGTTCAATATGTTTTCCTAAGACTTCTCTTAATGCCTGGTGCATAAGATGAGTTGCGGTATGATTTTTAGCTGAATCGAGTCTAATTTGAAGATCTACAATTGCCGTTAATTCTCCTTTAATTTCTGTTGGTAATTTTTTAGAAATATGAATTATTAAATTATTTTCTTTAATAGTGTCTTCAATTGATATACGCTCACCATTATGCGTTATTATAATTCCTTTATCTCCTGCCTGCCCTCCACCTTCAGGATAAAAAGGCGTTCTATTTAAGATTATTTGATAATAATTACCGGATTTAGAAGAACTCACTTCTCTATACTTAACTATTTTTACCTGAGATTTTAATTCATCATATCCAATAAATATTGAATTTTCAATATTTATAACTTCGTTCCAATCATTAAAACTAACACTAGAAGCTGATCTAGATCTATTTTTTTGGGCTTTCATCGCTTTTTCAAATCCTAAGTCGTCAATTGAATATCGTTTTTCTCTAGCAATTAATGCAGTTAAATCTTTTGGAAAACCATAAGTATCATATAACTGAAAAACCTCATCCCCTAATAAAATATTATTTTTCGAATTTTTAATTAATTCATCAAGTAAAATTAAACCTTGATCTAAAGTATTTAAAAAAGATATTTCTTCTTCTTTTATTACTTTTTCGGCTAATGCTAACTGTTTTTCTATCTCAGGAAAAACTCTCCCTAACTCTTTTGATATTATTTTAAGAAGTGAAAAAATAAAAGGTCTTTTTAATTCTAAAAAAGTATATCCATATCTAATGGCTCTCCTAAGTATTCTTCTTATAACATATCCTGCGCCGATATTGCTAGGTAATTGACCATCAGCAATTGAAAAGCAAACAGTTCTTACGTGGTCAGAAATAACTCTAATTGCTCTATCTGTTTTTACGTCCTTACCATATATTTTTTTTGTTTTATTTTCTATTTCACTAATTATTCCCTTAAATATATCTGTATCATAATTTGATGTTTTATTCTGAAGGACCATACATAGTCTTTCAAAGCCCATTCCTGTATCAACGTGTTTTACTCTTAATTTCACTAAACTAGAGTTCGCCATGCTATTATACTCAATAAAAACTATATTCCACAATTCAATAACCTGAGGATGGTCTTTATTGACTAGATTAGAACCAGAGATTATTTTTTTTTCTTCATCTGGACGAATATCTACATGGATTTCAGTACAAGGTCCACAGGGTCCTTGATCCCCCATTTCCCAAAAATTATCTTTTTTACTCCCTAATAAGATTCTGTTTTCAGGAAGTATTTTTCTCCAGTAATCATAGGCTTCTTGATCTTTTTGTAAATTATCTTTTTTATCACCTTCAAAAATCGTCACATAAATCTTACTTGGATCTATACCGTATACCTCTGTAAGGAGTTCCCATGCCCAATTTATAGCATCTTTTTTAAAGTAATCTCCGAAGCTCCAATTGCCTAACATTTCAAAGAATGTATGATGATATGTATCTATTCCAACTTCTTCTAAATCATTGTGTTTTCCAGAAACCCTTAAGCATTTTTGAGTATTTGCTATTCTAGGAGAATCGGATTTTGTATTACCAAGAAAGAATTCTTTAAATTGATTCATTCCTGCATTAGTAAACATAAGTGTAGGATCATTTTTGATCACCATAGGTGCAGAGGAAACGATCTTGTGGCCTTTAGATTTAAAAAAATCAAAAAACTTTTCCCTTATATCTGAAGATTTCATCTCTATATTAGATTTAATTCTTAACTATTCAAATATTATTATATTTGCATTAATACTTTTCATTCTACAAAAGAAATGAAAATTTGCAAGAAAATTGTTTATGACAAAGGTTAAATATTATTACGATCCTGAAACTCTTTCTTATATACCAATCCAGAGGAATGCTTCAACAAAAATATCTAACCTAATTCTCTTTTTAATATCCTCTTTTTTATTTGGAATAATTGCTTTATTTATTTTGTTAAATACTTCTTTTATCAATACTCCTCAAGAACTTTTACTAAATCGTGAAGTTCAAAATTATGAACTTCAATTTGAACTCCTTTCCAGAAGATTAAATCAAATGGAAAATGTTTTAACAAATATTGAAGATCGAGATAATAATATTTATAGAGTTTATTTTGAAGCAAGTCCAATACCTGAAGAACAAAGGCTTGCCGGATTTGGCGGCGTTAATAGATACAAAAATCTTGAAGGTTTTGACAATTCTGACCTCATTATAAGTACAACCAAACAAATAGACATACTCACTAAACAACTAGTAGTTCAATCTAAATCTTTAGATGAAATACAAATTTTAGGTCAAAAAAAACAAGGATTACTTGCTTCTATTCCTTCAATTCAACCAATTAGAAACGAGGACCTTAAAAGAATGGCCTCGGGATATGGATGGAGAACAGATCCTTTTACAAAAAAAAGAAGAATACATTATGGAATGGATTTTTCGGCAGTTAAAGGCACGCCTATTTATGCATCAGGGGATGGTAGGGTTAAACGCGCAGATAACACAGCTTCAGGTTATGGAAAACATATCAGAATAGATCATGGTTTTGGCTATGTAAGTCTCTATGCTCATCTAGATAAATACAATGTTCGGAGAGGTCAAAATGTCAAAAGAGGAGAATTAATTGGTTATGTAGGTAATTCCGGAAGGTCTGTAGCTCCTCATCTTCATTATGAGATCTTTAAAGATGGTAAGAAAATAAATCCAATAAATTATTACTACGGCAACTTATCTCCTGAGGAATATAACGCATTATTAAAACAGGCTTCTCAAGAAAATCAAGCACTGGATTAAAAAATGAAATTTGAATTAAAAGACAAATTATATTATAGTATTGGAGAAGTTTCAAAAGCTTTTAACGTCAATTCATCATTACTCCGATTTTGGGAAAAAGAATTTGACGAACTTCAACCTAAAAAAAAAGTAAATGGAATCAGGAAGTACAACTCAAAAGACATTGAAACTTTAAGGAAAATCTATCATCTTTTAAAAGTAAAAAAGATGACTATTCAAGGTGCTAAAAATAATTTAATTAATCATAAAAACAAGATAAACAAACACTTGATATTAAGGGAAAAGCTCGAAAAAAATAAAATACGAGCTCGAAAAAATAAAATCAAACTTATAAGATAATTTCTACTTCTTTCTAAAGAAAATATTAATTGGAACTCCATTAAAGTTATATATTTCTCTCAATTTATTTTCTATAAATCTTTTATAAGGATCTTTTACATATTGAGGAAGATTGCAAAAAAAAGCAAATTGAGGATATGATGAAGGCAGTTGTGTGCAAAACTTTATTTTCACATACTTACCCTTATAGGCTGGTGGAGGTGTTTTCAAAATTATAGGCAAAAAGACTTCGTTTAATTTTCTGGTAATAATAAGATTACTTCTGTTTTTATAAACTTCAACTGCGGTTTCAATTGCTTTAAAAATTCTTTGTTTTGACAAAGATGATATAAAAACTATTGGAACATCAACAAAGGGAGAGGTCATTTCTTTTATTGATTTTTCAAATTCTTTTACAGATTTTTCATCTTTCTCAATTAGGTCCCACTTGTTTACAATGATTACGATTCCTTTATTATTTCTGTGAGCTAGCCAAAAAATATTTTGAACTTGACCGTCAAATCCTCGAGTAGCATCCATTACTATAAGACATACATCTGAATTTTCAATTGCCCTAACTGACCTCATTACTGAGTAAAATTCTAAGTCTTCTTTAACTTTAGCTTTTCGACGAATTCCAGCTGTATCAATAAGATTGAATTCGAATCCAAAACGATTATAACGAGAATCTATACTGTCTCTAGTTGTCCCAGCAATATCAGTTACGATATACCTTTCTTCGCCTATTAAGGCATTAATAAATGATGATTTTCCAGCATTTGGCCTTCCAACAACAGCAAACCTTGGTATTTCAGGAATCAACTCTTCATTTTGCTCTGGTAATGAAAGAATTAAATCATCTAAAAGTTCTCCAGTACCTGATCCATTTATTGCAGAAAGCGGATAAATCTTATCAACTCCTATACCGTAAAATTCTAGTGAATCTTCTTGACGCATAGAATTATCAACTTTATTAACTACTAAAAAAAAAGGTTTTTTAGATTTGCGCAATAATTTCGCTACATCTTGATCCATACCAGTAAGTCCAGATTCGACATCAACCATAAAAAGTATAGCATCCGATTCTTCAATCGCTAAATCGACTTGTTTGTCAATTTCTTTTTCAAAAATATCATTACTGCCTAAAACATAACCACCTGTATCAATAAGAGAAAATACTTTTCCATTCCAATCAGATTTTCCGTAATTCCTATCCCTAGTTACTCCACTTACTGAATCTACAATGGCTTCTCTTTTTTGAATCATCCGATTAAAAAAAGTTGATTTACCTACATTTGGTCTTCCAACTATAGCTACAATTGAACTCATATTAATTTTTAATGCTGCAAAAGTAATTCTTTTTAGATCTAAATCTAATCAAGGGCTATTAACATTTAATTTTGATATCCAAATCTTTTTAACTGTGAACTAGAATTTCTCCAATTTTTATTGACTTTCACAAATAGTTCTATATTAACTTTTTTACCAAAAAAAGATTGCAATGTAAGACGAGCTCCAATTCCTACTTTTTTTATAGCAGATCCTTTATGCCCGATCAAAATACCTTTCTGGGTCTGTCTCTCAACATATATTAATGACCGGATGTGAATGATTTTTTCATTTTCTTCAAATGATTCTGTCATTACTTCAACAGCATAAGGAATTTCCTTGTCATAATGTTCTAAAATCTGCTCACGAATTGATTCATTTACAAAAAATCTTTCTGGCTTATCAGTAAGTTGATCTTTAGGATAATAAGGAGGAGCTATTGGTAACTTTTCTATAAGGTGTTTGAAGACTTCTTCAATGTAAAAACCTGTTAAAGCTGATAATGGATAAATTTCAGCATCAGGCAATTTATTTTTCCAATGTTTAATTGAAATTTTCAAGTCATCCTGATTACTTTTATCTATCTTATTTATTAAAACTATAAGAGGAATTTTAAGTTTTTTAATTCGAGAAAATAGAATATTATCTTTCATTTTAGTTTCTCCTATTTCAATCATGTAAATAAGAGCATCTGCATCTTCAATAGCACCTTTAACAAAATCCATCATTGAATTTTGCATTTGATAATTTGGCTGAATAACACCAGGAGTATCAGATAAAATTAATTGAAAATCTTCTCCATTTATAATACCCAAAATTCGATGCCTTGTTGTTTGGGCTTTAGAAGTTATAATTGATAAACGTTCACCTACCCAAGCATTCATAAGAGTAGATTTACCAACATTAGGATTTCCAATTATTGTAACAAAGCCTGATTTATGTTCTTTCATAATTTTTAATAGAACAAATGTACATAGAAGTTCAGCTCTATATTTGTCATTAGAAATAAAGTTTGTATCTTCGATGACTATATCGCGGGATAGAGCAGTAGGTAGCTCGTTGGGCTCATAACCCAAAGGTCACAGGTTCGAGTCCTGTTCCCGCTACTAAAACAATAAAACGGTTATACTATTATAAAGTGTAACCGTTTTTTTATTATTAACGAGGGCTATTCATTTAAGGAAGTATGAACAAATCTTCAACTGAACAATTTAAAGTCTTTGAGATTTTCAAAGCTAATACTGTAGATGGGACATACACTCCATTTTCAATGGCATTAATACTCTTCCTTGAAACCTCCGCTCTTACAGATAATTCTTGTTGAGTTAAACCACAAGACTTCCTCAGTTGTTCTAAATTATTTAAAAGTTTTATATGGTTCTTGCCCATAGTTATTCCTTTTCATATTTTTCAACGGCATCAGTTAATTCTTTTCCAGTATTTGGATAGAGGTATCCTGCAATCATTGTTCCAATTCCAATTAATCCAACCAAAGCACCAACACCTTTTAGTATATTTCCAATTGCATAATATCCAAGAAGGTATAGACCAATACCAACAAAAATTGTGATGACTCCGTTTCTACGATAATCTATTGGTTCCTTTTTTCTTTCATCAAAAATACTCAGCAATTCTTCTAATTTTGAAGAGTCATCTAAATTTTTTGAAATTTCTATTATAGTTTTATTTTTGTCTTTAGCTTCTTTGTATTGCCAGTAAAATACAGATACAGGTATAATTACTCCAATTAGCATTCCAAAAAGCGGTATAATATTTTCCATAATTTTATATGTTTTATTAATGTAACGCAAACGTTACATTAATTGATTTGGTAAATTTTTAAGAAACAGTAGTTCTATCTTATTTGCAGTAGCGTTAAAATCTCTTGGAGTAAAACTAATGTTCGATATTTCGATAGAGTTATCTACTAAAACAATAAAACGGTTATACTTTTATAAAGTGTAGCCGTTTTTTTATTTATCTACATTAGTAGACCATTTCTCTATGGCTTCAAATACTTCCCATAGTCCTTTCGACCTTTCGGTTAATGAATATTCCACTCTTAGAGGGATTTCTTCAAACTGCTTTCTTAAAAGTATCATCGTCTACAAACTTATGCATCCTCATGTTTAAGAAGTCAAACTTACTTTGCGCAAGTAAAGAAGAAGTGAAAATTAGTGTCAATATTATTTTAATATAAGCCATGTTAAATGTCAATTTTATTTTCATATATTTCTAATTGAAATTAGAAATATATGAATCATTAAAGATCTAAATGATCAACCACAAATTCACTAAGATGATAAAATTTAAATATAATTTCTTTTAACCTTTTCAGTTTTTTCACTATGTTTTTCCCAGAGAGGTGAGACTGGTGACAAGACCTTTGTGGATAAATTTCCACCTGATGTGATTTACGAAATTTCAAGTTCTGCTATTTTAATTAGAAATACGGTTGATCATGATATTATCGTTTGTATTCGCGACCAGTACAAAAAATACTTAAATCACGTTTACATTCGAAACAATGATGAATTTTTATTTACAGGAATTCCAATCACACGTCTTTACGTTCAATACAAGTCAAAAGAGTTTTTTAAAACCGTAAACAAACATTTCCACACAACACTATCTAATTTATCTTTGCTTATTTTATTACCTCTACTACCTCCAGAAATTAAAATTATTATTTTATTGATTTATATAGAATAATGTATTAAATTAGGGGAAGATTATACTGAGGACGGATTTGACTGATTGCAACCTCATTAAAAAGTGCTAAAGCAGTACCGTCAGGTTTTTTAATTCAAATCCATATATCGATATTCCTCACTTTAATCTAAGTGGTCGTTCCCTTACACTTAAGATTAAGGGTTAATATTAATATTTTATAAAAATGAGTGATTTAATTTTCTATGCAAATGGAACAGGTCAAACGGCAGCAAGAACTGATGTCAAAGTGAGAAATTTTAATTTAATTGTTGATGAACCTGAAGACCTTGGGGGAAGCGACTTAAACGCTAATCCTGTTGAGTACATTCTTGCTGGCTTTGCAGGTTGTGTCAACGTTGTTGCGAATTTAACAGCTAAAGAATTAGGTATTAAAGTAAAAAACCTAAAAATTAATGTTTCTGGAACTCTAAATCCAAACAAATTATTTGGAACAGATAATTCAGAAAGAGCGGGTTATAAAAAAATTCAACTTTCCATTTCCGCTGATGTTAATGCAAACAAGGAATTAAAGTCTAAATGGCTTAAAACCATTGAAGAAAGATGTCCTGTTTCTGATAATTTAAAAAATCCAACCGAAGTGGTATTAAGTTTAAATTAATCAAATAGTGTTTTCATGACGCAGACCCTCTAATTAACTTTAGGGGGTTTTTTTATGCGAAAAAGATTCAAATTGTCGATTTCTGTGAGAGGAAAAACAGCCTGTTTTGTGAGAGTTTTGTGAGAAACGATTATAATGAAAAAGCAAATAGAATGAGAGTTCCTGTTTCAACGTATTGCAGGACAAAATTAACACAGGACATAGAACAATGAAATATAAAATAGAAATACACACTCAATTAGAGTGGCTGTACATCTCTAGACCTTCATTTAATAAACTTAAAAAATATTATGCCTTTCCAAAACGAAAACAAGTTAAGTGTAGGGAGACCAAAAGGAAGTCAGAACAAACTGACTACAGAAGTAAAAGACAAACTACAGGACTTAATGGACAATGTATTAGACAGTATTGATGTGAGCAAACTAGACGACAACCAAAAATTAAAATTGCTTCAGATTGGCGTTCAGTATATAGTTCCCAAGCTAAAACACACAAGTAGTGAGGAGGGATGGTTTGATCAACCTTTATTTCCAACCGCTATA
>Ga0115002_10006384_pt1 | contig 13582 bp, 13 predicted proteins | sample ArcticOcean_MG_C_8_FD_89576 | JGI IMG/M metagenome (GOLD analysis project Ga0115002, IMG submission 89576) | Marine microbial communities from western Arctic Ocean - ArcticOcean_MG_CB11_86 | ecosystem: Environmental > Aquatic > Marine > Oceanic | place: Arctic Ocean: Canada Basin | collected...
CATATCGTGGTGGCGGAATGCGAGGCCCGAGGAATTCCGGTTGGCAACACGCCCGGCTGCCTGGATGGCTCGACCGCCGACATGACGATGGCTCTGATGCTTGCGTCTGCGCGAAACGTGGTTGTCGGCGACCGCTACGCGCGCAGCCCCGAGTTCCTGCATTACGACCCTTCGGTTCTCATCGGCAAGGAAGTCAGCGGGAGTACGGTGGGGATTGTTGGTATGGGACGCATCGGCGCGCAGGTCGCCATTCGTGCGCGGGGCTTTGGAATGACGGTCCTGTATCACAACCGCAATCGTCGCCCCGAAGCCGAGCAGGAAACCGGGGCCGCGTATGTCTCGTTGGATGATCTACTGAAACAGTCCGACTTTGTGGCATTGAACTGCCCGCTGACTCCCGAAACGACTGGCTTGATGTCGACGGCGCAATTCGAGGCGATGAAGCCGACCGCCATTCTCATCAACGCGGCTCGTGGGCCGGTTGTCGATCAGGACGCCCTGTACGACGCTTTGACGAATAACACGATTTGGGCGGCCGCGACCGACGTGACCGACCCGGAGCCGTTGCCTCGCGATCATCGGCTGTTGAGTTTGCCGAATTTGATCATCACGCCGCATTTGGGAAGTGCGTCGGATCGCACACGGCACCGCATGATCGAGATGAGCATCGAAAACCTGCGCGCCGGGTTAAGCGGGGCTGAGCTGCCGTATCGGGTCCGCTCGAATTGATCGCCCCGTTCCGGTTGCACTCGGCACGCTTCGCTGGACGATGAAGAAACCGCCACCGTTCAGCCAACTGCTGATTGTCCGTTGCATTGCAGCGGTCGTGCGGATCGTGACGACGTCGCGTTTGCCGGAAGTGGCATGGCGATCTGGTGTGACCAAATTTCCCTCGGAGTCATCCCCCATGCGATTCCACCCTGCAATGTTGGTGCTGCTCGTCCTGTCGGTCTTTGGCGGGATTGGTGGTCGATCGGAAATTGCGAACGCGGCCACGCTCTACGTTGATAACCTGCGTGGCGACGATGCGTTCGACGGAACGACTGCCGTACCGCAGGGTGTTCGCCTCGGGCCGGTGCGTTCGATTCAACGTGCGATGGAACGTGCCCGCAAGGGGGACGCGATCCTCATCGTGAATAACGGTATTCCTTATTACGAATCACTCTCTCTCATCGGAAGCCGTCACAGCGGAAATCCGAGTGCTCCGTTTGTCATTGATGGAAACGGTTGCATCATCAGCGGCGCACGTGCCGTGCCAGCGGGCGCGTGGCAATCGTTGCCGGAGTTTCTCTGGAAACTTTCGCCTTGGAAGAAGGGACACGCCCAGTTGCTGCTCGGGCAGGCCGTTGTGCCGGAACATCCTTGCCCACGGAACGCAAAATCACTTCCAAAGATTCCCGCAGGCAGTTGGTCTGTTTGGAAGGGGGCGATTTATTATCAGTCGGTGCCGAGGGAAGACCCGCGAGACAAGCCATTTGCGTTCGCGTACGAAGACGTCGGCATCTCCCTCTACCGCGTTCGACATGTTCGCATCCGCAACTTGACGCTTCGCCATTTTCGGCTCGATGGCGTCAACGGTCCGGATCTCAATCGGGATGTCACTCTCAATGGCGTCAGCACGCTCGCCAACGGGCGTGCCGGTGTTGCGATCGGTGGGACGTCGGAACTCTTGATTCGCGACTGCGACGTCGCGGGCAACCGTCGGTATTCGGTGCTCATACGCGGCCTGGCCGGTGTGGAAGTCGAAGACAGCCGCCTGAGCAAGCCGCCGGAATTTATTGACTAGAGTTTTGTCGAAAAACGCCGCCAGAGTCTGAATCATAACCCGACGCGTAAGCGAGGGACGCAGGACAATCGAGCCTACTCCCTGCGTCCCTCGCTTACGCGTCGGGTTAACTTGAGTTCTCCGACAAAGCCTAGGTCGTAGGCGACATCTCGTCCGACTCGTGTCGCGCAGGCTCTTCCTCGGCTTCGGCTTCGGCTTCTTTGCGTAACGCCGAGAAGCCGAAGCCCAGTCGACTCACATAATATAGCCCCAATAACGTCACCGGGATGTATTGCGCGAGGTGGTAATAGACCGAGGCCGCAAAGACGTCGGCCTTGTCGTAACCGAACACGCTTAAGCTCACCCAGAAGCACAATTGAATCACACCGAAGAACCCAGGGGATGAGGGGACGGTCACGCCGAAGGCCGTCACGCCGACAACGACGAACGACGCGGTCAAGCTGGGCCGCATGTCGAAACTCCACAACGCCGCGTACACCATCACGCCCATCAGGAACCATTGGGCGGCCGACGTCACCACAATGCCCGCAGCCAAACGCACGCTACGCAACGAACCCAACCCGTCTGCTCCCGATTCGAGCATCTCGGCGATCGTGGTTCGCAACGACTGAGGCAGAAATTGCAGCTTGTCCAAAATCGCCTCGGCCACGCGCACGAACCAGGCGGTCCAACAGACATAGGCCAAAAGTACCAAAATCCCGGCCGAAGTGATCCCCGCCATCACAATGCTGGTTGTGCGATAAGAATCCGACAACCCGTCGACGAACAGCAGGCTGGTTCCCAGAAACGCCAGGATCGCGACAACATCGAAAATGCGCTCCAGCACGACAGTTGTGAAGATCGCGGTTTTCGACAGCCCCGTTTGTCGACCCAACACGAACACCCGCATGAACTCGCCCAGATGTGCCGGCAGGATGTTGTTGCCCATGAAACCAATCATCATCGGCGCGAACACGTCTTTGACGCGGAACCGACGCAACGGCTGCAGCAGTAGCGTCCAGCGAATCGCCTTCAAATAGAAATAGGCGAAGAGCGACAACAGAATCACGGGCAGCAGGGTATAGTCGGCTCGCGCAAAACTGTTGCGCACCGCACCAAAATCGACCCCCGACAAGGCCGCCGCGAGACAACCGATCGTGACGACCAGTCCGAGAATAATCTTGATCACGTGACCGCGAGAAATGAGACCGTCTCCAACGTGAGTTGTTCAACGTGGTGGGGAAAACCCTAACACGAATTCAGCTGAAGCTGGAAAGTAGTCGAAACCCCGAATTAACCGCAATCCCATGTCGGCCGTGTGACTTGTTGATGGCTGAGGAGTTTCCATCTTGGCCTGCCGGATAGCGTCTGTTACTGTCCGGCCGAAGTTCCTCGTCAACCGGCGAATCCTGTGAGAGATCTTATGGCGAACGGATTCCTGGGCAACGATGCGTCGTTCATGCTCGACTTGGTGGTGGTCGCGTTGATTGCCGTTGTGCCGGCGCTGTTGTACAGCATCTATCTGGTCAAGTTTCGCGGCCAGTACCTGTTGCATCGGAACATGCAGGTCGCGTTGGGAATTGTGTTGCTGCTGACGGTTGGGGCTTTCGAGGTCGATTTGCAACTGGTTCACGGAGGGTGGGAGAACGTCGTCAATAAACCAAATGCCGAGCCGCGTCTGACTGGAGAGGCTTTGGAATCCGTTCGCAACGTGCTTTGGATTCACCTCATCTTCGCAGTTTCGACGCCTTTGTTTTGGGCTACGACCATCTGTTTGGCGCTCAAGCGATTCCCGTCGCCTCCTGTTCCCGGCGCGCATAGCGGCCTGCACAAGAAACTCGGCTGGGCTTCGGCGATCGACATCACGCTGACCTCGGTGACCGGCCTGTGGTTCTACTACGTGGCCTTCGTCGCACCCTGAATGGCTCGTTTGTTTAACGGCAAGCCGCAGGCGACTACGTTTTACCGTCCACGCAGTCGCCTGCGGCTTGCCGTTAAACGATCTGAGATGATCAGCGTCCCTGAGACGCTAGCCAACCGGTTGGTGGCTTTTGTCAGATTCTTGTTCGGTCTCGCTGTCAGCCAACTGCCTCACCGAGAAATGCGGGCCGCCCATGCGTTGGTGTCGTGAAGACTGCTCGATACGCAGGATCTGTTGACCAAGACCTTCGATTTGAGTGCGAACTTCCTCGGTTGTTTGCTCCATCCCGCCGGAAACCAGCGTGATGACACCAAGGAACAACAACATTTGACCGGCCGTGGTGATAAGCCACCCGGTTGGCGCATAATTTTTGGGTCCGCCGAAATAACCCCAGAGCACCATCGCCGTGCCGACGGTTAACAGGGCCACTCCCAGATACGCCAGCAGTTGCCCCGCCAGCCCCAGCCAGTTGCCTTTGCGTTGTTCGCTTTGCTGAATGGCCGCCTGAACGTCGAAATGAGGGGCCGGCACGCTTGCTTGGTGGGCCTGGTCGATGCGATGGGTTTCCAGCCCGGTGTCGGCGGCAGGTGTCTCGACTGCGGCCATTTCGGGTCTGGGTGTTTCGGCTGTTTGCGTTTCGGAAGACGCCGGTGCCAATGTCTCCAACTCAGGCCCGACATCAGCGTCCATGTCGGTCCCCGTTTCGGATTCGACATGCGACGAATCAATGCGAAAAACGGGTTTCGACTTAGGCCGGGGTGCTTTCGCTGATCTCACTGGTCGATCGAGGGGAACGTTGTCAGCTATTGAATCGGGCGTTCCAGGGACAGGACCGAACGGGTCGAGCAACGGACTACGCGACCAGCGTTCCAGCAGCTCCAGCGCATGACGGGTTTTCGTCTCGGGAACATTGGGTTGGCCGCTCGAGAGTTCCCCACTGCACGAAGCGCAATGGATGCGTCGATTATCGGCAGAAACCTCGGCCGCAACTTCGGCCTGGCAATTGGCACACCACATCCGGAAATTCCCGGTTTGGAAACCGAACAGTCGATTTGAAGGTATTTGAGAGAGGAGTTGGGCGAGTTGCCCCGAGAGAAGAGGCGGAGAATATGCGAAGGTCTCATTTTAACGCAATACCGGTTTCCCGGTGACCGATTTCCCGGTGATAGAAACGGCGAGGGCATTCCCCACTTTGTGTCGAATTCGGACATCAGTAAAGTAGGGAATGCGTTCCGATCCCGTTCTGACCTCGCGGGCCACTTGCCTGTCGGAACCGAAGCGGTTAGTCTCCAGAAACCGTTCAATGCCTGTTCGCGCATATCACATTTCCTGACAACGGCTTAGCCCATTCCAGCCCTGAAATCCCGTCGCTTTCCCATGAGTCAACCGCCCATCGATCGGGAACCGATCGTCATCACCGGAGTTGGCCTGACGGCCCCCAACGGCAACGACCTGACGGAGTTTCGCGGGAACCTGCTGGCAGGCCGTTCCGGCGTTGTCCCGTTTAAAACACGGTATATAGGCGATGTCCTCGCCGGCGTTTGCGACTTCGACGAGTTGCGACATCAAAAGCGAAAAGAACGTCGCCGTGGCACACGGGCCGGTTCCGTCGCCATCTATTGTGCTAACGAAGCCGTTCAAGATGCCGGTCTCGACTGGGGAAACACTCCCCGTAACCGCGTCGGTGTGTTTATTGGTGTGACCGAGCACGGGAACGTCGAAACCGAAAACGAAATCTACGAGATCTCGCAGTTCGATTACGACACCACCGTTTGGTCTCACCACCACAATCCGCGAACGGTCGCCAATAACCCCGCCGGGGAAGTGACCATCAACATGGGGATTACCGGTCCGCATCTGACGGTCGGTGCCGCCTGTGCTGCTGGAAACGCCGGATTCATTCATGGCCTGCAGATGCTCTGGCTGGGAGAAGTCGACCAAGCGATCGTCGGTGGCGTCTCCGAGAGCATTCACACCTTCGGCATCTTCGCCAGCTTCCAAAGCCAGGGTGCTTTGGCTCGGCACGAGAACCCCGAACAGGCCAGTCGCCCGTTCGATATCGACCGCAACGGCATCGTCGTGGCCGAGGGGGGCGGGCTGTGCGTTATCGAGCGACTTTCCGACGCCCAGCGGCGTGGGGCGAAAATCTACGGGGAAATCGCCGGACATGCGATGAATTCCGACGCCTCCGACTTCGTGCTGCCAAATTCCAACCGCCAGGCCGAATGCATGCAATTGGCCCTCGATCGGGCCGGGCTGAACGCCGACGAGATCGACATCGTCAGTAGTCACGCTACCGCCACCGACCAGGGAGATATCGAAGAATCCAACGCTCTGCGTAAGGTCTTTGGCGGTTCCCCCAACGTCTGCATTAACAACACAAAGAGCTTTATCGGGCACGCAATGGGGGCCGCAGGGGCTTTGGAATTGCTCGGGAATCTCCCTTCGTTTGACGACGGAGTCGTTCACGCTACAATCAATCTCGACAATCCCGATTCGAGATGCGATTTGCCGCAGCTCGTCGCGAATCAGCCGCGAGAAGTCGGCGACGTGAATTGCATTCTGAACAATTCGTTCGGCATGCTGGGAATTAACTCTGCCTTAATTGTGCGGAAGCTCCCACAGTAAACGCAGGTCGTCGGCATCGAGAGGCCAGTGGAACAACCGGGAAAAACATCAGTACGACATCTCGAAACGCAGGGCGTCTCGACTGTCGAACGACGGAGTATCGCGAAATGAATGCGGAACAGATCCGCGAGGTGATTCTCGGCATCCTAAAACGGATTGCGCCGGATGAAGACTTGTCCGGCCTCCAAAATGACGTTGCGTTCCGTGAGCAGATGGAACTCGACAGCATGGACTTCCTCGACATTGTCATGGAGCTCCGTAAGCTGTACCGGATCCAGATCCCGGAAGAGGATTACCAGAACCTAACAACGATGGACAGCACCGTCGGTTTTCTTCTGCCGATGCTCAAGGATGTCCAAAGCCCGGCCTGACTCTCAGTTCGTCTGAATCCGTCTGTCCCCAAAGCACCAGAAAACCCGTGACGTACGACACCGTCATCATCGGTGCGGGACTTTCCGGTTTGGCGGCAGGAATTCGGCTGGCCTACTTCGATCGTTCCGTTTGCATTGTCGAACGGCATACGACCATCGGTGGGCTGAATTCCTTCTACCGGCTACGGAAACGCGATTTCGACGTCGGCCTGCACGCCGTCACCAACTACGCCGAGCCGGGCACGAAAACCGGACCGCTGAGCAAGTTACTGCGGCAACTCAGGCTGCGCTGGAACGACTTCGACCTCCGCCCGCAGATCGAATCCTCGGTCGTGTTCCCCGGACGCACGTTGCGCTTCACCAACGATTTCGACGTCCTGCACCAACACGTCGTCGAACAGTTCCCCAACCAACGCGACAGCTTCGCCGCGCTGCTGAAACGAATCGACCAACACGATCCGCTCGACCTCAGCCGCGTTGAAACCTCGGCTCGCACGATCCTCGGCGAATGCCTTTCAGATCCCCTGCTTATCGACATGCTGCTCTGCCCCTTGATGTTCTACGGCAGCGCGACCCCGCACGACATGGATTTCAACCAGTTCGTGATCATGTTTCGCAGCATCTTCCAGGAAGGATTCGGTCGCCCCTTCGCCGGTGTGCGACCCATCATGAAGGCTGTCGTAAAACAGTTCCGCTCGTTGGGAGGCGAACTGAAATTGCGCGCAGGCGTTGAAGCAATTCAAACCGAAAACGGTCGCGCCGTCGGCGTGAAGCTGGAAGACGGTACCGAGATTGCGGCAAAGAACGTCGTTTCATCCGCCGGTGCGAACGAAACCATGCGTCTCTGCGGCGGATCTGCGGCAGACGACGAGCGTTACAACGCCGGCGAGATCTCGTTCGTCGAAGCGATTTTCTCGCTGGACCGCACGCCGGCCGAGCTGGGGCATCACCAGACAATCGTTTTCTACAGCGACGTCCCTGAACTTCATTATGGACGCCCCCAGGAACCGGTCGACCTCCGTAGCGGGATCATTTGTTCGCCGAACAATTTCCAGTACGACGAACCGCCGGCCGCAGGCTGTATTCGCCTCACCGCACTGGCCGACCCCGCCGCCTGGATGGACCGTCCCCCAGCCGATTTCACAGAAGCAGACTACACAGCCGCCAAAGAGCAATGGTGCGAGCGCATGGCCACAGGGGCAGTGAAGCACATCCCCGATTTCCGCTCCAATATCGTGGATTCCGACATGTTCACGCCACGCACGATCCGCAAGTTCACCAGTCACGTCAACGGCTGCGTTTACGGGTCGCCGCACAAGTTTGTTGATGGACAAACGGGCGTGGAAAACCTGTATCTGTGTGGGACCGATCAGGGGTTTCTGGGCATCGTCGGATCGATGCTCTCGGGAATCACCATCGCCAATCGCTACCTGCTTGGTTGACGCGGCCCGCTGGCTCGTTTTTTGCCCGCCGGTCTTTTACACTGGTGTATTGTCGATCTCGAAGTTTCAGGCGGCTGGGGATCACCGTGCATGCGACAATGTTGCACGAAAATTGCCCTGCCCGCCCTCAATTTGAAGCCAGATAAGTCGCAGGGACGATGCCGAAGGATTTTCTCAACGGAATCGATGACGAGTACGATGTTGTCGTCATCGGAAGTGGACTGGCGGGACTCACCTCCGCCAATATTCTCGCACGCGCGGGCCATTCCGTGCTGCTGCTGGAACATCACTATCAACTCGGCGGCATGGCCACCTGGTTCAAACGCCGCGGCGGCCACATCTTCGACATCTCATTGCACGGCTTTCCGCACGGGATGATCAAAAGCTGTCGCAAATACTGGACGAAGGAAATCGCAGATTCCATCGTTCCGTTACAGGGCATTCGTTTCGAGAACCCACAGTTCTCACTCAAGACAACCTTCGATCGAAACGATTTCACACGCATCCTCATGGAGAAGTTCGACATCGCTCCCGATGTCATCGCGCGGTTCTTCGACACCGCGCGGAGCATGAACTTCTTCGACGATCAGAAAAAAACAACCCAAGAGCTGTTCGAGGAATTCTTCCCCGATCGCGACGACGTCGTCCGTTTTCTGATGGAACCCATCACCTACGCCAACGGTTCCACGCTGGAAGACCCGGCCATCACCTACGGCATCGTCTTCTCGAACTTCATGCACAAAGGCGTTTACACTTTCCAAGGCGGAACCGACAAACTCATCACGCAGATGAAGGCCGAGCTGGAAAGCAACGGCGTCGACATTCGCATTCGCTCGTTGGTCGAGAAAATCGAACTCTCACCCGACCGCCGCGTCACCGGCGTGGTCGTTAACGGACAACGCATCGGCTGTCGCGCGATTGTCTCCAACGCCAATCTCAAGTCGACCATCTTCCATCTCGTCGGCGAAGAAAACTTTGACTCCGACTTCGTCGAGGAAGCCAAAGCGGTACGACTCAACAACAGTAGTTGCCAGGTTTACATCGCCCTGAAACCCGGCGCCAGCTTCGACGACGACTGCGGCGACCTGCTGTTCCACTCCGAGCATCGCGGCTTCAACATCGATTCCCTCCTCAGCCGCGACATCAGCAGCCGGACGTTCTCCTTCTACTATCCGAAAACACGCCCCGGCAGTGATCGCTACCTGATCGTCTCATCGACCAACGCAAACTACAGCGACTGGGGCGACCTCTCCGAAGAAGACTACGCCGCCTCAAAGGCCGACCTGTGTGAATCGACGCTCGACTGCCTCGACCAATACGTCCCCGGCATCCGCGAGAAAGTCGATTGGATCGAGGCGTCCACGCCTCGCACCTTCCAATATTACACCCGTCACTGGAACGGTGCCTCCTTCGGCACCAAGTTTGAGGGGTTGAAGGTCAGCAAGGAATTGCCCGAACAAGTCGGCGGCCTGTTCCATGCGGGTTCGGTCGGAATCATCATGTCGGGCTGGTTAGGAGCCGTGAACTACGGTGTCATCGTGGCCAACGACGTCGATAAACTCCTCACCCCCACCGCCGCGTTAACGTAACACGAGTGCTTCGTCCCGCTTCCATAACCCGAAGCGTAAGCGAGGGACGCAGGCGAACTGCCGTAAACTCCCATCGAGCTAGCCCGTGAACCGCGACGAGATCCAGCAACTCATCCCGCACCGTGACCCATTCCTCTGGATCGACGAGGTTGTCGAGGTCGGCGAGAACCAAATTCACGCGCGGAAGTTTCTCGCCCCCGAACTGGCCGTTTTCTCAGGCCATTACCCGCACTTCCCGGTGCTCCCCGGCGTGTTGCAATGCGAGGCCGCGTTTCAGGCCGGTGCGATTTTGATCGCCAAGACAAGTGAGATCGAACCGGGAACCGTACCCGTCGTCACGCGGCTCACCGACACGAAATTCCGCCGCTTGGTCCGTCCCGGCGAAACGCTCGACATCGAGGTTGAACTCACCGAACGCCTGTCGAATGCGTTCTATCTGACCGGCAAGGTCTCCGTCGAAGGCCAGGTTGCCACCCGCCTGAACTTCGCCTGCGCCATCACCGCAGCGCCGGAATAGCACTCGCTTCATCAGGCGATGATCTCAAAAGATCGTATAGATGAAGGGGGCCAAGGGGCCCGCCACAGTTCCACTCAGCCAGATCAATGTGGCCGTCATTAGCAACACGAGAATGATGGGCGTCAGCCACCACTTCTTGTTGTGCAGCAGGAAGTCGACGAATTCTTCGATCAACCCCGGCGGAGCCTCTTCGGCCTGTCGCTCGAATTCGCTGACGGATGTCTTGGTGGTGTCCGTACGATCGTCGGGAGTCGAAATCTCGGGCGAATTGTCGTCGGCGCTCATCGATATTGATCCTGTATCAGAACTGGCGAAAGTATCGCCGCGAATCGGCCTGTTCCGGTCGCCGCTTCCAATAGGTCTTCGCCGCCGGGTCGAAACGCCTTTGCATGGGGTCGTGGCCGGCCACTCGCATGATAAACCCAATCGGGGTGAGTACCAGATAGAAAATAACCGCCATCACCAAATGCGAGATCACCCAACCGATCGGCGAGACCGCGATTAACCACGTCACGTAAACAAATCGCAGCACGGCAGGGGCAAACCAGCCGATGGCAGTGAGAATCGTCGCCACGCCAACCATGCTTCCGGCGACCACGCCGGCCATCCCACTTCGCCATTGCCAGAACGCAATCAGCCCGACAAACAGCACCAGCAGTACACCGAATTGGCGTAAGCGTCGTCGCGATGGGTTCCAGTCGATAGAGATCATGTCGGTCTCGATGTCCTCGGTAATCTACCTTCAATCCAACTCGAACTGTGCCAGGTACTCGTCCACTTCGTGCTCGGTCGCCTCCGGTTGATTGGTCTTTCGCAACACGAACCGTTCCAGCACCAAGACATCCATGTTGGTCGCCATAAAGCACCGATAAGCATCTTCGGGCGAGCAGACAATCGGCTCGCCGCGCACGTTGAAGCTCGTGTTGATAACAACCGGTGAACCGGTCCGCTTTTCAAACGCCTTCAACAATCGGTGATAGCGGCCGTGCCTCTTTTCGTCGACCGTCTGCACACGAGCCGACGCATCGACGTGCGTGATCGCGGGCAGATCGGAACGGTCGACTTTCAGCTTGTCGAGACCGATCCGTGATTTGTCTTCCGCCGACATCTCCAAGCAACGATCTTCACGCACGGGAGCCACCAATAACATGTACGGGCTGTTTTCTCCACGGCGCATCGTGAAGATTGTTTCAGCGTGCTCTTCCAGAACCGAGGGAGCGAACGGTCGAAACGACTCGCGGAACTTGATCTTCAAATTCATCACCGATTGCATTTTTCGACTGCGCGCATCCCCCAGAATGCTGCGGCTCCCCAGCGCTCGTGGCCCAAACTCCATCCGACCCTGCATCCAGCCGATGACATTTTCTTCGTCGATCAAACCGGCTACCTGATCACACAACGTGTCTTCGTTTTCGATGAATTGATAATCGGCCCCGACGGAATCCAGGAACCGGCGAATCTCGTCTTCGGCGAACTGCGGACCGAGAAACGAACCTTGCTGGCTATCGAGCGGTTGCGGATCGCGGGGCTTGTCCAGGAGTTGATGCCAAATGAACATCGCCGTTCCCAGAGCGCCACCCGCGTCGCCGGCGGCTGGCTGAATCCATAAGTTGCCGAACGGTCCTTCTCGCAGAATTCGACCATTGGCAACGCAATTGAGCGCCACGCCACCCGCCAGGCAAAGATTCCGCATGCCCGTCTCGCTGTGAACATGTCGCGCCATCCGCAGCATGATCTCTTCGGTCACCTGCTGAATGGATGCAGCGATGTCCATCTCGCGTTCCGTCAGCGGCGACTCCGGTTTTCGCGGCGGACCATCAAAAAGGTGGTCGAACCGGCGAGGCGTCATCCGCAATCCCTGGCAATACTCGAAGTACGACATGTCCATGCAAAATGAACCGTCGTCCTTCAGGTCGATCAAGTGTTTGAGGATGCGGTCGGCGTATTTCGGCTCTCCGTAGGGAGCCAGCCCCATCAGTTTGTACTCGCCCGAGTTCACCCGAAAGCCACAGAAGTAAGTGAACGCGGAATACAACAAGCCGAGGGAATGCGGGAAATGAAGTTCGTGCGTCAAATCGATCCGGTTGCCTCGGCCCACCCCGTAACTGGCGGTCGCCCATTCTCCGACACCGTCGACGGTGAGAATGGCGGCTTCCTCAAACGGTGACGGGAAGAACGCACTGGCCGCATGCGATTCATGATGCTCGGTGAACACGAACCGCTTTTCATACGCACCCTGCAAACCTCGTCTCATCTCGCGCGGCAGATACAGTTTCTGCTTCAGCCAAACCGGCATTGCGCGAATGAACGATCGAAACCCGGCCGGTGCGAACGCCAGGTACGTTTCCAGAAGCCGCTCGAACTTCAGAAACGGTTTGTCGTAGAAGCCAACGTAATCCAGATCGTCTGGTTTCAACCCGGCTTCTCGCAAGCAATACTCGACGGCATGTGCCGGGAAATCGGCGTCATGCTTTTTGCGAGTAAACCGCTCTTCCTGCGCCGCCGCAACGATCTCGCCATCAACGACCAACGCCGCCGCCGAGTCGTGGTAGAACGCAGAAATGCCGAGGATGGATGTCATCGCAGCCTACGAAAAACGGCCGAAGCGAAATCAGTCCGCCTCGGCCGTCGATTTGTGATTAACGTATTGCGTCTTACAGCAGTTCCGGCATCACGCTGTAGGTGTCGTTGTCGATGAGGTAACGCGGGCGGCCTTGCAGATCGTCAACGGTCGCGTGTCGCACATCGATGCCGAGGTTCTTGTACAAAGTCGCGAAGATCTCCTGGAAGTGGACCGGACGATCTTGGGCAAACTCACCCAATCGGTTGGTCGCACCAATCACTTGACCGGTTCGCATTCCGCCGCCGGCCATCAACGCACAGGAAACGCGGGGCCAATGATCGCGACCGCCGTTGCCGTTGATCTTAGGTGTTCGGCCAAACTCGCCCCAGACGATGACTGTTACGTCGTCGAGCATGCCTCGGTTTTCCAAGTCTTCAATCAAAGCACTCACGCCCTGGTCGAGCATGGGGAAGTCTTCCCGGCCGCGATTGAAGTTGGCACCATGCCAGTCCCAGCGACTGAAACCAACGGTCACGCAGCGAGCACCAATTTCAATGAGCCGTCGTGCAGCAAGAAAATCATCGAGCAGTTTCGGTCCACCGTCGGAACGCAGTTTCGGGGTGCCACGACCGTAGCGATCACGGAGTGTTTGGTCTTCCTTGGACAGGTCGAGTGCCTCGGCGAGTCGGCTGGATGTCAGGATACCGAACGCCTGCTGCGTGAAGGCATCGAGGCCATCCATCATGCCCGAGGAATCCGCTTCGGCTCGGAAACGATCGAGTGAGC
>Ga0115002_10006386_pt1 | contig 13581 bp, 8 predicted proteins | sample ArcticOcean_MG_C_8_FD_89576 | JGI IMG/M metagenome (GOLD analysis project Ga0115002, IMG submission 89576) | Marine microbial communities from western Arctic Ocean - ArcticOcean_MG_CB11_86 | ecosystem: Environmental > Aquatic > Marine > Oceanic | place: Arctic Ocean: Canada Basin | collected...
CAAACCTCGCGGGTCGGCAATACGCGGGGCACCCTCTTTTCGGATGCGATAGATGGCCCCTTTGAATTCCGGCTTGGCCACCTGCGAAACCGGGCAACCAATGCGGAACCAACCGCCGGTGTCAATCACCAGCAAACTTCCATCAGCATCTTCCAGAACATCGGTCGGATGGAAGTCGGAGTCGGACGAAACGAGAAACTCAGATTGCTCGGTTCTGAACGTAGCACCGGTGCGGATGACTTTTGAGCGAATCACCTGATGCGTATTGAACAGCGTGGTGAAGATATTGTTTTGGAAGTCTTTGCCCAGTGCGTCCGAACGGTATCGCACCATACCGGAGACGGCAACGTGGCCGAGTTCGGTCATTGGCGGCATCAGGTCGCCCGTGTTTTGGAATTCGGACATCGCCTTTTCGTGGTGTGGATACTTTCCGCCTTCAGCCCAGTGCATCAGGCAATCGACCCGCGGCCTGGTGAGCAAAATATTGACCGTGCCGAACATTTCGCCGCTGGGCCAGAAATCGATTTCAACCGGGTTGTCCATGCCTCCGCCTGCATAGGCTTGACGGTCAGATCCGTCCGGTTTGCAAGAGAAAATTCTGGCGGCCAAACCCGAGCTGACCATGTTTCCGTCTTTGTCTTTGAACTCGTGCCCGTGGCGGCCATCGACCCAATAGATACGACCGTTCGGACCCAGGAAGCAACCGTGTACGCTGGCCGCGTTTCCTGAGAAGCCGAAGGTATCGACAATTTCTTCCCGCACATCGGCCACGCCGTCACCATCGGTGTCTTCCAATCGCCAAATGCTCGGCGGGGCGGCCACATACAGGCTGCCTCGATGCCACAGTGCCCCCATCGGCAGAGTCATTTTATCGGCGAAGATAGTGCTTTTATCGAAGGTGCCATCGCCGTCGGTGTCTTCCAACATGCGGATGAAGTTCGGCGTGTCGGCAATGAGATCTGGCGACCGTAAATTCAAGCCAGCAGACGCAGCGATGAAGAGCCGTCCTTGGGGATCGAAGTTGGCCATCATGGGAAATTCGACCAGCGGCGCCCCGGCAACTTTTTCGATGGTGAACCCGTCCGGCACGGTGGGCATGGGTCGATCAGCGGCAGAAAGCGTGTTGAAAGCAGATGCAAGAAGCAGTCCACCGACGATTAATACAGAAAAAGCAGAACGATTCATGTCGAGCCCTCGGGAAATCGATTGTCAGAAATTTCAACGACGACAGTTTACCACGAACGGGCACTAGAACGCCAATCGCGGTACAAAGAATCTAGCACCGGACGTCAGATTTCTCGATCGGTGGCAGCCATCATAATCGCCTGCTCGGTAAATTCCGGGCGTTTGAACTGGCCGGTGAGTTTTCCCTCGCAGAGAACCAAAATTCGGTCGCACAGAGTAATCAGTTCAGGAAGTTCGGAGGAAGTAACGATGATGCCGATGCCCGTTCGGCAAAGTTGATCGATAATTTTATAGATTTCCGCCTTTGCACCGACATCAATGCCCCGGGTTGGGTCGTCTAACAGGAGAACTTTCGGTTGAGTCCTTAACCAGCGGGCGATGATGCATTTTTGTTGGTTGCCTCCACTTAGGCTGGAGATGTTCGATTCTGTACCAGCGGTTTTTACCGAGAGATAGTCAATCGATTCTTCAGCAAGTTCGCGTTCAGTCCGCGAGTTCACCAGCCCGTTTGTTAGGGCCTCGGCGAGCGTGCAAATGGTAATGTTTTCGCGGACTGACATCTGGCCAAACAGGCCGAGCCGTTTGCGGTCTTCGGTTACCAAGGCGATTCCAGCCTGCATGGCATCGGCGGGATGCTCGAACCGTACTGGCTGGCCTTCCAGCAAAATTTTTCCTTGTGCGGGTTCTGGGCTGGAACCGAACAGGCATTCGAGTAATTCCGTTCGACCGGCACCCATCAGACCAGCAATTCCAAGAACCTCGCCGGCTTTCAATTCGAAATTAACATCTTTCAAACGCCATTGACGTGCGTGCCCAGACCAAGGCAGTGACAAACCTTGGACTTCCAGAACTGTTTCTTTCGGTTCACGGCCCGCGGTTAAATCGACATCTTCAATTTCCCGGCCTACCATTTGGCGTGTGATTTCGCGGGTATCGGTGTTATCTCGGTTTAGAGTCGTCACCAGTTTGCCATCACGCAGCACCGTGATTCTGTCCGACATCCGAAACACTTCATCCATTTTGTGTGAGATGTAAAGAATTGTCACGCCTTGCTGTTGCAGTTGGTCAATCACACGAAACAGCCGTTCGACTTCCGATTCAGTCAGTGCGCTGGTCGGCTCATCCATAATTAGGATTTCCGACTTCAGGGACAGGGCCTTGGCAATTTCGACCAACTGTTGATCGCCGACCCGCAAATTACGGACGAGGGCACCCGGTTCAATTTCGCATTGTAACCGATTAAAAAAATCGGCCGCTTCGTCCTGCATGCTGCGGTCGTCGAGAAAGCCTAGCGAAGTTCGTTTCTCGCGGCCGAGAAAAATATTTGCGGCGACGGTTAAATCTTCAACCAAGTTCAATTCTTGATGAATGATACTGATACCGGAATCTTCGGCTGCGCGTGTTCCCGTGAATGAAACGGGGATGTTACGAACGGACAGTTGCCCTTCGTAATCGATAATTACGCCGGAGAGAATTTTCATCAGCGTGCTTTTGCCAGCGCCGTTTTCACCGACAATTGAGTGGAACTCGCCTGCAAGAACGTCGAAGGAAACATCATCAATGGCCACCACGCCAGGATAGCGTTTGGTGATGTTTTGGATGCCGATGATTGTCGGTTTTTCGTTCATTGGGGTGATGAGAATTAGGGGACAACTTCTAACCTGGGAAGTTTACGACTTAACCGGCCTGTTCCACGCCTTGTGACTTTAGTGTTGGTCACATCAAGTTTTTCCAGCCGTTGAAGTTCGGCAATCGCCTGAATTCCGTCGTCAGTAATCTCTGTTCCTTGCAAGCGAAGTTCGGTTAACGCAGGCAGATATTTTAATCGCGAGACAAGCTGCTTGAGATTTGAGTCGTTCACTTTTTTTCCAGACAAATCGGCTGCTAAGCCACCCGGAACCGATTCGACCGTGCCTCCCAGTTTTTTGACTGCCGTAACGGCGGCCCCAGCTCGGTAGATTGGCAGTCGGAAATCGATCACAATCACCGTTGCCAGGCAAATCGCCAGTGACAACAAACTCCAGCGCACTTTAATTCGTTGCGGCAGGTCGGACCGCACAATTAATAACAGCATTAACACTGCCAAACCCAAAATGGTTGCCAAATGCGACGTGTCGAGATTCAACTTCCCGGAAAATAACTTTGGTCCAATCAGTGCCGTCAAGGCGGCGGTGAGAATGGCCAAGTTGAAGACAGTCACCAAGCCCAACGGGCCGGAGAAAAACCGTTTCTGTTTAATCGTTCCTTCAAACTGGCTAAACGCCACAGCCAACACAACGACAACACCGACGATTAAACCTTCATAAACATCGGCGCCCGTTTTAATGATTTTGGCAACGCCGTCGATGACCGAACGAAGAAACAGTGCCCCCAATGCCGTGCCGGTCAGCGTGCCTATTCCACCTTGCAACGAACATCCCCCCACAACGGCGGCCGCAATGGCGTTCAATTCGTAACCGCGACCCAACGTTTGCGGCTCGGCCACACTTTGCTCACCGATGTAAAGAATACCGGCAATTGAGGAAAGCATCGCAGAAATACAATAGGCGACCCATTTCATTCTGTCGGTTCGAATTCCGGAAAGCCGGGCTGCGTCTTCATTTCCTCCCAGTGCGTACAAGTGCCTGCCTAAGACAGTCTTACTCAGCATTAACCAGCCGAGAAAAACAAGCACTAAAAAGATAACGGCGGGTATCCAGACAGAGGTCGCCAAGTAGCGGAACGAGCTATCAAAGATATTGATCTGCGTGCTGCGACCGCCGATGACGAATTCGTTTACGCTTTCACAAATAGCGCGGGCAAAACTTCTTAAGCCGACCAGTGTCGCTAACGTTGCAACAAATGGCGGTAAATTAACGACGGTTATTAACCAAGCGTGCAAACTGCCGATTAAAAACCCGACGAACATTGTCCCTAAAATGGCAACCGTAATCACGCCCGCCCCGATGGGCGTTTCCGCCGACCGCATTTCTTCGGGAGCAAGCAACAGCATAATGGAAGCACAAATTGTCCCGCTGAAGCAGATGACCGACCCGCTTGATAAGTCGATTCCGCCAGCGATGATGACGATCGCCGCGCCCAGGGCAAAGATGCCTAACAGCGACGTTTGCCGAACAATGTCAACAAAGCTGTCCCACGGGTTGTGCCAATAGTTGTGTTGGCTGTCGAGCAGCGTCGTCAGCAGCACCACCGCAAAAATTGCAGCCAACAGGCTGAATTCGTGTGACTTGAAAGACTGCAAAAAGCCCTTTGAAGACAATCGTGAGTTTGACATCGCCCGTCTTACGACCCTTCCAAGTTGTACTTGTCGAGCCACGCCTTGAAAGCTTCCAACGTCAGAAACTCGGTCTTCTCGCTAAACATCTCTTGCTTCAATGGTGACTCGGAATTTGGGACAACAACTTTCAAGCCGGTATCATAAATGTCGCCGTCTGCTTCGCCCATGTTTGGCAGCATGGCCTTGACGGTCTCTTCATCCTCTTCGACAAGAGCCCTAAGCAGCCGAACGCCTTGGTAACCCATTTGATACGGGTTTTGCACAATCATCGCATCAATTTGGCCGTCACCCATATCGCGAATTGCCAACGGCTCGGCATCGAAGGTGACGATGGTCATTTCCTTGCGTTTGCCAAGTTCCTTCACAACATCGACAATCGCCGGGGCATTGTACGACCAGATGCCGACCAGCGTTGTCAGTTTTTCGCCGTGGTTGCGGATGGCATTGCGGACGTTGTCGCGTGCGCGGGTTTTGTCGTTTTCGTCACCCATGTTATCGAGGGCTTCAAAGGCGTCTCCGGCTCCTTCGCCGAACCCGCCTACTCGTTCGATGGCATTTTGGGCGCCGGTTCGACCGACAAAAGTCACGTACCCGCCCCCTTTAGAGTTCAAGTTTTTGGCACATGTTCCAAGTTCTTTGCCGCCGGCTAAATTATCTGTTCCTACGAAGGCGGTTCGTGCATCGCGAAATTTTTCTCGATCAACGTCGGAATCAACGGTGATGACTTTCACGCCCTTCTTTTGCAAGTTGCGCAGCTCGTCGGCAATCGCTACGTTGTTGGCATCGGTGGCCGAAATGCCGACGGCGACAATGTCCGACTGGCTGGCAAACTGCCGCAGTTTGTCGAGCTGGCCTTGCGGACTGCCATCGTTCACTTCCATGACGGCTTGGTAACCGGCATCGGCTAAACCGAGTTCTTTCTCAGCGTCTTGCATGCCGTAGCGACAGGCGGACCAAAACGGAGATTCTCCGTTGATGAGAATGATGATCCGCTTGAGATCTTGTGCCTCTGAACTACCATCAGCGGTCGGCGTTTCAACCGAGGCACCCGGCTCGGGAACTTCAGAAGATGGGCAACCGAAAATGAGCGGTATTACTAACAGAAGCAGTAATCCGTATCGACGGTTCATTGTATTGAGTGAAAAGAATCGCATGTTTCGCCTCGTAGTGTTCAATTCAGCAAATGAAGGTTAGCCAGAATGGCTACTGGGGGAAAATGTTTTCAATAAACGCAAAATCCAGAATACTGCTGCAGAATTACGAAGTCAACGAGCCGACTGGGTTCCTGACGAGTTACCATCCCCAAATGATGCCAAAAAGCAACACGCAGGCGGTCTCGTTGTTATCTGCAAAACCGGAAGATTTTGACTATTAGCAGTCTCTTTGTTGGCTTCTAGAAGTGCGATTTGCTACCAAGCCAGCCGTAGCGTGTATGTTTTATTGAAGAGTTCTTTTCTTCACGTCGCTCTGAGTGCAGCCATTGACCATCCAACTTGCAATTTAGGACAGGCAAACAACGATGAGTACCGCATTAACGCCACAGCCGGAACAAGAAACTAAACATCCGAAAAACGACTTGTCCGATTTGGTCAAACATTACGGCGTTTCACAATACATGCCCCCCGCCGATTGGGTGGTGGCACTCAAACTCACCCGGCCTCGAATGGATGTCCGTTGCCTCGATGAACGCACTCGGTTGATCAAACGGCTGATGGATATTGGAATCTCAGCCATCATGTTGGTGCTGTTGGCCCCCGTGTTTGCAGTGACGGCGTTATTGGTTCGGCTGAGTTCACCCGGGCCGGTGATCTTCAAACAAGAACGCGTCGGCTTAAACCTGCGAGGCAAACGAGACGATCGCAGACAGCAAGACACAAATTCGCTTCCCGGAGAAATTAACGCTGACCGTCGAGAGCCAGCAAATGATCGTCGCGGAGAATTCACCTACGGCAAACCGTTCATCCTCTATAAATTCAGAACGATGAGAAACGATGCCGAGAAGAACGGCGCCCAGTTCGCCCAAGAGAACGACCCGCGTGTTACGCCGCTGGGTCGCTTCATGCGGAAGACACGACTCGATGAATTGCCACAACTTTGGAATGTGTTAAAAGGTGAGATGTCACTTGTCGGCCCGCGTCCCGAGCGGCCCGTGTTCATTGAAAAGCTGTCCGAAGAAGTTCCCGATTACATTGAACGCCTGGGGCTTAAACCTGGTTTAACAGGAATCGCGCAAGTGATTAACGGCTACGACAACAACATCGCCAGCTTCCGCCGTAAAGTGGCCCTCGACTTACTGTACCTACAAAACTGCTGCGTTTTAAACGACGTCAAAATTTTGTTCCGGACGATCGGCGTGGTGCTTAAAGGTAGCGGGGCGTTGTAGGCCTGAAAGACCCACTGTTTGACGATCATTCCGACTAATATTCACTCCGGCAAATTTCAGCCGGAGTATTTTTATAGGCACAATTGCCGATGCACAAAAAACATTTTAACTTTCCTGTTTTCAGTTAGAATTCTTTTTGGCCCCTTGTTCTCGATGGTTACACTGGACTGTGCAGGACGCACTGACTGTAAGGATTTTCCGTTTTGGAGTAGCCGCTCGAATAGGAGACCTTCACCATGAGCCGTATCCCTTGGTCGTTCACTTTCGCTTCCGTGTTTCTCATCGGCGTGTTTGCCGGTCCTTCAACCGGCGTCGCATTTCCTCCTCCGCCACCTCCTTCACTGCCGTTAGAATTATTCAACCCTGATTGGAGCATTACGCTGACCGATTTTGGTTATTCCGATTTACTGTTCGACCAACGACCCGGTTTTGAAGGGCGCGAATATCTTTCCGGTGAATGGGGGGCAGCCGTGCGGTACGATTTGGTTGGGGGCGGCACGACGGCTGGTTCGCCCACCTGGGTCGAGCCGGATTTTCTCTTCCCCGACTGGACAACAAATTCCAACTTCTCACCAACAATTTCCCAAACGGTGCTAACATCCGATGCCTTTGGACTTGGCCTCGACAATTCATCGACTTCAACCGTCTCGAACGGACAGTTGGAAATCAAGCAAACTTACACAATGATCGACACGGGCAGTGGCGTCAAACAGGGGCAAGTTCCGAAAGGAGCGGTCAGCCCGGGGCTCGCTTCTCTTAGTAATCGCTACATTCTCAAGCAAACTTACGAATTCAAAAATGTGTCGTCTCAAGAGATGACCGGTTTGAAATTGTTTCAGTTTCTGCACGGTCTGAATTCAGAAATTGCCTTGTACGATGACCGCGCCTACTCAGGAGCAGCCTTCGATAGCTTCAAATACGATATCTCAATGTTCGGCGAGTCGACCGAGTTCGGGGGCGGGGGGTTTCTACCGTTTACCGAATTTGAGGAAGGACATTACTTGTTCGATGATAACCTGACCTTCCATTCTGAAGTGGCTCCCGATATTTGGGAAGTCGGGCATTACGGCAAACAGACTGTCGATGACCATGAGACCACCGGAAAACCTTCCGTCGGCGTGCACCTTTCTATTGAAGCCGACTCGTTGAGCGGGATCGACTTTTTTGATCCATCGCCTCCCGATAACCTGTGGGTCAGCGGTGCTCAGAGATTTTCACTACCGACCTTGGCTTCCAGTGAAACTGCGAGTTTCGAAATTCTGTTAACAATTAGCACCGAACAGGAATTTATCGGGCCCATTGTTCCTGAACCATCGACGTTCGTTCTTTTCGGAACGGGGGCCATTGGCTTGCTGCTATTTCGGCGCAGACGGACATCTTGATTTCGAATATTTTTAACCCTCCGAACTCAAAGGCCTGCTTGTATTTCAAGTGGGCCTTTTCTTTTTTCATACGGTGTTGCCTGCTGTTTTTCTTAAGCGCGCTTGGCAATTCCTTTCTGTCGGGGTAGAACATAGGCATTGAACTGACTGCAATCTCAACAAGACCTTATTCCCCCTTCAGGAACCGACCGCCATGCAACATGATACCGCTTTTCAGATGGCTGCTTCGAACATTCGTTTCGGCCAGGGTATAACCCGTGAAGTTGGCATGGATTTGATCGACCTGAAGGCGAAGCGAACGCTGGTTGTCATCGACCCGGCATTGATTTCCTTGCCTGTGGGAGAAACGGTGTTGGAATCGCTGAAATCAAACAACGTCGATTTCGATGTGTTCAGCGATGTGAAAGTCGAGCCGACTGAGAAAAGTTTTCAAGCCGCCGCAGTCTGTGCCACGGAAGGAAACTACGATTCGATCGTCGCGGTCGGTGGTGGAAGCGCCATCGATACGGCCAAGGCGGCAAATTTGTTTTCGACCTACCCGGCTGATTTCTTCACGTATGTGAACGCCCCCATTGGTGCAGGAAAGCCGGTACCCGGGCCACTGAAACCGTTGATCGCCATTCCTACAACGGCCGGGACGGGAAGTGAAACAACGGGCGTGGCGATTTTTGATTTCGTCGAACAAAAAGCCAAAACGGGAATCGCGCACCGATACATGAAACCGACGTTAGGCATTGTTGATTCTGACAACACAAAAACAATGCCCGCGGCCGTTGCTGCTTCCACCGGGCTCGATGTGCTAAGCCATGCCCTTGAATCGTACACGGCGATGCCCTTCACCGACCGGCCCATGCCAGCCCGCCCGATTGAACGGCCCGCGTATCAAGGTTCGAATCCAATCAGCGATATCTGGGCGATCAAAGCGCTCGAATTGATGGCCGAGTATTTGCCGCGAGCCGTCGCCGATACTTCGGACGATGAAGCACGATCCAACATGATGTTGGCGGCAGCCATTGCAGGCATCGGGTTCGGAAACGCGGGTGTTCATTTACCGCACGGCATGTCGTACCCGGTGGCGGGCATGGTGAAGAGCTTTCAACCCGCCGGTTACGATGTCGACCACCCCATGGTGCCTCACGGTATTTCGGTCATTCTGAACACACCTGCCGTGGTGAAATTCACCGCCCCCAGCGACCCACAACGGCACTTAATTGCCGCGCAAGCACTGGGAGCCGACATTTCCGCTGCCAGCCCCGAAGACGCCGGCGACATTTTGGAAGGCCGTATCATTCACTTCATGCAAAAGTTGAACATGCCGAACGGGCTATCTGCTGTGGGCTACACCGAGGAAGACATTCCGGCTTTAGTGACCGGAACGCTGCCTCAACACCGGGTGACGAAACTCTCGCCCATTCCCGCAGGAGAAGAAGAACTGACGGCCCTATTCCGCAACTCAATGAAGCTTTGGTAGGCCGGTTACACGTGGTCGATTTCGCAAAAATAGTTGGTGTTTTTGACACCTGTCCCTGCTATCTTTACGTCAGAGTGCAAGCTCTTCAGCATGGTGATTTCACGCGACCGAGGCTGAAGATTGAAAAATTCTTTCACCACATCGTTCTCGGGTAGCCAGCCTTTAAACCCTTGCAAATCCCACTCTTGAACGGCACGCACGATGGTTGCGTAGAAAACTTGGGCCGTCGATTCTTGTTGATCGACAATGGCAAAGTCTTTAATCCGCACGGAGGCCGCTTCATTACTAATGCGTACAAAGCCGATCACTTTTCCGCTTGGCCGTTGTACCCAGAAGAAGCGGTCGTAGTCATCTTTTTGCAGCAAGAACTTCCAATAGCTTTCATCTCGGGCAACGGTAATGGGTAACTGGTTATGATACGTGTTATACATTTGGGAGATGAAACTCAGCTTGTCCGCAGCGGCAAACAAGACCAGATTGCCGCCCAATTCTTCGGCCAACTCTAAAGCATTTTTGGTCAATCCACCACATTCCCAGGAAGGGCACTGGACGTAACCCATTTTACTGTAGTAGTCGGGGGCGATATCGGAATAAAGCAACGAGATCGCAGACTTCTTGGCTTGGGCGTGCTGTTCTGCAAATTGAACGACTTCCGCGGCATGGCCGTTCTGGCGAAACTGTTCAACAGTATGTACCGAGCCAATTGCGATGCCTCGCAGCACTTTTCCACAAATTCGAAACAGCAAAGGATAGCTGGCCAGTGAGGAGACCACCTGACCGTCAACACAGCCCACAAACCAATCGGCCCGTTTGTGTTGAGGAGACCGAACTCTGCGGGCAATGTGCACATCCATGCTAAGCCCGGCGCCCCAAATATCACGGACGTTGCGGAATGCCGCTAATCGCTCGGCTTCTGAAGCGAGGTGAATGTCCAATCCGGATGACATAAAAAGTTTTTTCGTAATGACGGAAAAAGAACATCAGTGAGACCAACAGGCCCGCAAGCCCCACTACAATTTCAGCGAATAAACTAGGTATGAAACGACCGGCTTCGAGAAGTCGTCCTAGAAATCTAGGGCGCCCTCTGAATGAAAAATGCTTAATCAGCGAATAATAATCTTTAATTCTCTCCCGAAGTGGGCATAATAATCAAGGATTAATTGAACGAGTTTTCAATATACTAGATCATTGACTCTTAAAAAGTGGGCCTTTTTCGCCGATCATCGTTTCTCTCGTTGGAAATTAGATTTATGAACACAACTTTACGCCGCGTTTTGGGGTTCAGTGGCTGCTATTTGTCAGCAGCCGTTGTGGCGGCAATTGCCACAGGCAACGGCGAGTTTGTGTTTTACATTGTTGTGATGTTCGTGCTTTTAGGGGCTGCGTTACTCGTCCACCGAAAAGTCGGCCTTAGCCCACTGGTCCTGTGGGGGCTCAGTTTCTGGGGACTGGTCCACATGGCAGGAGGCCTCGTTCCCGTTCCCGAAAGCTGGCCCATTAATGGTGAGATTCGAGTTCTTTACAGTTGGTGGTTGATTCCCGATTATCTCAAGTTCGACCAACTGGTACATGCCTACGGTTTCGGAATTACGGCGGTCATGTGTTGGGAATCTTTTCGCTGGATTCTCTCTCAACAGACCGGCAAACCAATTAACGCAATACAGCCGACGCCGGGAATTCTCACTCTTTCAGCCGCGGCGGGCATGGGCTTCGGGGCGCTGAATGAAGTCGTCGAGTTCACAGCCACTTTGCTGATACCCGGCACAAATGTCGGCGGATACGTAAACACCGGGTGGGATCTAGTTTCGAACTTGGTGGGAGTCACCTTGGCGGCATTTTTCATACATTTATTTTGTGCAGCCAAATCGTCTGAATCCTAAGGTTAAACCCCATCCTGGAAAAGAAGTTCTGGCTAATCAGACTGTTCCCTATTATTCTGCGTGATATGGCTGAAATTGCTCCGTCTAGGAACAAGGCGGAATTCTTCTCCCACTCTTAAGCGCATCCTCCCGGAAAGGGACTGCACCATGATTATTGAAATGATTTTCGAATTTATTCTCTCACTCATCGGACTGGCAATTTTCGCCATTTACTTAGTAGTCCCTTTCATCCTGTTCGGCTTACGGTCCCGCGTCCAGAAACTTGAGTTAACCATTACCCTGTTAAAAAAACAGATCGCACGATCTCAGCCAACCTCTACCAAGCCAGCATACACGAAGGACGAAACCGACGAAGACATTGTTTTTGAAGAGACTCCCGCAGAACCCAAACAACCAGTTGCTGCTTCTCAGCATCAAACCGTTTCTTCCGATTTGCCCGCCATAAAAAAAGAACAGCCTGTTGCCACTCCCCCCAAAGAGAGTTTCTCTCTGGAAGAATTACTGGCCGGGCAATGGATGACTTGGATCGGTGCGGTAGCCGTCGTCATCGGTGTCGGCCTGTTCCTCAAATATGTGATCGACAACGACTACATCGGCCCCGAAGGCCGCATCGCCTTGGGCCTTATTGCAGGCATGTCTGCTTTTGCTAGCGGTGCGTACGCGATGGTTAAGAAGTACAAGTTCCTGGCACAAGGGCTCGTTGGGGCGGCTGCAGGTATTATGTACTTCACACTGTTCGCAGCGACCGCAGAAGACTGGTACAACCTCATTCCACGTGAAGTCGCATTTTTCGGAATGGTATTGGTCACTGCAGCCACGTTAACTTTCGCGGGATATTTCAACGCCCAGGTAACCGCCATTCTCGGCCTCATTGGCGGCTTCCTCACCCCGCTGATGCTCTCGACCGGACAAGATTCACAAATCATTTTGTTCTCATACATTTTAATTCTCGACGTCGGTGTCTTGGGCGTCGCCGCGTTTCGTAAATGGCAACCGCTACAGGTACTTGCCTTTTTAGGAACCCTGTTCATGTGGCTGGGCTGGTTCGGGGCACATTACCAACCCGAGAAAATGACCCGCACTGTGACCTTGATGACAGTCTACTTCCTGCTATTTGCTCTGTTAGGAATTTGGCACAACGTGCTGCATAAAAAGAAAACGACGCCCGGCGATTTCTTTATCATCCTGGCAACGCCCATCCTGTATTTCATCGGTCTGTACGGCGTGACAAATTCGGAATATTCCTTTCTGCACGGGTTACTGGCGGTTGGTTTGGCGGGAATTTATCTCGGGCTCGGCCTGTACGCCTTAACAAAAAATCCCGACGGAAAACCGGTCGTTGTCAGCATGGGTGGCATTGCGGCTTCCTTCCTAACAATCGCCATCCCACTGCAATTAACCGGCCACTGGATCGCCATTGCCTGGGCTGCCGAAAGTTTACTGTTGGTCGAATTGGGCCTGCACTTTAATGAAGTCAAACTTCGCCGGGCCGGGTTCGGGCTGTTGTTCTTCGTGCAGTTGGTTCTGTTCTTCTACGTTTCAGGCACGTTGCAACACCCCGGTAGTTTCAGTACGCGGTTTACCAAAGTCGATCAAATCGAAACCGACCCAGACGCCGATCAAATCGACGAACCCTCCTGGACCGAAATCTTCAATGGGCGGTCATTTAGTTTCCTAGCCAGCGCGCTGGTCATGGCTGTGTTATCGTGGGAGTATCGCAGAAGATTGTCTGACGGTTCGTTAACGTATGAAACGTCACCCATTTCAGCACATGGGCCACCGAATGGCTACCCGAAGAAAACATTCACCGGCTCGATCGAATCCATCTCCCCTCAAAAGGCGGCCAACTGGTTACTACTGGGGGTGCCGTTGACGGTTTTGGCGCTGTTGTTTTTGGAAACGTTTTTCTTAGGCTTCCGCTTCGGCTGGTTTACCAGCACAACGACCAGCCTGATGACCGTTTGGACTGCGCTCACTGCATTGGTGGTGATGGCCGTCTACTC
>Ga0115002_10006390_pt1 | contig 13574 bp, 10 predicted proteins | sample ArcticOcean_MG_C_8_FD_89576 | JGI IMG/M metagenome (GOLD analysis project Ga0115002, IMG submission 89576) | Marine microbial communities from western Arctic Ocean - ArcticOcean_MG_CB11_86 | ecosystem: Environmental > Aquatic > Marine > Oceanic | place: Arctic Ocean: Canada Basin | collected...
CGTCCGGCATGAAGATTCAGGTGACTGACAACATCATTGCGCGACCCGAAATCCGTTGGGACCAAGACGACGACGGCGCAATCGTTCCAGCGGGTGCGGACGGCGTTGGCTTCGGCATGGACGTCATCTTGACGTTCTAGGCGCCTCCGGTAGTCCCGTATATTCGCGGCGCCTTCTGAAAAAGCCACCTCGCAAGAGGTGGCTTTTTCGCATGTCTTGATGGTGCGACAAGACGTTGTCCCTGTTTTCGGGCAGTTGATAGCTGGCGCCAGGCGTCGTGAAGCTGGTCGGCGTCGTGCCGGGTCGGCCTCGAGCGCATCGACGACGGTCCGTTAGGGTCTGCGACACACGGACCTCGAGGAGTACGCTCTTGCGACTCCACTGTTCGATGACGGTCAACATGCGAAACGTCCGGCCTGAAGCGAGTTGATCATGCACGAAGATCATGCTCCAGGGCCGATGACGGTCGCTCGCGGCGGGCAAAGGGCCTCGGTCCAGGTGGATGGGCGCCTGCTCAGCACTGAAGCAACAATAATGTAGGTGAAAGCCAGTATGAGGCATTTATGTCGACTGGCATTTTCTGAAGTCTGAGGCGCGGATGTAAGTGGGTGCGCGAGGCCTTTTTCGGTCCGATCGGTGCCATGGGGAGCTTTGTTAATACATACAAAAACGTATTAATTATGTTTGAATGATTCTAAAATGTATGAACATGGAATAGAATGATTTTGGGGGACTGCCTGTTTTTACCTTTAAAACTGAGGATTTTAGAGATTCCAGCGAGCGGAGATGGTGGAACTGATCTTGCTCTGTATGAACCAACAGCGGAAAGAAGCCAGGATGGCGCCGTTGCGAAGGGACTGAGGCGGTATCGCGGCCGTGCCACGAGGTGCGGCCGCCAATGGGTGGAGGGGCTACATGGATTCGATTGGTGCGGCGCGGACTCCACGGTCACGTGGTCGTTGGTGCATGAGTCTTGTGGGCAGCGTGGCCGCGGCGGCAATATGCGTTCTCCTTGGTCTGCCTGTGGGTGCAGCGGCGCAGATTCAAGGGCAGGGACCGGGAGGCGATCCGGTGACCGTCACGCCAGATGCGACAGCCGCGCCTGCCGAGCCGGCTGCCACTGTTCCCCTTGAGGAGCCGGAGGCTGAACCTGACGAAACCCGAGTCGGCTATGACGAGCTCATAGCCGCGCAGGGCGAGTACGCGTACGCGTTCGACTTTTTCACCATCAGCATGTTGTGGACGGTGATGGCCGCGGCGCTCGTCTTCATCATGCACCTTGGATTCGCCTCTGTAGAGTCGGGGCTGACTCAGTCAAAGAACACGGTGAACATTCTGTTTAAGAACATGTTCATTCTCTGCATCGGCCTGCTGACCTACGCGGTCTGGGGGTTTGCGAGTCACTATCCGGGTGACTTCAACGGGTTCTTTGCGATGGGCTCGCCGATTGGCGACCTGAATGCGGGTGGCGGCGATACCTTCGGCTACGGCGGTGTGGGACTGGCGATGACGGGCTACGGCGATTTCATCTTCCAGGCCATGTTCGCGGCCACTGCGGCCACCATCGTGTCTGGCGCGGTTGCCGAGCGCGTGAAGCTACTTCCGTTTCTCATCTTTGCCACCCTGCTGGTTGGCTTCGCGTATCCGTGGGTGGGTTCGTGGCACTGGGGCGGCGGCTGGATGAGCGGGCTGAACGGTGGCAACGGCTTCAAGGACTTCGCCGGCTCCGCTGTTGTGCACGCGTTTGGCGGTTTCGCCGCGCTGGCGTGCGTTCTCCTTCTGGGGCCGCGCCGGGGCAAATACATTGGCGGGGAGGTCCGGCCGATTCAGGGGCACAACATGGCGCTGGCCACGATCGGCGTGTTTCTGCTGTGGTTCGGCTGGTACGGATTCAATGGCGGTTCGGTACTGTCGGCCAATCCTGGGCCACTCGGTCTGGTGTTTACGACGACGTCGCTGGCGGCGGCAGCCGGGGGTATAAGTGCCGCGATTGTCTCGTGGATCTTTCTCAAGAAGCCTGATCTGTCGATGGGATTGAACGGCATTCTCGGCGGGCTTGTCGGCATTACGGCATGCGCGGACATCGTGAGCCCCATGGGCTCGATCGTGATCGGCGTGATCGCGGGCAGCTTGGTTTTCACTGCCGTGCTCTTTTTCGACAGGATCAAGGTCGACGATCCTGTTGGAGCGATCTCGGTACATGGTGCCTGCGGCATCTGGGGCATCCTCGCCTGCGCGCTGTTCGACGTCACCGGATCGGGGTACACCCTCATCGGGCAGCTCATCGGCGTGTTGACGGTCGGCGGCGCGGCCTTCGTGTTCTCGCTCGTTGTGTTCGGCGGGCTCAAAGCCGCGATGGGCGTTCGGGTCAGCCAGGCGGAGGAGGCCGAAGGCCTCGACTACGGAGAGCACGCCATGGAGGCGTACCCGCACTTCCAGTCCGCTCGGAATTAGCGCGGGCGCTCTGAGGCGGTTCAAGGAATACGGGCGGCGCGCCTGGCTCGCCGCCCAACTCAGGGAGCACGCGCTGGACGGCACCGGGAATCCGACGGAAGGCGTCACCCTCGTATTTGGAGTCGCCAAGTCGTTTTCGTTCTAATGTGAGTGCCTTTTCGGAGCGCGAGCGATAGGGTGGCCGGCGAGGCTGCTCTGTCGCGCCCGCTTCATGTCATTACGCGCGGGCGGCTCGACCGCCCGCGCCTCCTGAAACGCCTGCACCCGAACCGGAAACAGGAGATCTTGACTTCATGTCTAAGACGCTGCCAGGCGCGGACCTCACGACCAGGGTGGCGCTTGACGCCGCGCGTGATGAGTTACGCGCTGATACCGCACGCGGTGCGGGGGGACGAGCCGCACTCGAGCGTCACGCCGACCGTGTAGACGGAGTTCTGCGTCAGCTCTATTCTGATGCCGGCGCTCCGGACCGGCCCGTGGCGATCATCGCGCTTGGCGGCTACGGTCGGCGGCATCTCGGCCTCCATTCAGATATCGATCTCCTTGTCTTATTCGGTGGGCGCATCGGGCGATCTGGCGAACGGTTCTTGCGCGCATTCCTGAACCCACTATGGGATCTCGGTGTCGTGGTCGGTCATCAGGTCCGTGAGCTCGATGAGTTCGCCGATCTCGAAGTCGACAACCCTGAATTTCTGCTCGCACTGCTCGACGCGAGGCCTGTGGCGGGCGCAGCGGAGTTGCTCGACCAGCTTGGGGCCATGTTTCATACGGCGAGTACCCATGCGTACATCCAGCGCTCGTTGCTGCAGCTTGTCGAGGAGCGACACGCCAAGTTCAACGACACGCTCTATCAGCTTGAACCTGATGTCAAAGAGGCGCCGGGTTCACTCCGCGATCTCATGGCCGCCCGCACGCTCGCCGCGCTGACTGACCCGCTCCTGCTTCGGCGCGTTCCGGCTGACCCAGAGCGACTCGACGAGGCTGAGGATTTCATGCTGCGCGTGCGGTCGATTCTCCATCTCGAGTGTGGCCGCAACCAGAATGTCTTGAGTCACGAACTACAGGAGCGTGCCGCCGAGTTGCTGGACTATCCGGGGGGGGAGCCGCGGCAGCAGGTCGAGCGCCTCATGAGCGACTACTTCCGGCACGCGCGCACGGTCAGCCGTCTATTGGAGTGGGCGCGTCGCACTGCGCCGGTGCCGGTCGGATCCAATCTGGGCCTCTCGCGTGACGGCATCCGGTTTCTAGACCCCCTCGAGGCTGCGCGCAACCCAGCATCATGGATTGGCGCGTTTCAAGCCGCGATCGACGCAGACGTTGAAGTGACCGAGGACACGCTGTCGTGCATCCAGCGGCACGTCGACACCTACAGTCCAGAGGACTTCATTCCAGAGCCCGCGGATTGCGCGGCAGTGCTTCGACTTCTCAAGCCGCGCCCACGTCTCTATGCGGCGTTGTCGCAGATGCACGATTGCGGTTTGCTCGGGCGGCTTCTGCCGGAGTTTCAGGCGATTTCGTGGCGGGTCGTGCGTGACTTCTATCACAAGTACACGGTGGACGAGCACACACTATTGACCATTCGCAACCTTGAGCGACTCGTGCGTACCGAGGCGCCGTACCGCCAGCGTCTCAAATCGGTGGCCGACGGCGTACCGTCGCTCGAGCTCCTGGTGCTGGCCCTCCTGCTGCACGACGTGGGTAAGTGGCGCGACGACGAGCACGCGCCGGAGAGCGTGCGGATGGCCGTCGATGTGCTCGATCGCCTTCAGGTCACCGGCGAAGCCCGCGAGACGGTGCTCTTCCTTATCGGAAATCATCTCCGGATGTCATTGGCGGCGTTTCGACGCGACACCGAAGATCCCGAGACCGTGAAAGAATTTGCGGCGCTTGTTGGCACCGAAGATCGCCTGAAGATGTTGTGCCTCATGACCCTGGCCGACATCGAAGCTGTCAGTCCAGACACCATGACGCCCTGGAAAGAGGAGTTGATCTGGCGACTGTATGTCGACGCGTACAACCACCTGACGCAGCGGTACGGAGACGAGCTGATCGGGCAGGACCAGCCTAGGCTCGTCGAACTGCTGGCGCGGCGGCCGAATGATTTACCTGAAATGGAGATCCGTAGGTTCGTCGAGGGGCTGCCGCAGCGGTACCTCCAGTTGTTCCCTCGCGATTCGGTCTACCACCACGTGAGGCTCGCTCGCGACATTGCTCCGGACGAAGTACACGCGTCCCTGGACGCGTCGGACTCGGCCTGGATCGTGGCCGTCGTGACGCTCGACAAGCCCTTTGCGTTCTCCAATATCTGCGGCGTTCTCGCGTCATTCGGCATCAATATTCTCCGAGGGAACGCGCTGACGAACCCAAACGGTCTGGTCCTCGACGTCTTTCAGTGCTCGGACGACGAATGTTTTCTGGAGCTGAATCCCGCAGCGCACGACCAGGTGCTGCAGGTACTGCGGGACGTCGTGTCCGCTCACTCGGATGTGGGCGCGCTGCTGCGGGGGCGTGAGCACAGCACGCTGCCGTGGAACCAGGCGGCGCGCGTGCCCCCGGTCGTACACGCGGATAACCAAGCATCCGGGCGGTACACGATCCTCGACATCGTGGCCGGAAACGCCGTTGGTTTGCTGTATCGGATTAGTCGTGTCATCTCCGAGCACGGCTGCGAAGTGGACCTTGTGCTGATGTCCACCGAGGGAGAGCGGGCAATAGACGTGTTTCACATCACGAAAGCGGGAATCAAACTCAACGAGGCGGAGCAGCAGCGGCTGACGTCCGACCTGCAAACAACACTGGAAGGAATGCTATGAAGCTGATCAAGACCATCATTCGTCCCAACAAAGTGGACGACGTCAAGGACGCGCTGGCCGCATTGAACATCTCGGGCATGACGGTCACGGAAGTACGCGGCCATGGTAAGCAGAAGGGACACACCGCGATTTATCGGGGCAAGGAGTACAACGTCAGCTTGTTGCCCAAGATGGAGATCGATGTGGTCGTGGCGGATTCGATTGCCGACGATGCGATCAAGGCGATTATCGGCGCCGCGCGGACCGGAGAAATTGGCGATGGGCGGGTGTTTGTCCTTCCTGTGCAGGAGAGCCACCGAATCCGTACCGGCGAGAAGGAGTCGTAGAGGTCGCGTGTCACCGGCGTGTCGGATCTCGGCGAATCAAGAATCGCCGGATCAGCGTGTAAGATACGCCTGATTATGAGCAGCCTGCCCTGCGCCACGGGAATACGGCACGGCGCGCAGCAGGCGCAATGATTTCACAGATGGAGGAAGAGCGATGAATCAAGCTGATACCGCATGGATGTTGATGGCGACAGCGCTGGTGCTGCTGATGACCCCGGCACTGGCCTTCTTTTACGGTGGCTTGGTCCGTTCGAAGAACGTCCTCAATACCATGATGATGAGCTTCATCTCGCTGGGGTTTGTGGGTGTGCTCTGGGCCGTCCTCGGTTACTCGCTCGCATTTTCGGAGGGTAGTCGCTGGGTGGGAGGGCTGTCGAACGCCTTCCTGGCGGGGGTCGGCCTGGATGCGTCTGGTTCGATTCCTCACCTGCTCTTCATGGCCTTTCAGGGAACCTTCTGCATCATCACGGCCGCTCTGATCTCAGGCGCGATTGTGGAGCGGATGCGGTTTTCGGCCTACCTGACGTTCATTTGCCTGTGGGCAATCGTCGTCTACGCACCGGTGGCGCATTGGGTGTGGGGCGGCGGGTGGTTGGCGGAGCTGGGCGCGCTGGATTTCGCTGGCGGCACCGTCGTGCATGTCAACGCAGGCGTGGCGGCGCTGGTGGCGGCGATTGTTGTCGGTAAGCGCCAGGGATACCCGTCATCCTCGCTGCTTCCGCACAACGTCCCGTTCGTGCTGCTCGGTGCCGGTCTGCTGTGGTTTGGCTGGTTCGGGTTCAATGCAGGCAGCGCGCTGGCCGCCGACGAGATCGCCAGTCTGGCGTTCGTGACGACGATGCTGGCCCCTGCGGGCACGCTTGTGGTGTGGTGTTTCCTCGATATGATCCGGTCGGGTCGGCCGACGGCGGTGGGCTGTGCGACGGCTATTGTCGTGGGCCTGGTCGCCGTGACGCCTGCCGCTGGGTTCATCAGCCCGATGAGCGCAATTCTGCTTGGTGGAATCGCCGCGTTGCCCAGCTACTTCGTCATGATGCTGATGGCAAAAAACTCAGTGGACGACTCCCTGGACGTGGTGGCGGCCCACGGTGTTGGGGGGGCGACAGGTGCCGTGCTGACGGGTGTGTTCGCACAGCAGAGTCTCAATGGCGTGGCAGACGGGTTGCTGTTTGGAAACCCGGGTCAGCTCGTCACGCAGGTGGCCGCCGTGGCAGCGGTGGCCGTGTACAGCGGTGTCGTGAGCTTCGTGCTCTTGAAGGTCATCGGTCTCGTGATTCCGCTGCGTGCGAGCGAGTCGGAAGAAGCCACCGGTCTCGATATCAACCAGCACGGCGAAGAGGCGTACTTGCACGTCGGCGGGACGTTGACGCGCGGTCACAACGGGTGATCCTCGCGGTCTGTCTATTTCTGCGGGTGGAGGAGACTGTATGAAGCTCATCAAGACGATCATTCGCCCGAACAAGGTGGACGACGTGAAGGACGCGCTGGCCGCACTGGGTATCGCCGGAATGACCGTGACCGAAGTGCGTGGCCACGGCAAGCAGAAGGGGCACACCGCCATCTACCGCGGCAAGGAATATAACGTCAGCCTGTTGCCGAAGATGGAGATCGACGTCGTGGTGGCGGACTCAATCGCGGACGACGCGATCAAGGCGATCGTGGAGGTGGCCCGGACCGGCGAGATCGGCGATGGGAGGGTCTTCGTACTGCCCGTTCTGGAGAGCTATCGCATCAGAACAGGGGAGAAAGAGAGCTAACGAGCGCTCAGGGGCAGGTTCGAGCCTATTCGTGCCGCAGGGCCTCGATCGGATCGAGTCGTGCCGCGCGGATTGCAGGCACCATGCCGAAGAAGATGCCGACGGCTGCGGAGAATCCCAGGCCGAGCGCGAATGACCACCATGGCAGTGACACGGGAAACCCCGTTGAGAGACTGATGATCACTCCGATCGCGCTGCCGAGGGCGATGCCGAGGATACCCCCGATCGAGGTCAGGACGACGGCCTCGGCCAGGAACTGAAGCAGAATCTCGCGCCGTCGGGCGCCGAGCGCTTTTCTCAGGCCGATCTCGCGTGTGCGCTCGGTGACCGAGATCGTCATGATCGCCATGACGCCGATTCCGCCGACCATCAACGCGATCGACGAAATGGTGACCAGCGCCAGTAGCGTCGCCTGGCTCACCTGCTCCCACACATCCAGCGCTGCATCCTGGGTCACAAGGTCGAAATCATTCGGTTCGTCCAGTGTGAGGCTGTGCCGGATACGCATAATTTCCTCGACTTCATTCAGCAGCGCCTGTCTGGCGTCGTCAACACGGGGCGCCGCCGCGATCAGGACGCTTTGATGTGTGCCGCCTCCACGCGTGAAGATCTGGATCCCGAACTGTTTGCGATACGTTGTTTCAGGGACCACGACGAAATCGTCCTGGCCGAGGTCGAATCCCCCGGCTGACGGCCGCTCACCAACCACGCCAACCACGGTGTACTGGGCTGGGCCAATGCGCACCTTCTTGCCGACTGGGTCGATCCCACTTTCACCGAACAGCGCCTGGTACGGGGTCTGTCCAAGTACGGCGACGGCTCGTCGCCGGGACACCTCGCCTTCGGTGAAGAAGCGGCCCGCCCGAAGGTCAAGAAAGTTGATGCTGGCGAAGTGTTCCGTCGAACCGAGCACGTCGAGCAGCTTGGTCCGGTTGTTTCGGTAGAACACACGCGTCTGTGTCGGGGGTCCACCCGCCCCAAGCAGGATGTCGACGAGCCCAGCGGATGGCGCCAGTTTCTCTATGGCGGTCGCATCGTCGACCGTCAGATTGGGGCGGCGGAGGAGTTCGGCAAAATCATTGCCGCCGGCCATGCTGATGCCGCTGAATTTCGCCACGAAGACCGTGTTCGGCCCGAGTTCACGAAGACTGTCGCGCAACGACTGATCGAAGCCCCGGATCAGCGAGGTCATACCGACAATCGCTGTGATGCCGATCACCACCCCCAGGATGGTCAGGGCCGAGCGCAACATGTTGGTGCGCAGTGAGGCCAGTGCCAGGAGCACGACTTCGCGGAGGAGCGCGATTCTCATTCGCGTCCAAGTGCTTCGATCGGGTCAAGGCTTGCGGCGCGTGCCGCTGGGTACGCGCCGAAAAACAGGCCTACCGCAGCCGTAATGCCGATGCCCAGCACCACCGACCAGAGTTCAAGTTGTGCTGGCAGCGGCGTGGCGGCAGCGATGCCCCTGGCCGCCAGAAACCCCAACAGGATCCCCGCCAACCCACCGACGGTCGACAGCGTGACCGATTCGGTCAGCACCTGAGACATGATGTCCCGTCGACGCGCTCCGAGAGCTTTACGAAGGCCAATTTCTCGCGTTCGTTCGCTGACCACCATCAGCATGATGTTCATGATCACCAGTCCGCCGACGAGCAGCGACAGGGCGACGACTCCCACAAGCACGGCGAAGATGCCGGTGGTCGCCTGGCGGTAAATGCCCAGGAGCGTGTCCGACGTAAAGATGCCGAAGTTGTTCGGGTCGCGCGGGCTGAGCCGTCGCGCCACGCGCAGCGCGACGGTTGCGTCATCCATCGCCACCGAGAGCACGTCAGGAGACGTGGGCTTCACCATGAGCGACAATGACTGCCTCGCGCCGAAGAGTTTCATATGGCTGCCGATTGGGATGACTGCGAAACCGTCCATGGAGGCGCCGAACATGCCGCCCTTCTGTTCGCTGACGCCGACGACGCGGAAGTGCACGCCTTGGATCTTGATGATCCGATCAAGCGGGTTCGCGTCGCCGAACAGCTGCTCGGCCACGTCCCAGCCGACCAGCACGACGGGGCGGTTCCGCGCGACTTCACTTGAGCTCATCATGCGACCGCGTTCGGCGTCGAACGTCGAAAAGTCGACGTAGTCGCTGGTCACGCCCTGGATCTGCACGTTTTCCAGCACCTGCTCGCGATAGGTGACGGTTCCCCGGGTCTGGGCCTGAGCCACGACCGAGGTGATGGTCGGGCTGAATCTCCTGATGGCGTTCGCCTCAGCGAGCGTCACCAGCGGATTGTTTCGCGTCTGCTCTTCGTCGTCAGCCGTGCGCACCGGCGGCCGCCGCTGGATGGTAAACGAATCGGCACCGACGTCGGTCACGATGACCCTGGAGACCATGGCGTTCATCCCCTGAATCAGCGACACGACCGTGACGATCGATGTGACCGCCACGATGTTGCCGAGCACCGTCATGACGGATCGTAGCTTGTTGGCCCAGATGGACTCGAGCCCGATAGCGATTGAGTCCAGAATCTGCTGCATCGGGTTGGCGGGTTGCTAGGGTTGGTCGGGCGCGTCCTGAAGCTTGACAGGCGAACCGTCGGCTAGCTCGCGCACCGTTGCGAAGGGCCCAGTGATGACCCGATCGGTATCGGTGACACCGGAGAGGACTTCGAAATAGCGTTCACCGGCGATGCCGACCGTGATTGGGGCAAACACCGCCCGCCCGTCGCGCAAGACAAACACGCCTTCCGTTTCCACTCGGGTGTGGCCGGGCGGTGGTTCGGCAACCGCGATGAATGCCTCGTCCGCCGGCTGGCGGAAGAGCCGGAACCGGCTGGGTGCGGGCGGCGGTGGTTCGTGAACGAGGGTGTCCGTTTCGTCGTAGAGCATTTCGCGCACCGTCACCGCTTGGATGGGCACGGACACGACGTCCTGGCGGGTTGCCGTGGTGATTTCTGCGGTGCACGTGAATCCCGGGCGCACCCCCGGCACCTCCTCGTCAAGGGTGATCACCACCTTGAAGTTGGTGGCCTGCGGTGTGCCCATCACTCCGGTCCCCGTCTGAATCGGGCTGTTGCCGATCTCAGTGACGCGGCCGCGGAACGTTCGGTCCGGGACAGCGTCGATCGTGACGCGCGCCTCCTGCGCGAGCGTCACTGCAGGAATATCGGTCTCGTCGACTTCGAGTTCGCCCTCGATCACCGACATGTCGGCGATGGTGAGCAGCACGGTGCCAGCGTTGTTCATCGTTCCGACCATGACGTTCTCGCCTTCCTCAATATTTCGGCGTGTGATCATGCCGTCCATCGGAGACGAAATTGTGACCTGGCTCATGTTGTATTGCGTGGTCGCCAGGCTCGCCTGCTCCTGCTTGATCTGCTCCTCGCGGGTCAGCATCTCCTGCTCGCGCGTTCGTAACTCCGCCCCGCGCACGGCGACCTCGTTCTGCGCGCGTTCGAGGGACTCGCGGGTGGTGAGTCCTTCCGCCCAAAGTTCCTCCTGCCGTTTGAGGTTCTGCCGAGTCAGCTCCAGGGTCGCGCGCACCTGTTCAACGCCAGCCGCTGTCTGCAGCAGAGCAGAGCGCGCGGCCGCTACGTTTGCCTCGCCTCTCTGCAACTGGCCTTCGAGCGATCGCGGATCGATCTCGAGGAGGAACTGGCCTTGGCGGACATCCTCGCCTTCCTGCACGGCGAGTCGTGTGACACGGCCCATCGTGTTGGCTGAGACGTTTACCTGTCGCTTCGGCTGAATTTTGCCAGAGGCCGACACGACGGCGTCAAGGTCCCGTCTGCGGAGTGTCTCGGCTGCGACAGTCGGAAGATCCGGACTGCGCCACCAGAGACTGGCCCCGGCACCAGCGATGGTGACCGCGATCGCCCCGGTGACCACGACCTTGGTTGTTCTCGTCACGCCGTTCCCCCGAGCACCATCGTCATCATGGCCACCGCAATTGACAGTGTGACATAGGCACCCACGAACAGGTACGCCACGCGGCGTGTGGGCCTTCTGTAGAGCACGGACATGCCGACCGCGAGCGCCACGATCCACCAGATCACGAAGACGTCGATCGCGGCAAAGACACGAGCCGCGGCGGAGGCTTCGTCCAGCATCGGAAAGAATGCACCCATCGTCAGCGGACTAGACAGTGTTTCGCGTACGTAGGTGAGGGGCGCGGCGACAAACTGTCTCAGCGCCAGGATGACCCCGGCGTGGGCCACGACGCTCAATACCTGCCGGTACCTGACAGCACTTGGCGCCGGCGCGCGGAATGTCGCGAACAGCAGCATCGACAGGCCCACCGTGAGCAGTGGTCCCGTCAGTACCGCCATGACGGTTGCGTAGGCCACACCGTGCCGACTGGCCTCTACCATCGCCTGGTACAGGTCGTTGTCCACAGGCTGGCCGAGCGCTGATGCCACGCGATCCCATCGATCGAGCAGCGCCAGTTGCCCCACGTTGGTCTCCAGCACTATCGCGGAGCACCCAATAGTGACGAAAAGAGTGAGTGTGATTACTCCGACGACGCGTGGTGCACGGGAGAGCGCTTCGAACGTGGTTCTGGGGGCGGACACGACGCCGCTGACACGAGCCAACAGGGAGCTGGCTTGGGATTCAGGCGGAGTGAACAACTTTTCTCCTGCTACGATTGTCATGATTTGATTGGTAAAAATTATAGCTTCGAGGGTTGGCGTCGATTCGTCGGCCTGGGGTTCCTGCTAGTTGCGCCGGCGGTTGCGGCGGATGCGCAGATTGTCGAGTCCGTCGGAAGCCGCGCGCTGGGCATGGGTGGCGCGTTCGTCGCGGTCGCTTCCGACAGCACCGCCACCTGGTGGAACCCTGCCGGTATCGCCGCAGGGCCCTTTGTGGACCTCGGCTTGGGGAGGGACCGTGTCGAAGTGACGGAACAGGCCCCGGCCTGGCGCCACAAAACCTCCTGGTTCGCGCTCGGAACCCCAGCGCTCGGCCTAAGCTACTACCGGTTTCGGATCACGGACGTTCAGCCTCTCGGCCCTGCAGCACCGGTTGCCGGTGGCCGACCACAGGAGCGGGGCGATGATCCCGTGCAATCAGTGGCGTTGAGCCAGCTTGGCGTTACGATCGTGCGAACTCTCATTTCTGGAGTGCATGTCGGAACGACCCTGAAGTACGTGCGAGGGACCGTGCGCAGTGGCCCATTGGACGGCGTCGTGGAGAGCGCCGCGTCGCTGTCCGCCGGGCTGGAACAGGGGGACGCCCTTGAGGGCGGAATGGCCGAGAACAAGTTTGATCTGGACGTCGGACTCATTGCGGTTACCGGACCGCTGCGTCTTGGCGCCACGGTACGCAACCTCCGTGAGCCCGAGTTTTTTGCCGAGGGCAGCGGGTCGGACGCCCTTACGACCGGCATGCGGTTGCCGAGACAAGTCAGGGTGGGGGCTGCGTTTGATGGTGCCGCGGTCGGAAGTATCCCGCTGACGGTGGCCGTCGATGCGGACCTACAGACCTACGTGACGGCCTCTGGTGAGCGTCGGATGATAGCTCTCGGCGCCGAACAGTGGTTCCTGGGCAGGGGTGTTGCCCTGCGAGTGGGTGGGCGCGTCAATACACGAGGCGCGCGCGAACGCGTCGCGACCGGGGGGGTCACGGTTGAAGCGGGGGAGGGGGTCTATCTGGATGGATACGCTGTGCGCGGCGGGACCGAGGAAGAACGCGGATGGGGCCTGGCGACTCGCATTTCGTTTTGACGAGCACGTGTCGTTCAGGACTAAGGGTTCGGGTCGGAATTAAGGTGGCAACCTTATTCCGACGTGAGCCCTAAGGGGACCGTAAAGACCACATGGCTGTTCGACTAGGCGAGCTCCTTCTGAAGGATGACAGCATCACTCCGGCCCAGCTGGAGGAGGCGCTCAAGCATCAGCGCGAGCACGGGGGCAAGCTCGGCTTCAATGTTGTTTCAAGGCCTCGGTGCGGAACTGCCGCGTGACCTACTTTGTCAGAACGCCAAGAATCGTCTGATGCCTGGCGGCAAAATATTTCGTCATGGATCCCGTAACACGCAGACAAATAAGTATTAACAATGTTTGCCCGCTCGTCGCCGTGACGTCGGCATGCCGATTGCTGTAGCTGTCCACGGACGCGCTGCCAACCGGGTGGTCAGTCCCCGCGGTAGGCATTCGACGGTGGTGCCTGACCACGGTGCGTAACCACGGTGCGTAACTACAGTGCGTTCATGAGATTTTTGAGGAGCAGAC
>Ga0115002_10006391_pt1 | contig 13573 bp, 11 predicted proteins | sample ArcticOcean_MG_C_8_FD_89576 | JGI IMG/M metagenome (GOLD analysis project Ga0115002, IMG submission 89576) | Marine microbial communities from western Arctic Ocean - ArcticOcean_MG_CB11_86 | ecosystem: Environmental > Aquatic > Marine > Oceanic | place: Arctic Ocean: Canada Basin | collected...
GAACGAAGACCCTTTGAAGTTCACTGACCTCAAGCCATATGGTGAACGATTGAGAGCTGCGGAAAGGAAAGTGGGTAGAAATAGCGCTATCCTGTCGGGTATGGGCACCATTGGTTCACATCGAGTAGCAGTGGCACTCATGGATTTCAGGTTCGTAGGCGGATCTATGGGTTCACTCGTGGGCGAAAAAATTGCTCGGGCGGCTCGGGCTGCCTTGGACTACCGAATACCGCTTATTGTGGTCAGTGCATCCGGAGGTGCGCGTATGCAGGAAGGAATATATTCTTTAATGCAATTGGCCAAGACCTCTTCAGTTTTAGCGAGACTGCATACAGAAGGATTGCCGTATATTTCACTATTGACCGATCCCACGACAGGAGGAGTCACTGCATCTCATGCTATGTTGGGAGACATAAATATAGCTGAGCCCGGTGCATTGATTGGATTTGCTGGTCCTCGAGTAATCAGCGATACGATTCGACAAGAGCTACCAGAAGACTTTCAGACATCGGAATTTCTCTTGTCTCATGGAATGATCGACTGTGTTGTAGACCGTAGAGACCTGAAATATACTATCGAGACTTTGCTGAATCACATGATCGGTTGATGAAATCTGAGGAAAAATTATTAGAAAAATCTGGCCAGGAGGAAATTGACTTGGCCTGTTACCTTCTGGACCAATTTGTTCCTGGCATGCAAAGAGGCGTGCATTGGGGGCTTGAGCGGATTAAGAAATTCCTGACCAATACTGGGGCGCCTCATCTTAAATATCCAGTGATACATATAGGTGGCACCAATGGAAAAGGTTCTGTAGCTGCCAGTCTAACTTCAGTACTCAGCTTGCAGGGCTATTCAGTTGGTCTTTATACATCACCGCATCTTTGCTCATTTAATGAACGCATACAGATAGACGGTAGTTGTGTTAAAAATGAAACACTGAAGGATTTAATAATTGAGTTGGGACCTGAAATGAACCGGTGTGGGTTGAGTTTTTTTGAGGCCACGACAGGATTGGCTTTTCATATGTTTCAACGGAGCAAAGTAGAGATAGCCATCGTAGAAGTAGGGCTGGGGGGTCGATTGGACGCCACGAATGTTGTTGAGCCTATTTCGACTGTTATTACTAATATTCAAATGGATCACAGGGAGTACCTAGGGGATACCAAAGAAGAGATTGCCTTTGAGAAATTGGGGATTGTCAAAGAAGGAATCCCATTATTTACTAGTGAAACCGATAAGCATTTATTAGAAATGTTTAGGCGTGTCTGTAGAGAAAGGAAGTCTCAGTTGTTTTCTACATTTTATGAGAATCCGGTGACTCAAGTTGAAGTCAGCCTCCAAGGTACATCCTTTAAATCTTGGTACAAGAGTTGGGGCAATCTAGAAATTTTCACACCTCTAATCGGAGATCATCAGGCCATCAATACTAGCTTGGCCATGGCTGTAATGGAACAATTGCCAGGTCCATTTCTGCCGAAAAAAGAAGCCTTGGTCGAGGGCAGCAGTCTTGTTGACTGGCCTGGAAGAATTCAGGTAGAAAAAAAGAGTGGTGTCACTTGGATTTTTGATATTGCTCATAATAAAGCTGGGGCCTCAGCATTAGTGAACACATTGAAATGTCTCCAATTGGAAGGTCCAACAGTTGTTTTAGTAAGTGTTTTGGTAGATAAAGATTGGAAAGGTATATTCTTTGAATTAGTTAATGTGGCTGATCATGTTGTTCTGACTCAATCGATTTCGGCTCCAATTGATCGTCGGTGGGATTTAAGTGAAGTCTCGACTATCTTAGACGATTCCGAAGTTAAAGTGTGTCCCGATTTTGCCGATGCGCTTGTAATGGTAGAAACATTGGCACAAAAAGGCACAGTAGTAGTAACTGGTTCGGCCCATACGGTAGGGGACGTGTTAAGCACATTGGATTTTGACATACAGGACGATTAGCATTTATTCGAAGTAGTTGTTTGAGTTATTATTCTAAATTGTTTCAATTTGTTAGGATCAACTAGATATGGCCAAATCAAAATTTGAACGACTGCCCGGGTTCAGGGATTTCGCTCCAGAAGAGCTAGCTGGTGTTCTGCATATATTCGATTCTTGGAGAACGGTTTCTACTCGGTATGGATTTTCAGAGTACGGTGGTCCTCCTTTAGAGTTATTGGATTTATACGTAGAGAAAAGCGGAGAGGAAATTGTCCAGCAACTGTATAATTTCCAAGATAAGGGTCAAAGAAAAATAGCCCTACGCCCGGAAATGACGCCTTCATTGGCTAGAATACTGGCAGGACGTCATAGAGCTATGGCGAAGCCGATCAGGTGGTTTTCATTGCCGCAGTTATTCCGCTATGAGAGACAGCAAAGAGGAAGACTCCGCGAGCATTTTCAATGGAATGTTGACATAGTCGGCGAACAGGGTGTTGGCGCTGACGTGGAAGTGTTGGCAATAGCTTTGGATGGCTTGAGAGAACTTGGACTGAGGGAGAACCATATCGTTGCGAGGGTGTCAGATCGCAAATTGATGACTGAAATACTTCTGGTTCTTGGAGTCAAGCCAGGCAATGTCTCTACAGTATTTGCTATCATAGACAAAATGGAACGTACCAAGGTGAATCGTTCGATGAACAGGTTATGTGCGGAAGCTGAATTAGATACTGAAGTAGCTGAGAAGGTGTTGGAAATTTGCTATGAGGATCAAATAGAAGTTTTACGTCAAAAATTCGAAGGATCTATTTCTATAACTGAACGACTAGACGTCTTACAAATCTATATAGAATCTCTAGAAGCTAAGGGCCTGGGCGCCTATGTTCAGTTTGATCTGAAAATCGTCCGAGGCCTAGCATATTATACAGGGATTGTTTTTGAGATATTCGATAGGGCTGGTGACTTACGTGCGATTTGTGGTGGTGGTCGGTATGATAGACTTTTAGAGTTAGTAGGTGGGGATCCTCTTCCTGCAGTAGGGTTCGGTATGGGTGATGTGGTTCTGGGAGAATTGCTTCGTATACGAAAATTATTTAAACCAAAATCTGCCAAGGTAGATCTATTTCTGGTTATTGTTGGAGAAGAACAGCGAACTTTAGCCTTAAGTATAGCCCATAATCAAAGAGAAAATGGTTTAACTGTGCTGTATGGATTGCACCCTGAAACTGTCGGAAAACAGCTAGAGGTGGCCTCAAAGGTTGGTGCATGCCAGGTTCTCATGCTAGCTCCTGACGAACTCGAAAGAGGTCTAGTGGTTTTGAAAGATATGAAGACTGGAGAGCAACGGGAAATGAGGTTGGAAGAATTTATTACATGAGTGATAGTGAAACTGGGAAAATCGTAAGGGATATTGTCAATCGAGCGGTCTGGAGATTGAACTTGATGGAAATCGTAATTTTGATCTCAGCGGCTCTTCTATCTTTGCTAGCCGGTGCCTTGACAGCCCTATTGATCTCTGAGTTAGTGGGAATTCCTTACAGGACATTTTGGACAATTTCGTCTGTGCTGTTTTTTTGTATTCTGGGTTGCTTTGTCTTTCTTAAAAGTCCAAAGGGAAACACGGAAATACAAAAATCTAAATTCAATGATAAAGAGTAGAAATAAATGGGGAAAAACAAGCAATTAACTCAGCGTTCTGAAGATTTTTCTACATGGTATAACGAACTGATATTCCGAGCCGAACTAGCTGATCATTCGCCCGTCAGGGGGAGTATGGTCATAAGACCTTGGGGCTATGGGATCTGGGAACATATGCAGCGAGCATTGGATGATATGTTTAAGGAGACAGGGCATCAAAACGTCTATTTCCCGCTACTGATTCCGATGAGTTTTATCGAAAAAGAAAAAAATCATATCGAGGGTTTTAAACCAGAGCTTGTGGTCGTGACACACGCGGGTGGAAAAGAATTGGAAGAGCCACTAGTCGTTCGCCCAACTTCTGAAACTGTAGTGATGTCCATGATGGCTAAATGGGTTCAAAGCTACAGAGATTTACCCATGAAATTGAATCAGTGGGTCAATGTGATGCGTTGGGAACTGCGAACAAGGCTTTTTTTGCGTACTTCAGAATTTCTTTGGCAGGAAGGTCACACCTTGCATGCTACAACAGAAGAAGCAGAAGAACATACAAAAATCATGCTTGGTGTCTATCGTAATTTCATGGAGAATTGGATGGCTATGCCTCCTGTGACAGGTCTGAAATCTGAATCGGAGAAATTCGCAGGTGCAGTCAGGAGTTATTCTTGTGAAGCTATGATGCAGGACAACAAAGCTTTACAGGCAGGAACATCACATTTCTTGGGCCAAAATTTTTCTCGTCAGTTTGATGTCACATTTCAATCCGAGGCCGGAAAAGAAGAGTTTGGCTGGAACACATCTTGGGGAGTTTCAACTAGACTTTTAGGTGGACTCATCATGACTCATGGCGATGATCAAGGATTGGTTTTACCACCTAAGATCGCCCCAACTCAAGTTGTGATTGTCCCTGTAAAAGACTTAGAAGATGGATCGGTTTTGGAACGAGCTGAGTCAATGTGTTCCGAATTAAAAGCTCAGGGGATTCGTACAAAAGTGGATTCTAGGGACTTCGTTAATCCAGGTAGTAAATTTTACGAATGGGAACGTAAAGGTGTGCCAATTCGGTTAGAAATTGGCCCTAGGGATCTAGAGAACAATCAAGTTGTTTTGGTTCAACGTGTTGTGCTGGAGGGACAGCCAAAAAAAGAGGTACTATCACAGTCAGAAGCATTGGGAACAATGTCCAAGAAGTTAGATAGCCTTCAAGGGTTGTTGTTGGACAACGCTGTAAAACGGCGTGAAGATAATTCTTATAGAAAAGTAAAAACAATCACTGAATTAAAGGAAATCATGGATGGTCCGGGTGGCTATGTTTACACTGGATGGTGTGGGGATCCCGCTGTCGAGCTGGCTATAAAAGAGCAAACTGGAGCTACCTTGAGGTGTATTCCTGAAGAAGAATTTAGATCTACCAAGACTCCAGACAAGTGTATTGGAAGAGATCAGAAATCCGAGATGGAAGTGGTTTGGGCAAAGGCTTATTAAGTAAGGAAATCGTTAAAACTTTGAGATACTAGGGAGCGATGGAAGACTCATTTAGAGCGAGATCGATGCCTGCTTCTATTTCGTCCCACAGTTTAGCCATAAAGTCGACATCTTTCCCATGGTAATCCACGAATTCTTCGAGATGGTTAGAGGAAAGATTTAAATTTTCTAGGATGCTGTCACGTACCTCCAGATTCTGCATGTCAGCCGTACTTAACTTTATATAGGCGGAGACAAAATCTTTCCGATTTAAGTCAGGAGCGAGAGCTGTTTTATCATGGTTGGTACAAGACCAGGCGAAAAATATGAATGCTCCAGTCACAAGGCGTGATATCAAATGTGTTTTGTAATATTGAGCTATATTTGAATGGAAGCGAATTGAGGATTCCAAATCGGAAGTGTAGTCAGACATTGTTTCTATGTTGGACTAGTTCTATCAGGATGCCGTTTGTATCTTTGGGATGTATGAAGGCTACTTGGTGACCTTTAGCACCAAGTCGAGGTTTTTCGTCAATTAAATGGAATCCAAGTTTTGAATAATATTTAAGAGAGTACTGAATATCGGGAACGCTGTACGCGATGTGATGGAGAGATGACCCATTATTTAAGATGTGTCGGGAGACGGGGCTTTTGTCCGAACGAGGCTCAATGAGTTCGACAGAACCGACAAAAGCTACATTGACCTCCATTTCGACAAGTTCTTCAATAGAAGACAGGGCTGATCCGGTGATTTGGCAGAAGACTGGAGCTGAAGCAGCGATTGACCTGACGACTATACCTACGTGGTCTAGTTGCAAATTATCCATTAAGTTGTGGCTTTGTGAAAGTTAAGATTGTATAAATGTTAGAACTAACCCTATTAAGTGACAAGGAGACCGAACCGATGGCCGATGGTAATAAGGTTGTAGAATTCACTGATGCTAATTTTGATGAAATGATAAATGATAGCGACAAACTCATTATAGTGGATTTCTGGGCCACTTGGTGTGGTCCCTGCGTTGCTCTCGGACCTGTGGTAGAAGAATTGGCAGAAAAATGTGCTGATCAAAATGTGACAGTTGGAAAATTAAACGTGGATGAGAACCAGATTACAACCGCGAAGTATGCCATACGTTCTATTCCAGCCATACTATTTTTTAAGGGACAAGAAGTGGTTGACACAGTAGTGGGAGCGGTTCCGTTACAAGTTCTAGAAGATAAAATAGAAGAACATCAGTAATACAATCGTAGATATGAACTAGGGTAGACATCTGAATGAGAGGTTAGCTCAGGATTGTTAGGAGGTTTCTGGTTATGAGCGAATTGTACTTAATATCCACTCCGATTGGTAACCTTTCCGATATTTCAAAAAGGGCAATTAAAGTTTTACAATCGGTGGATCTTGTGCTTGCGGAGGATACTCGTCACACAAAGATTCTTGCTAAAGCTTACGATGTGAATGTTCCCTTAATGAGTCTTCACGCCCATAACGAGAAATCTAGAATCCCCAAAATCCTAGATTTCCTCGATAAAGGTAAGAATATTGCTCTCGTATCTGATGCTGGAACACCAGCAATTTCGGATCCGGGAGATAGGTTAGTAAACTCAGTGATAGCAGCGGGCCATAAATTAAGTCCAATCCCTGGACCTTCGGCTATTCTGGCTGCTGTAGTAGTCAGTGGATTCCCCTGCGTTCCTTTTACCTTTTTAGGGTTTATCCCTAGGAAGGGTAAACCCAGGTCGATAACCCTTAGAAAATTAATGGATTCGACAGAAACAGTTGTATTTTTTGAATCCCCTAAGCGTTTGCTAACTTTGTTGGCGGATCTCATCAAATCTGGCCAAAAAAACAGAAAACTTGTGGTGGCTCGAGAAATGACCAAAATTCACGAGGAGTTTTTTAGAGGTACCGTTTTAGAAACTTTGGAATATTTTACGGAGAACAGAGCTAGGGGCGAGATAACCTTAGTCTTGTCTCCGAAAGAGAGTGAAGAACAGGAAACAGGTAAACAGTTAGTCGCCGCAGAGATTTTGTCGAGAGCATTTCTCACTCAGGGATATCCACCTAGCGAGGTGGCTCGGGAAGTCTCTGAAGTCTTGAGAGTTTCACGCAACAAGGCTTATGAAATAGTACATTCGGTGATGGAAAAGAAAGAGGAGGATTCTTGAAAGGAATAAAACCCCTGAGACAAATGGTGAGAGTGTCTTGCTTAATGTCTTTGATATTAGTGGTTGGAACCAAAATCACGTCTGGTGATGACAGATTGTTTCCAGGAAGGATAGACTTGTCTATAACTCGAGTGCAGTATGAGGGAGGGGGCGACTGGTATTCTAATCCTACCTCTATACCAAATATCCTGGCTAATATAGCGGAAAGAACTGGACTGCCAATTTCTCAAGAACTTAAAACTGTCAGGCTGTCGGATCCCAGTCTCAGTGACCATCCCTACCTATATATGACAGGCCATGGTAATGTCAGTTTTTCTGATCAAGATAGAAATGCACTACGTAGCCACCTGATTTCAGGAGCTTTTTTACATGCAGATGACAATTATGGTTTAGACGAATCGTTTCGCAGGGAAATGGAATTAGTGTTTCCAGAAAATGACTTAATTGAAATTCCAATTGATCACCCAATCTTTCATATGATGTATGATTTGTCAGAGGGCCTACCAAAAATCCATGAGCACGATGGGGACGCTCCTCAGGGATTTGGCATCTTCTACGAGGGACGGCTAGTTGTTTTCTACAGCTTTGAATCTGACTTGGGTGATGGTTGGGAAAACTCGGAAATCCATAATGATTCTGCGGACATCCGCGAATCGGCAATTCAGATGGGGGTCAATCTCTACCTTTACGTTCTGAGTCAGATAATTTCGTGAGGCGATCTTCGACGAGTATAGTCAAGGTATTTCAGGATATTCGTGGTGAGCTAGTTAGACAATTAAGGCTAGCTGTGGTTCTTTCAGTTCTTTCCTCTAGTGCCATCGTTTTACTCGTGGCATGGGTGCTGTCTGGATCGTTGGGCTGGAACCAGGGAGGATATATTCCTTTTCTGATCGACTTAACTATTCTTTTGTTGATATTGGTAGGAGCTATAGCCTATCGCCGGTTTGGCGCCGGAATATCTCGGGAATCTGTCATCTTAGATTCCATGGAAGAAGAAGCGGGACTTGCTTCTGGCCTTTTGCTTGGATCGTTGCAGTTAGAGAAAAATATTCCGGAGGGAGCTTCGCAGGTTCTTGCAAGTCGTGCATCTGAGGAAACTTTGGCGATGCTTATTAACTCAACTGCTAATTTGTCTGGCAAGAATGGTGAAAACATCAAGCTGTGGAGCAATTGGGCCTCGAAAACACTTGTGATTTTTGGAATGTTTCTTTTGGGCCTAGTGTTGTTTCAACCACAGAGATCCTTCAGGGCATGGTCTGGCTTGTTTTCCCCTATTGAATTATTAGCTAAACCAAACCTCCCAGCATTACAAATTTCACCAGGATCTTCAGATTTTCTCAGGGGGTCTGAAGTTGTCGTAAGAGTCGAAGCGGCAGAAAGAGATGCAGTGACACTTTATATACAAACTTTGGGCGATGTTTTGCAGATGGAAAGTTCACCAGTGCGAAATGCCCAGGCTATATTCACACTTCACAACTTGAATGCTAAGACGGAATATTGGATTATAGCTTCTGATGGGACTGAGTCGGGCAGGTTCGTTTTGAACCCGATAGACCCATTATTGGTCGCTGACCTGATTCTTAAGGTAGACTTTCCAGAGTATACTGGGAGGTACCCAGAAGAATATCGTTCTCGAATTCCAAGTCTTTTGATTCCAATCGGAAGTCAAATTAGCATAGAGGGAATGGCTAGCAGAAGACTAAGCTCATCTCTGTTAGAGATAGATCAGGGACAAGATGGAATGAGCATGGAAATTAATGGCAACGCCTTCGAGGGAAAATTTTATCCTAAGCAGAGTGGTGTTTATTCATGGAAATTCGTTGGTGAAAATGGCGACCCAGCCGTTTTGTTCCCTGAGCCAGTGCGAATAACGATTTTACCTGATGGCTTGCCCGATGTGGAAATTCTTCTGCCTGGCAAAGATACACTCCTTCCAGTTTCTCGTTTGCAACCTTTGATGGTTCAATCCAGCGATGACTATGGCATTGATAGGCTAGAACTGATGGTGTATAAAGCCAGTGTATTTGGTGATACCAGCAATGTCGTGGTCCAGTCGATTCCTATAGGGGGTACGAAAGGGGCATTGGTTCGACCAGTAATGGACCTCACCAATTGGGAATTGCTACCAGGTGACACTCTACACTATTTGATTCAAGCTGTGGATAATGCGCCCAACCCAAATATTGGGAAGTCTAGGGAGTATCTTTTGTTGCCCCAATCTCGGGCGGAAGTTCAACGGGCGGCTCAGGAGCAGCTAGATGATGTAGTGGGAAGAGTAGACGAATTACAAGATCGAATGAACAATGAGGCACAAGCCAATCAGGACTTGGAGACTGAAACTTTAAATGATAAAAACGATGAGCTTCTAACGAAAGATGAGATGGATGTACTCGAATTTGAAGATCAAGAGCGTTTTAGAGAAGCTGTGGAAGCTCAAAGACAGATACTAAGTGCGATAGACTCCTTAGAAGCGGAACTAACCAAGCTGACAGAAGATATAGAAACGTCTGAATTGGGAGACATAGCTCTCGAAGAGGACCTTGGACAACTTGAAGACTTGATGTCAGGATTGGTTCCAAGTCAAAGCCAAAAAAAACTGGATGAATTTTTGGAACAAATGGACGAATTATCGGTTGAGGATGCAAGGGAGATGTTTAGTGAGCTAGTGGCGGAACAGGAGATGTTGAGTGAAAAATTAGGTGAAGTACAAAAACGGTTTGAAAAAGCGGCATTAGATCAGGATTTCAGGGCAACTGCTGCTCAAGCTGAAGAAATGGCTCAACTTCAGTCACTCTTGGCTGAAGCGATGAGAGAGCAAGTAGAGACAGAGCTGCGAGCTGAACAACAAGAAAAACTGGAAGATAGAGCTGAAGCTTTAGGAGAATCTTTACGGGAACTCGAAGATCAGTTAGACAGTGCAGGCGAGATGGATGCCCGAGATGCTATCACAGACGCTCAGAATAGAAATGATAATGCGCAAAATGCTATGAATAAGGCCAGTAGTGACTTACGTAGGGGAGACCCCTCAGATGCTGCTGCCAGTGCACAAGAAGCGGCGGAAGAGTTGACCCAGATGGCTTCTGAAATGCAACAGGCTCAGGAAGAGATGGCTGGTCAGGCCATGCAAGACGGCTTGGAAGTTCTTCGTCAGACAGCCACTGATGCTTTATCGATGGCAGATGAACAGGCAAATCTGAGAGAGGAAATGAGAGGATCCACCAAGAAATCTGCTCAAGAATTCAGGGGGGACGAGTTGGCTCTGTTGATGGGATTGGAAGCGATAGCTGACGAATTGGGTAATAGTATTCCTTATGGGACCGAGCAAAATCGGATTTTGACAACTCAGATTGGCCGAGCGATGACGGCCTTACAAGAAACACTGGAAAATCTTAGTTCTCAGAGAGGCGCTCTTTCTGCATCTCCACCTGCTGTAGACCAAGTAATAGATGCATTGAATCAACTGGCTATCATGGCAATGGCTGCTGACCAACAAGGCGGTCAGGACGGGGAGCAAGGATCTGGCCAGCAAACTATGGAAGAATTACAGCAGCTGGCTGAACAGCAAGGTTCTGTGAATAGCCAAACTGGTCAACTAAAACCTATGCAACTTGGAGACCAGACAATGCAAAACCAATTACAGGAACTATCTACAGTACAAGAAGAAATTGCTGAACAATTATCTGAAATGGCCAATTCTCCTGAGGAAGGGAATGCTCTAGGGGACCTTGAAGAACTGGCTTCAGAAGCACTAGGCTTAGCAGAAATGCTCGCTGATAATCGCTTGAATGCCGAGACTTTGAGGAAACAAGAAAGATTATTCCAAAAACTTTTGGATGCTGGACGAAGCTTGGAACAGGATGAATATTCTGAGGAAAGAGAATCAGAAGGTCCAGGAGATGTTATCCAAAGGCCAGTGAGACAATTGAGCACGGAAGATATGGGATACTTACCATTTAAAATACCTGATTCTGACGTAATGAATAAGCTTTCACCAATTTTTAGGCAGATGGTATTGGAGTATTTTGACCGTATAAATAAGACGGTCAGTCAGAGAGGAGGCACGCCTTGAATAAGCGAACTATTTGCAGATGTGTACGCTTAGTTATCGCTTTGTCCATAATAACTCATTTCTATCCCAGAGAACTCATAGCTCAGCGATATAACCCTAGCCTTGAACGTCAATTGATTCGAGAAGCTTCGAGTCAGGAAGGTCGTGGAAATTTAGTGGAGGCAGAGAGAATTGTCAGATTGATTTTATCTGCAAATCCCACTTCAGACGCTGGCTTAATCGCGGCTGAGAGAATATTCAAAGAACAGGACAAATTGGAACAGATATTACCACTAATAGATAGCTACCTGGAAGTTGATTCTGACGGATCAGTTGCTAGAAGTCTGGCCTTGGAGACTTACCAAGCTTTGGGAGATCTGAAGAGCTTGAAAAGATCTGCTGAAACTTGGTTAGCCGTCGATGGAAAAAGAGCTGAATCATACCGCAAAGTCAGTGAAGTATTCTTGGAAATATATGGGGAAGAGGAAGCTTTAAAAATTCTCCAAAGAGGTGAAAAAACTCTCCAATCCTCCTCCCAATTTGCATTGACAATAGGAGATTTGTTGGTTGAAATGGAACGGTTTGATTCTGCGGTTATTGCATGGGCAAAAGGGATAGGTGATGATGGTTCTCAGACATCCGCAGTTATTAGACGAGTGGTCGCACTAGGTGAAGAGAATCAAAGTTCCATTGAATTATTGTTGGAAGAGTTAATAGAAAAACCAACCACGATAGCTAGAATTAGAGCAGCTACTAGGATTGCTCTTGAAATAGGGTTGGTGGCTGAAGCTTTGGAGTTTGCCAAGGTCGCTGTGGTAGGCTTGGAAGGACAGGCTCGCCGGGGATTCTTAACTGTACTTGCAAAGGAAGCACAGGAAATTAAAGGTGGCGAAAAAACCGCTATTTGGGCTTATGAATCGATGCGCGATCAAGCTCTAGATCAAACTGAAATAAGAGCTCTTAACTATAGGATTGTCTCAGCATCTTTGAAAATAGGTGATATGGCGAAAGCCTTGGAAACACAGTACGCCATAGCCGAATCTCTTCCAAGAGGTAATCCCGAGAGACGAAGAGTGCTTGCAGATGGTTTGCGCATGGGTACAACAAGAGAGATGACTGAGCAATTGTTGGCTCTGAGAGAGTTTAAGGATGAATTTCCAGATTCTTTTGAAATAGACGAACTCAGCGTGCAATTGGCGGTCGTATTGGACTCAGAAGGCCAAGAAGCTTTAGCAGAGACTCTATTAAAAGGAGTAGAAGGTCCACGAAGTGACCTTGAAAGAGGATACCTTCATCTTATCAATGCCGAAATCGATATGGGTAAGAATAGCTTGATGACAGCTGTGTCAGGGTTGCCTCCACATCAAGCTACTGCAGTGCTCAGGCTTCTAGATATCATAGGAAGAATCCAGGGAAATGCGCTTGAGGTTGTAATAAGGGCAGCGGTCTTGGAACATAGAGGATATTTTATGGAATCTCTTTCTGAACTGGAACTAAGTCTTAATGAAATCGAACCACTTGCTCAACCAATTCTGCTTTCTTTTTCTGCGAGAATCGCACAGAAGGCTGGGTTGAATGAAAAAGCAGCTGAATTTAGGAGAAACATCGTTGATCACTATTCTGAGTCGTATGAATTCCCACAAGCTTCCCTGGAGTTAGCTAGATTTAAGGGTAAATTTGAAAGCGGAAGAGAGGAAGCGATAGTTCTGTTAGAAAATCTGATAGTTGCCCTTCCCACTAGTGCAATAGCACCCTTGGCCAGAAGAGAGCTCCAACGTCTCGGAGGGAAATAAGAGAATGAAATCACTAATCGGAATTATGCAGATCCTCCTTTTTCTAACCCCGAGTTTCTCTGAAAGCCAGTCGTTATTGGTGCCTATGGACCGAGACCAGAAGAATCATCTCAAAGCCTATGGGTTAACCTATTGGGCATTAGATCAGTATTCTGGCGCTGAGTGGCTCTTGAACTATAGAGGAGGGTCTTTTCTTTTACCAGATGTTGAAGGCGTCAGGCGTCAGGCTGCTCTCAGGGGCGTGACGGTACAATCTGTTATGGGATCTGAATTAGCGCTAATCCGATCCCATATTGTTAGCTCCAATATGGAGACTGTCGTACTAGAAAAAGCCCCCAAAATTGCCATATATACACCTCCTAACAGTGCTCCATGGGATGATGCTGTTACCATGGCTTTGGAGTATTCCGGCATTCCTTATGAGACAGTCTGGGACCAAGAGGTCATGGATGGCAAATTGGCCGATTATGAATGGCTGCACTTGCACCACGAAGATTTTACTGGACAGTATTCCAAATTCTTTATTACATACGCGGGAGCTTCA
>Ga0115002_10006396_pt1 | contig 13569 bp, 8 predicted proteins | sample ArcticOcean_MG_C_8_FD_89576 | JGI IMG/M metagenome (GOLD analysis project Ga0115002, IMG submission 89576) | Marine microbial communities from western Arctic Ocean - ArcticOcean_MG_CB11_86 | ecosystem: Environmental > Aquatic > Marine > Oceanic | place: Arctic Ocean: Canada Basin | collected...
AACGTGCGAGTAGCAGATGCCCGTTGTGGATGGGATCGAACGTTCCGCTAACAACCCCAAGTCGGGGACCGACAACGGCAAGTCGGGGACTCACAACCGCCTCGCTACTCTGCTACTCTGGGACAGGTGCGTCCAGCGCCGACAGCCAAACGCGGACCTGCTCTTTCAGCTGCTCTTCGCCGGCCTCTGCGATCACTTCGGTCCAGTGCAGGCGGGCGGCGGCAAGATTGCCCTCTTCTTGCGCGATGAGCCCCAGCCGCGTTTTCGACTCATAATACCAGCGCGTGTCGGGATAGCTCCTCATGGTAGCTTCGTAGGTGATCTTGGCAGCCTCCATGTAATTCTGACTCTCGTAGAGGCGAGCACCGTCGAACTCCTTCTTGGCCAGACGGGCACGGCACTCGACAATGCGTGCGGCGGCCTTCTCGCCCAGGGGGCTATCAGGAAAATCCTCAAGGAAATTCCTGAATTGCATGATCGCTTCCAGCGTTTCCTTTTGATCCAGCTCCGATCGCCGCCGTTGCAGGAAGTAGGATTCGCCGACCTGGAATTTAGCTGTGGCTGCCCATTCGCTGCTGGGGTAAGCGTCGACAAGGCGTTGGTATTCGAAGGAAGCGTTGACGTAGTCCTTCACGCGGAAATGGCACTCGGCCAGGTAATATTGAGCATCAGCGACGCGCGAGGATCCCGGGAAATTACTGACGACGCGGCGGTAGTGCTCGATGGCATCCTGATAGCGTTTGCGCTCGAACGCCTTGTCGCCCTCGCCGTAGAAGTAGTCTACACCGCGAAGAGGGGCGGCCTTTTCTCCGCCACATGCCATCAACAGCGCCGCCAGTACCAGGCCAAGAATTAGTGCAGTGCTCTTAGATCTTCTGATTATGGTCTCCACGGCACACTAGCGGTTGGAAAAAAAGAAATAGACAAGACTACCGAGTACCCCACTGACAATAGCGGGCTCAGCGACCTTCCCCCAGCTGCGTTGCTCCAACCGGGTATCGGCGAACTTATAGTCGTCATTACTGAGCGCGTCGAGTAGAGTCTTTGGTACACGGTCGCCTCGATGGCCGCTCGACTCATGCTGCCAAAGCACAGCGCCGTCACTCTGTCTGCTCAAGCGCAACGCTACCGTCACGCGGCAGTCGCGAGACACCGAACCGCCAAACAATCCGGATTCGCCACGAATGTCGAGGTCAACGATGCGATAGGACAACCTGGTGGCCGTGGCGCTGGCCCTGGTAGAATCGAGTTCCACGGTCATGCCGCGAGACAACATCTGATCGACCAGCAGGTGTTCGACGATCCAGTTTGCCTCATGCTTCTGCTGCGACACGATCAACAGCGGGGGATTCCAATCCAGGCTATTGCGGCTGGCATCGAGCGTCGCCATGCCGCTTTCGACGACGGTCGAGGCTGTCTGCATGATCAGGTCGACGTCTGTCGTGAGCGCTGTAGCCAAAGCAGCAGTGGGGGCAGCAGTGGGAGCAGCAGTCGAGCTTTGGACCGGGCCGCACAAAACGGCGCAGGCCGACAGGCTGACGATGATGACAGGCAGGGACCGCATGGTCATAGTCCGAGGAGAGGTCGCATCATAATGGTTGTGAGCAGCAGGCCGCGAGTGCGGATCGCATCGGAAGCACGCTCGAGTTCGACCTGCGGTTCCCAGAAAAAATCGTCGCACAAGCGGAACTCTCGAGGGCCCTCCTTGAGGCACCCTTCCATGGAAAGCGGGGTAGAATCAGCGCCCCTGCAACTGGCGGAGTTCTCGGCGGGCATTGGCCACATATTCACTTTCCGGGTACTCGTCTATGAGTTTGCGCAACGCCGACAGAGCCTGGTTTTTTTCGCCCAGGGAGAGGTAGCATCGCGCGATCTTCAATTGTGCGTCGTCGTCTTTTTCAGTGTTGCGGTAGGCGAAGACTTTGGTGAATTCCGTCAGCGCCTGACGAAACCTGCCCATGCCAAAATAACACTCGCCGAGCCAATACTGCGCGTTGTCAGCCAGGTCGCTGGTAGGCGCACTGCGCAAGATTGCCGCAAACTCTTTTACCGCCCGCTCGTACTGGCGATCGGTGTAGTGAGACCGTGCCGCCTCGTAGCGGCGCGGCACGCCAACCGTGGATGCTCTTGAGGGACGGTCTCTGGAACCGCTGGCCGCAGTGGGCAAGCCAACCGCGACGGTCGTAGAGGACACCGTGAGGGTATCGAGTTTTCCCTTCAGCGAACCCAACTGGCCGTGCCGTTGCTCCATCTCCTGGCGCAGCTGAGTGTTGCTTTCCTCAGTACTCTGAAGCCGCAGCGCCAGGGCTCGCTCGCGATCGTAGGAGGCGTTGACGGCGCGTTGTAAGTCCTCGACCTCGCTACGCAATGCCTGTGTCTCATTCGCCTTGGACGCAGCCTCCTGGCTCCGTCCTGCGCAGGCGACCACAACCAGCACGAGACTGATGAGGAACCACCTCCCAGACCTCTTACCACCCCATTTGCCGCACGAAATAATTGGCCCGTTCACGACGCCTTTCGGTCCATTTTCAGCAAAATATCAGGGCAAACACGCCACCCTCAAATCCGTTCCGAATGTAAAGACAAACAGGTGTTACCGACAGGAATTGACCGGTCTGAACGTCCCGGTTCTGAACCCTTACTTACTATCGGCGCGGAATATCAGATCGTCGGGGGGATTGGCAGCGAAGTCTTCACAGCGATCGGCGTAGAGCGCGCTCGGGCCATCTGTGGGGTCAATCTTCAGCGCGCGGTCGAACTGTTCTTTTGCTTTGGCAAACTCAAAGCGCTCGTAGGCCCCCAGTCCTTCGTTGTAGAGCCCGAGGACCTCGTATTGCTCGGCGCTCAGTGCGCCCTTGCGTTCCAGGATTTCGTAGGCGACGACCGGCTCTTCCTTGCCGACCACCTGAATCAGATCCAGCTTGCGAGCCTCGACCGCGTCCTCGACGGCTTCATAGATGGCGCCGTTAACCATGATGCCGGTGCCATAAATTTTCTGGCCGCTCTCGAAGCGGGCCGCCAGGTTTACGGTATCCCCCATCATGGTGTAGTCGGTACGGGTGCGCGAGCCCATGTTGCCGACGACCATCGGTCCGGCGGTCATGCCCATGCGAACGTGCGCAAAGATACGGCCCTGTGCAGTCCAGTTGTCCCACAGCCCGTAGAGTGCGGGCGGTAGCGAGCGATCGGTCGCCCACTGTTCTCTCAGTTCGAGGAGCTTACGCTGTTGATCTATGCATGAGAGGGTTCCCCGCATGGCGTGATCCGCGAGGATGGCCGGAGCACCGAAAAAAGCCAGGATGGCGTCACCCTCGAACTTGTCGATGGTGCCACCGTAGTGCTCGATGATGCCGCACATTTCGCTGAGGTAGTCGTTGATGAAATGGACCAGCTCACTCGGTGTGAGGCATTCGGAGATCGTCGAAAAACTGGCGACATCCGAGAAGAAGGAGGTCATCACCCGTTCCTCTCCGCCCAACTGGTTGATCATGTCGGGGTTGTTCATGATCTCGTCGACGACGGCCGGCGACAGGTAGTGTCCGAAGGCGCCCTGGACGAATTCCTTCTCCCGCTCTTTGATCACGTAACCGTAGATGGTGATCGCCAGGTAGCCGACGACGAGTGTCGTCAGCGGTCCCACGGCATCCAGCCACCAGCCGGCATGAGAAAGGGCCAGAAAGGCGATGGTGGCGTATAAGACGACGACGACAAGGACGAAGCCCGCACCCATCAGCACCCGCAACCGTGGAATCACCAGCGACAGCACGATGCCGAAGGCGAAGGTCAGCAGGGCATCCATCCACGGGGGTATGCGCCGGATAAACTGTTCGAGCAGGATCGTGTTCATGACGTTGGGATAGATTCCCACCATCGGGTAGTCCCCCTGGAACGGGGTCACATTGAGGTCCTCGGTACCCGTTGCCGTGAGGCCGTAAAAGAGAATCTTGCCCTCGACATCAGCCTTGGTGAGGACGTGGCCCTGAAACACGCTGAAGGGGTAGTAGTAGAGCGGTCTGGCGGCAGCGGGAACACGACCTTCGATCAGGAGGGTGCGCACGTAGAATTCACTTTCGGTTACCTGGCCGGAGTCTACCGCCGCGAGGGCGCTCTGCAGCGCCTGGCTCGACATGTTGCCATCAGATTCGAGCAGTTGTGCAACCCTGTTGTTGAGCGCGATCTGCTCGAACATGTCAATCTGCGCCTCGCCCGGGTTCTGCAATTTTTGCGAGCGAAAGAACTCGACCGCATCGACTGCTCCCCGGTTTATCGCGCTCTCGATACCGTAGGAGCGTATGAAGGTCGCCCGGGCCCCGTCGATTTGGTCCTCATCCTCGTGGCCCTCGGACGTCAATACTTCGTTCAGCCTGTCTTTGTAGCGCACGTAGCTACGGTCGATGCTGAAGAGTTCCTTAATGCGGTTGAGCAACAGTTGCTCTGCCGCCCAGGTGAGACCGATGTGCGGAAAGTGGATGAACGTCTCATCCCATTTACCCGTCCAGTTGACAATCATGGTGCCACTGCGGTCGATCGGAATGTCGATGTCTTGCGGCGGTCTCCCCAAGACGGAGGTATTGGGAATATGCACGCTCACACCCGGCGTGATGACCACGTCTGCCATCGCTACGCCGAGATAGTCGCACACCACGAGCAGCGCCAACGAGGGGAAGGGGATGTCTTCGTACTGGTAGACGAGCGGGTAGCGGCGCCGGGCGCCGTCGACATCGGCAATGGACTGGGCGAAGGCGAACCCTCGTGCTGCATTGCGCAGGGCGTGGTAGGGCGCAGTAAAGTCTATGATCCGCGACAGGCCGCTGTTTCCAGGATCGGCGAGAGACGGCGCATTCTCCTTGAGCCAGGCCAAAGCAGCGTCTTTGTCCGCAGAACGAGGCAGCACGTCCTCGTTGCCCATCACCGTGAACTGAGCCAGGTAAACGTTCTTTGCTCGTGCGATCGCCCGTTGAAAGCTGTGGTCGTAATCCGCGTGCAGAAACGTATCCCTCAGCGAAGCACTGTCGACGGCCGTCCAGGCCACCTGGCCTTCGGATATAACCCGGGCAGAGGGCTCGGTGAAGTAAACATCGAAGGCGAGTGCCGCGGCCCCGAAGCGACTCAGGATCGAGACTACGTCTTTGTACTTGTCGCGGGTCCAGTCCTGGTAGCGGCCCTCCGCCTCGATGCTCTTATCATCGATGTCGATCGTGCCCAACCGTGGATCCATCGGCGGCGGTCCAAACAGGTTGTTGCGCACATTAAGGCGCCAGTCGTAGCTCAGCAGTTCAGCCCGTTCGAGCGCCTTGGTGAAGCTCAGGGAAAATATCGCCAGCGCGACGAGGGGGCCGATCGCCAGTTGAATCAGTGAGTCTTTGTCCGTATTGGTGGTCATGATGGGAGTAGGATAACAAAAAAGGGCCGATTGGAGAAGCTTTCTTCGATCGGCCCTCTGTAGCTGTTTTTTGCTAGATTTTGCCTATGGCTGCAGAGCACTCACTCTCTTGTGGGCAAAGGTGCTCTCGGGATGGTCCGAAGCCAACTGGCCGTAGTAATCTCTGGCGTTATCGGTCTGCCCGAGCTTTTCATAACACTGGGCGATGAAAAACTTCTGCTTGGCGGCACCCGGGCCGTTGGGCGCTTTCCCAAGCGCCTGGACCAGCGAGTCGACCGCCTTGCGCAGTTTGTCCTGACTCGGATAGCGCTTGGCGCCCTTGTAGTAGAGCTTGTCGAGGATCGAATCCTCGGCTTCGGCACCGCGCACACCGGCGACGGTGCCCGTCGTCTGCAGCTCCAGGGATTCCTGCTTGACCATGTCGTCAACCTGGGTCCAGACCGTGTTCAGCCACTCCTCATCCAGAGCGTCTTCTGCCGGAGCAACGGCCGTGGTGCTGGCGCCCGTTTGCTGGGAAGCACTCTCAGCGGCCAGCAGACGGTCCGTCGTCGAGCTCATCAGTGCGATCAAAATCAATCCGGTTAGCAGTCTCATGTTCCTATCCTCCTCTAACAGCGGTGCGCCCGAAGGGCTTCAGCTTCTTTGTTCTACCTTAACCTCGGCACTAATCCCATTCCTGAATATGATCAAAATCACAAGTCCTGCATTTTTTTCGATAGTTCAACTCAAACATGATCCGCATCACAATAAACAGATGATCTGTATCACCATCTGTTCCCGATCACGATGAATAAATCCAGATCCACGGCCTATCCCACTAGTCCAGCTGAGCCGCCCTTACCTATTCGGTTAGAAAATCGAGGAACCCTTCATAGCGGCTATTCATCTCCACGACCTGCCTGTAGAGGACGGCCGCTTCATGTCGTCGACCCTGCAAGTAGCGGACGATCGCCATGTTGATCATGACGCCGGCGTTGGTCGGCATCAGCTCCTCGGCCTGGGAGAAGGCGGCATAGGCGCCATCGTAATTCCCTTGGCGCGTCAACACGACACCGAGGGCGTTGTGCGCCTCTCCCATGGTCGGATCTCCGGTCAACGCATGATCGAGGTACTCCAGCGCCTTCTCCCAACGGCTCTGCTGCATGTAACCGGCAGCGAGCTGGTAGTAATGCTCAGCCGACTCGGTGGCCTCGAGGAAATCGAACAGACCCTCGTAGGCGTCATCGACGGCCACGACATGCCGGTACAGGGCATCGGCGCGCTTGGGATTACCCAGCAGGTGGTGGGCGAGGGCGACATTGAGCTGGTAACCCAACTGGTCGGCATCCATGTCGGCGGCGAGTTCAAACTGCTCGAGTGCCTCGGGGAAGCGGCCCTGTCTGCTCAGCGCTACCCCCACGGCGTTGATGGCATCGGCGAACTGTGGGTCTGCCTCCAGAGCCTGCTCGAACTGTTCCAGGGCCTTGCCAAAATTCTTCTGCCGCAGATAACTGACGCCCACTTCATAGAACTCTTCGGCGGCGCCGACGTCTGCGAGGAAATCGTACAGTTGAGAGTACGATTCATCCTGCGCGACAACGCCCGCGAACATCAAGTTGGCTGACTCGCGCTCGCCCTTCATGTAGTAGGCCAGTGCGATATTCATGCGGAAGCCGTTGTTTTCGTCCAGCTGTAAGGCGCGCCTGAAGAGCTCCAGCGCTTCGTCGTATGAGCCCCGCTTGGTGAGCACGACGCCGCGCGCATTGATCGCATCAGCGTGCTCCGGCTTCATGGCAAGCGCCCGATCGAACATTGCGATCGCTTTGTCCAGATGGTTGGCGCGCAAATACGCCACCCCAGCGTCATAGGCACCGTCGGCCGTCTCCAGTGAGGTGACGGAACTCAAGGCGATTTGGTCCGTGCGCTTGTCCAGGTAGGCGACATCGCGGGACAGCAACGAGTCGATTGCCGCTCTCGCTGGCAGCTCTATGATCACCGGCGGCAGAGCCGCGGGCTTGTAGATCTGTAACCACTTCTGGACATAGACCTCGTCGACGAGCTTGAGTGGCTTCAAGCGTTTGTACTCGGCCACACCGTTGCGCCAGGCGTCGGCGAAGGTGAAGCCGAACATGGTGGTCTCCACCGGTATCCAGATCCGGCCCTCCCAGCCGACATACTCCGACGAGCTGAGAAAGTGATCCTCTACTCGATCGCTCGGGATGCCACTGTCAAACATCAGGTAGATGTGGCCCTTGCCCGGGTCATTGGCTTCAAGAAAAGCGGTGTCGATGCTCAGGTTTTCGAGTAGCGAGGCGTAGAGGACGGTGAGGTCGTCGCAGTCACCGATCTTGGTGTCGACGCCCTCTTCCTTATAGAGCAGCTCGCTCGGGTACTGCACCGTATCGAAAATGGTCTTGTCGTCGGAGACGTTGGCAAAGGGCGTTTTCTGGTCCGCCTGGTAGCTCAAGCTATGGGCGCCCATGGCATCAAAGAGGATCGCGGCTTTGCCGATGTTCGAGCGATTGAACTTGCCGGTCAAGAGTTCGTCGTAGACCTGTACCAGGCCGCGTGCCATCCCGGAAATCGCCAGGTCCGCGGGGGTTACGAAAGCAGCGGCCATGCCGTCGACGTTCCAGCTGAGCTTGCCCTTGCCGGCCACGTACACCCGCTCGAGCTGCTTGTCGATCGCCTGTTCACGGCGACCACGGGTGTAGCTGGCCGTGACGACGGGGGTGACGAAGTTGTCGTAGTAGGCTTCGGGCTGGTTGAACAGGTCTTCGTCGAAGGTGACCTTGAAGGTGTATTTCTCGGTGCTCTGGGCAGGCAACACGATGGTTTCCTGGTGGGGCACCGACATCACCTTCGGCAACATGATGCCGACGGTAGCTTCGATCGGCTCCGGAGCCGAGTTGCTAATGACAACGTCGAAGAAATCGTTTTCCTGGTAATGCTGGTAGAGCGAGCGGAAAATCGGGTTGGGACGAACGGTGGCATCCTTAATCGTGACGACGCGCGGATTATACGACAGCGACAGCGAGGTATAGTGTGTCACGTCAAGAACCGGGTGCCGCTCATAGGCGTAATTGAGCTCCGCATAGCGGTATTTGACGCCGAGTCCGAAAGTCGCCGTCGTTGCATCGGCACGGCTCTCCGGGGTGTCCAATTCCGTCTTGAGCCCCGCCCTGAATGCGAGCTGGCTGGCGATCCAGTATTCGGCGCCGAGGCGGGCATGGTCGTCCATGTCCAGCGCCAAGGTCAGACCCTCCACGGGCGGTTTGTAGGCCAAGCCGAAGCGGTAGTTGGCGTCGAAAATCTGCTCGTTGAGGCCGCTTTCGTGCTCAACGGAGGTGCCACCAAGATCCTGAATCGAGAAGCCCAGGCGCAGGTTGTGGGGCAGTGGTACCAGCAATCCCAGGTCGAGTCCAAGACCGGAAGTGCTCATGACGGATTGGCCGTCCAGATCGGCATCCTGCGATACGTACTTGCCAGCAATGCCGATCGAGGTGTTGCCGATCCAGGGACGCAGCTGCCTGATGCCGTTGCGGTAGCCGTAGGCGAAGGCGATGCGGTCGAAGCCTGATTTGAGCCCCAGTCCACCGTTGACATCGTCGAAGCCGCGGTGGAACCAATCGATCCCAATGGCGTGGTTGGCGGTCGCGGGCAGGACGTAACTGAGGTGGGACTCGTTGAAACCCAGGCCGAAGTGATCGGCATAATCCAGGTTGAGTTCCTGGCGCTGCAGCGCGGCGATGGCGGCAGGATTCCAGTAGATGGAACTGGCGTCGGATCCCACGGCAACGAAGGCGCCACCCATACTGATCGCGCGCACCCCCACATCCGTCTGCCGAGAGGCGCCGTCGACGACAGACGGACCCACGGCGATGGCGAGAGCCAGCACACCGGGCAAGAGACAGTCGTTCGCTGCGCGGTCGCAGAACCGGTGAAGGATGCGATGGACGTTAGTGCGGGTGCTCATGGCTCTTTGATGGTGATGCTTTGGCCGCCGCTGACATTGCCGACGATCATGGGAATTTCATTGCCGGGAAAATGGACCTGGACGTTGTAGGGTCCCCCCGGGGCTCCAAAGGTTACCTCACCCGGGCTGGAACTCGACAACACCTGCCTGTAGGCGACGAGAGCATCGGTCTCCGCGTCGAAGAGTCGCACTTGTGACCCGATGCCGAAGATATTGTTGCCTCCCGCAGCCGCACCCTTGCCCCGCACCGTCACCCTGATGAAGAGTTCGTCGGGGGTGTCATTTTGCGAAAGGATGTTGCCCAAGCCAAAACCATTGGTGCTGTAGAGATCGGGGGCGCCGTCGCCATCGAAATCCACCCAGGTGGTGGAAAGGTGGGCCGTGCCGGCCGTGGACAGCAGCGCTTCCGCGGAAGCATTGCGGAAGGTGCCGTTGCCGTTGTTGGCGAAGAGTACGTCCTCGAGTTGGAGTTCGTCGCCGCCGTTGGCCGTGTACAGATCGAGAAAGCCATCGCCATCGTAGTCTGCCCAGGCCGCCATCGCCGTGATCCAGCCTGACGACGCCTGGCGCACGCCGGCGGCGTTGGCGACATCGACGAAGCTCTCGTCGCCGTCATTACGGTAGAGGTTGTTGGCGCCGATATTGGCGAGGAAAAGATCCAGGTCGCCGTCGTTGTCGTAGTCACCCCAGGTCCCGCTCTGGCCGATCTCCGTGTTGGCCACCGACAACGCGCAGGCGCGTTCCGCAAACACGCCGCCATCCGTCAGGTCGTTGCGGTAGAGGCCGTTCTCCTGGTCACGGTTGACGACATACAGGTCCAAGTCACCGTCATCGTCGTAATCCACCCAGGTGAAGCCGTTGGTATCGCGCCGGTCGCCGACCCCGAGGTCGGTGACGAACTCGAAGCCGCCGTCGCCGGTATTGTGGTACAGTTCGTTGTCGTGGTAGTACTTGCCGACGTAGAGATCGAGGAGGCCGTCGTTGTCGTAGTCACCCCAGGCAACCGATGTCTCGCTGCCGAGTTTGTTCAGATTGATCAGCTGGTTGGTGCGGCCGACTTCGGTGAAAACACCGTCCGTGTTCCGGTAGAGCAGGTCCTGCTCGCGGAAGTCGGCGACGTAGAGGTCGAGGTCGCCGTCATTGTCGTAATCGCCCCAGGCCGCCGCTGAGCTGTTGCCGGCACCCACGGCGCCTCTGGCAACAGCCACATCGGTAAAGGTGCCGTCGCCGTTGTTCTGATAGAGCGGGTTGGATTGCGTCGTAAACCAATTGGTTACGTAGGCATCCAGATCGCCATCGCCGTCGAAATCGCCCCAGCTGGAGTTGGTGCTGAAGAAGCCGCCGTTGGCCACATTGGCGGCGCCGGCCGGGCTCGAGAAGGTCTGAGCCTGCACAGACAGGGCAGGGCATAGCGCGAGCGCTGAGGCGGCGATGTAGAGACGATGTTTCTTCATGAGCCCCATCATCTCACCACCGCGACCACTTTTTCGGCCTGCTCGTCGCCGGTAGTGACGACGACGATGTAGAGTCCGCTACCCACTGTTTCGCGGTCCTCATCGCGTCCGTCCCAGACCAGGGAGTTGCGACCCTGTCCCATCGGGCTATCCCTGGCGACGACGCGTTCGAGCCTGCCGGAGGCGCTGTAGATCCGCACGGTGACGTCGGCGGGACCTGACAGGTCAAAGGAGATATCGGTTTCCTGCCGCATGTTTCCACGTCCACCTGATGGCGCGAAGGCTTGCGGCTGCACATCGATGTCGGCGATCGCGAGAGCGCCAACCTGGGAACTGAGATCTTCGAACACAGCGTAGACGGCGAACTCTTCTATCGTCGTTCGAACCTGCGCGGCAGTCGGATCAGCCGTACCGCCTATTCGGACCCAATCGGTTCCGTCGTGCTTGAATATGCCGAGTCGAGTAGCGTCGCGGCCATCGAGCTCCGTGCCGGTGTAGCGCATGGTCAGGGTGGCCGGTTTCATCAGACTGGCATCGCTGCCGCCGTCAATCTGCCAGGCCTGGCCAATTTGAGTGAGGGTCGTTTGCATCGACTTAGCGGCGATCACCTTGCCTCCCCCGAAGCCTGTCTCCAGCGGTTGGATGACGACTTCGCCGTCGCGGCCCCCCGCCAGCGCATTCGGTGGGAAATAGAGTTCCACGGAACGGTCCGCATTGGAAACGGTGCCACCATCTGCGGTATTGCCTACCCGCGCCGCTGTCGTGAACCCAAGGGTGAAGCCCTCTTCGGCAAGCTGCCCGAAAACGCTGGCATCAACTAGCACCTGGTATTCCGTGAACGGCCGGAAGCCACCTTCAGGAGCGAAGTTCACTTCTGATCCCGTCGGATCCAGGCCGAACCCGGCGATGGACAGCAGTCCGAACGGTGCTCCGGCATCGGCCAGGGCCTCTTCGACGGGGCGGGCCCGAAGCTGAAACCCTTCAACTTCGTCCTGCGCCACGGGACCCGAAAAAAGCAAGCGGATGGTTGCCGTGCTCGTGGTCACTCCCTGTGCCGCCTCGCTCGGGCTGCTCTCAGTTACTATTGGCAGATCGGTCGCGAAAGAAAATTCGTCATCCGGACGCCGTGCCCGCGGCCCGCCAAGGCGAGAACTGATCAACACTTCGTAGCCAGTACCAGACAGGAACTCGATCTCGGGAAGACTGATCGTGAAGGTGTCATCCTCGTAGAGAAATTCCGCACCCGCCAGATCGATTGACACCCCGCCACTGGTCAAGCGGTAGTTGCTCGGGTCACGGGCGGGCCCATCGTCGACGGCATTGAAAAAGACCAGCTGGATGCGACGTGGCCCGGCAGCGATCGAGGCGCCGTCGGCAGGAGACGTCGAGGCCAGACTCGGAATGCGGGTGCTGAATCCCCATTGAAACAGTCCAGCGGAGCGTGGTCCAGCGACGTCGGCGTCCAGCAACACCTGATAGGAGCTTCCGGCCCTGAGATCACTGACAGGAATCGTCACCTCCCCGGTAGCGCGATTGTAGCCGATCGGATCGGTGATCTCGATCGGACGCCCTTCACGCGCGAGGACGACATTGCCTTCGGCCTGCAAGGCATCCTCGTCGATGAAATCATCGAACACGGCGGTGATGCCGGAAATACTCACGTCGACGTCGTCAGCGCCCGCAACGGGACTCACGGAGATGATGTCGGGAACGATGGTCTGAAACTGCCAACCAAGGACCTGTCCGGGACCGAGTGGTCCCTGAACGGTCGTGGCAACACTGATGGCGTAGGAGCTGCCGACCATCCAACCGTCCGCCTCTGCCAAGCCGTACAACCCCGGACCCAGGACCACAGGATCACCTTCGCGCAGGGAAACCGGGGTGCCTTCACGCAAGAGAACGAAATTCGCCGGGATGACCTGGTCGTCGTCGAGGGGGACGGAAAACTGAACCGTCGCCGCCGTCAGATCGGGGATGCTGACGATCTCGCCACCTTGTGGCGCGGTGCTCTCGACCAGAGGCACGGCCGTACTGAAGTTCCAGGAATAGTCACCGGTTTCCTGTCGCAGCAGGCCACCCACCGATCCATCGATGGTCACGGAATAGCGGGTGCCGGCTTTCAGTCCGCCTGCGGGTGAAAAGCTCAACGAGCCGGTGACGGAATTGTAATCCGTCTCAATGATCTCGATCGGCGACCCTTGCCCACTGACGCGGATATTACCGGCGGTGAGGGCGGCCACAGGATTCAATCGTTGGTCGAAGACGGCCCTGATAACGTCGTCCTCGACGGACACGGTGGTGTCGCCGTCGGCCGGGGTCAGACTCGAGATCTGCGGCACCGCCGTCGTGAAGCGCCAGTCAACGTCGCCCTGACTCACCGCGCCCAATGGCCCGGTCAGAACGCCGGAGAGGACGACGCGATAGCGGCTCCCGGGTAACAGGCCTTCGGCGATCTCGAAGGAAAGGGTGTTGGTCTCGGAGTCGAAGGCGGCGGCGTCGCGCAGGTCCACGGCCTGATCGTCTCGCAGGATTTCGATGGCCTCGTCGAGGATGGACAGGTCCAGGCCGGCGTCGAAGGTGGCGCTCAGGCGGCCATCATCCAGGGCAACATCTACACTCTCCGCCACGGGAATCGTCGCCGTGAGCTGCGGAATCTCGGTGGAGAAGCTCCAGGAAATGGCGTCGGCCGGCCGGTTGGCGGCCAGGTCCTGAATCGCCGCTGACACTTCGACGTTGTAGAGCGATCCCGGTCGCAGCGCTTCCTCGAAAATCAAGGT